>Ga0193745_1000219_pt1 | contig 10317 bp, 12 predicted proteins | sample L1a2metaG_FD_145899 | JGI IMG/M metagenome (GOLD analysis project Ga0193745, IMG submission 145899) | Soil microbial communities from a riparian zone of the East river system, Colorado, United States - L1a2 | ecosystem: Environmental > Terrestrial > Soil > Riparian zone | place: USA: East River... | reverse complement strand
ATCTTTGAAGCGTGGGGCAATGGCGGTGAGGCAGCCAATAATTACCAGGACGACTCCGAGGGCCGCCCAGATCAAGGCGATCTTGCGAACGGATCTCATGTACTCGGCCCAACCAAGCAACAGACATAACCCACCGAGCTCGGCGATGGTAATGCCGATCCCAACCAGGGCTTCTGACGAGATCGTGGGAATTCCAAACCGGCGCGGTTTCTCAGAGGCATTCATGATAGGAATCGGACAATAGACACGGCGGAAGCATTTGGCGAGTCAGCGATTTGGGCACGAGCGGATAACGAAGGACTCTCAGCATTAAGCTTGTCCTGCGGGACAGGGGCTGGCACGATCCGCGCATGAACTGGCTAGCGATTCTTTGCGCGGGTTTGGCCTACTTTTTCCTGGGCTTTGTCTGGTATTCGTTGCTCTTCGGCAAAATTTGGGGAGCGGAACAGTTGCGGCATCGGGGCGGTGACAGTTCCGCGTGCGGGGAGCCGGCGAAACGTGAGTTTGCCGGGATGTTGATCGCGCAATTTATCTGTAATCTCGTGGCCTCGGCGGCGATCGCCTGCCTTCTCCGGCGCATGGGAATCGTGGACCTGCAAACCGCCCTCAAACTTGGCGCCGGTCTCGCGGCGGGATTCTCGATCACGACGCTAACGATCGTGCACGTGTGGGAAGGGAAATCGACCAAGGTTTGGATGATCGACGCCAGTTATCATCTGATCGGTTGTATGATCGCGGCGGCGATTCTTGTTTCGTGGCCGTGAAGCGAAGAACGGCGCGGCGAAAAAATCGACCCATGAAAAGAACTTCCATCCCTTTCCTTATTCTGTGCCTGATAGCGTCTTCTACTCTGGGACAGGAGTTGTCGGAGATCTCCACTCCACCGGATGGCGATAACGAGAAGGCGGAAGTGTCGCAATGGGTCGGCCCCGTCAAAGTCTCGATCGCCTACCACAGCCCCCGGGTTCATTTTAAGGGAGCGGAACGGACCGGTCATATTTGGGGCGAATTGATCCAGTACGGATTTTTTGATGACGGATTTGGTCCCTCCAAGGCCATGCCGTGGCGGGCCGGGGCGAATGAGAGTACGACCATCACTTTTTCACACGATGTGAAGGTGGAGGGGAAGGACCTGAAAGCGGGGACCTATGCGTTGTTTCTCGACGTGGAGAAATCCGGGCCTTGGAATTGGATATTTTCGAACAATGCGACCGGCTGGGGAAGTTACCAGTACGAACAGAAGAATGATGCGCTGAGAGTTCCGGCGACTCCGCAAGACGCGCCGTTTACCGAATTTCTATCCTATGGATTTGACGACCGGCTGCCCGCCTCTGCCACCGCGTTTCTCCAATGGGAAAACAAGCGCATTCCCTTCAAGATTGAAGTGCCCAGCGTGAATGACGTCTACGTCGCTAAAATTCGCGCGGACCTTCAGTCCTGGCCGGGATTCAACTATCGGAACTGGCAAAATGCGGCGCAGTTTTGCGCCGACAACAAGGTCAATCTGGAGGAGGGATTGATCTGGGCGGAGAAGGCGATCAAGGAACCCTTTCGAGGGGCAGCTCTTGGACACGAGGATTTCGCGACGCTCCAAACCAAAGCCGCGGTGCTCAGTGCCATGGGCCGGGAGCCGGAAGCCGACGCGACGATGGACAAGGCCTTACGTCTGCCGGCAACCGAGCCGATCTCCATTCATCAATACGAGATGCGTCTCTTGAGAGCGGGAAAGAAGGAGAAGGCGATGGACATTTTCCAGCTCAACTTCAAACAACATCCGGCTGAGAAATTCTACACCTACGTTGGGCTTGCTCGCGGATACACGGCGACCGGAGACAAGGAAAGGGCGATCAAGAATTGGGAAACCGCGCTTCAGAATGTTCCAGAAAGCCAGAAAGCGAACAGAGCGGTCTACGAGAAGGCGCTGAAGGACCTGAAAGAGAAGTAGGAAGTCAGAAGGGTGAATCAAGAAGTGGGAGTGGAAGGTCGCGGAGGCGTGTCATTCCGAGCTGGCGCAGACGGAAAAAGAGCCTGCACTGAGCGAAGCGAATGTGGACCTCACAGTGGCTCAAGCGCTTACCGCGATGTGGACGGTGTATCCTCGGATAACGCCGTAATTCTTTTCGTACAACGGCACTGCGACTGCGGGGTCCCTCGGCGCGCTTCGCCAGTCTCGGGATGACAGACGGTGCGTCAGCGGCGCGCGAGTTCGACCTTGCGGCGTTCCTGATTGACTTCCTTCATCCTTCTGCCTTCTGACTTTTCCAGACGAGCGCGGCGGCGAGGCCGGCACAGAGAAAACCGACGATCTGGATAAACATGTAAGGGGCGATGTAGGCAGTGGGGAACCCATACCAGTTCCAGTAGGAAACGTTGGTCGCGAGCGCGGCGAGGATTCCGGCCACGAAGACGAAGCCGACGCGCCCGCCAAAGGAGGCGATACTTGTCTGCGCCAGGAGGGAGACGGCGAGGATCGCCTCGATAAGCTCAGTTGCGAATTCGATCGTCAACAATTTGGGCATGCTGATCGACCGTGAACCCTTGGCGTGATACATGAGCAATCCCGAAGGATTGTTCGCCAGCTTTTCATCCATGTGTTTCATGCCTTCGTTCATCTGCTCCCGAGTTGGGTTGTCGCCCACGCCCAGGCCGGGAAAGAGATAAAGGCTGGATTTGTCGCCCAGATTGGTTTCCAGGGCTGCAAGGACGGCTGATTCGTTAGGAAGTTCCCGAATACCGGCATGACCCAAAGGCGTGAACATGTGCGCGATGGCTGTCCAGATAAACATCGCGATTGCGCCAAGGATGCCAGCGAGAATGATTCGTGTCGTTGTCATAGATCCCTTCGGTCTAGCAAGCATTTCGTCGCTTGGCGAGTGAAACGATTTGGCCCGCCCCTCGGCAAAACCGCGGGCGACTCTTCATTCGACATTCGGCATTCGAGGTTCGTCATTCCATCATGTTTCTCGATGAAGACGCCGTCCGCGGGCTCTTGCGGATGGATGAGCTGATTGAAGCCATGAGAGGCGCGTTGCGCGATCTTTCCGCGGGCAAGATCGAGCAACCGATGCGGGTCGTTCTGCCCATAGCCAGGCATGAGGGTTTCTTTGGCGTGATGCCCGCTTACGGCGGCGCCCTCGGGGCCAAGCTGGTCACTTTTTATCCGAACAACCAAGGCATCCACACGCATCATGCGATGATTCTCCTGTTTCGTCCGGAAACAGGTGAGCCACTCGTGACGATGGACGGACGGCTGATCACGGAGATGCGCACGGCGGCGGTCTCCGCCGTGGCCACGGATGCGCTGGCGCGCCCGGATGTGGCGGTGCTGGCGATTCTCGGTGCGGGCGTGCAGGCGCGGAGCCATCTTGAAGCGCTCCGAGTGGTGAGAGAGTTTCAAGAGGTGCGGGTTTGGAGTCCGCGGAACTCGGGCGAGTTCGCACGGCAATGCAATGTCTCGGCGGCCGCCTCGGCGGAGAAAGCGGTGCGGGGCGCGGATGTGATTGTGGTCGCAACGTCCGCGACGACGCCAGTCCTGCTGGGCGAATGGTTGGCGCCGGGAGCGCATATCAATGCCGTGGGCGCGACGCGACCAAGTTGGCGAGAGCTGGATGATGAGGTGCTCCGCAAAGCGCGCGCTTACGTCGAGTCGCGGGAAGCGGCGATGAAGGAGTCCGGTGACATCATTGCGGCCGGGAAGATTTTCGCCGAGATCGGCGAGGTATTGGCTGGCTCGAAAAAAGGACGGCAGTCCAGTGAAGAGATCACGCTCTTTAAATCGGTCGGAGTCGCGGTCGAAGATATCGCGGCGGCAGATCTCGTTTATCGGAAACACGTGGGGATGTAACTTGGACAGAATATTCCCGAACCGGACGGAAGCGGGCCGGAGGCTGGCGGAAAAGCTAACCGCTTACCGCAGCCGCGATGACGCGATCGTGCTCGGACTGCCGCGCGGCGGTATTCCGGTTGCTTATGAAGTGGCGCTGCGGCTCGGGTTGCCGCTGGATGTTTTTGTGGTGCGCAAACTCGGTGTGCCGGGCTACGAGGAGTTGGCCATGGGCGCGATCGCATCTGGAAATGTAGTCGTGTTGAACGAGGAGGTGATGCGCGCGGTGCCAAATTCAGAGGCAATTCTCGAGATGGTCAAAGCCCGGGAAAAGGTCGAGCTGCAACGGCGGGAAAATCGTTATCGACAGGAGCGAGCCGCCCCGGATTTGCGCGGTCGCGTTGTCATCCTGGTGGATGACGGCCTGGCCACGGGCGCAACGATGCGCGCGGCTGCGGCAGCACTACGGAAACAAGGCGTGGCGAAAATCGTGGTCGCGGTGCCGGTGGGCGCGCCGGAAACCTGTCGTGAGATCGAGCTGGAGGTGGACGAAACGATTTGCGCGTTCATGCCGGAGTTCTTTCATGGCGTCGGTCAATTCTACGAAGATTTTTCGCAGACGACCGACGAGGAAGTGCGGGAGCTGCTGGCGAAAGGGCGAAAGGGCGAAAGGGCGAATGACGAATGACGAATGACCAATGACGAGAGAACGGCAACCGCAAGGAAAAATCAGCGCGTGGTTCGAGTGTAAACGATCCGCTCCGGTTCACCCTTGCCGTGCTCCAGGTAGGTTTCACTCCGCGCAAAGGAGTTGGGCTGGAGGAGCTCGATTTCAAACCGATGCTGATGGGCGGCTTCCGGCTTGGGCAGATTGGTGGCGGAGACGAACTCAAAAACAAACAAGGACGCGCTCCCGCCTTCCTTGAGCCGGAGTCGAGGCTGATTGCCGACAGGGCAGTAGTGCGTCGCGATCAGGCTTTCGTTGTCCATGTGATAAAGCGTGAGCGATTCACGCGTTGGGCCCAGGGTCCACGTCTCGACGAGCACGGTATTGTTGGCCGTGAGCCGGTAGGAAACTTTCAGGGCGCGGCCAGCCTCCGTTTTCCCCTCCCACTCGCCCGACAAAGTTTGCAACGTTGCGAACACCTCGCGCGGATTGACGGGATCTGCGCCCTGAACTGCCGTGAGCGTCAGCGAACTGGCCAGGAGAATAAGTTTTGCGTTCATCGTGAGGAAATAAATGCACCCAATTCAACGATTTGGCGATCCGCCTCAGGCGGATGATTTAACGAATGGAAGACGAGGCAGAACAGAAAGACGAGCACGAGCCGTTTCGACAAGCTCAAGGCCCTGAGGCACTCGAAGGGCACGAGAATGCAATGACCGTTGGATTAGCGACCGGGCTCGTGAAATCGCGGGGCCTCGTTCGTCGTAACGCCCACGGTCGTGGTCGTCGTTGACGCGCAGCTGTTGAGGAGCGCGAGCGAGAACAGGGCAAGGACAAGAAAACGACGGCTCATTCCGGCCAAACTCGAATGCCGGAGGGTGAATGTCGAGCGGTTCGGCGCTGGCGGATTGACCGCTGAACGCTTTCGGTATTTGATCGCGCCGTGGCCGATCCTCCGAGCCCGAAGCGCCCCTGGTATCAGACGCCGGCATTTTGCTGGGCGTTGGCTCTAATCATTCTCGCGGCAATCGGCTGGTTCGATTATGCGAGCGGATACGAGCTGCATGTCTTCGCCTTCTATTTCCTTCCGGTCTGGATGACCGGGTGGCACGTCGGCCTTCGCAGCGGAATCTATATGGCGTTGCTGGCCGCTGGCACGTGGTTCGCAGCGGATTACATTTCCGGCCATCCCTACTCATCGCCGGGTATCGCCGGATGGAATGCTTTGATGGAACTGGCGGCGTGCATTGTCGTGGCGGGTATTGCATCGGTCGTGCGAACGCAACTGCGTGCCCAGGAGAAGCTGAATACCGAGCTCTTCGAGACGATGGCGCAGATCAAACGCCTCGAAGGCCTGCTCCCAATCTGTGCCGCCTGCAAACAGATCCGGAACGAGCGCGGCGAATGGGAGCTAATGGAGAAATATATCACCGCGCATTCCGAAGCGCAGTTCAGTCACAGCGTCTGCCCCGAGTGCGCCCGTCAGTTGTACCCGCAGTATTTGGATGAGCCGGGCGGCAAATAACGAATGGAAGAGATGACTACGAGCATGAGCGAACAAGAGGGAAGCGCGAGATGATGAAATAAACTCGGGCGTTCCCGCGAATCTCGAGGCGCTTCCACGGCTCGACGGGTTTCGTTTGCGCGGGAGCTCGATCGCGCCCGCTGTGTCATCGAAGTCGAGGACTACATGCCAGCGACAGTCTTCGCCCGCGCGGTCATCGCGGGCGGCTTTGGCCCCCTGGCCCTCCCGGTTTGGCGATTCGGCTTACATGTGGGCCAGGGAGTAACCGAATGACCGGCTTAGACATGGCGTAAATCCTGCAGTGAAAATCGCGCTCCATGGACAAACAGAGTCGCGTTTTTGGCTTGGACATGATGCGCGCTGTCGCCATCGGGCTCGTGCTCTTCAGCCATGCGGCGCTCTTTCTCGGATCGCATTCGAGCATCTTCCGCCTTGGCTTGCTCGCCGGTTATTTTGGCGTGGAACTGTTTTTCGTCCTCAGCGGTTTTTTGATCGGTGGCATTCTGCTGCGTTTGCTGGCCGAACAAGGCGCGTCGCTGGACGCGTTAAAAAATTTCTGGCTGCGCCGGTGGTTTCGCACCCTCCCGAATTACTTTCTCTTCCTCGCACTCAATCTGGTGATGGCGCTCTGTTATTCCCGGACGCTGCCGGCGCTCTGGCCATACGTGTTTTTCCTGCAGAATTTCTCAGCGCCCCCGGTGGGCTTTTTCGTCGAATCCTGGAGTCTCGCGGTGGAGGAATGGTTTTACCTGCTGCTGCCGCTGCTCGTTTTTGCAGTCGCGCGACGTAAGGCGCAGCGCGCGAACATCGCCGTGCTGCTTTTGCTGTTCACCGTGGCGGTGACCGTCGCGCGCACCGTTTACGTATCGTTAGCCGATCCGGTTTGGTTGACCGATGTGCGCATGATCGTCGTCTTCCGGCTCGACGCCTGCATGTTCGGCGTCGCCGGGGCCTGGTGGAAATATTATCATCCACTGCACTGGCGAAAGGCCGCGCGCCTTTTCCCGCCACTCGGTTTGGCCACGCTGGCGCTGCTCACGCTGGCGCCGTTCAATCTCGCCAGCGATTCCAATTTCATGCGCATCAGCGGATTCACCCTGACTTCGCTGGGCGCGCTATTTCTGCTGCCCGCGCTGGATCGTTGGCAGGCGGGCCGCGGGATTGCGAGCAAAGGGATAACGAAAATCAGCCTCTGGTCGTATTCGCTTTATCTGGTGAATTATCCAATTTACATCCTCCTCCACGAACACGGAAAAACCTTCCCGCCCATCGCGCTCGCCTTGATCTTCAGCGCCGTCTCCATTGTCGCCGCCGCGATCATCTACTGTGTCTACGAGCTGCCGATGATGAATCTGCGCGAGCGCTGGTCGTCTCGGAGCGCGATGGAAAACATCCCCTCGGTCCCCGTTCTGGGCAAAAGTTAGTCCTCTCGGCGACCTGCGCGGGTCCGTATTTTTCTTGGGCGGGGAGATTGGAGTAGTGGAGTGGTGGAGTAATGGGGCAGACAATCACTATTCCAACACACCATTACTCCACCACTCCATTGCTCGTCCCGCAGAGTTAACTGGACAATGAAGTGCGGAAACGCACCTTGAGTCAGATGACGAAGCCCGCCCGATTCTCTTACATTGTCCTGGCCGTCATGCTGATCCTGGTGGGCTTTTTGCAACTGGGGGCGCCGCTGCTTGCTCTGTTGTTTTCGTATTTCGTGCTGAGGCAACTGAGCCGTTTTATCCCCAACAAGTGGCTCACGCTCGCGCTCTTCATCGTCGTGCTCACGGGCATTTCCTATACGGCTGGACACTTCATTCGGGCGGCCATCGTTGCCCTGCCGAAGATCGCCGACAATTCCATTCCCGCGGCGATTACCTGGGCGCAGGCGCATGATCTCAATCTCCCCTTTACGGACTTCGAGAGTCTCAAGGCCCATACGATGGAGTCGATCAAGGATGAGGCTCATTACCTCGGCGACTTCGCCAACTTTGCGCGCCACGCCTCCACGACCTTTGTCTTTATCATTATCGCCATTGTCGCAGCGGTCAGTCTTTTTTTTAACAGCCAGCTCGACCTCTTCCGCGAATCGCACAAACTGCGAAACAACCTTTACTCGGTTTGTTGCGACGAGATCACGGCGCGGTTCAGCGAGTTTTATCGCAGCTTCGCCACCGTGATTGGCGCACAGATGACGATCTCGTGCATCAACACCGTTCTGACCGCGATCTTCGTCTTTTCGGTGGGGCTTCCCTATGCGCCGGTCGTCATCGGTCTGACCTTTCTGTGCGGCCTTTTTCCCATTGTCGGCAATGTCATCAGCAACACGGTGATCGTCTTCATCGGGTTTCTGGTTTCACCCAAAGTCGCGCTTGGCGCGCTCATCTTCCTGGTCGTCGTCCACAAACTGGAATATTTCCTGAACAGCAAGATTATCGGCGCTCGCATCCGCAATCCGATCTGGCTGACGCTATTCGGGTTGATCGTCGGTGAAAAACTCATGGGCGTTCCCGGAATGATCCTTTCCCCGGTGGTTTTGAATTACCTGCGCGTCGAGATGTCGAAGATCGAAGTGGCGCCCGCCGCGGCCGCCTCCCGGCAGATGGCGGTTGATCCGATTGAACGGCCCCGCTAAAGGACCTTGTGAACGAATCCACCAAAGAGCACCCATGGATCGAGATTGCGCCGGGCATCCGGCGCCGCACGATCACCTACGGGACAACGATGTACCAGATGATGGCCAAGCTCGATGCCGGCAGCCGCATGCCCGAGCACAAGCATCCGCAGGAGCAGATCGTGCACATTCTCGAAGGCCGGATGAAACTGATCGTTTCCGGTGTGCCGCATGAACTAAAAGGCGGAGAATCATATTATCTGGCGGCCAATGTCCCGCACGGCGTGGAGACCATGGAGGACACGATGGTTCTCGATACGTTCAGCCCGCCGCGGGACGATTATCTCGCGCTGGATCGGCAAGCGGCCGGCTCGTAACAGCGCGCCGAAGAATTGTATGGCGTTCCCTTTTGCGGGGGTGCTAATCTCGCCCCCGTCTCAAAACGTTCACTAGGATAAATACTTATGCTGCACATCATCTGGTCGATTATCGTTGGTTTCATTGTTGGCTGGCTCGCTCAGGTTCTCTACCCCGGCGCTCAGCACCTGGGCTTTTGGAAAGCTGCGCTCATCGGAATTGCCGGGTCCATCCTGGGTGGGCTGATCAGCCGGCTCTTTTCCAAGCCGACGGAAGGTTCGGCCTTTCATCCCGCGGGATTTCTCATGTCGCTCATTGGTGCTTTGATCATTCTGTTCATCTGCCTCAAGTTCCAATTGGTCTAGGCGATGTAGTCTGCCCGTGAGCGGGCGCTCGCCCGCTACATTTTCTTGATCCGGAGATGCGACCCCGAAAGCTTTCGGGGCTACAGTTTAGTCGCATCATGCTTTCGTTTATCGTTCCAGCTTATAACGAAGAGCTGGAACTCCCCCGCGCCCTGGCCGCCATTCGGGCGGCTGCGGAAGCGGCCGCGCAACCGTACGAGATCATCGTCGTGGACGACGCTTCGACCGACGCGACCGCTCAGATCGCAAAGTCGGCCGGCGCCGTCGTGGTGCCGGTCAAGTATCGCCAGATTGCCGCGGTCCGTAATGCTGGAGCGCGCGCGGCCAGCGGGGACATTTTCTTCTTTGTCGACGCGGACACTTTCATTTCGCCTGCTCATGTTACGGGCGCCCGAGCCGCCCTCGCGGCGGGTTGCGCAGGCGGTGGCGCACGTGTGACCACGGACGGTTTTGTGCCGCTTTGGGGCCGTGTTTTTGTCCACGTTTTCTCCGCGTTCTACTTTACCGCGGCAAACCTTGGCGCCGGGGCGTTTCTTTTCACGACCCGGGAAAATTTTGAGGCGGCTGGTGGCTTCGATGAGGAACTCTTCGCGGGCGAGGAGGTTTATTTTTCCCGGGCCCTGAAGAAGCTCGGGCGTTTCCGTCTGCTCGCCGAGCCGGTGGTGACCTCAGGAAGGAAGTTGCGCATGCATTCCGCGCGGCACATTTTGGGACGATCGGTGGGAATCATTTTTCGGGGGAAACGGGGAGTAAAATCACGCGACAAGCTGGATCTTTGGTACGACGGCAGACGTGAGACGGAACCTGATGCACCAGCCCCGGAAAATACCCGAGGTTAGAGGTGGATCGAGCGCTCCGCGCTCGATGACAAGTGCCGGCCAAGCCGGGAAGCAGAAGCATCGCGCGACGGAGCGCGCGATCCACCTTGCAAACATCGTCGGATTTCGACGATCAGACCTGCGATTGCGCCGCCCG
>Ga0193745_1000218_pt1 | contig 10349 bp, 9 predicted proteins | sample L1a2metaG_FD_145899 | JGI IMG/M metagenome (GOLD analysis project Ga0193745, IMG submission 145899) | Soil microbial communities from a riparian zone of the East river system, Colorado, United States - L1a2 | ecosystem: Environmental > Terrestrial > Soil > Riparian zone | place: USA: East River... | reverse complement strand
CGGTAGACGACGTCCGCGTAATCCAGCCGGATCATATTGCGATTGGTCGGGACCACGTTGACGTCGAGATTGTAGATCTTGGCAAACTCCGCCGCTTCCGTGTCCGCCGTGCCGGTCATGCCGCTGAGCTTCTTGTACATCCGAAAATAGTTCTGGAAGGTGACCGAGGCCAACGTTTGATTCTCGTTGGCGATCTTTACGCCTTCTTTGGCTTCGACGGCCTGGTGCAGGCCGTCGCTCCAGCGGCGTCCCGGCATGAGTCGCCCGGTGAATTCATCCACGATGATGACTTCGCCCTCTTTCACGACATAGTCCACATCCCGTTTGTAGAGGGCATAGGCCTGGAGCGCCTTGACGACGTGGTGCACGAGTTCCATATGGTCGGGATCGTAGAGATTGTCCACGCCGAGCAATTTCTCGACCCGGACGTTCCCGTCCTCGGTCAACGACGCGGTCTTTGTTTTTTCCTCGATCGTGTAGTCGTGCTCTGGTTTCAGCTGCGGAATGATCGCGTTGATGCGGTAGTAGAGATCGGTCGTTTCATCCGTCGGACCGGAGATAATCAAAGGCGTGCGGGCCTCGTCGATGAGGATACTGTCGACTTCGTCAACGATGGCGAAGTTCAACTCGCGCTGCACGCATTGGGCCAAATCGGTGGCGACCAGATTGTCGCGGAGGTAATCAAACCCATACTCGTTGTTGGTGCCGTAGGTAATGTCGGCTCGATAGGCTTCAGGCCTCGTGCAGGGGCGGAGAGACTGGAGCCGCTTGTCAGAGGCGTCATAGGTCGGATCGAAGAAAAATGAAGCATCATGTTGAATGATGCCCACCGAAAGTCCCAGCGCATGGTAGAGCACGCTCATCCACTGTGCATCGCGCTTGGCGAGGTAGTCGTTCACGGTGACGAGGTTAACGCCTTTCCCTTCGAGCGCATTCAGATAGACCGGCAGCGTGGCCACCAGGGTTTTCCCTTCGCCGGTCTTCATTTCAGCGATGCGGCCTCTATGGAGAATGATGCCGCCGATCAACTGCACATCGAAATGGCGCATGTTCAGCTTGCGGCGGGACATTTCACGGCAGACCGCGAAGGCCTCAGGCAGGATGTCGTCCAACGTCTCGCCGGCCCCAAGGCGCTTCTTGAACTCCTGGGTCTTGTCCGCGAGGGCGTGATCGGGGAGCGGAGTCAGGCCTGATTCCAGGCTGTTGATCTGCTCCACAATCGGGCGGAGTGCCTTGATTTCACGATCGTTTTTACTGCCGAAGATCTGGTTGAGTAGTTGCGTGACCATGATACTGTCGTTCCGAACGAACGCCGATATCTCCGAAAGTATTTTTCGCAGTATACAGCATCTTTTCCATGAATCCTATAATAAGCAGAGGCCTGGTGCTAGTAGCCGACTTGACAGGCCTCGTCGGCGTCCAGTAGCATTCGCCCGATTCACACTGGGTCCCCTTCTGATGAACCGCATCGTCCTTAAATTCGTGTCGATCCTCCTGGTGCTCTGTGTCCTTTCCGTCGGCGGATTGGCTCAGGCGCAGTCGGTCGAGCATGCCGCGCACCATGCCCATCATCAGGCTGCCACGCATGGGACCGTGCTCTGCTCCTGGATGTGTGCCGCGGGAGAGGTTCTCGATAGTGCGATGGTCACGTTTCAGGCCGAACTCAGTCCCATTGATCTCATCCCACTTTCCCATTCTACGCAGGCCTCGATCGAACTGTGCCGGACTTCTTCCAGCCGCGCCCCCCCGTCTTTCTCTCTGTAGTCTCCGTCGCTCATCGGCTCGCAGCAGGGCCGCATTCCGTCTCTCACACGATCCACTGAGTGGGTTGTTAGACAGGCGGATGGGGACGATTCTTTTAGAGAGAAAGGAGCAGCATCATGATCGCAGGGAAACGGTTCATACTCGGATTCATTCTCGGGCTTGCACTAGTCTTCTTCTTCTCGTGGCCCGGCGTCCAGACCGCACAGGCATCGTGCGGATCCGTCACCTGTTTTGTCGTGATCGGGTCTGCGCAACAAGTCTCGCCGGCAGGTCTTCTCACAGTGAATACGTTTTATAACTATACGCCTCAAGGGACGTTGCTGAGTGGCACGAACGGGGTTATTCCCGCGGTCGATCTCGACAATCGACAGCTGATTCTCGGCCATCACCAGGAGATCCGAACAATTAGTCAGATGTACACGTTGGATTTGAACTACGGTGTCACCGATCAGATTGGAATCGAAGTCGCCATCCCCTATAAGCGGATCAGGCATCAGCATCTAGATGGCCTGGGAGAAGACATCGATGGGAATGGTGGTGCCGGTAAGCTCACCCGGTTCTCTGATAACGGCATCGGCGACATCTTCATTAACGCGAAGTACAACCTGTTGCCCACACTGAGCAGTATGGTTGTAGCGGGCTTCGGCGTGTATCTCCCCACGGGTGATCACGATCAGCAGACCGCGGGTGTCGAGGGCGCTGAGACCATGGAACCGACAGCCCAACTTGGACGTGGTCAACTCGGTCTCCAAGGATCGATCTATCAAACCTATGAAATCATTCCCCATCGGTTGAACCAATTCGCCTCTGCCAGTTACCGGCACACATTCCGCAATAACTTTGGCTATCAATTCGGCGATCAATTCGATTTTGGATTCGGCGCGAATCTCGTTACGGTTCCCTGGCTTGTGCTGGCCAATCAGTTCAACTACCGCTACATGGTTCACGATTCATATAGCGGGTCGCTGGCTCGATCACTGACTCCGAGCGATCCAGGGTTCCCCGACGAGGCAATTGTGCTCGATCCGAACATCACGAATCGAGCGGTTCCCACAACCGGTTCTACGTACTTTGCCTATACACCCGGTTTCCAACTCAGTCTCGGTGAACTCATCAAGACTCCTTTGACTGAGAACACGTCGGTATATTTCTATACCCAGATCCCTATAGCTCGTGATTTCAATGGGAACCTGGCGCAAGGTGTGAGCTATGTATTCGGCATCACGAAGTTGTTCCAAGTCATGAAACCGTCGTAAGAGCGGTGCTCCTTGTCATGAGGAAATTGCGATGAAACATCTACATTTTCTGATGGCCGGTATTCTTGTCGCCACCCTTGGGTTCCTGCCGTTCGATGTCTGGAGCATGGGCTCGCGCGTTCCGACGGTCGGGATGCAAGCGGAAGATTTTCGCCTGACCGATCTGGAGGGCAAGCAACAGAGCCTCAGCCAGTATCGCGGCAAGATCGTGCTCGTGAACTTCTGGGCCACCTGGTGCAAGCCCTGCACGACCGAAATGCCGGCCATGCAAACCATTTATGACAAGCTGCGTGACAAGGGCTTCGTAGTCCTCGCCGTCAACGAATTGGAGGACGACGCCAAAGTGCGCGAGCACATCAAGCAGTACGGCTATACGTATCCGGTCCTCATGGATCACGACAACAAGGTGGCGAACCAATTTGGAGTGTTCGGATTGCCGGTCAGCGTGTTTATCGATGAGAAAGGCGTCGTCCAGGAGTACATCAAGGGCGGGCTGCTGACCGAACAGAAGATCGAGGAAACCCTCGCGCGGATTCAGAAACAGGAACCGGTAAAGACAGCGGCTCCTCGATAAAGGTCTATGAACCGCAGGATTCGACAATTTGCAGTCGGAGGGTTAGCGCTCTGGCTTGTGGCGCTCAGCGGGATTGTGTACCCGCAGCTCACCGCCCACATGGCGCAACATGCGCATCACAATGCGGCGATTCATGCCACTGCACTCTGTTCATGGCTCTGCACCGCGGCGGACGCCGTCGAAGGCACAGTGGTCGATGTCGCACCAGTCCGATACTCGACTTTCTTTGAACAAGCGTCTCCTGTTACCCATCTCCATTTCTCCCATGGATCGCGGCCGCCTTCGCGCGCGCCTCCTCTCCTCTAGTCTCTCCATCCCTACATTTTTCTTCACCATTGGATCGCTCTGATCAGGACTCCTTCATTTCTTTGAGGGAATCCGATTGAAGCCTCCGATGATGGACACCTATGCCTAAACCGTTACGACCACTGTCTTGTGCGGGAGAAAGGATGTTTCATGCGTTTTCATATCACTCGATTCATCATCAGCCTCGTGGCCTCGGGGTGGTTGTTGTCTGTCATTGCGCCCTCCGTCGAAGCTTCCTGTGGCTCGGTGAGCTGTTTCGTGGTGATCGGCTCCCAACAGCAGGTGCCGATGGCCGGTTTGTTGACCGTCAACACGATTTACAACTATACGCCGAGCGAAGCGCCTCCGGGACAAGGCGGCAGTATCCCCTTTGCCGATCAGGGCAACCGAACGTTGACGCTTGCGAGCTTGAATGCGAGTCAAATTCGAACGCTCGTGCGTACCGCGACGTTGGACATGAACTACGGGTTGACCGAACGGTTTGGACTCCAAGTGACGCTCCCCTATAAGCAAGTGAACTCTGATGCCCAGATCGGAGGACTCAACCCGGTGCCATACAGCGATAAGGGTCTCGGCGATATTCGTGTCTCGTTGAAGTACAACATCCTCCCGACCTTGCGGACCATGGTCGTGTTGGGAATGGGCGTCGATCTGCCCACCGGTGACTATGGGCAACGGGTGCAGGGCGGATCGCTCGCGGAATCGACGCTCCAAATCGGACGTGGCAATTTCGGTCTCGTGCCGACCATTTACCAAAGCTATGAGTTGATTCCGCACCGCCTCAATCAGTTTGCCTTGGCGAGCTACCGTCATACGTTGAAGAACAGCGACGGGTATAAATTTGGGGACGATGTGAACCTCAGTGCGGGGCTCAACATTATCCCGCTTGAGCAAACTCCGTGGTTCGTGTTGACGCAGCAAGTCAATTATCGCTGGACGCAGAACGACTCAATGGACGCGGCCCTGTTCCAGTTTAATCCTGGAGGAAATCCAATTCTCCTCGATCCGGCGATCAAGCATCGTGCAATCCCAACGACCGGGTCGACCTACTTGGCCTATTCTCCCGGCATCATGCTGAATCTGTGGAACTATGCGTCGTTCTATTTCATCGCGCAGATTCCGGTGATGCGGGATTTCAACGGCAACCTCGAACAGCAGCGCAGCTATGTCGTCGGACTCACCAAATCGTTCCAGTTGCTCGGTGGGTCGTAAGGGTCATGCGTAGATGATCGGCACGTTCTCACAGATGTGGACTGCGAGTCGGCGAGGCAGATTCTCCCGTGCGGTGGCGTCCGTCTGCGTGGTTCTCTGGGTGGCCGGGTCCGTCTCCACTCAGTATGGCAGCCTCGCGCCGCAATGGACGACGCCCCACTGTCCACAATCTCATTCGAACAGCACGCAGCATACCCATGGATCCTGCGCATGGCACTGTGACGGGATCAACGCGCAATCCTCCTCGGGCAGGTCATGGGGACCATCAATTGCTCCGACTGGTTATCTGTTCGGGGATTCCACAGTCACAATATGCACTGCGATTCTTCAGGGCGGGAAGGCCATCCGAGGTCCGCCTCAGTCGATTTTCTCTGGATTCATCTAAACCATGTTACGAGGACAGGCTTCCTATGGGGAAGCCCGCACAAACAATTCAGGAAGGATGCAGTCATGAAATCGATTATGAATCAGACGGCGGTCATCACGAAGGCCACAACCGCGATGCTGGGATTGGCCCTAATCGGCCTGGCAAGCTGCAGCTCGGGAGATTCCTCCACCGGTCAAGTAACATCCGGCGGCAGCGCGGGGCTGCAGGGGCCGATAGTGTTCGTCAACAACACAGGCGACAAGACGTTGACCAGCGTGGCACTCAAGGGCGACTCGGGGAATGCCGTGTTAGGAACGATCGCGTCCGCTAAATTCGAAAACGTTGCGCTAGGCGATATGCAGTTCTCTGAAGGCGAGTGGGTCTTTCTGAATCTTGGAGCGGCCAACAAAGTGGCGACCATCGATCCCTTGACGGGAGCGATCCCAATTCACGAAGCTAATCTTGTCACAGGCACTCGTCCCGTCCATATGTATCGAGATCCGACGGACGGGGAAGTCATTTGGGTAGGGAACGATGGAGACAATGCGGGTGGTACACTCACGCCCGGCGACGACCTCATCAACTGCAATAATCCAACAAGGGTTGGTGGCCCGGTCACAGGGAGCTCCGTGACCATTCTCCACAATTCGCATCTGGGTCCCGGCGGCACCCCGCCGACCGTGCAAAAAACGCTCTGCCTCCTCGCCTCGGGCCACAAGGTGGCGGCTTTCCCTCAACCTACGGCAACCAACGGGGCAATCCCAAGACGAGCGTTTGTTTCAAGCGAGACAAGCGGTGAAATTGCGGTCATCGACAATGAGCCTGGGTCTCTTACCAAGTGGGAAATGATCAACAGAGTCGACCTCTGTAACCCGCTCAAGGAAGCGATCCCTGCGACTTGCACTAACGAGTCCCTAACTCCATTGACTACGGCATTCACAGTGAATAACTCACACCCACACGGGATTCGTTGGTCGCAGTTGACCGGGAAAGTCTATAGTATTCAAGAAGGCTACGAGCAAATTGCCGAGATCGATCCGATAACCTTGGCGAGCACCATCATCATTGATTTGGCCGGAACTCCCTACACGAGTTACGGCATTACCCCGAACGGCCGATTCCTCCTGTTGCGCGGACAGACAACGGCCCCAGCCCCACAAGCGACGAAGCTGGGTATCCTGGATCTCAGCGTGACACCGGCAGTCCGCACGGACTTTACCATTGCGGAGCTGGATGGGACGTCCCCCGGATCGTTCAAGTTCTCTCCCGATGGGAACCGGTTCTACATCCTGGCGGGAAATACCGCTCCGTCGACAAAGAAGGACCGCCTCTTTGCGTTCGATTCCTCCACATTAACGGCGGCTGTTCCATCGCTTACTCTCCTCAGAGAGATCGTATTGGTGGCGACCGGCGGCCACAGCTTGGATGTTCTGGTGCAAGGAGCCGGCGCAGCAACGTACCTTGTCGTCTCCAACAGCACAGACAATTCCATCTCCATCATCAATGCGACGGATAATCTGATCAAGCAGACGGTACCCGTTGGGCCAACGCCCGGCGGCGTCATGGTCTATCATCCTGGTGCTGCTGCAGCTGGCAACCAAGCAACGTCATCGCTCACGGGAGGGTTAAAAGCCAAGCCGTCTCTGTTGCCAGAACGGCTCGACGATCACGGCATGCCGGAATAGTAGAGCGCTCGTCGTATCTGTTGCAGTCTGAGTCAAGGGGGCAGGACACCCTGCCCCCTTCATACATAACAAAGACCATTTCGACATGGAGAGGACCATGGATAAAGAACTCTTGCGCGTGAGGGAAACTGCAGACTTCTTGTCGGTGACAGCGCTCGCAGCAGGCTGGAATTGTACGGCGCGGGTGGATTGTGGTAAGCAGAAGCTGACGACCATTCAAGAGGAGGGGAAGTCATGAATACATTCATCAAGTTTGGCTGCCTGATCGGATTAGCTTGTGCGATGGCGACGCCGGTCTTCGCGGGCGAGGAGAAAGTCATGCTCATGCTCGGCGGCAAGTACTGCGATGCCTATTTGGGTAATGTCCAGGATGCGCTGACGAAAGTGGCCGGCGTGAAGGCGGTCGATGTCAAAAGCATGAAAGGCCACGCAGTGGTGTCCGTCGAATCCGGCAAGGTGAAGCCGGAGCAACTCGTCACGGCAGTCAACGGCGTGAAAGGTGATAGCTGGTATTGCACAGCCGAGGTCATGAAGTAACGGAACGCCTTTCTGGCAAGATGCTGAAACAGTCCACCAGTGCCACAGACCGTGGTGCGTGAAATGCGAGAAAGGCGCGATTCGAAGTTCGGGGTTCGAAGTTTCGGGAACCTCGAACTTAGGACCTCGAACCCTCGCCCGTCCTGCTGGTCTCGCGGGCCAACAGGGTGTTTCCGCTGCCTGATAGGGACAGTTATAGGGATTGGTACAAGGGATTGGAAGGACGCTGGACCGGATTGTGGGGTGGCTTGACCGGCCTCCCCCCAAATCCGGTGCGAGAACAGACGCGAGGCAGCTCCCCTTCCACCTCCAAGGCCACTCATTCCATTTATCAGTTGGACGTCTGCCCAGCCAGATTTAATTCTCTATTGGCCAGGGACCCGTCCTCCTCTCACTGGACCGCCTTCACCGGTTTCGCTGTAGCCTGCTTTACTCATGAGCGCTTCTGCTGCGATCGCCGATCCGCTGCTACGACGAGCCTTTGGCCAGCGGGCTCACCCCTCGGACCCTCACTCTACTGCACGAGTACGCATCGGGTCCTCACGGCTCCGCGCTCCGGTCTTGTAACGCGGCTCAGCGATTTCGCGACGAACCGTCATGAACAATGCGGGCTAGCAGTGGCTCAAGCGTTGGGAAGATCTTTTCGACAATCAGGCGGTAGCCTTCTCCAGTCGGATGAATGCCATCTGCCTGATTGAGTGAGGGCGAACCGGCCACGCCATCGAGGAAAAACGGAATCCGCGTTAGATGATATTGCTTCGCCAAGGCCTGGAAGAGCGCCTCAAACCCCGTGGTATAGTCCTGTCCATAATTCGGGGGGAGTTTCATCCCTGCTAACACGACGGTGACCGAGGCCTGTTGGAGTTGTTGAATGATCCGTTCGAGGTTGGCTTTCGTCTCGTGGAGGCTGAGGCCGCGGAGCCCATCGTTGGCACCGAGTTCCAGAATAACGATCGCCGGCGTGCTGTTCAGGACCCAGGAGACCCTCCGGATTCCTCCGGCTGTCGTATCACCGCTGACTCCCGCGTTCACGACTCGATAGGTATAGCCCGCTGCGTCCAAGGTCCGCTGCAGGTGCGCGGGATACGATTGATCCGGTGGCACACCTAAGCCGGCCGTCAGGCTGTTGCCGAAGGCGACGATGCGGGGACGTTCGGCGGAGACGGCCCTCTTCGGTTGGTCCGGCTGCGTTGTCACATTGGTTCCCAGACGTGGTCCCACGCCTTCGCGCGGGGGGCTCGACGACGGGAGTGGAGAAGCGGGCACACTCCCTCGGTCATAACCACAGAGGAGGATGGAGGAGAGGCAGAGGCAGGAAAATAGTTTTGTGCGAATCCATGAGCGGCGCATCGTCATTCAGTATAATATACCCATCACCTAGACGATACTGTCGGAACCGGACGGACAACATGATCACTCTCTCTCACCTGACGATGCGCTTGGCCGGCGGAGGCCATCAGATCACGATCCTCGACGATGTCACCCTCGAGATTCCTGATAAGCAGCGCGTAGCCATCGTCGGCCCATCCGGGAGCGGGAAGTCCACCTTGCTGGGCCTCATCGCGGGGCTGGATCGCCCGACGTCCGGCTCCATCACGTTGAACGGCGTGGAAATCTCTGCGATGCGCGAGAGTCCCTTGGCGCGGTATCGTCGCGATCACATCGGCTACATCTTTCAATCCTTCCACCTCATTCCCACCCTCACCGCCCTGGAAAACGTCCTGGTGCCGTTGGAGCTGGCAGGGATGCGCACGGCACAGGATCGTGCGACGGAACTGTTGCGGGCCGTCGGCCTGGGAGATCGAATGCATCATTATCCCGTCCAACTATCGGGAGGCGAGCAGCAGCGGGTGGCGGTGGCCAGAGCGTTCGCCTGTCACCCACCGATTCTATTGGCCGATGAGCCAACGGGCAACTTGGATTCGGCTACGGGCCAGCACGTGATGCATCTGCTCCATTCTCTCCATCGCGATTATGGCACCACTTTGGTCCTCGTCACACATGAGCGAGCCATCGCCTCCTCGATGGAGCGCGTGATTGCGTTGCGTGATGGCCGCATCGAATCCGACCGCCTCACCGACTCAGCCCATCGGATCGCAGAGTCATACCCGTGAATCGCTTTATCTTGCGAATGGCCTGGCGTGAAACCCGGGGTGCCTGGCGGCACTTTCTCTATTTCTTCGCCTGCATCGCGGTCGGCGTCGGGGCCTTGGTCGGAGTGTCGCTGTTTAGCACGAATGTGGAGCGCGCCGTTACGAAAGAAGCGCGGGGATTGTTAGGCGGCGATCTCGAAATTCGTCTGACACACCCCCTGAGTCTCGCTGGACAGGCGGTGCTGGACTCGCTGAAGGGACGAGACATGGCTTTCACCCATGTGAGCGAGCTCATAGCCATGGCCGCGCGCACGACTTACGGGTCCGCTGTGACCCAATCAACCCAGATCATCGAACTCAAAGCGGTCGAATCGATGTATCCGCTGTATGGGGCAATTCGACTCGACCCAGCGCAATCGCTTGATGTCCTGCTCCACCCGGATGAGCGACGCTGTGGCGGGCATTCCTGTTTTGGAGCGGTGGTGCAGGAGTCGCTGCTGATTCGGATGGGGCTCTCGGTCGGAGATCAATTGAAGATCGGTCAAGCGATGTTTC
>Ga0193745_1000217_pt1 | contig 10366 bp, 7 predicted proteins | sample L1a2metaG_FD_145899 | JGI IMG/M metagenome (GOLD analysis project Ga0193745, IMG submission 145899) | Soil microbial communities from a riparian zone of the East river system, Colorado, United States - L1a2 | ecosystem: Environmental > Terrestrial > Soil > Riparian zone | place: USA: East River... | reverse complement strand
TCGAAAAAATTAGTGATTGGACCTATCGCATTGTGCGCCCCGATCAATCGAGCCGGTGGATCCGCGACCGAATTTTTCCGGTGCGTGATTTGCATGGCGCGGTCGTTCGATTCGCCGGCATCGCGGAAGACATTACCGAGCGCAAATTGGCGGAAGAAGCAGTGCGCGACAGTGAAGAACGTTTTCGGGAGCTGGCTGAAAACATCCATGAAGTGTTCTGGATGAGCGATCCGGAAAACACGCGAATGATTTATGTGAGCCCCGCTTATGAGACGATCTGGGGTCGCAGCCGGGAAACTCTTTATTCCTCCCCCGACTCGTGGATGGACGCAATCCATCCGGACGACAAGGAAAGAATGGTCCGCACGCGGACCAACCGCGACCCGGCTTTCCCTCACGACAACACCTATCGAATTGTGCGTCCCGACGGTTCGATCCGATGGATCCGCGACCGCGGTTTCCCCGTCCGCGACGAACGCCATGTCGTAGTTCGTTTCGCCGGTATTGCCGAGGATATCACCGAGCCCAAACAGACGGCGGAGGCTCAGGAACGCGCGCTTTCGTTAATGCTGGCTACGCTGGAATCCACGGCCGACGGCATTCTCGTGGTAAACACCGAGGGAAAAATCGTGACGTTCAACCGCCTCTTCGCCCGGATGTGGAGGTTATCGGATGAGGTCCTTGCCTCCAAGGAGGATGCGCGCGCTCTGGATTGTGTACTCGACCAGCTCAATGAGCCGGAAGAATTCCTGGAGAAGGTTCGCTACCTCTACCAGCATTCCGGGGAGGAGAGTTTCGATCGCCTGGCATTTAAGGATGGACGTGTGTTCGAGCGCTATTCACGGCCGCAACTCATTGGCGGGAGAGTGGCCGGACGGGTCTGGAGTTTTCGCGATGCCACGGAACGGACGCAGGCCGCGAAAAAATTGGAAGCGGCGAATTATCGGCTGCGGACTCTTTCGCGCCGGCTGTTTGAGGTCCAGGAGGAGGAACGGCGTCATCTCGCGCGAGAGTTGCACGACGAAATAGGCCAGGCGCTCACAGCAGCGAAGATCACTCTGCAATCGGTTACCGGTAACGGCGGCCGCGCAACGGTTGCGCGAGTCCAGGAAACCACCGCCATTCTCGACCATTTGCTTGGTCAGGTGCGACAGATTTCATTAGATCTGCGCCCCTCGATGTTGGACGACTTGGGGCTGGTTCCGGCCTTGCGTTCATTAATAGATCAACAGGGGCGGCGGGCATCGGTGGAAATGCGATTTTCCGCGGGGATTTTGCCTGAAACCCTCGACACGACGGTTCAGACGACTTGTTTTCGTATCACACAAGAAGCGATTACGAATGCTTTGCGTCACGCGCACGCCACCAGGGTGGAGGTCGATCTTCGCCGCCAGGACGATAACGTTCGGCTAATCATCCGCGACAACGGTATCGGCTTGGCCATCGAGTCGGCGCAAGCGCAAACCATTGGTCTTGGTTTGATTGGAATAAAAGAACGCGCTGCCCTGGTTGAAGGGCGGACAAAGATTATCTCGTCGCCAAATAAAGGAACAACAATTGAGGTATCAATACCGCTAGCGTTTCGACCCGAGTCCCCTGGGTCGTGATATTGGAAAATGAGTGCAATACGTGTGTTGCTGGCCGACGACCACGGTTTGGTGCGCGCCGGAATTCGTTCCTTGCTTGAGAAAACTCCCGGCGTTGAAGTAGTGGGTGAAGCGAGCAACGGGCGCGAGGCACTTGAGTTGATCCGAACGCAATTGCCCAAGCTTGTGCTGATGGACATTGCCATGAGAGAACTGGGAGGACTGGAAGCGCTGCCACGAATCACAAAAGATTTTCCGAGCGTCAAAGTGATCATTCTCTCCGCGCACGCGAATGAGGAATACGTGATTCGTGCGCTGCGGAGCGGCGCTGCCGGATACATGCTCAAAGACGCGGCGACAGCGGAGCTGGAACTTGCCATCAATTCAGTCGCCCAAGGCAAGACCTATTTAAGCCCTTCGATTTCGCGGACCGTGATCGATAGCTACCTCGAACGAGTCGGCGGCGAGTCAGGTCCACTCGAACACCTCACGCCGCGCCAGCGCGAGATCCTGCAACTGATCGCCGAGGGCAAGAACACGAAGGAGATTGCCTATCTGCTCGGGATTAGTGTAAAGACGGTGGAAACGCATCGCCTCCAACTCATGGCCCGTCTCGACATCCATGATGTGCCGGGCCTGGTGCGATACGCCATTCGGTCAGGCTTGGTTTCCTCGGAGACTTAGCACCACCACGGCGAACCGTGGAAGTAGGAATATGTCCGTACTTCTTTGTAAGGATTTTCCCGAGTCGTTCTAAGGTTGCTCCCAATAGCGGTTTCTACCTACCAAGTGCAGGCTGGACAGATGAAACACTCGTTACCTTCCGGGTCTGAGTCTTGTCGACGATCGTCTGCGTCGCCCATCGTCTGTAGCAGAAGTACGTAAACTCTTATACGTAATGATCGTATCGGACTTAAAGGCTCTTCTGGGTATTGCAATAAAAACTAAAAGGTGTGCGCTTGGGATTTCGCAAGAGACGCTGGCCGAGCGCGCGGGCCTGCACCGCACTTATGTCTCCGACGTAGAACGTGGCGCGCGCAACCCCTCCATCGGGAGCGTCGAGAAGCTGGCGCGGGCTTTGCAGATTTCCGTTTCTACCCTCTTCGGACAAGCCGCCGGGGCTAATGGGACAAAGCAACTCGTGGAGATCCTATTGGTGGAGGACAACCCCCGGGACGCTAAATTAACGCAGCGCGCCTTTGAGAAAGCACAAATTACCAATCCGTTGCGCGTGGTGAGCGATGGGGCCGAGGCGCTCGACTTTCTTTTTGCCACCGGTTCGTACGCTCATCGGGGCAACGATGAGCACCCAAAGGTTATTTTGCTCGATCTAAATCTACCCACGATTAGTGGCCTCGAAGTGCTGCGACGGATCAAGGGTGACCCACGCACAAAATATATTCCCGTCATCATCCTCACCGTTTCGAATCGGGATCGTGATATCGACGAGTGCCGTCGGCTCGGTGCGGAGGCCTACATCGTCAAGCCGGTGGGTTTTCAGAAATTTAGCGAGATCACACCTCGTTTGAGTCTTGCCTGGGTCCTGGTGAAGCCGAATGGAACGCTTTCGGCGCAACCTAGAGAGCGTATTTTCGATCGACCCTGAATTCCCTACGCGGTCAAGGCAGGAGCCTAGAGATACGGTCGCGGCCAGCCCACCTGAGGGCAAGGCGCATTGGAACAGCGCAGCCAGCCATGGCCGTGCCCCCTTTCAAAGCAACGCGGACGAAAGAACCATCTCTCCCTCCAGGGCGGGGACAAGAGACGTAATCATCGGGACCATCCTCGCCATCGGCGAGATACCAAGCAACCTCGACTTTGATTGCGCCACGCTTCAATCGTCCGGTTACAAGGTCATCCTGGCTGGCACTGTAAATAAAGCTCTCGCGCTAACAGAAGAAACCCAGCCAGACCTTGTGCTGTGCGATCTGCACATGCGGCCATTGGACGGGCTCGATTTTCTTGAGATCGCAAAGAGAACTCCGGCGTTGCGACACGTCCCCATCGTCATCATTTCTTCGACTTGCGCGCTCGAGCGCGAGCGGCGCAACTGCCTCGAGCACGGCGCGGCCCGTTTTGTTCGTAGACCCATCCAACCAGAAACGCTGCTCGCTGAGATTGCCGAAGCTTTAAACGCGATCAGGAGAGGAGCGGGTCATGAAAGTCCTAATCGTTGATGGTGACCCGAGCGGTCACACGCTCATCGCCGAGATCCTGACCAAACGCGGCTGCGCCCTCCTGGAGGTGGAGGGTGGGGAAGAAGCCCTAAGGGTAGCGCACGATGAAAAGCCGCACATTGCCATTGTCGACATGCTTACTCCAAAGCTGGACCAGGGCGACTTCGTTCGCCAGGTTCGGCGCAATCCGAAAATTGCGTGCATGCCGGTAATTTTCTACACGGATGGCTACCTGGAGATCGCCAGCGGCCTTTCATGCGACGGAGAGAGTCTTCTCTCGCCAATGTTGCTGTGCGAAGAGGCCATTCGCGGCAAGGCGATCGAGGTATTGAACGGCCCTATTCCTTTTTCAAATGGCCAAAGCATCCAGGACACGTTTGTCTTCGCTTGCGCAACCGGCGTAGAACGCGCCCTGATTAAACCTGGTGAACTGATTGCGGAAGTGGTCAGCCTCGCACGCAAGGCCTTTCCGAAATCGATCCAAATTACCAGTGCTTATTCGGAGGATCTGTGGCTCATCGAAGGCGATCGCCTACAACTGCACCGGGTTTTCACCAACCTTCTTCTCAATGCCCGCGAAGCCATGCCCCAAGGTGGCCTGCTCCTCGTTTCGGCGCGCAATTTCAACGTCGATAAACATTACGCCTCCATGACCCTCGGGGCCAAGCAGGGCGAATACGTCATGCTTCGCGTGAGCGACACCGGCCGCGGCACGCCCCGGCCGGTGATCGACACAATTTTCAATCCCTTCCTGGAAAGCAAAACGGTGGGTCCGGGAACCAATCTTGGACTCATCAAGAGCCATGGCGGCTTCATGTCCGTCTACAGCGCGTTCGGCAAAGGAACGACCTTTCAAATCTTTCTTCCCTCGAAGGTCACGGAGGGTGGAATTCAAAAGAGGAAACGACCGGCGCGAACTGAACGGCGCACGGTCTCTCATTCTGAGCCACACCAGCCCAGACGTTCCAGCGCGAACGCCCCTCTCGCGCCAGCTCATTCAAGGGACATGTCATGAAGCCAGCACCAATCGCAGGACCCGTGAATTCGAAAAACGCTCTCATACCTGGGCTGGAGCCGTTACCCGTCGGCGGGCCCAGCCTCGATACCCGGATTGAAGAGGCGGAGGCGCGGACAGAGCGGGCGGAGGTTAGGACGGAAGAAGCGGAGACCCGAACGGAACGGGCAGAGGCGCGAACGGCCCACGCAGAGACTCGGATAGAACAGGCGGAAACCAGGAGTGAACAAGCAAAAACGCGGACCGAACAGGCCAAGGCTCGAACCGAGCAGGCGGAAAGGCGAACAGAACAGGCTGAAACACGGAGTGAGCAGGCGGAGACAAGAAGCGAGCAGGCAGTCCGTGATTCGGAAGTTAGCTACCGCCGATTATTCGAAGCGGCAAAGGACGGTATTTTTATTCTCGATGATAGAGGCCGCATCAACGATGTGAATCCATTCCTGGCCGAGCTCCTGGGATTTTCCCGCGACGAGATGTTAGGCAAGACGGTCGGCGAACTAAGTCCGTTCAAAGACATCGAGGATAACCAAGCCATGCTGGAGCGCTTGCAGAGGACGGGATTCGTCCGCTACGACGACCTCCCCCTGCAAGCGCGGGATGGCCGCAAAATGGAGGTCGAGTTCGTCAGCAACGTATATGACGACGGGGGGGGAAAAGTAATTCAATGCAACATCAGGGATATCACTGAACGCAAGAAGGAGGAAATGGCCTCTCTCCGGCTGGCGGCGATCGTGGAGTCTTCGGACGACGCCATCATTGGGAAGGATTTGCGGGGCTTCGTCACCAGCTGGAACGCCGCAGCGGAAAGAGAATTCGGCTACACGGCCTCAGAGATGGTAGGCCAGTCCATTACGCGACTCATCCCGGCGGAGCGGCAGCAGGAGGAGATGAAGATTCATGAACAGGTCGCGCGCGGCGAAAACGTTCGGCATTTTGAGACGATGCGCCTCCGGAAGGATGGCAGCATTTTCAATGTCTCCGTGACGGTCTCCGCCATCAAGGATTCAGCGGGAAAGATCATCGGAGCCTCGAAAGTGGTGCGCGACATCACTACCCGCAAGAAGGCCGAGGAGACTATTCACCGGCTGAACGCCGAACTCGAACAGCGCGTAACGGAACGCACGGCTGAGTTGGAGGCCGCCAACAAGGAGCTGGAGTCCTTCTCTTACTCGGTGTCGCACGATCTCCGGGCGCCGTTGCGTGCCGTGGACGGATTCTCGCAAGCAGTGCTGGAGGATTACGGTCCACAGTTGCCCGAGGAAGGACGGCGTTGTTTGCAGACGATCCGCGAGGGTGCGCACCGGATGGGCACATTGATCGACGACCTGCTGACGCTTTCGCGACTGGGCCGGTTACCGCTGAGCAAGCGGGCAGTGGAAACCGGCGACTTGGTGCGCGCCGTCCTGGAAGATTTGAGTCCTCAACGAGAAGGACGGCAAATCGAGGTAAGCGTCGGTGAGTTGCCCGTCTGCCGGGGCGATGCCGTCTTGCTCAAGCAGGTTTGGATCAACTTACTCTCCAACGCCTTTAAATATACCCGCCGGCGCGAGAAAGCTCTCATCGAAGTGGGCTGTAAGCGGGAACCTATTGCGGCAGAAGACCAACGCGGGCCGGAGAAAAAGACGAATGAGAACGTCTATTTTGTCCGCGACAATGGCACGGGATTCGACATGCGTTATGCGGACAAACTCTTTGGTGTGTTCCAACGCTTGCACCGCGAGGACGAATACGAAGGCACGGGAGTCGGCCTGGCCATCGTGCAGCGGATCGTTCACCGCCACGGTGGGCGTGTCTGGGCCGAGGCGGGGTTGGACCGCGGCGCCACCTTTTACTTCACCCTCGAGGAGAAGTCCAAGCCATGAGCGAAACCACTCCTGTTGAGGTCCTGCTGGTCGAAGACAACCTGGAGGATTTGGAGCTAACGCAGCGCGCTTTGCGAAAGGCGAATTTTACCAATTGCATCCACATCGCGCGGGACGGCGCGGAGGCGCTGGAGTTCCTTTTTTGCGAGGGAGCGCATGCAGGACGCAAGATTGAAGATCACCCGAAGGTTATCCTGCTGGACCTGAAGCTACCCAAACTCGACGGCCTTCAAGTCCTGAAACGAATCAAAAGCGATCCGCGCACCAGGGCCATCCCGGTGGTCGTTCTTACTTCGTCCAAGGAACAGAACGACGTGGTGGAGAGCTACCACCTCGGAGTAAACAGCTACATCGTCAAGCCGGTGAACTTCGAGCGGTTCGCCGCGGCCGTGCGGGACGTAGGAATGTATTGGCTCTTGCTCAACCATCCGCCCCTGGAGAAGTAATGAAGCGCCCGCTCCGAGTTCTGTTGGTAGAGGATCGCGACAGCGATGCCGAGATTGTCCTGCGGGAATTACGAAACGGCGGCTTTGCCCCGGAATGGGAGCGCGTCGAGACCGAAGCGGGCTTTCTCGACAGCCTCCAGCGCGATTTCGACATTATCCTATCCGATTACTCGATGCCCCAGTTCGACGGCTTGCGCGCCCTGGCCTTGGTGAAACGGCGCGCGCCGGAAATTCCCTTTATTCTCGTCTCCGGCACCATGGGAGAGGAAACCGCGGTCGCGGCAATGAAACAGGGCGCGACCGATTACCTGTTGAAAGACCGGCTGGCGCGTCTGGGATCTGCTGTCACCCGAGCTTTGGAACAAAGCGGACTGCGGAGGCACAAAGCGCGTGCTGAGGAAGCCTCGCGCGAGAGCGAGGAGCGATTTCGCCAACTGGCGGAAAATATTCAAGAAGTCTTCTGGCTGGCGGACCCAACCAAGAAGGCGGTCCTCTATGTCAGTCCAGCGTACGAAACCATGTGGGGCAGGTCGCGTGCCGCCGTCTATGCCGACCCGCACAGCTGGCTGGACGCAATTCATCCGGAGGACAAAGAGACAGTCCGCCAGGCCACCCTGACGAAACAGGCGGCGGGCACGTACGACGAGGAATACCGCGTCGTCCGGCCGGACGGATCCATTCGCTGGATTCACGACCACGCCTTTCCGGTGCGCAACAGTGCCGGCGAGATCTACCGCGTCGGCGGCGTGGCGCGCGACATCACGGAGCGGAAACAGGCGGAAGACGCGATTCGTGAGAGTGAGGAGCGCATGCGCTCTGTCCTGGAATCGGCCCTGGACTGTGTCATTACCATGGACCATCAGGGCAGGGTTGTTGAGTTTAATACAGCGGCGGAAAGAACCTTTGGTTACAAACGCGAGGGAGCCATCGGGCAGGTATTGGCCGACTTGATTATCCCGCCAGCGTTGCGCGAGCGTCATCAGGGCGGTCTGGCGCGTTACCTTTCCACGGGTGAAACGGTTGTCCTTGGGAAACGCATCGAACTAACTGGAATGCGAAGTGACAGGTCGGAGTTTCCCCTGGAACTCTCGATCACTCGGATGGGTTCGCAAAAACCTCCGATGTTTACCGGTTTCATCCGAGACATCACGGAGCGAAAGCAGACGGAGAACCGGCTGCGAGAGCAGGCCAAGCTGCTGGATCTGGCGCAGGACGCAATCATGGTCCGCGACATGGAAGATCGCATCGAATTTTGGAACCACGGCGCCGAGCAATTGTATGGCTGGACGGCCGCGGAAGTTCACTGCAGGCAAGCTTCCAGTTTTCTTCATGAAGAACGCCCCTCCACCGCTCTCGCGGCAAAAATGGCTGTAACCGAGAGGGGCAAATGGTCCGGCGAATGTAAGCACCTCCGTAAGGACGGTGATAGCGTCATGGTCCGGAGCCGGTGGACCCTGGTCCGGGATGAATCGGGCGCGCCCCAATCCATCCTGATCATCAACACCGACATCACGGAGCAGAAAAAGATTGAAGAGCAATTCTTGCGGGCGCAACGGCTTGAAAGCATCGGCACGCTTGCCAGTGGAGTGGCGCATGACCTGAACAATGTCCTGGTCCCTATCCTGATGGCGGCGCCACTTCTGCGCGACGACATGCCCGAGGCGGAGCGCAAAAAGCTTCTCGCGATCGTTGAGTCAAGCGCCGAACGCGGGGCCAGTATCGTCAAGCAAGTCCTGACCTTCGCGCGGGGGGCGGATGGAGACCGCGTCCTCTTGCAACCCATCTACCTCGTCCAGGAGATCGTGAAAATTGTCGAGAAGACCTTTCCCAAGTCGATCGACGTTCATGCCTACTATCCGGAAGACCTTTGGGCCATCGTGGCGGATCCCACGCAATTACATCAAATCCTGCTCAACCTTTGCATTAACGCGCGCGACGCCATGCCTGGCGGAGGCGCGCTTACGCTCACGCTCGAGAATTTCGAAGTAGACGATCACTATGCCAGCATGACGCCCGGAGCCAATACCGGGCCTCACGTGCTCCTTGAAGTACGCGACACGGGGACTGGTATTTCGCGGGAGAACCTCAATAAAATCTTCGATCCATTTTTTACTACTAAGGAACTGACCCAGGGCACCGGCCTGGGGCTCTCAACTGTGATCGGGATCGTTAAAAGCCACGGCGGCTTTATTCAAGTCTACAGCGAGGTGGGACGCGGGACGGGCTTTAACGTTTTCCTGCCCGCAAACGCGAGCGAACTCGCGACCCCATCGGCACCCGATGCAGCCCCCCTGCCCCGGGCCAATGGTGAGCTGCTCCTCATTGTGGATGACGAGGAATCCATTCTTCAGGTCGCCAGGGCCATCCTGGAAAACCATGGCTATCGCGTGCTCACCGCCGTTGAGGCCCCCGAAGCGCTCGCCCTCTTTGCTCTCCGCATGAACGAGGTCGATCTCGTCCTCACGGACCTGGCCATGCCTTTCATGGACGGCGTAGCGCTGATTCGCACCCTGCAAAAAATGAAACCGGGCGTGCGGGTGGTCGCCTCAACGGGCCGGGGCGGTCAGGATGGCCGCGCGGATGAAATCGCGCAGTTGAACGTTCGGGCCAGCCTCAACAAGCCCTACAACAAGAACAAGCTCCTGGCGGTTTTGCACGAAGTGCTGACCCAGCCTGCGGCGGACCATTCTGTTTCAAGCCCTCTACCGGAAACCCACACCCTATGATAATGACAGCAACAACCCTGCGAATTCTTATTGCCGACGATCACGACGTAATGCGTGAAGGCACACGTGCGGTCATCGAACGGCAACCGGGCTGGGAGGTTTGCGGCATCGCCACGACCGGCCGGGAGGCCGTCGAGCAGGCCGTTGCCCTCGAACCAGACGTGGTCGTGATGGATATGAGCATGCCCGGCCTCAACGGCCTCGACGCCGCAATTCAAATCAAACGGCGCCTGCCGGGCACAGAAATACTTATCTTTACCGCGCACGAAACCGACGAGCTGATTCGGGAAGTTTTCGAGTCTGGCGCGAAAGGCTTCATCTTTAAGTCCGACGCGCACGAGCTTCTGGTCAAAGCGATCCAATCGCTTTCCGAGCATAAGGCATTTTTTACCAACAAGGTCTCCGACGTGTTGTTCGCGGAAATCCTCAATCGCTCGGGAGCCCGGCCCCACCCGATGGAAAGGAACCAGCGGCTTACGATGCGCGAGCGCGAAATCGTGCAGCTCCTGGCGGAAGGAAGAAGCAATAAGGAAGTCGCCAGCGCGTTAAGCATT
>Ga0193745_1000216_pt1 | contig 10378 bp, 13 predicted proteins | sample L1a2metaG_FD_145899 | JGI IMG/M metagenome (GOLD analysis project Ga0193745, IMG submission 145899) | Soil microbial communities from a riparian zone of the East river system, Colorado, United States - L1a2 | ecosystem: Environmental > Terrestrial > Soil > Riparian zone | place: USA: East River... | reverse complement strand
CGGGCCTTCTGGCCCGAACATGGAGGTATAAAATGGAAGACAATTACAAAGGGCATAAGATTACATTGAGGTCGGGCCAACAGAATGACGGTAAGTGGACCTGTCAGTTTGTGGTTTTTAAATTCGACAAGACTGATATGGGGAAGCGAAGCGGCTATACAGATTGTAGCTTCGGTTCCCACCAAGAGGCAGAAGCGTCCGCTCTAACAAAAGCAAAGGCTTTGATTGATTCGAACTGACTCACGACGCCACGCTTGTGGCCTTTGCACCTTAGTTCGCAACCCTCCTATAATGTGCCTCCCTGCGAGGCCTCGATATGCTGGCGTGCTTCCTTCCAACGTCTACTATTCTGTTTTCTAGTTCTCTCGCTGGTGGGGTGCGACCAAAATCCTCCATGGAAACCACGCGAACAGGCAAGAGAGAGCCGAGAGGAAGTCGAGAAGAAGTTGGAAGACGCAACGAATCAGGTATTTGCGGAATTCACGAGGAGCTATAATGCAGATGGCACTTGGCAAGAGTCATTCACGCGAAGCCCTGTATGGATCATGAAATTGGAGGATCGTCTAATTCCAGCGAGTCTGTGGCCATTAACTAGGAGCAGGAAGCTGAAACAGGAAACGACTGCCCGCCAGGTACATCTTGACTTTGGCACTTACCGGAATGGGGCGGGTCCAACACACTTCCACCAGTTTGGTATTCTGCTTTTTCTTCGCCTTTGAGGGCAGCCGAATCTCAACCACCTGTCGTTTTTTCACTTGCTCAGGAAGCAAGAGCAACAAGCCCCTGACGCTTTTGTTGATCGCGTGCCCGGATCCCGTTATCAACTTCGCAGTGCTGGTGTCCACAAGCTTCGTCAGCTCGAAGGGGCAAACGAGCTTGCAGGGTACACGCTCACTATCCCTTCGTTCCTGTCGAGTTGGCATATCTATTTTCAGGATTCTTGCACGCGCTACCACCAGACCCGTTAGGGCGGGATTCTGCAGGAATATGCGGTAGAGAATCTTGCAATCACGCCGCACATCCACGCACTGAAGTACAATTCAGGCGCTGAGAGTCTGCTTAGTTGCAGCAACTCTCATGCCGTTTTTTTTGAAGTAACACAGTAAGATCGCTTAACCTCTCTGAAAAATAGGAGATTAGCATGCTGCTTTTACATCAGCAGCATTCTTCATGACGGTTAGCACATGTAAAGATTTTTGACAACTGGAGCGGCTGCGATACATAGAGAACAACTGCCCGGTATTGCCTGATCACGTTTTCCTCAAATCACCCAGCATGTAAAAACTTCTAACAGTTTTTACTGCGTGTATTCGACGTATCCCGAGAAAAGCAAGAAGCGAAGGTCTCTTCGTGAGGCTAGACTACGACCACCTTGTATCTACAGCCGAGCCTTTGACCTGTCCGATGGCACGAACGTCAACCACACACTGGTCAAAGACGGCTGGTGCTGGTGGTATAGGAAGTATGCGCCGGTGGATACGGTGCTGGAAGGGTTAGAGCACGAAGCGCGAGCGGAGCGGAAAGGGTTGTGGATGGATCCGCAGCCCGTGCCACCGTGGGAGTGGCGAAAGAAAAAAATAACGTTAGCAGGCAGACATTATTTCTTGCTGTTGCTGAGCTTGGATTCCGCCTGCATCTGTCTCGGTGGGACAGGGATTTTCAGGCCAAAATAATATTTGTTGCGGTTCACCGCCACCAAATAAAGCCAGCGACTTATGAGTCGGCTGTTCGGAGCCAACTTCCATTGGGTGCGTCAGGGTTGAGGGATTCGCCTCCCAGCCAATCTTTTTCAACTTCCCAACCCACTCCCGATTCCTGTTCGGAAATAGGTATCCCTAGACATCCTTCGTCACCTGAGATTCTCCACTGGCCCTAGTTTCCCCTTCGGGAGTGTCTGCGTGTGAGGTGCGCCATTGGCTGAATGGTTCTTGACGAACGAAATTGAATCTCGACGTCCGCTCGGCGAACGGCTCCGCTCAGAGCCATCAGTTGTAAGGCGGTTCGCTTCAGTTTGATTATTTCGCGCTTTCTCTTCCAGCGCTCAAGAAGCATCAGGGCGCCTCCTATCTTTGTCTGTTCAATAATTCCCCGGCCAGGGTACTGCCGACGGTCCTCCCGGCATCGTTTCGTTATCGCAACAATTACTCATGAGCGGGAACCTTTCGGGCGTCCCTTTCAGCATCTTCAAGGAATTGGACCAACTGCCTCCCGGTTTCCCGTTCCACCTCGAGGTCCGCCCGTAATTCCTCCATCTGCTTCAGTGCCGAGCGAGCGGTCAGAAGTTCCTGCGTCAACTGCCTGGTTCGCTCCCGCTCTGTCTTTAGCTGAGATTCGAGTGCGGCGCTTCCTCCGGCGTGGGTCGAGAAGTGATTATGTAGACCATTCGGCTGTGCCCGGACCTCTCGGCTGTCTGCAGGGAAAAACCGCACCAGAAATTTCTTCAGAGAGAAGTGAACAATACCCGCCGAAGGCGGTGGGGGAGAAACTACGACAGGCAGTCCGGTTCTATGCCAATCAGGAGGCTGGCGCGGAGTTTCCGTCGCGCCCAACGAAGTCCCCAAGAAGTTGTTAAGAACCGTGGGGGTTGCCGTAAGTGACCGATGTCTTCGTGTTTTCATTCTTGATAAACTCAGAGTCAATGTTTGTTCGAATCCGCCATCATCTCTTGGCGGTCAAAGCGGCATGTGCACACCGTAGTGCCGGCCAGGGACGTTTCACAATAACCTTAAAGTAAGGGGCAGAAATCCTATGGTTTCCTGGCGGTCCTCATGGAAGGGATAGTGGAAAGATGAAGGTTAAACTGCGTGGAATGTCAGAGAGAACTGCCGATCCGGCCAGAACAGGGCAGGGTCAAATCGGCAGTGTTGGAAGTCAGCTTGATCGAGGTATCCCCTCCTTTCGGTTTGGCTATCCAGGAAGGGGGGATCCGTTAACCGGCACTCCTTCACCGGCTCCGACCCTATGTCAGGAGCAGGCCGTGGAGAGAAGCCTTGTCCCGAACACCAGCAATCGTGTGCTGGTGGTATCGAAAATATGCGCCGTGGGATACAAACGGTTAGATTGGGCGTTGGAGGTTAATGGTTCAGATACCGAAAAATGCATGATCCCACTCATTCTTTAATGCGGTTCATTTATCGCCTACCGATGGAAAGCGCCGGTTGGTGCCTAGATCAGGTACCTCAACAGCACCCACCAACGCCTCTTCTTCCCCCCGTCCGTAGGATAGCGGTCTTCGCGCTGATGCTCGTACCCTGAGTCGTATGACGGCCAGGAATCTGCCCATCCCGTGGAGAGCGATTGTGCGTGGGGTGGCCATCGCGTATGGCATCACCTTTCTGTCTGGGCTGGTGTTGGCCTTCGCCGGGATCACGCCACAGATGCATCACGTGGCCTATCCCCTGCTTGCACTGCTCACGAGTGCGGTGGGAGTGGCTCTCGCGCTCAGGGTGGCTGACACGACGCGGCTTTTGGTTCTTGTGGCGATTGGAGTGGGCATCTGGCTTCTCAACTCGACCAGTGTCTTGCTCGGAGCACAGTCCTTTGCTGAGTGGGTCGACAGCAGTGTATTCATCGGGATCACGCTCATCCTGGGCCGACTTCTGGTGGGAACAAGCCTCGATACACTTCCAGTATCTGCCTCGACCAATTCAACCTTTGCGCAACGAGCCACTCGCACGCACAGAAACGCCTAGCGAGGGGGTTACCCTTCTCGTCGGTATCCCATTCGCTCCCTCCGGTCACATACCATTATATCTCCCACGATAGCCCCTAAGTGGTCAGACTGAGATGATTTTAGGTCAGGGCCAATGGCGTAATGTCAGTAACCCGCAGGCGACCTCCCAATCTCTGATATTGGATCTGGAAAGAAGAAGCTGATCGTCGTTGTTCAACTCACTTACGCCAAAGAAGCTGGAAGTCAACCCTTCGTTTATCAGGAGGAGTGGAAATACGATCCTCTGTCTCAAACCGTTAAGCAGTGTCCAATCAAATATACTTCGCATCTGCTAGTTCTCTGCTGCCACCCTGTTACCAGGACAGGATAAATGACGCCCCTCTGCCCCCATATCAGGACCATCCTGGTTTGTAGTTTCTTGTTGGGTTAGGTTGTCTGTGAGAGGATTCACTGAACTTCGTAAACCGCAGGTCGTCCGTTCAATCCGGATCGCCGGCTCCATCCCTCACTTCGTGCGTGCCATCTCAAAATGGTTTTTCGCAGCCTGTCAGATTCATCTCTCCCTGCGTAGTGCCTCGTTGTCCAAAAATCGAGAAATAGCTGGCCGGATGGTCTAGGGAACGCTAGCATACGGAATCATGGTGAAGCATCACATTATGACCGGTCTTGTGCTCGCTTTGGTGGGCGCCTGTCCGGTTCTCTCTTGGGCGGACTTTTCAGCGAGAGTTGTCACCGTCCACGAGGGCGATCGTCTCACGATCCGTCACGATGGGCGAAGCGAGACGATTTACTTCAAGGGTATCGATTGTCCTGAACTCAAGCAGCCCTACGGGAAACAGGCGAAGCGCACGACGGCCGCTTTCATCGCGAACCGCGACGTTGTCGTGCGAGGGCTCACGCGAGACAAGCAGGGTCGGGTGTCTGCCGAAGTGTTGCTGAATGACGGGCGCAATGTGGGGCGCGAGCTGCTGAAAGAAGGGTTGGCCTGGCGGCAACGATCGGCCTCCAGCGATGCCAGCCTCGAGGTGCTCGAAGAACTGGCCAGGGCCGAGCGCAAAGGCCTGTGGTCGGAGCCCCATCCCGTGCCGCCGTGGAAATGGAAAAACACGAAGAATACCAGCCGGAGGTATTCCAATTAGCCGTGTTTCCCTCATACCGGTTCTTTCCCATCCTACTCACATCAACCGACGCAACATAACGAAACGGGCTTGAGCCTCTGAGCGATCCGAGGGCGAAGCTGGAGGCCTGTCTCGGTTTCTGCACTTGGGCCTGCTCCTACATGAGGCGAGGTGCCTCATGTAGGTAGACTCAGGTGGTTTAGCTGCCGGGGGCCGGATCTGTCGTCAGTGGAAACGGATCGGTTGCCGAGGGATCGGCAAGGGAAGGAAGCAGATTATCTGCAAGTGAGCCGTGACCGTCTGTGTTGCCGTTCTGGTCATCAGCTGATTGGATCGGTTCGGTGGTCTTTGGCTCTGTGGCGGCGGTGGGAAGAGTCATATGGCCCTTGCCGATCTTGCGGATTTCGAGATGGACCCGCCGATTCATGTTTCGGCAGACGTCGCTGCTGTCGAGACAGAGCGCGCCATCCTTCCCGAGGCTGACTACCTTGATGGCCTGGTCGGAGACTCCAAGACCGACCAGAAACTCTTTGACTTTCTCAGCCCGCATGAGTCCCAGCTTGTTGTTGTAGGTGACCGAACCCTGCTGGTCGGTATAGCCCTGCACGAGAATGCCGAGGTCGGGATCGTTCTTTGCCAAGTCGGCCTGCGTGGCGAGGATCGCCTTGGCGTCGTCTGTGAGTCCCTTGCGGCCCACCTCGAAATAGATATCGGTATTGATGCTGTCGGACTTGTAGCTGGAGGCGGGGACAATCTGGTTGTGGACGATCGGCTCGACGGGCGGGGTCGTGCTGGTCTTTAGCACGTTGGTGACTTGAGCGTTGGTCAGGGTCTCAGCCGGGGTCTTCGAGGCAAAGGACTGATCCTGCCCAGAGTAGTACCAGAAGGTTCCGATTGCGATGGCCAGAATTAGGACCACCCCACCTATGACATAGACTTCCTTCGTGTCCATACTCGGCCCGACAATGGCAGGGGAAATGTTTCCTGACGATACTGACGATGATGGCTTCTGCATGATGGCAATCCTCCTTGTGGTGAAGTGAAAAATTCAAAACTCAACATTCAACATTCAAAATTTGACTGCAGCCTCGGCTCTGCATCACCCCCTTTCCAGCCGTTTGTGTCGTCTGCCGACGGGCGAGTAGTTGAGCAACGGCAGTGCCGGTGAGGAGGGGCATTGGAAATCAAAGAACCGTGAGGAAAATTCAGGGGTTCAGAAGAAAGGGGAGAGGTGCGGTCGATGCGGGGAGATGCGAACCGGCATGGGATGCGGGGATGGCCCCTCAAGAAAAGAGAGGGGACAAGCCTGGTCGTCCTCCTGCTCGCGGAACGCGCACGATGAGAATGTGCTCGTTCGACGCGCGCAGTTAGGCCTGACACGGGTACCGTTCCGAGGAGAGGTCGAACGAGGAAGCTTGGAAGGGCGATTGACCCGAACTTGACTTTTATAAGTTGTTACTTGTTTATTGGTTGAGGAAGCCAATGCCACGATCCATCAGATGCGCGAGCACTTACAAATCGAAAGGCGCGTTGTTTCTGGAATGTCCAGAACCATAGCCGTAGACGGTAGTCAATGAGGAGACTAATGTCAGCATTTTCAAAAGTACGCGAACTTGCAACGCCTATATTTTCACGGAACCGACACTTTACCGTCAATTTTTCCCCTGGCAACATTTCAGCGGCGATATCTATGCGACTACCAACACTCCCTTGCTTAAGGGCGAGGCCAGTGAAGTCTACTTGGCTGAGAATGCAGGTAGCCGATACATCTCTTAGAGACAGGTAGCCATCATTTGCGATCATAAAAGGAGAAGAAAATGCGTCCGAAAGTTCGAGCGGTTGATAGGGCGACACCGCAATCTTTGGCGAAAAGTCATAAAACAAACCAACGAATGTCAGGACAAGAGCCAGGCCAGTTCCAAAAAGCCACACTGCTATATCCTTTATCCAGTAGAGTACTTTGCTATTGGTCGATCCGGCTTTGCAGTTATCTGATTGGGGCAGTCCTGGGTTTGGCGGCAGTGGCGCTGGTGGTGTGGTGTCTAATGGTTGTAGTTGTTTTAATTTCCGTTTAGCCGCTCGATTCATGATGGTCTTTGGGGTTTTGCACATTGATTATTTCTGCTGAGTCGAGCCTTTCTTCCGTGCTCGCTTCAGCATCCTGCTATGGCCGCGCCAAAGATGTCCTGGTTGAGCCGGTTGTTGTAGCGAAATTGGAACTCCGCCACGTAGAGCGGAAGATATTTCTTGCTGACCTTATGAAATGTCCCCACCACGCCACGCTTGAAGATCGACCAGAAGCCTTCGATGGTGTTGGTATGGACGGCACCCACGACATACTGCCCCTGTGCGTGATTAATAACCTTGTGCGGATACTTCTTGTGCAGTTGCCGATAGCCCATCCATTGATCGGTAACCAACAGGCTCACATTGTCCGCCACGGCTTCACGAACGAAGCCAGTCAAGGCTTCCGCTTTCACGTTGGCAATGACTCTGGCAACTACATTGCCCTTGCGTTGCACGGCACCGACCACAACCGACTTGCCAGATCCCGTTCCGCCTGTGCTGCCATCACGATCGCTGTTGTGTCGGTTCTTCGCCTTACCGCCGACAAAAGTTTCATCCACTTCTACGATCCCGCCGAGCTTGGCCGTGTCTCCGGTGGACATCGCCACGCGGATGCGATGGCACATATACCAGGCGGTCTTGTAGGAGCCGAATCCCATGTAGCGACAAATCTGCAAGGCGCTCATACCCTTCTTGCTCGTCAACATAAGGTGCGCGACCTTGAACCAATCCAGCAGCGGTTTATTCGTGTTCTCAAAAATCGTTCCAGTGATGTGCGAGAAGCGATAGGACGAGACTGGCGCGCATTGATAGCACTGCCAATGCCATGGATTGCCCTTCAGCTCGGTTGGATTCTCTGCGCCGCAACGTGGGCACTTCACACCATCCGGCCAACGCTTACTGACGAGATACTTGCAGCAGGCCTTCTCATCAGGAAACGCTTTCTGAAATTGTGGAACGGTCAATTGGTGAAGAAGTTTTTTTGTGGCCATGGTCACGTCTCCAATGTTGATGATTGGATTATGCCATGCCAAAACTAAAAAGTCAAGTGGGGGATAATCGCCCTTGGAAGGACCTCTGTCTATGGGGGGCGATGCACAGCGGAGGCGCGCAGTGGGGACCATCCCAGCCATTCCTAGAAAAGAGTAGTTAATTGTGGCCTTGCGAGACTACCTGTTTGAACATCCTGGCAGCTCAGAGTTGAAGTGGTGGATACGCAATGGACTTTGAAGTAGACTTCCCGCAAGCCAGTACTCAGCGTGTCCTCCTACACTACAAAAGGCGGATCGCAGCATAATTAACAGTCATGGGTGATTAGAGGTGAAGAATATGGATCCACTTTCTTCCGAGTTAGCAAAGAAGGGAATATCTGCTGCTGTGGAATCAGCAAAAGAATTTTTGTCTAAGCTTGCAGGCCCGGCAGCAGAAGAAATCGGTTTATTGCTTCAGGGTCAAGTAAAGTTTTATAGATTCAGGAACCAGTTGCGCATCTTGGAGAGAGCAGAGGAAATGCTAAAGAAGTCTGGGCGCGCTCCAAAAGCGGTGCCTTATCGGACGTTGCTCCCAATTCTAGAAACTGGAGCTACTGAGGACGATGAATCTCTTTCTATTAAGTGGGCTGCATTGTTGGCTAACGCTGCGGCTGAACCTGAGAGCATGGCATCCCACCCTAGCTTCCCACGAATTCTCTCTGAAATAGCTCCGGTCGAGGCCCAGCTCTTGGATGTCCTGCTGAGCATGGACGGAGATGCCGGTTGGAACTCTTTTAGGACCGATTTTGCAAGCGATCGCCAGGTCCCTGAGTGTGAGATCGATCGTTACTATGGCAATCTCTTCAGGCTTGGCCTTATTCGGATCGGGTCAAGGGAGGGATTCCCTAAAGGTGTGGTTAGTGTGAGTCCTTTTGGGAAAGCGTTCTTATCCGCGTGCAGTCCACCAGAAAGAAATGCTACATAACCACGCTGCAGGGGGAAAATTTCAGCAACCCTTTCTCCCCCCGAGTGAAGATGGTTTGGCCTGAAGAAAATACTGCCGAACCAACGTCTCGACCGAGGGGACGTGGTCGCCTGGAAGGTCAAAGGGTTAGTACATTGAGTCTCACATTTCCTGTCGACGCGAAACTCAAAGACGGTTCACCAGTTCAATTGGTGCTGGCCGATCAGCCGGATGTCGAGCCGCTCCGACGGCTCTACCGGGTCATCGTCGAAGAGGGGACTTCCTACCCGCATGACCGGTTCCCTGATCAGGATGACTTTATGGACTATTGGTTTCGCGGCAAGAGCACGGTGGCTGCCTATGTGCCGGACCGTGCCCGTTCTGCGGGCCTGGCCGGGGCGTTCTACCTCAAGCAGAACTGGCCTGGGCGGGCAAGACAGGTGGCGAACGCTGGCTTCATTGTCGCACCAGACTGGCGCAACAAAGGCCTGGGTTGGCTGTTGGGCGCCACCATGCTGACCTACGCCAGGCAGCTTGGCTACCGCAGCGTAATCTTCAACCTTGTGTTTTCTGAAAATATGGTCGCGCGCAGTCTCTGGGAAAAACTTGGCTTCAAAGAGTTGGGTGTGATCCCCGGCGCGGTGCGGAAGAACGATGGGACCTTTCAGGATTCGATAATTATGTTTCGATCGTTGCTTGAAAGCTAGTCTGCCATTTTTGAGTGAGGCAAAAGGGGAGTCTTTTCTTGATCAACATTCATTAGTATTTTTCTCAAGTGCAGCCCGTTCCGGAGTGCGATAGCGGACAGAATGGTGGATAAACATTGTACGTTTCAGTAGACTTGTCTTCGATGGTTCGCGGCGCTGGCTTGCTATACTGGGAAGGTCGTCCTCACCAGACTCATACGCGAGCATGCGGATGTCGGTCGTTGCATGGGCCCTTGTATTGAGGAATAGTGAACAGTAAGAGGAGACGCCATGAAGTTTACGATTACCATTACGCGTGACGAAGATGGGGCCTACATCGCTGAATGCCCGGCTATTCCGGGATGCGTCAGTCAAGGCAAGACGGAAGCGGAAGCACAAGCCAACGTGCAGGACGCGATCAAACAGTGTCTTGAAGTGCGTGCCGAGATGGGGATGCCTCTGACGGTCCTCACTCGTCAAGTGGAAGTCATCGCGTAATGGCGCCGGTTCCCATTCTCTCTCCATAGACATCATCAAGATCTTTCAGCGCCATGGGTGGGAGGTGGTCCGCCGGAAAGGCAGTCATATCATCATGACTAGGCCAGGCCACATAGCCACTCTCTCGATACCCAATCACGCGGAAGTTGCACGGGGCACCCTGCGCAGTCTGATCGCAAAAGCAGGGCTGACCATCGAGCAATTCCTCACGGCCTCGAACAAGTAGTCCATCGAACCTCCGCATGGCCCTCTGTAGGAACGGGAAACAAAGGGGGCAGACCCACTGCTGTCCAAAATAATCTGCCCTTCAGTATCCTCCCTACGTCAATCCTGCATGTGAGACGGCTGTGGATTCGATTTTCAGATGAGGTTGCCTCGGCTGCTGCCCAAGATCACGTGGC
>Ga0193745_1000215_pt1 | contig 10440 bp, 12 predicted proteins | sample L1a2metaG_FD_145899 | JGI IMG/M metagenome (GOLD analysis project Ga0193745, IMG submission 145899) | Soil microbial communities from a riparian zone of the East river system, Colorado, United States - L1a2 | ecosystem: Environmental > Terrestrial > Soil > Riparian zone | place: USA: East River... | reverse complement strand
TCCGGTCCATCTGGCGGCGGTCGGATTTTGGACCTATGCGCTCTTCGCGAGCTGGACCGGAATGCAGCGGCTCGTCGACGGACCGTTTCCGGCCTGGATGATCACTGCGAGCATTGCAGCCACGATACTCACCATCATTCCGGTGGCGACCGTCGGGCTGAATCATCACATGACGATGCGCGGTTATTTTGGCTTGCTTCGATATAGCCCGACCCTGCGCTTCACCGTCTTTGGGGCGATTTCGTACACGGTGTTCAGTTTGGCCGGCGTCGTGCTTTCACTCCGTTCGGTCGCCGGTTATGTCCATTTTTCGGAGGCAAGTGTCGCATATTCTCACATGGGGTTGTATGCGTTTTTCACCATGACCATGTTCGGCTCCATGTATTACATCGTGCCGCGGTTGGTCGGGCGCGAGTGGCGCTATGCCTCGCTCATCAAGCTGCACTTTTGGTCTTCGACCTATGGCGTCGGCTTGATGGTGCTGATGCTGCTGGTCGGTGGCCTTGCGCAGGGAGTCACTCTTCACGATCCATCGCTCGCCTTCACCGAGAGCACAGAGTCGATCCTGCCGTATCTGCGGGGTCGCAGCGTATCCGGTATGCTTTTGACCATCGCGCATTTCGTTTTCGCATTTCACTTTGGCCTGATGCTTTTTGGTCTGGGGCGAACAGCAAGTGTTCCGACCTTTCTCAATCCTAAGGAAGAGGAGGCCCTCGAGGCGCGCCTATGAAAGGGATCGTCCCGCTCTTTCTTGGAATCTTCGGCACGTTCGCCTTCTCCTGGGCGGGGCTGATCCTGATTCCGAATTACCAAGTTGGGCACCTCGATCCCCAAGTGGATGAAGATGGAAATGATCCCTATCCCGCACCGAAGTCGGGCATGGCCGACCGCGGCCGCCAACTTTATGCTGCAAATGGGTGCGTCTACTGTCACAGCCAGCAAGTGCGTGCCGATTACGCGGGTTCGGACATTGATCGCAAATGGGGCGTGCGTCGCAGTGCGCCCCGCGATTATCTCTTCGAACGCCCCGTTGTCTTGGGCAAAATGAGGTTGGGTCCGGACTTGGCGAACATTGGAAAACGCACTCCCGTCGAAGAGGAAAACGCGCCGCCGGCCGCTAGCCCAACCCCAGCGGGACCCACCGCACCGCAAGCGCCGCCGGCAACCAATTCAGCGCCCGGAGCTTCGCCGTCGATACCTCCCGCCGCCACGGCATCCGCGCCCCCGGCAACTTCACCCGCGCCTTCTTCCTCGACGGCGATCGCTGCTGCCTCGCCGAGTCCCGCGGCAAACGCCCCGACCACCGCCGGCACCGACGCGGCCAATGGCAATCCCCCTCGTTACACGGCCGCATGGCACCATCGTCACCTTTACAGTCCTCGCAGCCTGGTCCTCGATTCGAACATGCCGAATTATCATTTCCTCTATGAGAAACGACGCATCACCGGCGAGCGCGCGGCGGATGCACTGAAGTTGGACGAGCACGACGCAGTTTCGGAAGGCTGGGAAGTGGTGCCGACGTACGATGCGAAATGTCTCGTTGCGTATCTAATGTCGCTCGACCAGTCGCACCCGTTGAAAGAAGCAAAAGCGACGGGCGCGCCGCCGCCATCGGCGCCTGCGAGCTCACCCGCTGCCGCCGCCTCACCAGCTCCCGCACCGCCGAAGGAGGCCAAATGAACGAGAACTCTCCCGGTCCAGAGCGGAGGGTCCGGCAGGGGATGGACTACGGTGAAACCGAGGATGTCCAACAGGTTCACGCCGCCATCCAGCGCGAAAAGCGAGAACCGCTCGCCGGACTTGAGCCGCTCTCGCTTTGGCTGATCGCGATCTACGGGCTGGCCATCTTTTTTGGCGGAGCGTACCTCGGGCGTTACTCCGGAAATTTCGGCGGCGATGGTCTTGATCCGTTCGTCGGCGTTTCCCCTCAGAAGAAAGGTCCACATGGACCAGGCGATGGGGGCCCCGCGCCCGAACTCTCACCAGTCGATCGCGGCAAAAAGATTTTCTCCGCGAACTGCGCTGTCTGTCATCAACCCAATGGACTCGGCGCTCAGGGCCAGGGGTATCCACCGCTTGCCGGATCTGAAATCGTCAATGGCGGAAGCCGGCGCGTCGGCATGATTGTCCTGAAAGGATTGCAGGGTCCTATCACGGTAAAGGGGATGCAGTTCGGCACGGCGGTCATGCAACCCTGGGAAAAGACGCTGAACGACGCGAAGATCGCGGACGTTATCACTTACATTCGACAAGAGTGGGGAAACAAAGGCGGGGCGGTCTCTGCTGCTCAGATAGCTGCATTGCGCAAAGAACTGGCCAACCATCCAGACTCTTTTGTCGAAGCCGATTTGCACGCCATCCCGGAAGACGCGGAGTTGCCGGGCGGCGAACCCGCGGGAGCCAAACCAGCCGAGGCGCCCGCGCCGCCCAAGTAGCTGTGGCCGCCGCTCAGTCGGCGCGTCGGGAGTAGACTCAGCGGCGACAGGGCGCCGCGGCGAAAGTAAACCGCAGGCATCTTAACGAAGGCTCGTCGCCGATTCCTCTTCACAGCCCATGGTTCATCACTCCGACATCGACGATCCCAACACGCGCGAAGTCATCGTCGTCGGCGGCGGCATCGCCGGTTTGTCCGCCGCGATCTACCTCGGCCGCGCACAACGCGACACGCTTGTTATCGATTCCGGTCATTCGATGGCGAAATGGGAGCCGGTTGTGGAAAATTATCTCGGCTTTCCGAACGGCGTGGGAGGCGAAGAGCTTTTGCGGAATGGATGCCGGCAGGCGAAACGGCACAATGTGCGCTTCGTCCACGATGAGATCAGGACGGTCTCGTCGAAAAAGTCAGGGTTTGTCCTGAAGGGAAAGAAGAAAACCTACCGCACGAAACGGCTGCTCCTCGCCACGGGAATTTTTCATCTGCCGCCGGAGATCCCGGGCGTGAAAGAATGCCTCGGCCACAGCATGTTTTTTTGCAAAGACTGCGACGGATTTAGGGTGCGCGGAAAACGAATCGCGATCATTGGCTCCAATAATGAAGCGGTCGATTACGCGCTCGGGATGTTGCACTACTCCGCCTGTGTGATCGTGGCGACGAACGGCAAGCAAGCCCGCTGGACCGGCGGCACGCACGTTGGCTGGCGGAATACGAAATTCCGGTGGAGCGCAAGCGCATTACCGATGTCGAACATCGGAAGCGCAAGATCCGCGCGCTCGATTTCACGGGCGGGACATGCGTGAAGATCGATTGCATCTTCACCACCCGCGGCGACATTTTTTACACCGGCCTGGCCGAAAAGCTGGGCGCAAAACTGGACTCGGACGGGCAGATCGAAGTGGACCAATGCATGCGAACGAGTGTTCCGGGGCTTTACGCCGCCGGTTGTGTGACGCCGGCGAATTGCCAGATGATCATCGCCGCCGGACAGGGCGCGGCCGCGGCCCAGGCCATCAACCGCGATCTTTTTGAGGAAAGCCTGGCCACGCACTCATTGCGCCGCTTTCGCGAGGCGCAATTGGCTGATGAAAAAACAGTGCCGGAAAGGGCGCCCAAAACTTCCACCCGGAAAAGGAAGAAAAGATAATTGGGATTTGGGCAGCTACAATTTCGCCGCCATGATCCTGGCGATGCTTGAGAGGCCCGCCTCATCATCGGCGTCAAAACGATCCAGCTCCGGGCTATCGACGTCGAGCACGCCGATCAAGTGAGAGTCTTCGGTCAACAGTGGCACGACGATTTCCGATCTTGAGGCGCTATCGCAAGCGATGTGGCCTGGAAATTTTGTCACGTCCGCCACTCGAAGCGTCGAGTGATTTTCCGCCGCCATTCCACAGACGCCGCGCCCGAGAGGGATCCGGACGCAGGCCACCCGCCCTTGAAATGGGCCCAGGACCAGCCCTCCGCCTTTCAACAAGTAAAAGCCCGCCCAGTTCAAGCGCGGGACCGAATTGAAGATGAGCGCCGCGCAGTTAGCCATGTTCGCGACCCTATCGGTCTCATCGTCAGTCAAGGCCCGGCATTGCGCCGCGAGCTCGCGATAAAGATCGGCTTTGCTGGATTTCGTGAGATCCGGTGCAACAAACATCGGATCAGGTTACACGATTTATTCGAGGTTGCAGACGGAGGGACGTGCTTCCGGACATCCCATTCAGGGAGCGCCAATTCTTGGGACTCGCCGCGGCGAGTCCCTCCAGAGCCACCGCGTCAGTTGCGACCGGCCAGTGCCGGTTCGTTCACCATCTCGTCAACCACTGCGAGGAACGGATCAATATCGAAAGGCTTGGTGAGGTAATTGCGCGCCCCGGCTGTGAGTAACCGCTCGATCTGGCTCGGTGTGGCATCGGCGCTCAACACCACCACCGGTACGTGTGCGGTCGAGGGATCGCTTTGCAACCTCTCGATTACCTCCGACCCATGCATGTCAGGCAGGTTGAGATCCAACAAGATCAACTTCGGGTGATGGATCTGCGCCAGCTCAACCCCGGTCTGGCCTCGGGCAGCATGAAGCAATTTTAACGCTGGCCGAAATTCTAAAATCCGCTCCACCAGGGTGAAATTCACGAGGTCGTCTTCGATATAGAGCACATCGCAGGCGATGGGCGGAACAAGGCTTGGCTCAATTTTTGGCGGCGGCAGATTGGGGTCCGCCAATTCGCGATTGATGATCTCGAGCAGGTCGCGAGCGGCCTTGAGGATGTGCTGGACGTCCGGATCTTTCGTTGTGGTCCCGGGACGCATGGCCACCAATTCGGCAAATCCGATGATCGCGTTGAGCGGTGTGCGCAGTTTCTGGCTTAGTTCCGCGCGGAATTCAGCTTCCGTGGTGTTCGGCTGGGCCGATTGATTCGGAACAACGGTTTCCCCATTCTCAAACTCGCGGGAGAGAGTTTTGACCTCGTTAGTTTGATTCATTTGGTTCCAATGTCTTGTGATCAGGCGGCAGCCCAGGCTTTCACGTCGGATTCAACGTCCATGCGAAGACCGGATGGCTCTTCGAAAGTGCGGCCCCGCAACTTCTTCACCATGTCGATGTCGCGCCGCATCTTGTTCTTGTGCGCGCAGAAAATCAGCGCGGTCTCATCGGTGATGAGATCGGCTTTGTAAGCCTTGAGCAATGATTGATCGAAGGTGTGCCAGCCCTGGGTATCGCCAGCTTCAATGATTTCCTGAAACGTGCGATTCTCGCCCTCACCATAAAGTAGCGTTTCTCTTGTCCGCAGGCTGCTGCCCATGATTTCCTGAACGAGCAGGCGGCCACCGCCGACTTTGGTGACGAGGCGCTGGCTCACCACATAACGGACGGTATCCGCCAGCCGCTGGCGAAGCTGCTGCTCCTCGTCCTTGCTGAACATTCCGAGAACGCGATTGATCGTTTGTCCAGCATTGATCGTATGCATCGTCGTGAAGACAATGTGACCGGTCTCGGACGCGGTCATCGCGATCTCCATCGTGGCGCGATCCCGAATTTCGCCCACCAGGATTGCTTTCGGCGCCTGCCGCAGTGCGGCGCGCAGCCCACTGGCGAAATCGGGAAAATCCTTGCCAAGCTGACGCTGGTTAAAGAGCGCTTGTTTGTGCGGGTGCAGAAACTCGATCGGGTCTTCCAGGGTCAGAATGTGAATCCTTTGGGTCATGTTCAGCTCATTCAACATCGCGGCGAGCGTCGTCGTTTTTCCGCTGCCGGTGGCGCCTGTCACGAAAATGATGCCGTTTTTCTCCTTGATCATCTCCTTGAAGACCGGAGGCAATCCGAGCTGTTCGAGGGTGGGAATGTCGGTCTGGAGCTTCCGCATCACGATCGCTTGCCGGCCGTTTTGCTTGAAGATGTTCACTCGAAACCGGGCGAGGCCTTCGAGAGCGTAGCTGCAATCGCACGAACCGTAGGTCGCGAATTCGTTCTTCAACCGCTCGTCATCACCAATCAGATGGGCCGCGATCTGTTCGATTTGAGTCGAATCCAGGACGCCTGTAGCCGTTTCGACGGGAAATTCCTCCAAGACGCCGTGCTCTTCGACGATAGGCGGGCGGCCGACAGCGAAGAGCAGGTCGGAAATGCCTGCGCTGCTGCTAATCATCGCTGAAAATAGAGCGTCAATGAGTTCTTTGTTCACAAAAACCGGAGAAGCCGGGAATAGAACTTAGCGAGAATTGTGCCCCGCAAGGCCGTCACTGCCCTATAAAAAAGCCACACGCAAGAGGGGCCGATGCCGCGATCCTATCGAAAGGATGCTCATTCTAGTCAAAAAGGCGCTTTTCTCTTGAAAACTTTGCCCTGATATTCAGTTTCAGATTCCGCATTATGGACGCATCCTCTGGCCTCGCTCCTCATCCGCACGCCGAACATGATCCGCATCATCACGACGCCGGGCACGATCACCACGAACTTCCCTTCTGGCGAAAGTACATCATCTCGACTGATCACAAGGTGATCGGGATCCAATACGGCATCACCGGCCTGATTTTCCTATTCTTTGGTTTTTCCCTCATGATGCTGATGCGCTGGCAGCTGGCTTACCCGGGCCAGGAGCTGCCCTGGATCGGCAATGCGCTGGGCAGGATTTTCGGCCCCGGCAGCATGCCGGACGGGAAAATGACGCCGGAGTTTTACAATTCGTTAGGCGCGATGCACGGCACGATCATGATCTTTCTCGGCATCGTGCCGATCGCTTTCGCCGCTTTCGGAAACTTTGTCGTGCCGCTCCAGATCGGGGCGCCGGACATGACCTTCCCGAAAATCAACATGGCGAGCTACCAGGCGTTCTTTTTCGGCGGCATCGTCATGCTCATCAGCTTTTTCGTCCCCGGCGGAGCCGCCAAGGGCGGATGGACGTCTTACACGCCGCTGGCGGTCATCGCCGACAAAGGCCCGACCTATGATCCGATTTGGAACGGGCAGACTCTCTGGCTCATCGGCTTCATTCTGCTGATTACTTCGTCGCTTTTGGGCGCGGTCAATTTCATCGCGACCATCATCCAGCTCCGCGCCAAGGGGATGACTTGGATGCGTTTGCCTTTCTTCGTTTGGGCGCAATTCGTGACGGCATTCCTGCTGCTCCTCGCGTTTCCGCCCCTCGAGTCCGCGGTTGTGATGCAGCTGATGGATCGCGTTGCCGGGACCAGCTTTTTTATGCCGAGCGGCCTCGTGGTGAATGGGGCGCCGCTGCATATCAGCGGCGGGGGCAGCCCCCTTCTCTGGCAGCATCTGTTTTGGTTCCTCGGCCACCCCGAGGTCTACGTCCTCATTCTGCCGGGCATGGGCATCGTCGCGGAAATCATCGCGAATAACACACGCAAGCCGCTCTGGGGTTACAAGTCGCTCGTCTTCGCGGCGCTCGTTCTCGGATTCCTCTCCTTCATCGTCTGGGCCCATCACATGTGGCTGACGGGAATGGGCTCGGTCGTGAGCGCATTTTTTCAAACGACGACGATGATCATTTCAATCCCGTCAGTCATTATCCTGAGCGCGTTCTTTATTTCACTCTGGGGTGGTTCGATCCGATTCAATGTCCCGATGCTCTTCGCGACAGCGTTCCTGCCGATGTTTGGAATTGGCGGGCTCACCGGAATTCCATTGGCCTTCAATTCAGCTGATCTTTATCTGCACGACACCTATTACGTGATCGCGCATTTTCATTACATCGTTGCGCCCGGAACGATTTTCGCGGTCTTCGCCGGGATTTATTTTTGGTTCCCGAAAGCGACCGGCCGGAGAATGAATGAATTCTGGGGGAAGGTGCATTTTTGGCCGTCGCTCATCTGCATGAACATGATTTTTCTGCCCATGTTCCTGCAGGGAATGCTCGGCATGCACCGGCGCTGGTATGACGGTGGACAGGGTTGGACGCTGGCGGCCGAAAAAGTCTGGGGCATGAGCGGATTCCAATGGAATACGCCGATCTCGATTGCTGCCTGGGTGATGGGCCTGGCGCAGATCCCGTTCATCATCAATTTCTTCTGGAGCATCAAGTATGGAAAGAAAGTGAATGATAACCCCTGGGAGGCCACGACTCTTGAATGGACGGCGCCGTCCCCACCGCCACACGGGAATTTCGCCACGACGCCGACTGTTTATCGGGGCCCGTACGAATACAGCCTTCCCGGCCGGGAGACCGATTTTACGATGCAAAGCGAACCGATGCGCGAGAGCGACCGCAAAGCGTACGAAACCGCGGCTGCGGGGCATTAATTCCGGAGAGCGCGACAATGGAAATTCCCTATACAGTTACCGCCCGGCCCGATACCGGGCTCTGGAATGCGAAGGTGGGCATCTGGCTTTTTCTCGCGTCGGAGGTCATGCTCTTCGGCGGACTATTCTCCGCTTACGTTTTCTTGCGGCTTGATGCTGCCCCGGGGGCGTGGCCGCATGGATTGTTAAACGTGCCGGTCGGCACGATGAACACCGCGATTCTGATCGCGTCGTCCGTCACTGTCGTGATGGCGTGGGCGTCGCTTAAGATGCGCCGGTTTCGCGCCTACTGGTGGTACATGCTGGTCACGATTCTGTGCGGCGTGATCTTCCTAGGCGTAAAACTAGCCTACGAGTGGCCGCAGAAGTTCGAGCACTTCGGTGCCTTCATAAAAAAAGACGCACTCGAAAAATATGAGCCGTACCTCGGGAATCATCATCTCGCTGAGAAAGGTCTTCCGCCCCGAACTGAGATCAGCGGCCATTTGCACAACCACGAAGCGCTGCATGACGAGAATGTGAAGGAATACGAGATCGCCCTCGATCCCGTGAATGCCGATCCCACAAATCCGGCGATGGATCGCCCGCATTTCCTTTACGTTCCACCGACGGATAAGATCGCTCACATCGAGAAGGAGGATGTTGAGTACGCCAACATGTTTCTGCCCAAGCACAGCGCCTATTTCGCCAGCTATTTCACAATCACTGGCCTCCACGGATTGCACGTGTTGGGTGGCGTGATCGTTTTCACCTACCTTTGGCTGCCGGTCGGGACAAAACTTTACAAACGCAATCCCGAGCATCTCGCCAATCGGGTTGAGGTCGCCGGCTTGTTCTGGCACTTTGTAGACTTGGTCTGGATCTTCGTTTTCCCGCTCTTTTACCTGCTCTAAACAATGGACGAATCGCACGAACCGCTTATGGCCGAGACGACGGTGGCGGCCGCCGGAGATCCTGCCCACGACGAGCACGCGGCCCACGATGTCTCGAAACACATTCGTGGTTATCTCATGGTCGGCGGCACGCTCCTTCTCTTTACGGGCATCACCGTCGCTCTCTCCTACGTCAATTTCGGAACGCAGAAGGCAAACGTCGCGGTCGCGATGTTGGTGGCCACCTTTAAAGCGGGCCTTGTCGCCGCGATCTTCATGCACCTCTCCTCCGAGAAAAGGATGATCTATCGCATCCTGATATTTACCTTCTTCTTCGTCTTTGGACTTTTCTGGCTCACCTACCTCGCTTGGTACGACCCAATCACCCGCTAAAATGTCGTTGAAAGGCTTCCATATTCTTTTCATCACCGTTTCGACTCTCCTCGCCTTGGGCGTCGGCGTCTGGTGCCTGTGGGTCAACTCGGTCGAAGGCGCGCCTGTTTTTCGGATAGGCGCGGTCTGCTCGTTTGTCGCGGCGGTTGGCCTGATGATTTACGGCGTGTGGTTTTATCGAAAAATGAAACGGCTTCGGATCATCATATGAGGGCGAAATTGCTCGTGGCCTTTGTGCTCTTCATCAGTTCGCAGACCGGGCAAGCCCTCGCCTGCTCGGTTTGTTACGGCGCGAGAGACGGTAAGACGTCCGAGCACATGGCGGTCGCCGTTTGGGTCATGATGGGTGTTATCATGTCGGTCATGGGCGGAGTGGGAGCTTTCAGTTTTCATCTCTGGCGGCATGCCAACACTCCGCTCGAGCCGCATCAGGAACTGACCGAGGAGGATCTGGATCGATATGAATAGGCTCGCTTTGATCAACGAACTGATTGGCTTGCCACCGAATGCTTCCGAGCACGGTTACCAAATCGATCACATCATCGAGTTCAGCCATTGGTTCATGGGCGCGCTGTTTATCGGCTGGTCGGTTTTCTTTGTTTACGTGCTTCTGCGATTTCGCAAAGGGAAGCATCCGGTCGCCGATCACGAGGGCGTAAAGAGCGGCATTTCCACACACCTGGAATTTGCGGTCGTGCTGATTGAGGCCGTCCTCCTGATCGGTTTCGCCGTTCCGCTTTGGGCGAAGCGAGTGAATCAATTTCCAGAGGACAAGGACGCGATCATCGTGCACGTGATCGGTCAGCAGTTTGGCTGGAATTACCATTTGCCGGGACCGGATGGCCAGTTCGGCCGGCGCGATGTTGCGCTCCTTTCCAACTCGAATCAGATCGGCCTCGACTACAATGATCCGGCGGCGAGGGACGACATTGTGACAACGCAAGAGTTGCACGTGCCGGTCGATCGGCCGGTCATTATTGAGCTTTCCTCGA
>Ga0193745_1000214_pt1 | contig 10451 bp, 9 predicted proteins | sample L1a2metaG_FD_145899 | JGI IMG/M metagenome (GOLD analysis project Ga0193745, IMG submission 145899) | Soil microbial communities from a riparian zone of the East river system, Colorado, United States - L1a2 | ecosystem: Environmental > Terrestrial > Soil > Riparian zone | place: USA: East River... | reverse complement strand
CGCGCGCGCCGGCTGTATACATACGGCGGCGGCGAGCAGCAGCCACGCCGACACGGATGCTTTCATTCCCTTCCTCCGAAAGGGAGGAAGTGTCCGCCTCGGCGGTGCGGGAATCAAGCGCCGGCCCAAAGTCACCGCCACGCGGGAACGAGCGCCACCAGCATCGCGACCACCGCCAGCGCCATCACGCCGGTGGCGAGCCAGCCGAGATTCCTCAAGCGCCGCTTCACGGTGAAGCGCCCCATGACTTCCGGGCGCACCGACATCAGCATCATCACCGCCATGATCGGCACCGAGATCACGCCGTTGATCACCGCGCTCCAGATGAGCGCCTTTACCGGGTCGATCTCGGTGAAGTTGAGCGCGACGCCGATCGCCGTCGCGGCGATGAGAATGCCGTAGAAGCCGCGTGCCTCCATCAGCCTCAATCCCAGGCCGATCGGCCAGCGGAAGGATTCGGCGACGGCATACGCGGCCGACCCGGCGAGCACCGGCACGGCGAGCATTCCGGTCCCGACGATGCCCGCCGCGAACAGCAGGAACGCGAACTCCCCGCCGATCGGGCGCAGCGCCTGCGCGGCCTGCGCCGAGGTCTGGATGTCGGTGATGCCGTTCGCGTGCAGGGTCACCGCGGTGGTGAGCATGATGAAGAACGCCACGAGGTTGGAGAACGTCATCCCGATGTAGGTGTCGACCTTGATGCGGCGAAGGTGGGCCGAGGCCTGCTCGGGCGCCTCGCGCAGCGGCTGTTCGCCTTCGGCGGCGCGCTGCTCTTCCACTTCCTGCGAAGCCTGCCAGAAAAACAGGTACGGGCTGATCGTGGTGCCGAACACCGCCACCAGCGTCAGAAGATAATCGGCGCGCAGCGTCACCTCCGGGACCAGAGTGCGCAAGCCCACCTCGAGCCACGGCACGCGCACCACGAACACCGTCGCGACGTAGGCAAAGAGCGAGAGCGTCAGCCACTTCAGGAACGGCGCGTACCGGGGAAAGGGAATGAAGACCTGCAGGCCGAGCGACGCCAGCGCGAACGCGACGATGTACAGGCGGTTCGAGCCTCCGACGAGCATCTGCAGCGCCGCCGCCATCGCGCCGAGATCGGCGGCGATGTTGATCGTGTTGGCGACGAGCAGGAGCGAGATGACGGCGTACAGCAGCGGCCTCGGATAGTACTGCCGGATGTTGGCGGCGAGGCCCTGCCCCGTCACCCGGCCGATGCGCGCGCTCACGATCTGGATGCCGATCATCAGCGGCAGGGTGAACAACACCGACCACAGCATGCCGTAGCCGAACTGCGCGCCCGCCTGGGAATAGGTGGCGATGCCGCTCGGATCGTCGTCCGCGGCGCCGGTGATGAGACCCGGCCCCAGCTGCTTCAGCAGGGGCAATCGGGCCGCCGGCCCTCCCGCCGCGACGGAAACGGCTGCAGGTCTTTCCTTTTTTGCGTTCATGGCTGCTGTCGGGCGCGGCGCGCCGCGCGGCGCTGCGGCAGTGTACGGAGAATACCCTGACGGAAGCTTGAACGGACCTCCCGCGCGTCAGCCTTTCGGATCGGGCGTGAAGCGGAACCCGGGGAAGGGATTCGGCTCGGCTCGCTGCGCGCCCGGAACGATGCCGCGCGCGATCAGGTTTGCGCGGCTGTCGTAGTAGATCGAAATCAGCTCGCTCGGATACTCGCTCGCGCGCCGGAAATCGGTCCAGCTCGCCGCCGAGGCCTCGCGATCGCCGTGGCCGGTGCCGAGTTTTTCCTCGGGCCCGGGCATCATCCGCGACAAGGCTCCTGCCGGCGGGGAAGCAGGCGCTGCGGCGGAGTCGCGCGCTTCGTCGGCGCGGGCGCCCGGTCCCGGGAAAGGCGCGGACTGATGCAGCGACAGGGGCGGGCGCGGCGGCTGGTATTCGCGGAACACGGCGACGCCGATCACGCCGACGTTGCCCGGGCGGCCGGTGCGCGCGGCGTAGCTCTCGGGGAGCGCGGTGAAGACGAACGCCGCGACCTCGCTCATGCTCTTGCGCCAGCCGTCGATGCCCACGCGGCCCCGCGGATCGAGCACGTAGCCGCTCTGCGCGGGCGCGGCTGTGTCTCCGGTGATGACGTTGACCCCGTCCACCGAAACCACGGTGAGCACGCGCTCGCCGGTCTTGTTGTCGAGCAGGATGGAATACTTCGCTCCGGGGGCGCCGGCCACGTAAAGGCGGCCGCGATGCGCATACACGGGAATGCGCTCGCCGGTGGCGCGGTTGACGACGGCGAGATCGACCAGCGCGCCGGCGTGGACTGCCGCGGTCGACGCCGACAGCAGCGCCGCGAACGCGGCGATCAGCGATTTCTTCACGTTCTTCTCCTCTCGGTTGGGACGACACCGGTGTAAACGGTGCGCGAGAGGCGAAGGGGTTAGATCCTAGCGCAGGTCTTCCGGCAATATGTAATCGGGATAGCGTTTCTTGAACTCGGCGAGGTCGCGCGCGGCTTCGGCTGTCTTGCCCTCGGTCTTGAGCTTGCGAATATCCTCGAGCCATTTTTCCGGCGTGCGCTCCTTGGCTTCGGAAACCGCGGGACGGCTCGCGCTTGCCGCGGCGACGCCGGAGTCCTCGCGCGTTGCCGCGGTTTCCGAAAGTGCGCCTGCTGCCGGGGCGGCCGCCGGCGCCGGCCGGGCCTGTTGACGAAGTCCGGGCGCGCTCCGGGCGTCGGACGCGGGAGCGGCGGGAGCGGGTGCCGCTCCTTCGCTCTTGCGCAGAGCTTCGGACGCGCGCGGAACCTCGGGGAATGCGGGCTGCCCCGTGACCGGGGGTTTGTTCGCGGCGGCGCTCCCGCCCGGGCGCTGCTCTGCCAGATCGCGCCGGAGCGCGTCCGGCGGGACTGGCGGCGCCGGTGCGATGGGCTGCAACACCGCGGGTGGCGGCGTCGCCGGCTGCTCGGCGCGCTTCGGCTCCGCCGGCAGGACTTTCGCCGGCCGGGCTGCCCGCGGCGCCTTGGCCGCTATCGAGTCCGGATCGGACTTCCGCTCGAACACCATGAGCGTCAGCGTGAAGGTCACGACCACGGTCGCGGCGAGCGCGAACGGCGCGCCCCAGCGGCGCGCGAAGACCGCTCCGGCGGGCCGCGGCCTCGCGCCGGCGACGCGTTGCGAGGCGGCCAGGATATTGTCGTCGACCCGCTGCGGAGGGCGCGGCCCCGCCGCGTCGCTGTAGATGCGGGAAAGCTCCTCGTCGCGCTGCTCGGTCATGATCCCTTCCCCAGGCTTGCACGCAGCTTCGCCACAGCATAGCGCAGGCGGCTCTTCGCGGTCTCGGGGCCGACGCCGGTCGCCGCGGCGATTTCCTCGATCGACATCTCACCCTCTTGCTGCAGCAGAAAGGCCTCGCGCTGCGCATCGGGAAGCCCGGCAAGGGCGGCGAGCAGTCGCTCCACCGCACGTTTTCGGTCCAGGCGCAGGTCCGCGTCGATTTCGGCGGCGGGAAGGTCCTCGAGGACGGACTCGCTTTCCTCGTGGCTCAGGAACGACGCCCGGCCGTTCGCGCGGTAGAAATCCATGAGGCGGTTGTGGGCGATGGCGTATACCCAGGAGGTGAATTTCGCCCGGGCTTCATAGCGCCCGCGGGAATTGACGACCCGCATCCACAGGTCCTGGAACAATTCTTCCGCTGAAGCCGCATTGCCGACCTGTCGCAGCAGGAACCGGTACAAGGGGAGGCGATGGCGCTGATAGAGCACTTCGAACGCCCTGGCATCGCCCTTGCCATAGCGCAGCATCAGGTCCTCGTCGCTCGCACCTTTCCCCATGCGGCGCAAGTGTAGCGCCTCGGCGGGCCTCCGGTGCGGCAGGGTGGGCGCGTGAGGCGGGACGGACAGGACCAAAGCGAAGTCCGACATCCTGAAGTAAACGGCAACAGCGGCAAAACGGGGTTACGAAACCACGGCGGCAAGAAGGCCCCTGGTTTCCTTCATGCGGGCGCACGCGGACGCGGCGTTCCCGGCCGGATCACCTTTCCGCCCGGATGATCTCGTCGAGCTTCTCCCCCTCTATGTCGGTGTTGATCTGCATCCACAGCGGAAGGTGATCGGACATCTGAAAGGTGAACGCGAGCTTGTCCAGGTCCGGGAACAGCTCTTTCGAGCTCCCCGCGTAGAAATCGACTACGCCCGCCTGGTTCGAGAAATTCTCCGGATAGCCGGGGTAATGCAGTATCTGATCGTAGCGCTTGTCCTGGGCGAGGTTGGTGCCGAAGGACTTCCCCTTGAGGGCGGTGGGCATCTGAAGTCCTTTCCCGGTCAGAGCCGCGAGCTGCTCGGGCGTTTCGATATTGAAGTCCCCGACGATGATGAGGTCCTTGTCCTCGGAAGTCTTCTCCTTCCGCTTCAGGTCGATCCATTCGGCGAGGGACCGCAGCTCGACCAGGCGCCCCGCGGGCGTTCCCCACTGCGCGTGCGCCGCCAGCAGGACGAAATCGAAACTTCCGGCACTGAACGACGCCATGAAGGGCTCGCGCCACCAGTTGAATTTGGGCAGGTACAGGTTTCCGACCTTCTCGCGCGGTGGATTGGCCGTGGCTGCGAATCCGCTGAATATGACGGCCCTCTTGTCGTAGATGAATCCGACCCGCTCGTTGTTTCCGCCCGGATCTCTCAGCGCGTCGGAATAGATGGCCCGCCAGTATGGGCCGAGCACATCGAGGACGCGGCCAAGATCCGTGAGGTTGTCGCGCAATTCCGCAATGCTTATGAGGTCGAACATGCCCAGGATCTCGGCGATGTAGTGAATCGCCGCGCTGCTGCGCTCCTTCTTGCCGAACTCGCGGATGTTCCAGGTGGCGATGTTGAGGGTCTCGTCCAGCTTCGAGGACGGGATCTTGGCTTTCTCGATCCTCGATTGCAGGACCTTGAGACCCTTTGCGAGCTCCGGGGAAATATTTCCGTGGTTCATCAGCCGATGATCACGCCGCCTATTTGCAGGAAAGGGAGATGCGACGCAAGCCTGGCAAGCCGCTTTTTCAGATCGACGGCTCTTCTCAGGACGCCGCCGGGGATGGAGGTCAACAAGCGGTAGCCGATCGACCGATCTCCCGCGAGCCGCAAATCCGCGCGTGCCTCATCCATTCTTCCGTTCTTGATGAACCAGCGCGCCCGTTTGTACCGCTCGGTCCTGATCATCTCTTCATACTCGTTTCCATGCTCGGACAGGAATTTCTCGTTCGATCCGTAGGTGCGTGCCAGCACCTTGATCCGCTCCGTAGCCGAGGTGAAGTCATTTGCACTCGATATGCGAACATCATCGTGCCCGCATTGCCAGACGGTCTCGGTGTCGAAGTAGGCCGCATTGCCCAGCCCCGACAATTGGATGAAGAAGTTGTATTCCTCGTGAATCCTGACGTCCTCGGCAAAGCGAAACCTGGAACCGGCGGCGTCGCGCCTGATGATCGAAGATTGCGTCGCGACATAATTCGTCCGCAACATGGTCCTGTGCATGCTGCCTATGTGGACCTTGAAATCCCCGCGCCCCTCCGGCAGCGGCGCAATCGACGAGTACGAGACGGCGGGGCCCAGCAATTCATCCCATCCGCGGGTATCCCGGTGCCAGCCGAAAAGACCGCTGCGGTGCTCCCTGCCGTCTTCGGATTTGAGCCCGATATCCGTAAAACAGAACACGACATCGGGACGCGCCTGCATGAACCTGCGCTGCAGGACCAGCTTGTCGGCGAACCATTCATCGTCGGAATCGTTGAACGCAACCAGCGGTCGCGTGGCCTCGGCCATGCCGCGATTTCGCGCGGCCCCGACTCCCCCGTTCGGAGTGGCGATGTAGCGAATTCGATCCAGATAGGGCTCGAGCACGCCCGCGGTGTCATCGGTCGATCCGTCGTCGACGACGATCACCTCGTCACCGGGCGACACCGCGGCCAGGACTGACCGGAGCGATCTCAGGATCATCCCGGAACGATTGAACGTCGGGATTACAACGCTGACTTCGGGTGTCTTCATCTTTCCTCCAGAACCATCTTTTTTGTTTTATATGACTCATCTATTCCCGGCTATTCTAGGCGCTTGTCCGTCTCCCTGATCGCCCTCCAGATCCGGTCCGGAGTCGCCGGCATGTCGAAGTGCTTGACGCCCGCCTGGCGCAGCGCGTCCAATACCGCGTTCATAAGCGCGGGGAGCGACCCGCTCACGCCGGCTTCGCCCACGCCTTTCGCGCCGAGCGGGTTCGTGGCGGTCGGCACCGGATGCTCGTGGATCGCGAGGCCGTCCACGAGGCCCGCGCGCGGCATCGGGTAGTCCATGAAGCTCCCGGTAAGGAGCTGGCCGGTGTCCGGATCGTAGACCGCGTGCTCGCCGAAGACCTGCCCCGCTCCCTGAGTGATGCCGCCCTGCATCTGGCCTTCCACGATCTGGTGGTTGATGATGTTGCCGGCGTCGTCGACCGCGGTGAAGCGCACGATTTCGGCGTTGCCGGTCTCCGGCTCGATCTCGACTTCGGCGACGTGGCAGCCGTTCGGGAAGGTCACGCCGAACTTGCCCTCGGTTTTCACGTCGAGCGCCTGCGCCGTGCCCGCATATTTTTTCGCGAGCGCGAGGAGCGTAACGGCGCGGTCGGTGCCCTTTATGCGATAAGCGCCGTCGCGAAATTCGATGTCCGCGGCGGCCGCTTCGAGATCCTTCGACGCCAGGGCAAGTCCCTTCTCCACCACCTGCTTCGCGGCGAGTTGCATCACGCTCCCGACGCCGAGGAGCGAGCGCGAGCCGCCGGTCGCGTTGCCGACCAGGCGCACCGCGGGGTCGCCGTTTCTCAGGCGGAACTTTTCCACCGGCACGCCGAGCACGGCGGAGACGATCTGCGCGTAGCTCGTCTCGTGGCCCTGCCCGTGCGAGTGCGAGACCGCGTACATCGTGACGCCGCCGTCCGCGTCGAAACGCAGCTCGACCTGGTCGGAGGGCGCAAAGCCCCCGCCGCTCGCTTCGATGTAGGCGGCCATTCCCCGCCCGCGCAGTTTTCCCCGCGTTCTGGATTGCGCCCGCCGCGCGGCAAATCCCGCCCAGTCCGAGGCCTTCACCGCGTCGGCGAGCACGCCCTCGAAATCGCCGCAGTCGTAGATGTTGCCGTTCGACGCCGTGTAGGGAAATCTGTCCTTCGGCACGAGGTTCCTGCGCCGCAGCTCGGCGGGATCGATGCCGAGCTCGACCGCTGCCTCGTCGACCAGGCGCTCGAGCATATAGGTCATCACAGGGCGGCCCGCGCCGCGGTAGGCTGCGGCGGGCGCCTTGTTGGTCACTGCGAGCTTGACGCGCGCGCTCGCGGCCGGCACCGCGTACACACCCGTCAGGCACGCGACCACGCCCTGCGTATTGATGAAAGGCCCGGTCGGGGCGAGATAGGCGCCGAGATCGGCGATGTACGAAAAGCGCAGCGCGAGGAATTTCCCGGAAGAGTCGAGCGCGAGCTCGCTCGTGCTCGCGACGTCGCGCCCCTGCTCGTCCGAAAGGAAAACTTCCGAGCGGCTGCCGGTCCATTTCACCGGGCGGCCGGTCTTCTTCGCCGCGAGCAGCACCGCGCAGTATTCCGGATACATGTTGAAGCGCACGCCGAATCCGCCGCCGACGTCCTCGGCGATGACGTCGATCTTGTCGTCGGGAACTCCCATGGTGTAGACGAGCTGCCCGCGCATTCCCGCGGTCCCCTGGGTGCAGGCGTAGAGCGCGTACTTCTGCGTCGCCGCGTCGTAGGTCCCCGAGCAGGCGCGCGGCTCCATCGGATTGCCGACCATGCGCGGGTTGTCCAGGGCGAGCTTCACGACGCGCGCGGCCGAGCGGAACGCGGCCTCGGTCGCTGCCTCGTCGCCCGCGACCCAGTCGAAGGAAAGGTTCCCGGGAAGCTCGGCGTGGAGCTGCGCCGCGCCGGGGGCCAGCGCCTTTTCCGCGACGGTCACAGCGGGCAGCTCGCGGTATTCGACCGCGATCAATTCGGCTGCGTCCTGCGCGAGCTGCGGCGACTCGGCCACCACGCAGGCGACGCATTCGCCGACGTGGCGGACTTTTCCCTGCGCGAGCACCGGGCGCGGGGGTTTTTTCAGCGGCTCGCCGAACCGGTCCTTGACGCCTAGGTTGGTCGGGATCGACTTGTAGCCGGCCTCGGCCACATCCTTGCCGGTGAGCACGGCGAGCACCCCGGGGGCTTCGAGCGCTGCGGCCGCGTCGACCGAAACGATCTCGGCATGCGCGCGGTCCGAGCGCAGGAACGCCGCGTAGGCCTGATTCGGAAAATTCCAGTCGGAGATGAAGCGCCCCTGCCCGGTGAGCAGGCGCCGGTCTTCCAGTCTTCCTTTCATATCGGAGGGGAGAATACCAGAACCGCCGGGGGCCTCATGAGTGGCAAAACGCGCGCACCTGTGCTAAAAAAGCGGCCATGACTGCGTCCCTCTACCGCAGCCGCATCGCCGCCTGGCTCGCGCTCGCCGGCATTGCGCTCAACGCGTCCTGGCCGCTGCTCGCGAACGCCAGGCCGAGCGTCCCGGCGCTGCCCTCGGAGATCTGCAGCGCGACCGGCCTGAAACACGCGGGCGAAGGCCTGCCTGGCGATATCCCCGGCGTTCGGCCTGCGCATTGCACGCTGTGCCCCTTCAATGCCGAGCGCGGCGCGGCGATTTCGGGAGCGGCGCCCGCACTCCTCTGCCCGATGCCCGACCGCGGGCAGGTGCAGGAGTTTTTCTCCGAGCCGCAGCTCCAGGCCGCGCTCGATCCCGCCGCGCGTCCGCGCGCCCCGCCCTTCTCCTCCTGATTTTTACCGCTCTGTAGCGCACGGCTGCGGCCGTACGCTTGTTGCGCGCGCCCGGGCTCTGAACGGCCGGCGCGCGGCTCGAACTCAGGAGGAGAAAAAATGACCAAGAAATTTGCAATTGCGTGCTCGGGGAGCCTCGCGCTTCTCGCTGCCGCCGGCGCCGCTCAAGGTTCCTGCGGCTCGGCTTTCTGCGTGCTCGACACCAACTGGTCGACGCAAGGCGTCGCAGCAGCGCCGGGGTCCACGCGGCTGGACCTGCGCTACGAATTCGTCGACCAGAAGCATCTGCAGTCCGGGACCAAGCGGATCTCGCAAGCCGACGATACCGCCGACACCACGGAGCTTCGCACCATCAACCGCAACCTGCTTACGACCCTGGACTACACCGTCTCGAAGAACTGGGCCGTATCGGTGTCCGCGCCGGTAGTCAGCCGTTCGCATTCGCACATCGACGATCCGACGGGCGCGGCGACGTTCGAGAAATGGGACTTCACCAGGATCGGCGATACGCGCGTGCTCGGGATGTACCGCTTCGACAACGAGAAGAACCCGGTCGTCAATCAGGGGCTGATCCTCGGCTTGAAGCTGCCGACGGGAAGCTACAAGGTCAGCAACGCCGACGGCGCCGTCGCCGAGCGCGCGCTGCAGCCGGGGACCGGGAGCACCGACCTCGTGCTGGGCGGCTATTACTCCGCTCCGGGCATTCACTTGGACTCGAGCTGGTTCGTCCAGGCGCTCTATCAGCAGGCGGTGAGCACCAAGGAGGAATACAAGCCCGGCAAGCAGCTTCAGCTCAACGTGGGGTATCGCTATCCACTCAGTCATGATCTGCAGGCCCTGCTGCAGATCAACAGCCTGATCAAGGGAAAGGACTCCGGCGCAAACGCGGAGCCGGATCTGAGCGGGTCGAAATCCGTTTTCTTGAGCCCTGGACTCATCTACTCCCTCACGCATGACTTCCAGCTCTACAGCTTCGTGCAGCTGCCGATTTACCGTTTCTACAACGGCACCCAGCTGAGCGTGGACTGGGCGTTTGTCGGGGGAGCGACCGTGCGCTTCTGAGCATTGCGGTAAACTAGCGCGCTTCACGCAAGGGAGAAAAAGCAATGAAGCTCGCGAGCTACCGCACCCCCAAGGGCGCCGGGTACGGAATCGTGATCGGCGACGGAATCGTCGATCTCACGCGCCGCATCGGCAAGAAATATCCGGACCTGCGCGCCCTGCTCGCCGGGGGCGCGCTCGCTGAAGCAGAGAAAATCGCGAAAGGCGCGAAGAAAGCCGACCTCAAGCTTTCCAAGGTGACTTTCCTTCCGGTCATTCCAAACCCGGGAAAGATCGTCTGCGTCGGCTTGAACTACGAAGAGCACCGCGCGGAGACCGGCCGCGACAAGACCGAGAACCCCGCTCTTTTCATGCGTGTCGCAGAATCGCAGGTCGGCCACAGGCAGCCGATCCTCATGCCGGCCGAATCGACCAACCTCGACTTCGAGGGCGAGATCGCGGTGATCATCGGCAAGAGCGGTCGGCGCATTTCGCCGGAAAAATCCTGGCAGAACATCGCGGGCTACGCCTGCTACAACGACGGCTCGATCCGCGACTGGCAGCGCCACACGCTGCAGTGGACCGCGGGCAAGAACTTCAGCCGCACCGGCGGATTCGGCCCGTGGATGGTCACGCGCAAGC
>Ga0193745_1000213_pt1 | contig 10458 bp, 10 predicted proteins | sample L1a2metaG_FD_145899 | JGI IMG/M metagenome (GOLD analysis project Ga0193745, IMG submission 145899) | Soil microbial communities from a riparian zone of the East river system, Colorado, United States - L1a2 | ecosystem: Environmental > Terrestrial > Soil > Riparian zone | place: USA: East River... | reverse complement strand
TAGGTGCCGGTTCGCGAATCAATTTTTTGCGCGGTCCCAGTTTTACCCGCCACGCGAAAACCAGGAATGGCCGCCTTCGTTCCCGTCCCACTCGTCACGACACCCTCCAACATCGTCGTCATCGTCCGGGCCGTCTCCGGTGACAAGATCCGCCGTTTCACTTGTGGCAGTACTTCCTTAAGCAAGCGACCCTTCTGATCGCGCACTTCGGACACCACATAAGGCTTCATCATCACGCCATCATTGGCGAGAGTCGCCACCGCCGACACCATCTGGAGGGGCGTCACCCCGACCTCCTGTCCCATCGAAATCGACGCCAGTGATCGACGACCCCAGTCTTTGGGTGCCTTCAAGAGTCCGCTCACTTCGCCCGGCAGATCGATCTCCGTACGTTGGCCGAATCCGAACGCTTGGAGATAGCGATAGAGCCGTTGCTCTCCGAGAGCCATTCCGGTTTTCGCCGCGCCGATGTTGCTGGATTTTTGAATCACCTCAGAGAACGTCATCCACCCCAGCTTGTCGTGGTCATGAATCGTCGTATTCGCAATCACCATATGGCCGTTTTCACCGAAGACCATGGAATCGGGTGTCATCACTTTTTCTTCAAGCGCCGCGGCCGCAACCACCATTTTCATGGTCGACCCAGGTTCGAACGTATCCGTCAGAGCGCGATTGCGCCACCGATCGGGCGTCAACGCGGTGACGACATTCGGATCGAATCGTGGGCTGACAGCCATCGCGAGAATCGCACCCGATTGCGGTTCCATGACGATGATTGTCCCGGACTTGGCATGGGTATGAGTGACAGCCTCCTCGAGTTCTTTTTCTGCAATGTATTGGATGACCTCGTCGACGGTCAGTGTGAGAGCATGTCCCGGCGTAGGCACTTGCTCCGCCAAACCCTTAGGAAACACCGTGCGGCCTAACGCATCGCGCTGCAAAACGGTGACGCGCTTTTCTCCATGCAGGTGCGAATCGTATCGGCGCTCGAGCCCCTCAAGCCCTTGCCCATCCATCCCGGAAAATCCGAGGACATGGGCCAGCAACGGACCCTTGGGATAAAACCGCCGTCCCTCCATCACCACACCGATGCCGTCCAACGACAACTGCTCCAGCCGACGGCCTTGTTCAGGCTCGACCTTTCGCGCCAACCACACGAAACTCTTGTCTTGCTGAAGCTTTCTCACAAGCTCATCGCTTCGAATATGGAGCACCGGAGAAAGATGACGGGCGACGGTCGACGGGCTCTCCAGCGACGTCGGTACGCCGAACACCGATGGCACTTCCACATTCATCGCGAGCACTTTGCCGTGCCGATCCGACACCATGCCTCTGGCGCCCTCGAAGGATACGGTCTTTTGATGCTGCCGATCAGCCTTGGCCGTGAGTTCTGCTGCTTGAAGGACTTGGAGTGTGACCAGCCGAAATAGAATGATGCTGAACCCGCAGAGGAACAGGATGAGCATCACATAGCGACGACCGCGAGAAGGGCCGGCAGTCACTCGCTCACCCTTCCGGTTATCTCATGTCTCGCTAGACGGACTTGCTCCACGGGTGGGGATGACAGGCTCGGAACCTCTCCCGGCTGATGCACCATCAGCACTTGCCCCTGCTGCGGCGGAACCAGCCCCAACTTTTCCGTCGCCACCTTCGCGATCCGCTCTGGAGCCGACAGCGCAGAAAACTTCACTTGCAATTGATCCCGCTCTCGCTCCAGCAAGACTTTCTGGATCTTTAATCGTTCAATTTGATAACCCACCCGAACGACGTCGACACGCTCCCACACAAACACGAAGACCAACAGCACACCGGCCACGAGCGTCACCGTCCTCATGAATGACCCTCCTTGGATACCCGTTGGGCAGCCCGCAACTTGGCACTGCGAGATCGAGGATTCCGGTCCGACTCTTCCCTGCTAGGGACCTGCGGTTTTTTGGTGAGCACCACCAATGCAGGATCGTCCTTGCCGGAGAGCGCCCGAAACGTGTGCTTCACAATCCGATCTTCGAGAGAATGGAATGAAATCACACAGAGGCGGCCGCCGGGAGACAATACGTCTACCGCATCGCGCAACGCCGGCTCGAGACAGTCAAGTTCCTGATTCACTGCAATGCGAACGGCTTGGAAGGTGCGGGTGGCACAGTGGAGACGACCATGCCGATAATTCGCCGGCACGGCTCCCTCAATCACTGCAACCAACTCTTTCGTCGTCGCCAATGGATGACGTTCACGCGCGCGGACAATGGCACGCGCAATTCGTCGAGAAAACCGTTCCTCGCCGAACTGAAAAATCGCGTCCGCCAACTGCGCTTCCGGCCATCGATTGACCAGGTCAGCTGCGGTCCCACTCACCGATTGATCCATCCGCATGTCCAACGGACCATCCCCCTGAAAGCTAAAGCCACGAGCAGGTTCATCCAACTGCGGGGACGAAACTCCAAGATCAAACAGGATTCCATCGACCTGTCCAACGCCACCGGCAGCAAGATGCTGTTTCAGATTCATAAAATGACCATGGAGAAGAAACACACGGTCGCCGAATCGTGCGAGCTTTTCTCGACTCGCTGCAATGGCCACCGCATCGCAATCAAACCCGATGAGCCTGCTGTCTGGACCGCTCGCCTCAAGAAGCTTTTCAGCATGCCCACTATACCCCACCGTACAATCAAGATAGGTTCGGCCATCCCCACGAACGAGCCAAAATAGCACCTCTTCTGACATTACAGGGATATGTCGAGAAACCTCCATAAGTCATGAAAAACCAAACTCACCCACTTTCTCCCACTTGTGCGGGCAGTATACACTCACTCAAAGACTTGTCAATAGAATAATCATGGACTTATGAAGCATGGAAGCATGATTATATACTTGACAAACCCATGGCGATTTAGTACCCTGTAGCCAGGTCAAAACAGGGGGCAAAAATGAGGCACAATCTACTGAGCGGGAAGCATCTGAACGACGAGCAAGCGGCATATGAACACCTGGCGAAGATCCGATGGCCAGAGGGTCCGCGTTGTGTGCATTGTCAATCCGAGAAGGTCTATACGCTTAATGTCTCCGGTTCAAAGCGCGTGGTCTTAAAGTGTGCGAAGTGTCGCAAGCAATTTTCAGCAACGGTCGGCACAATCTTTGAGAAGTCCCATATACCTCTTACTAAATGGTTTATGGCATTTCAACTGCTGGCCTCGTCCAAGAAGGGCATGAGCGCCCATCAACTGCATCGCATGCTGGACATCACCTATAAGTCGGCCTGGTTCATGGCCCATCGGATTCGCCACGTCATGAAGCAAACCCCATTCGGTGACAAACTCGGCGGTATCGTCGAGGCGGATGAAACCTATATCGGGGGCAAGTCTCGCGGCATGGGACATATACCTAATAAAATGCCTGTCTTTGCGCTGGTCGAACGTGGGGGACGCGTTCGATCATTCACGATGCCGACCGTAACCGCCACCAATCTCAAGCGCTCAATTCAGGAGCATGTCAATACCGATGCGAAACTCATGACGGATGAACTCGCGGCCTATACGAAGATTGGGAAACACTTTGCCGATCATCAGACCGTGAACCATTCACAAAAAGAATATGCCCGAGGTGAGGCTGGCACGAATACGGTTGAAGGATACTTCAGTTTATTGAAGCGCGGATTGACTGGCACCTATCATCATGTGTCACCACGTCACCTGCATCGCTATCTCGATGAATTTAATTTCCGCTATAACGCACGGAAAGAAGATGACGCGATGCGGGCCTTCTTAGCGGTACAACAGACCGAAGGAAAACGCTTGCAGTATCGGTGACTAGTCAGGAAGCAGACTTCGATGCAGACTTGGACTTCGATCGTTTCGGCATGACTGGCTTCTTTGAAGCGCTAACCTTTAAGACAGCTTCCAGGATCTCGTCGAGTTTCAGCGGGTTGAGAGAGATTGGTTTAGCTTTGGCCATTCCGTAACTGTAGCAAGAGCTGCCCCCCCCCTTGACAAAGTTTTCTATTGAACCGATACTATCTGTGTATAAGCCACTTCCTCCCACCTGCAGGAAAGAGGAGGCGGCGGTTCTAATCACCCCATTTCTAGCTTACCGCCGTAAGAAGAATGGTAAGCTTGGAAGTTTCGGAGTCCTGAAAGGCCCGCGCTTCCCACGCGGGCCTTGCTCCTTCTTCCGTTTCTTTCCCATCTTCACCACCTCCCTTCATCGTTCGCATGGTTGGATTCGTCTGCCGTGAAAGACAAATCCTCCGCACGACTAAACAATGAAGTGGTGATTTTGGCGCTGGCCTAAATGGGGGCGCCGCCCCCAGTTATTGGTTTACTATGGTCGTATCTCCTGTTTTTGCCATTCTACGAGTCCATACACATTTGGTTTTTCACGGTAAAACATATTCTTAGTTAGCACCCGCCTCGCAAGGTTCCCGACCAAGGTACCCTTGTTCACGGTAAATCCTAGTTTGCTGATCTTTTCCACAATTTCGTCTAAATGCAAGGGGCGGTGATTCTCTTTGAGGACGCGAAATGCCAGGCCTGTGCTTGACTGCTGTTTCGCTGGCCCTCCTGTAAGAGACGCCGGTTTCCCGGTCTTCGCTTGATGGCGATTCTTTTTCGGTTGAGGTCTAGGATGATTAATGGAGACTTGTATCCCACTTCCATTTGATAGAACTGCCCTCGCCTCATCAAGCTCTTGCTGCAACTTGACTATCTGCGCTTGCTTTTCTTTAATTAAGCCGATCAAATCAGGTGTCATGTGCCTCCCCTTAAAGCAGGCGCAATGCGAATGGGGCTAACGTATACCACAATGCGTTTGAATGCAAGCCCAAAAATGGGCTTAGTGTCAAGCCCATTATGCTAGGCCAATAGCGAAAGCCTGTAGCATAAAACCACCCTTTTCACGGCTACGTCTAGCGCGGGAATAGGTATGTCAAGATTTCTCAGGCGTGTTAATGGACTAGTCCCAAAATCCAATTGGATCTTTGAGAAATCCCAAGGTAAGGCCAAATGTGGTGGGGTCAATTTCGAGCTGGCGACAGAGGCTAGAGAGCTGAACTGGGGTCAACCGATCATCTTCTTCGATATTTGGCAAAATCACTACTGGGCCTTCACCACGTCGAAGAAACCTAAATGTTACCTCTTCCCCTTTCGGTCCAATCGCTTTCTGGGTAGCTGTACCAGAATTTACACCCGTTTGGCTGACCTTCTCTACGAATTCCCGTAGAGAAGGCATTGATGCCATGGGATATGGCATTGGTAGGAATTAAGCTGGCTGAAGTTGCGTTTCAGCAACTTTCACCACAAACTCTGAATAGTCAGTAGCAGCTTCAGTCCAAAATGGAATAGGCTCACGACAGACCGTGGTCTTGGCTTGCTCAAATAGCTGGTAGTAGACAGGTGGAGCGGTCTTGAGATTGGCGAATGGCTCCATCCCTAATTCCTTACTGACGACAATGTTCCCCATCAAGACACGATTGATCTCATAGATAAGATCCGTCATGGTCTTGGCTTGCATGGCAATGTCATACTCAAGGCACTGAGCAGACCATCCCTCACCCGGCTGTTTACTTTCGAGCATTAATACCCTGATCGTCTTATGCTTCATAAGATCACCTCTCTTTGATAATGCTCTCCCCCGCTTCGGGGGCCACAGTCTACAGACCGACTTTTTAAAAAGTCAAGTCCCCTTTTCTCACGGTAAAGCACCCCATCATGGTGTCAAGCGTTATCATATTCTCCACAGACCGGCTACCGCCACCCCCAAAATGGGGGTGTGGCACAATTTAATAATTGCCTAATCTTCTAATCTTCGCCAAGTGGGAGGTTGTGGTGGGTGTGTCAAGTATACAATCATCCTCTGTTTGGGCCTTGTCCCGTTGACAATGTTCTTGAGAGTTGGGAGGCTGTCCCCCAGCATTTTAAAGAAGTCCAAACGAGGGTATAGAGAGGACCTAACACCCCCATCATATGGGATGGAAGGGGGTACGAAATGACCCCCCATCGGTCATTTAAGGTAAGGCGAAGTTTCTTCTGCGGAAGGTCAGACCTTATGTCGATGTTTACTATCTATTGCGATGATAGTGGAACCGATCAAGAGAGCCGAGTGGCAGCGGTAGCAGCGTACATTGGGGAAAGTCGCTCAATAGGAAGCCTTTCAAGGGGAATAGCACAAGGCTCTTGGAAAGTTCGGTGTGAAGCAAATGCATCGGGCTGAATCAGAGAGCTTTAAAGGAGAATTCAAAGAATGGAATGGCACCCGTCGCACAAAACTTCTGCAGCGTATTCAACCAATCATTCGTGACCATATAAATGTTCCTACATGCGCATCTTCTTCCGGAGAGGAATGGGCAGGAACGCAGCCAGCCTTGGAAGCCTGCCCGACACTGACCTTTCTACTGAGGCGAACGATAGCAGGCATCTCCCTCGTTCTCGGCCCTGAAATATCCTCGCCGTATTCCAGGTAATACGGCTCCAGTTTTTCGGTGTCCGTGGTCTCACATCTATCTTTCTCTCCTTCGCCTCGTAACAAACGGCAATGTCGGGCAGGCTCCTGGCCAATTGAATAATTCGTCAAATGCACGGAGTCGGCGAGTTTGATTGACAAGGGTTCGAGTCGGGGTGAAAATGGTTTTATGCGTTCGCTCACGACAACCAAGGCCCTCTACCTGACCGTCTTCATGGGAGGAGTCACCCTCACGTTCAGCGGTATCACCACCGCCACGGCGTCAGCGGCATCACCACTCTATTGGTGCCCCGATCAAAAAGCCGATCGGCAATATTCAGCGAAACAAGAGCCTGGATGCGTGCCACTTGTCGAGAAGAAAGAAACCCAGGCAACAGAGCAAGAAGCGGAAATACCCACGAACGACAAAGCACCACGCGATTTCAAGATCGAGAATCTGCAGGGTGACGTATCGATATTCCTAAACAAGTATCGCGACTTCCTCGATTGCTGCAAGACCGATCTCTCGGAGCTTCAGCAGGTCGAAGAAATGGGAGACGAGGTCGGAGATTTGCTCAAGTCCACCCAGGCTAAGATGTCGAATCATTCGATGGCCTCGCGCGGCATCATGCTCCGCGAAATGATCCCGACTGTCTCCAAAGCCCGCGCCGATCTAAAGAAGCTGCGCGCAACGCTCGAACGCATCACCACCTCGACTAACACCCGCGATTCAGGAGACTTTGAGGCCTCAGCTCGCGAAACTCACGCGATTCGCGAAATGGAAGAATCGATTGAGAGAGACATTCGTGCGCCAAAGCTGTCGACAGGGCCAAAGACAGGCGCCAACATCGGCAGCGCCTCTGCCTCAGGACCCAGCATCGGCAAGACACCGAAGACCGGCAGCGCAATCGGCGCCGAAGGCGTGACCGGCCAAGATGTCGGGGCCTCCTCGCGGAACAGCCACGACATCGGCTCTTCGGGGCCGGCCGGCTTCGCCATCGGTGGGACTGGTCGCGCCGGGCCTTCGATCGGAGAATCGACGTTCAACAGCGAGTCGTCTTCGGCTGTCGACTCGTCACTACATCGTTCAACGGTAGGATCCAGCCTGTCGGATTCGACGGTGGGATCGAGCTTCGGCGGCTCCAGCGTGGGATCGAACCTCGGAGAATCGAGCGTCGGCTCGTCGTTCGGATCGTCCTCAGTCGGTTCAACTATCCAAGAGCGGAGCACCGGCCCGCAGCAGTAGTATCGACACTCCACCCGCATCGACTCAGTCACTAATTGGCTGCCACGACAGGCGGCATGGGCTCCCAGCTTTCACCCGCATCCTTACTGCGATACAATCCACTCCCGTTCGTCCCGAGATAAAACAGCTTTGGATCGGTGGCGCTCTGCGCGAGGGACCGCACATTCAGGGTCGCCAACCCCTTACTCAGAGTGGTCCATGTGTTCCCGCCGTCTTCGCTCCGGTGAATGCCTTCCCGGCCACCGTACCCACGACCCCGCCGCATCCCTCGACTTATAGAGCCCTTCCAGCGTCGCAGCATACACCGTGTCCGGCTCATGGGGATCGACCAGAACCGCCGTGACACTCAGGGCGCGTGACGATTTGATGACGGCCGGGGACACGAGTCCGTTATTCACTTTTTCCCAATGCCCCGCTTGATCGACTGATTTATAGATACCGCCACTCGTACCCGCATAGAGGATCGCCGGCCTCGTGGGATCCAGGCCGAGCGTCTCCACCATCAGCACTTCTTTCATGCCGTCCATTCGCTTTGTCCAACTGTCGCCTGCATTCGTGGTTTCAAACACGCCCATCGTCGTCGCGGCAAACAGATGCGTGTTGTCCGCCAGATCGAAGACGAACTGATTGACCACGGAGGAGATCGTCACATCATCCAACCCAGCTCTCTGCGAGACCCAACGCTGCCCTCCATCGTAACTCTTGTACACCGCATCGCCCTTCGTGCCGGCATACACCGTGGCCGGATAGGCCGGATCAATCGCCATCGAAATCACGCGCGAGTGGCTCATTCCATGTGACAAATTCGTCCAGGTCTGGCCCCCATCGCGCGTCTTATAAATGTAGTCGTTCGTCGCGACGTAGATGATGTCAGGATTCTTCGGGTGAAGCTGGATGACGACGATGGCATCGCTGCGATTGCAGCCAAGGAAAGGAAGGTCAAGGAGGAGCAGTAATAGGAAGGCAAGTCGTTTCATGAATTCAGCTTGGATCGAAGTTCGGGTGCCAAAGTGGCTGGGGCACTCCCAACTGCGTCAGTCTATTATGCACTACTCAATAAATGATCCCTCCAATCTCGCTTGTTCCCGTTTCTTAATATGGCACCCGTGATCGGTTCGAATGCGCGCGTCGAACGAGGGCCTTCTGAGGGCGCGCGTTCCGCGAGCAAGGGACCGACACGGGTGTCATATTCCTCCTGTTTCAGCATCCCGTCCTAGCGGTAGTTAGTGAACTTAAGATCAATCCCGAAATCCTGCCCCCTGAGAAACGCCATGGCCGCTTGGAGGTCATCCTTGCTCTTGCTCAGCACGCGCACTTGCTCGCCTTGAATCTGCGCTTGCACTTTCAACTTGGACTCCTTGATGGCCTTCGTCACCTCTTTCGCCTTGTCCGCCGCGATACCACTTTGAATCTTCGCCACCTGGCGCACCGTCCCACTCAGCGCCGGCTCCACGGTCCCATAGGTGAACGCCTTCAACGAGACCCCGCGCTTCACGCACTTGGTCTTGATAATATCGTTCACCGCATTGAGCTTATATTCATCGTCGGAGACCAGGACCAGTTCCTTTTCCTTTTCCTTCAACGTAATCTCCGTCTTCGAGTCTTTGAAGTCGAAGCGCTGCTTGATCTCCTTCGTCGCCTGATCGACGACATTCTTCATCTCTTGCATGTCCACTTCCGAGACAACGTCGAACGAAAACTGCTCAGCCACGATCCCCTCCTCTCATCACTTCAACCATTCCCTTTGCTACCACAGGGTAGCCTGGTCGATCCTCTAGTGCGCGCGTTGAACGACCACAGAAATATGAATGCTCCCTCCAAGCTCGCTTGCTTCTCTCTCTTGGAATGGCACCCGTGTTGGTCCCACTGCGGCCGTCGAGCGAGCACATTCTGATCGTGCGCGCTCCGGGAGCAAGGGATCAGCACGGGTGTCATTCCATCCCTTTCATCCTGGGGGCTCTGCGAGCAAGAAGGGCACCTCGCCGCTCCCTCCACTCTTCAACAGCACCCCCCACCAGGCAATTGCAAGCGCTTCTCCTCATCATAACGTATCGTCGTCTGCAATCTTCCTGGCGAACCTCCGCCCGCCATCACCACCACTTCGCTGCTGGTGAACGGGCGCTTCAAGACTACATAGCCATACCATTGCATCATACTATCGCCCAAGACGATCACCGCGAGCAAGGCCACCAGAGCCACCAATCCTGCATCCAGGTACAACGCAAAGGCCTGTCCGCTGTCGGCGATGGACAAGGCATTGGTCACAAACCTGCCGAACATCTCGTAGGACCCGATCAATGTGATGGTCCCGACAAACAACATCGGCAACGCTGTGATCCACAGATATTGCGCCTTTCGCATCTTAATGAGCACCGTCGTCCCAATGCAGAGGGCCAATGTCCCGAGTAACTGATTCGCTGCGCCGAACATCGGCCAGAGCGTCGAGATGCTGCCGGTGCCGATGAGATAGCCCCAAGCTCCCACGATCAGCCCGCTGCTCACCGCTACACCAGGCCACCAATTCATCCGCCGCAACGGAGGGTAGAAACGTCCGCCTATCTCCTGGATGAGATAGCGCCCCACACGCGTGCCTGTATCGATCGTCGTCAGAATGAACAACGCCTCGAACACCAGCGCAAACTGATACCAATAGGCCATCAACCCGGCCATCCCAGGGAGCGCGGAAAAAATGGACGCCATGCCGACCGCGAGCGATACGGCCCCGCCAGGCCGACCCGTCACATCCACCTCGACGAGTTGCGAGAGTTCCTGAATACGCGAGA
>Ga0193745_1000212_pt1 | contig 10460 bp, 17 predicted proteins | sample L1a2metaG_FD_145899 | JGI IMG/M metagenome (GOLD analysis project Ga0193745, IMG submission 145899) | Soil microbial communities from a riparian zone of the East river system, Colorado, United States - L1a2 | ecosystem: Environmental > Terrestrial > Soil > Riparian zone | place: USA: East River... | reverse complement strand
TTCATCATCGAAGCTGTGTCCCTATCTCCACATCCCCCTTCAAAGCGGAGACGATTCCATCTTGTCGTCCATGAACCGTCCGTACAATGTCGAAGAGTTTACTCGTCTGATCCGCCTGGCCGTAGCGGCGATTCCTCACCTCGGGCTGGGAACTGATGTCATGGTCGGGTTTCCCGGGGAGACTGAGGAAGCATTCGATCATACTCTGGGCATCGCGCGCGAGCTTCCCTTCTCCTACCTCCATGTCTTCACCTATTCGCAACGGCCCGGCACCGCTGCCACGAAGTTGCCCCGCCAGATGTCGATCACAGTCGCTCGGCATCGTGCGAAGATACTTGCCGAGCTGTCCCGCCTTAAACGCCTGGCCTTTGCGGAACGGTATATCGGATCCACCGTGTCCGTCCTCTTCGAGTCTGGAGCAATGGATGGCGTCAGGTTGGGGGTTACACCAAACTTTTTGAAGGTGGGCGTCCCCTCAAACATCGACCTCACCAATCACCTGAAAGAGGTGCGCATTATCGGAGCATCGGACCGTTGGGCGCTGGGTCAGCTGACAGCCGAACATCAGCACATGCGAGGAGTGCCGGTTCTATGATGGCCAAATCCACACCGACGCATGTACATCTTGAAACCTTCGGCTGTCAGATGAACGAGTACGATTCGGAAATCGTTCGCTCGCTTCTGAAACAGGATGGATTTGTGTTTACCGAAGAGCGAGAACATGCAGACGTGATACTGATGAACACATGCGCGATTCGCGAGAATGCCCACAATAAGGTGTACAAACACTTGTCCGACCTCAAGAAACTCAAAGGACAACGTCCGTTGGTCGTGGGCGTCTTGGGTTGTATGGCGCAAAATCTGAAGGAGGAGCTGACGGACATTCAGCCGCTGGTCGATGTGCTCGCTGGTCCTGATGCCTATCGCCAGCTGCCGATGTTGATCCGCAGCGCGATGCGCTCGCAAGTAGAGGGGCTGAATCAGAAGGAACTCGCGGTCGACCTTTCAGAATATGAAACCTATCACGATATAGTACCTGATCGAAACGACGGGGTGAACGCCTGGATCGCCGTCATGCGAGGCTGCGACAACTTCTGCAGCTTCTGTGTGGTTCCCTACACTAGGGGGCGTGAACGTTCCCGCGTTCCAGAGGGAATCGTTCAAGAAGCTCGCCGGATCGCCGATCAAGGATTCAAGCAGATTACGCTCCTGGGGCAAAACGTCAACTCGTACCGATTCGACGACTGGGATTTTGCACGATTGATAACGTCCGTCGCGGACGTGCCCGGCATCGAACGCGTGAGGTTCACGTCCCCGCACCCCAAAGACTTTCCGCTCCCATTGTTGGAAGCCGTCGTATCCCATCCCAACATCTGCAAGCAAATTCATTTACCACTGCAATCCGGTAGCGACCGGATACTCAGCTTGATGAATCGCACCTATGCCAATAAAGAGTATCGTGCCTTGGTCGACCGTATCCGCAGTCTGCGGGCGGACATCGTCCTAAGCACCGATATTATTTGTGGTTTCTGTGGGGAAAGCGATGAGGAGTTTGCCGAAACGTACCGGCTTGTCGAGGAGATACGGTTTCACTCAGCGTTTATCTTCAAATACTCTGAGCGAAAGAACACCCTCGCCGCGCGCAAGTTTTCGGACGACGTTTCCGAACCGGTAAAGACCGAACGGGTAACGCGACTCTTCGACCTACAACGGAACATTTCCAACGAGCGGAACCGGGAATATCTAGAGACGACAATTCCCGTCCTTGTCGAAGGGGATGCCAAACGATCCGCCGCGCAGGGCATGGGAAAATCGGATGGCAACATCACCGTCATCTGGGACAAGTGTGCGATATCCTCTCAACCGGGAGACATGGTTTCCCTTGCCATTTACGATGCTTCGTCCACGACGTTGTATGCGACACGTCCACCGGTGAATTGAATCGTTGGTGCCCGCCCTATTTCCCCAAGAATCTTTTCGGTAGAGTACGCTCCAAAAACGAACACTTCCGAACAAGATCTGTGTGTGAATCCCCCTCTCTCACGGCTCTCATGAAGTGATGTGGCGTTGCCATCCGCAAGATAATCCGCAGTGGAACTGGAGTCTTCCTTACCGGAATCCATGAAATAACTCAGCACAATGTTGTGATTTAGTACTGCATTATCATACGCCTAGACTCATTACTACTGTGGTTATCCTTGTCCCCATTTAGTCAGTCCACTCCATAAAAAATCCCATCTTCTCCCGAAATTGCCCTGGTACACCACTGAGTCTGCTTCACCCCTACTAGAGGCATAATCTTTGCTTGGAAATGAATCACCTGTCTGTAAGCCTACACACTCACTCTCTGGAGACGAGGCATGATCGAAAATCGAAATCGTAACGATCACAGCGTGAAAGAAAAAACAGATACCCCCCTGAGCCTGGAAACCCTCATCGCGATAGGACTCTTCGGATGGATTGCACTGAGCATGGCACTGATGGGGCTGGGGGTCTGGTAATCTCCCTCGACGCGCCGACAGTGCATCTCGCCACGGATAATCACACCCCCCCTTTTGAAAGAAAGAAGGAGCGCAGCGATGAAGAACTATCTCACCCTAACGAATGTGTGGAGTCCGATCGTGCAGAGCCTTGTCGGGATTGCCGCTTGTGCCCTCGTCATCAGCGGTTGCGCCGGCGGGACAAAATTGGCCCACAATGCGAAGGGCAGCGTCTATTTGGAAGAAGTGACCGATTGGTCGTTTGAAGCCAGCCATCCCGCTGTGATCGATCAACTGACCATCACAAAGATTGTGAAAGGGTTATATAGCAATGACGGCATGAGCGGATCTTCGAGAATGTCCGCTGGTGGCAGCAAGCCGATGAGAATTTTCAGCGATGAGGATGCAGAATTTCTCTCTCCCCTGCTCGCACAAGGCTTATCAAAGGCGAAACCCGAACAGCTTGTTGGGTTCCGCGTATCCTCATCGGCAGGGTCAGGCTCTGAACCCACCACGGGCAGTCTTTACGTCCAGAATGGATCAATCTACTTGACCATTGGGAAGGGTGCCAAGCCGACTGGTTTTCTGCCTGAGTCGGCTGCACACAGCGAGCCGGCTCCAGCCTATGCCGCCGGCGGTGCACTCGACGCCATGACGATGATCATCGACTATCATGCAATGGCCCGGGCACCGATGCCGGCCGCCATGCCGACCGCAAAATCTACGCCGGTCACGCCGATTGCCCCGATGATGGCAGCCGCTCCGGCGGTCTCTGACAGTGCAGGCCAAGAGGCAGGAGAGGGCGAATTTATGGCCCAGAGACTCAGGGACTTGAGGATAGCAAAAGAGGCGCTCGCCAAGAAGGATTCCGAGATCACGATGCTTCGCAAAGAGTCGGAATGGATGAAGCGCGAACTACGGAACCGCGACGAAGAAATTAAAGCGATCAAGTCGACTAAGGTATCTGTTAAACCGGCACCGAAAAAGAAATCGGCGCAGGCCACACATATTCGCTAGGCTGGCTCAGCTGACATTCAGTAATTCCGGCTGGAGCAAGACCACTTCACTGGACAGGGGCTGTCGGAAATTCATCCGACAATAACACGCATACGTCACATACGTATCTTGTAGGCAGTATAGAGCCAACTCTAGCCCCTGTCCTTTCGCCCACATCTCAGCCACCTGAGCCCCACTACCTGATTTAGTTTCGACGTTCAGTGCTCGCGCGAGCACGTCGAGTTTCACCCACCCACGCATATCCCAATTGCTCCAGATCGCCATCGTGTCGTAAACCGGTTCCGTGCGAAACTTGGCGAGGTTGACATCCAGGCTTGGCTTGACTTGGTGGATGATAGATCGCTTCTTAATGAACGGGAGGTCGAAGCCTAGACCATTATGGGTGATGAAAAGCGAGGGACGGTTCTGAGCCAAACGGCTCCAGAATTGTCGCAGCAACTCTCGCTCATCCCCGCCATACCAGGCCACGGATCCACGGGGCTCGAGCTGGTCAGAAAACTCCAACAGGCCGATACAGACGATCTGACTGAACGTGCCGTCAAAGGCCGACTTCGCATATTGTTCATCCTCGACGCGTCGTTGAGCCTCGGCAGCGCCTGCCGAAAACAAATCATAGCCCTCGCCTGCCGGCTCGGACTCGTCGCTTGACGAAAGCTTTCCCACCAGCCGCGCCCATTCTTCCCGAGGCGCTTGAATGGTCTCAATATCCAGGACGACCTTCATAAAGCCTGTCCAATGCTCTGTCGCCGTAAGGCCTCGATGATCGGACGGTCCGCTGGGGGAAACTCGAAATCACCCAACTCGTGTGGCGAGACCCATCGAATTTCCGCGCAGTCAAGTGCTGTGGCGTGCCCGGTTTTGATCCTGCAACGGAAGAAATGCAGCTCCACAGTTTTCTCCGCATACTCGTGCCGAACGACTTGAAAAGGTATCGGCACGTCGATACGAATACCCAGCTCCTCGAACAACTCCCGCCGGAGACATTCTTCCAATGTTTCACCTGGCTCGCACTTCCCGCCTGGAAACTCCCAGAAACCTGCCAAATGCACACCCGGATTCCGTCGGGCAATCAAGTAGCGGCCCTCACGATAAACAAGACCGGCAGCGACTTCAATGACCTTCATGCCGCACCGTCGCTCTTGGCGACTTCTGATCGAAAGGGTATGTCTTGCACAACGATTTCATCGGACATTGCCGACAGGAGGGATTTCTTGCCGTGCAGCAGGTCGCCCCAAAGTCCATGATCGCCTGGTTGAAGTCATAGCCCTTCCCACTTGGAATTAAGGCTTCCGACAATTTCCAGAGCCTTGCCTTTTGAGTCTTGGGATCGCCCTTCGCCATGAACACCCGATGGAGAACCCGAATCACATTTGTATCCAGGATCGGCGCATCTTCGTTGAATGCGAACGATCGAATCGCGCCGGCCGTGTAACGTCCGATTCCCTTGAACGACAGCAATTCATCCGCATTGCTCGGAAGATGGCCCCCATATCGCTCCACTGTCTCGCACGCGATACTATGTAACCGCTCCGGCCGAATATTGTAGCCTAGTGGGTACCATGTCTTCTTCACATCCGAAACCGGCGCATCAGCCAACTCTTCAAAGCTTGGGTAGCGGCCTAGAAACTCATGGTACTTCGGAATCACCCGCTCGACCTGCGTCTGTTGCAACATTACTTCAGAGACCAGGATGTGATAGGGGTCGGAGGTCTTTCGCCAAGGCAGATCGCGGCCATGTGTCTCGTACCACTTCAGCAACCGAACCTGAAAACGGCGCTTCTGCGAGGCGGCGAGGCCTAGGGACTTCCTCGCTCTCTTATTCTTGCGCTGAGAGGATGTACGTGAATCAGAGGTGGTGGGCATTGCAACGTCAATCCAATGGCGGCATTCTAGAAGTGCATCCACCGAAAATCAAATGGCAACCAGGCCGGACAAGTGCGGCGGCCGATGTACCAAGAGTTGCGCAGGATCTAGCCCGCATCATTCATGACGGTTCGTCGCGAAATCGCACAGTCGCCAAGCGAGACAGGCGCGCGGAGCCGCGAGGGAGAGAGGCATACTTGAAACAGTATGTTGACCGACCGAGCGGCGAGCCCGCCTGCCTGGACGCCGGTTCTATCGCGTCCAGGCTTGTCGCAGCGGCGAATCTGCGATTGCAGCAGAAACGTTCATGAATGATGTGGGTTAGCACTCATCCGTCACCTCTGTCTGAATCTTTCAAACTTCCACACTCTTCTGCTTAATTTTCGCCATGGTCTGCTTCGCCGTCTATTTGGCCACACTAACTTCTCCGCAACTTTTGGGTACCAGAAATTTCCAAAGATCTCTATTTCTTTGACAACCACTCGCTCACCTACTAGCCTTTCATCAGGCGAATACAAAGTCAGCAGGAGCCTCAACAGCGGGGCCTCTCTAGAAACGGATGCCTATTTAGGACACATGTATGACGGAACAGAGGCAGCACGTTCGATATGAGGTGGAATTCCCTGCTACATTCGCGGGCGACCATACTGGAATTGGGATCGTGTACAACCTCGGGATGGGTGGCTGTAAGGTCGTGAGCGATCTTGCGGTAAAGAACGGCGCACTCCTCACACTGCACCTCCGGATTCCCGAACAGACTCTTGCCATCACCATTCGAGCCGCCACAGTCCAGTGGACTCTGGAACTCGAGTTTGGGCTGGAATTTCTTGAGATGCAGGAGATGGAACGAGCCCGTCTGGAGCAGTTCCTGGCAACCCAAGTGAACATCGCCCCATAGGCACCATTCAATACACAGCTATGGTCACCAGAAAGCATCCCAGATTTCCCGTATCGCTCTCCAGCACCTTGGTACATAAGGATCACTTCCACCATACTGGGGCTGTACGAAACATTTCGGCCAAGGGATGCCGCGTAGACAGTATCATCAGCCCCTTTACCGGTATGCAGCTCACCGTGCAATTACATATTCCCGGTGAGTCCAGGCCGATCTTAATCGAGAACGCCGCAGTCCGCTGGTCCGGGTCCGCCGGCATCGGCCTGGAGTTCCTGACGATAGCCACCCCTCATCAAGACCGATTGGACCGCATGATCCAGCAGCTCCAACCAAAGACCGACCTTCAGTAGGCGACCTTCTCTGTAGTTGCATATTGGGCACTCGCCTCCGTATCCTCCGTCTTCATGGATCTCTCCCAACTTTCCCAGGAACAATTCAAAGAACTCGTGCGCGGCATTGTCGACGATCGTCTGCGCGAGTTACTGGGCGACCCTGACCTCGGACTCCAACTTGGCGATGGCCTGCGCGCCCGCCTGAAAGAGTCCTTGGCCAGTAAAGAAAGACTGTCCGGCGAGGACATCGCTGACCAGCTCGGTCTCCACTGGTAAGGGCGACATGGCCTGGTATCGTCTTGCCTTTCGCCCAGCCATCCTCCAAGATCTTTTGAGCCTTGAGCCATCCATGGCACAGCGACTCTTAGACAAGACCAAATGGATCGCCTCCAATATCGATAACTTGCGCCACGACCCCATCGCGTCAGACCTGCCAGGCCTTTCCAAATATGCGGTCGAGGACTGGCGAATCTTCTACTCCATTGATCGGAATGAACACATGGTCGATATTCACAGCATCGTTCGCCACAGGGAGCTCCGTTCATGATTTCCGTCACAATCGCCGCCATCGCAAAACTGAAAGCGATTCAAACCCATCATCCTGAGGATCCGATCGTTAGGATTTCCGTACGCGACCTGGACGATTCACGCTTAAGCTTCAGTATTACGTTGGAAGCGAACACCCAGCCTGACGACGACGTTCAGCAGATCGATGGCCTCACGATTGTGCTTGATCGACGGAGTGCGCCACGGATGGAAGACGTGACTGTAGACTACACTGAGGCAGACGGATTTCGCTTTCTACACGATGAGGAGGGCCGCAGCCTGACCCTTCTCACGATTCCCACACTCAATTGATGGAGAATTCTAGTCGGTTGCGGATTCCCTATTGAGGCACGCCTGGGACCACATGGTGCGACCCCGCAGAAAGCTCAACAAGGCCGTACAGCAAGGCCGCAGCGAGTGAAGATCCGGAGGCGTACCCTTTGGGGCGCGCGCCGCCGAGTGGTGAGGCGGCCGGGTCCCCGTTAAGGGGTCTGAACGAAGCGAGAACGAAGCTGGCGGACTTTGTGAGTTCTCTGCCGCTGTTAGGGAAGTCGATCCGGCAAGGTGGCCACATGTACCTGAAATTCGCCCCGAGTCATATCGTCGACATAGCGGCGCAGGGCATCCTTCACCACAGGGAACGCAATCTTGTCCCAGGGAATCGCAGCGGGGGAGAACAATTGCACCTCGAGGCTTTCCTCACCCGCCCCAAAATCGGGCGAACGCATTGGCCCGCGGAATACCAGGTAAGCCTGGCCGATGTGTGGGAGACTCAGGACCGCAAAGAGACAGATACGCTCTACCTCAGCCTGCGCTTCCTCCAGTGTCTCGCGAACGGCCGCCTGCTCGGTGCTCTCGCCGATTTCCATGAAGCCGGCAGGAAATGTCCACAGACCGGACTTGGGCTCGATCGCACGCCGGCAGAGAAGAATGTGGCCCTCCCACTCCGGAATACAGCCTGCCACGATCTTTGGATTATGGTAATGAATGGCCCGACAGGTATCGCAGACGAACCGGGGCAAGTTGTCACCGGCGGGAATCTTCTTCGTAACTGGGGCACCGCAGGCGCTGCAATAGTTCATAACGAAGACGTATCTCGTGAAACGTGTTTCGTGAAGCGAGATACGAACGACGCTTCACGAACAACGATGCGATGAGCATGGATAGCACAAAACTACGGTTCTTTGCACCCTGCCCGCGCGGGTTGGAGGGGGTTCTCGAACAGGAGATCCGCGACCTTGGCGTGCCTATGACCACGAAAACGGACGGCGGGATCGCCTTCCAGGCTCCCTGGTCCACGATGTATTGGGTCAATCTCAAGAGTCACATTGCCAGCCGCGTGCTCTGGGAAGTCGGACAAGCCCCCTATCGCTCGGAAGACGATGTGTACCGCGCGGCCTGTAGTCTGCCCTGGCCAAACTGGTTCACCCCGTCACAGACCATCAAGGTGAAAGTGAGTGCGCGTCGTTGTCCACTCACCAGCCTGGACTTTATCACGCTACGAATTAAAGACGCCGTCTGCGATAAATTTATGTCGGTGCGCCATAAGCGACCGAGTGTGGATACGCATCGGCCGAACATCCGGCTCGACGCCTTTCTCGATGAGTCAACGGTGACCTTCTATCTGGATACCTCCGGCGAACCGCTCTTCAAGCGGGGGCATCGTGTCGTGTCCGTCGAGGCACCGTTGCGCGAAAACCTGGCGGCGGGGTTGCTGCGGCTCGCTGGATGGACCTCCAGAGACGTGCTGTTCGACCCCATGTGCGGCAGCGGAACGATCCCTCTCGAAGCGGCGCTGATGGCACGCCGGATCGCACCTGGGCAGTCCCGGTCATTCGCGTTTGAACGCTTGCTGGTCCATGACGCCAAACGCTGGGGCCATCTGCGCGAAGCCTCACGGCTGAAACAACTGGCAGAGGTCCCGGCTGCCATCTATGCCTCCGACCACAATCTTGCCACGGTCAAGATCGCGCAGCGGACATTCCAGGGGGCGGGAGTCGCCGTCGATATTCGCCTGCGGCAGAGCGAAATGTTCGCCCTCGAGGCTCCGGCTGAACAGGGTGTGCTGATGATCAATCCCCCCTACGGAGTCCGACTCAGCCGACCCGAGGAGCTCGATGCCTTCTATCCCCAGCTGGGCGATTGGTTGAAACAGCGATTCACCGGATGGCGGGCCTATATTTTTACCGGCGATTTGCGGGTCCCCAAACTCATCGGCCTCGCGCCATCGAAACGCATTCCCCTCTTCAATGGTCCGCTGGAATGTCGCTTATACGAATTTCAAATCGTGGCCGGCTCGATGCGCAAGAAGATGGCCGAACCCAAAAGCCCGGATTATTCATGAATGGTCGTGGCGAGCACAGGGTGGCGGACAGTGCTTTGTCTATGCTCGCGGAGGTGTGTTTGTTGACCGCTAGGGAACATAATCTGATAGAGTTTTGGAAGGATGGTCGTTGTCAATCGACTGCTGTCTTGTTACGCTATCTGTACGGAGGAGGTTTCCATGGCACAGAACATTAATATCGGGCCGATCGTGAAGATTCAGAAAACCGACGACGAATGGAAGAAACTCCTCTCACCGATGGCCTACGGGGTCCTACGGCACGAGAATACCGAACGTCCCTTTACCGACAACATGCACGATAACAAGAGAGCCGGAATCTACAATTGCGCGGGATGCGACTTGCCCCTCTTTTCTTCGGAACACAAGTTCGACAGCGGCACCGGCTGGCCCAGCTTCTGGCAGCCAATAGATCCAAAGGTGGTCGAATCCAGAACCGATTACAAACTGATTTTCCCAAGGACCGAAGTCCATTGTGCACGCTGCGAGGGGCATCAAGGGCATATCTTTAAGGACGGCCCCAAGCCAACGGGGTTACGGTACTGCATCAACGGGGTGGCGTTGAAGTTCTTGCCCACTTAGAGTGCGCACAAGCAGCTGGGCAACCAGAAGCCGCAGAAGAGACAGACGGGTTGCAAGACATCGCCTTCTTACTTCCGACACCCCTCGCTGGTGGGGAACATCCAGGCCTGTCTCCCTCCCGTCGCGGGTTCGGCTTTGGAGCCTTACCTCGCGCCCACTACTACTAATAATAAGGGGGCGCACCCCCTTCGGAACTCCCAGGCGGGGTGTTGCCCCGCCTCGCGGCTCCGCACGCCTGTCTCGCGTGGCGACTGCGCGATTTCCCGACGAACCGTCATCATAATACGGGCTAGAGGAAAGTGAATATAGCTCTATGGTAGGATTTCCCGCGATGCGCAAGACCTGTCTCGTCTTCGGGGTTGCTTGTAGCCTGTTGCTCTTCGGCCTGCCGGCCTGGGCTCTGG
>Ga0193745_1000211_pt1 | contig 10485 bp, 6 predicted proteins | sample L1a2metaG_FD_145899 | JGI IMG/M metagenome (GOLD analysis project Ga0193745, IMG submission 145899) | Soil microbial communities from a riparian zone of the East river system, Colorado, United States - L1a2 | ecosystem: Environmental > Terrestrial > Soil > Riparian zone | place: USA: East River... | reverse complement strand
GCAACAGGCCAGCGAGTTTGCGCCGGCCTTCGTCTCCGAAGTGCGGGATCTTGCTTCCGCTCCCGAGTGGGAATTTGCGCCAGTCCATACGGAAACTGCGTCCAACTACGAGGCTCCCGCGCCGGTTCCGAAAGAAATGCCGACGTTTGCTGAAGCAACCCCGGAGTTTAATGCACCGGCCACATTTGAGGCGCCTATGCCGATCGAGGCTTGGAGCGAGCCGGTGACATTTGAAGCGGCAGCGCCAGTCGAAGCTGTGAGCGAGCCGGTGACGTTTGAAGCGGCAGCGCCAGTCGAAGCTGTGAGCGAGCCGGTGACGTTTGAAGCGGCAGCGCCAGTCGAAGCTGTGAGCGAGCCGGACGCATTTGCAGCGCCCGCATTTTTCGAGACAGTCAGCGAGCCGATGGCGATGGCGCCCGAGAGTTTCGTGGAACCTGAGGTCACCCCGGCGGCTGAAATTTCCAGGACGGAAATAGAACCAGTTGCACAAGGTCAACCCATCCCTTATCAAGTTCCCGCGTTTTTAACCGATTCACCCATGGCCGAAATTACCAAACCCGAACCGGAATCCCATCCGACGGTCGAGTCTCCTTCTTTCGCGCCTCAAGTTATTTCCACCGAGCCCCTAGCTCAGCAGCCAACAATACCAGCCACCATGCCTCAACCGATCCAACCAACACCCGCTCCCGCAATCCGAACTGCTCCAATGACTGGGGGCGCTCCGCAGCCTCAACCAGCCAGCGGCATGCACACCGCCGTTCAACTTACGTTCTCGTTTGAGATCGCATCGATGCAACTCACTCCGAGTTTCAAGATGGGTGCGCTGCAGCTGAAACCGACCTCGAAAATAGTGACGATGCGGCTTGCGCCTTCGCAACAGCCGCAGCCGGCGATGAATCTTCAAGTCACGTTCGAGATCGCCACCGTGCAACTCGCGGGTAACGCGATCGGCATGATCCGGCTGACCCCGTCGCAACAGCAACGCCCGAGTGTGATCAGCTCGCCTTCTTTCAACGTGGCTGGTCTGCAGCTTTTGTCCGGCGCGGACAGCGGTGCGGTCCAAATCACGCCGTCGCAACAGGGACAGGCGTCAGTCCATGTGACGGGCCGTTTCCAAATCGCGACTGTGGAATTCTCGCCCTCCTTCGAGATCGCTTCGATCGTTTTGAACTCCACGTCCAAGAATGTCTCCGTGCAATTGCCGGGCGCCGGGCCCAGCGCTGTCGAAGGCGCCCCGGTCTTCGACATCACGAATGTCCAACTGGGCGGAAACGGCGAAATCGGGATCATGCAGCTCAGCGCCCAAGGCGCGGCCCCGAAACCGGCCTAGACCGTTTTTAGTTTGTTTGCTTGGAACGAGGAGGCATCTTGCCTCCTCGTTCTGCGTACCAACGGGCGGCTGCAAACCATCGACCTAAGAAGAGGCGGTTTGAAACCGCCGCTCCTTGTTACTTCTTGGAGAACCGTCCGCGATTGAGCGATCGTAGTGGCGGCGGCAGGAATTCGCCGTCGCGCCGAATGAGTTTGCCATCGAAGTAAACCTCGCCTCCGCCGTAATCGGGCCGCTGAATATTGACCATGTCCCAATGCACCTGGCTCCGGTTTCCGTTATCGGCATCTTCATATGCCTGACCGGGTGTAAAATGGAACGAGCCCGCAATTTTTTCGTCGAAGAGAATGTCGCGCATCGGGTGGAGCACGTATGGGTTAAATCCGAGTGAGAATTCCCCGATGTAGCGCGCCCCGGGATCCGAATCGAGAATCTTGTTCAGTTTCTCGGTCTGGTTGCTCGTCGCCTTCCCGACCTTCCCCTCGCTAAACTCAAGCCGGATACTGTCGAATCCGATGCCCTGGTAAATCGTGGGCGCATTGAACAAGACGTGGCCCTGGACCGAGTCCTTGACCGGACAACTGAACACTTCACCATCCGGAATATTGCGATCGCCGCCGCAAATTACCGCGCCGATACCCTTAATGCTGAAGCGCAAGTCGGTGCCGGGCCCTTTGATCTCAACGCGATCCGTCCGGTCCATGAGTTTTTTGAGCGCCTTCATGCCCGGCTGCAATTTGCGGTAGTCGAGGGTGCAGACATCAAAATAGAAATCCTCGAAGGCTTCTGAGCTCATACCGGCGAGTTGCGCCATGGAAGGAGTGGGCCATCGCAGCACCACCCATTTCGTCTTCTGGACTCGCTGGTCGTTCACGGGACGCATTTTCTTCGCCACCAATTTCATTTGCTCCGGCGGGACGTCCGATAACTCCGTGATGTTGTTGCTGCCGCGAATCGCGATGTAAGCGTCCATCTTCTTCATCCGCGCCAGTTCGTGGATGGCCGTCAGGTTTAGTTGCCGCTCGGTAGCGTTGAGCGCGAGTTCGCGATTGACGCGCGCATGTTGGATTTGCGTGAAAGGAATTGCTCCTGCGTTTCGCGCCGCGCGAACGAGCGCGACGGTCATTTCGTCCGGAACATCGAACGTTTCGATCAGGACGGTTTCATTCCGCTTCAATCTGGTCGAATATTCGACAAGGACTTTCGAGAGCTTATCAAAACGCGGGTCATGCATAGAGAATGATTCCATCGGCGGTGCCGGATGCAACCCTCCCTACGTTGTTCGAATCAGTTTCGCGGCGAAAGCGCCATCGAATTTATTTCGAAAGGGAAGCAACGACACCTGCTCAACAAATTTCAGGGAAGGAAATTCCCGCGTGATCGATGTGACGACATCATCATTCTCTTCCGGTTCGATGCTGCACGTACTGTAGACCAAGGTACCTCCCGCCTTTAGCAAAGGAATCGTCGAACGGAGAATGCAAAGTTGTTCCTCGCGCATTCGCAAAAAGTCTCCGGCGCTCAGTCGCCAGCGAAGGTCCGCGCGGCGGCGCATCACCCCCGTGTTGCTGCACGGCGCATCGACCAGGATCCGATCGAAGGAAGAAACCGCCGCCGCGTTCGGCGGTGGTTCGCTACTGCTCCAATCATGCCGCACGAATTGGGCCATCTCGACTCCGAGGCGTTCCAAATTGTCCTGCAGCGTTCTGATGCGACCATCATCACGATCGCAAGCGACGATCGCGCCCTGGTTTTCCATTAACTCGGCGAGATATCCGGTCTTCCCGCCAGGCGCCGCACACGCGTCGAGAATGTTTTCACCTGGTCTTGGATCGAGCAGCAGACATGCGGTTGCGGTGCTCGGGTCTTGAATATAGCAATGTCCGCCAGCGAGGGCGTCAATCGGAACGCTCGTCAAATGGACAAAATTGGCAGGGATGCCGTGCTGTGGCGTCCGGCCGGTGCAGCGCGCAGACCCTGCGTGTGAGAGAAAGTCATCCTCTGACGTCTTGAGACGATTGATACGGGCGTAAATCAAAGCAGGACGATTGTTCCACTCGCAAAGAGCCGCCGTGTTTTCCGCGCCAAAGTTTTGTGTCCAGCGATCAATCAGAAATTGAGGATGCGAACTTCGGACCCTGAGGTCTTGCCTCTCGCTTTTGCCCAAGAGATGCTCTCTTTCGCGCTGGGCGCTGCGCAAGACAGCGTTTACGAGTGATCGGGCCCTCGCGCCGGCGAGTTTGACGGTTTCGTAAACGGCCGCGTGCTCCGGAGTCTCGAGGAGAAAAAGTTGGTAGAGGCCAAGCCGCAATAAATCGCGCGTGTCGGGATTCAGATGCCCAGATCTCAGGGATCCGATCCAGAAATCGAGCAGGCTTAGATTGCGCAGCATCCCGTAAAACAGTTCGGTGGTGAAAGCGCGATCCGGGCCGGCGAGGTCGCTCAATAGCAGGAGCCGCGCCAGGATCGAATCGGCGAAATTCTTTCCGACTCGCCATTCCCGCAGTGCGACCAGCGCGAGCTCGCGAGCAGACTGATGCGCCATGGCGGCCGCGCAGCTCGCGATCAGCGCGGCGTTACGCTCGCCCGTCCGATGGAGTGATACTGAAATCCGAGCTTGGCCATTGTCTCGGGGTCGAACAAGTTGCGACCGTCAAAAATAATCGGCGTTGTCATCTTTTCCTTCACGATGGCGAGATCGACATTGGCGAATTCCGACCACTCCGTGGCGATGATCAAGGCCTCGGCGCCTTCCACCGTTTCGAGGGCGGATTGGGCGAACTTTGCGCCGGCGATCGCTTCGACTTCCCGGGCCTTCTCCATTCCCTTGGGATCGTACGCAGTGACGTGCGCGCCCTCCTTCAGCATGTCGGCCACGAGTTCGATCGCGACGGAAGACCGGATGTCGTCGGTATTCGGTTTGAAGGCGAGTCCCCAGATCGCGATTTTTTTTTCGCGCAAAACCCAGAGCGTTTCCCGGATCGATTTCAGGAATCGATCCTTTTGGTCCGCGTTGATCCGCTGAACCTCTTTCAATAAGGTGAACGGGACGCCGAGCTGGTCGCAAATCGTGATAAACGCGGCGATGTCTTTCGGGAAACAGGAGCCGCCGTAGCCGATCCCGGCGTTGAGAAATGACCGCCCGATCCGGCGATCCATCCCGATGCCATCTGCGACTTTTTCCACGTCCGCTCCACTGGCCTCGCAAATGGCCGAAACCGCGTTGATGTAGGAAATTTTCAACGCAAGAAAGGAATTGGCCGCGTGTTTGATCAGCTCGGCGCTGTTGATATCCGTCACGAGAATAGGCGCCATGAACGGTTCGTAGACTTTTTTCATCAGGTCGATGGCGTGTTCGCTCTGCGCGCCAATCACGATCCTGTCCGGGTGCATCAAATCGGCCACCGCGCAGCCTTCTCGCAAGAATTCGGGATTGCTGACTACGTCGAATTCTGCGCCGTGCCGATTATAACGTTTGATGGACTCGCGCACCTTTTCGCCGGTTTTAACGGGGACCGTGCTCTTATCCACGATCACGCGATAACTTGTCAGGACGCCGGCGATTTCACGCGCGACCTTTTCGATAAAGCTGAGATCGACGCTGCCGTCCGGCTGTTGCGGAGTCGGCACGGCGATGAAGACAATTTGCGAATTCGCGACGCCATCCTCAATACTGCCGGTAAAGCGTAGTCGCTGCGCCGACACATTTCGGTGAATCACTTCCTCCAAACCGGGCTCGAAAATGGGCACCTTGCCCGCCTGGAGGGACTCTACCTTTCGCGGGTCGTTGTCTACGCAGATGATGTTATGGCCAACGTCGGCAAAGCAGGCCCCGGTGACGAGGCCGACATAGCCGGAGCCGATGATGGAAATATCCATGGTGAACGAGAGTAACGCTGCAACTCAACCGCAACGCGAGTAGGAACGGGCAAAGCGCGAAAATTGCAATCGGGAGAGGGCCACGTTTTTTATTGCGTTTGTTCCGCGCCAGCCGGATCGAAGTTCAAATCAAAGCTGAGTTTTGGCAGCGCTTTCAGGGTAAAGGTGAGGAGGACCCCGTATTCCTTGACGCCGCCGTTATCGCGAACGATTGCGCCGATCGACGCGACCCAGCTTGTTAGATCACGATAGATCGAATAGCGCTGCTGTTCCAGGATGCCGGTCGTGCCTTCGTACTGTTCCTGGATCCCGATCCCCCAATTGTCGTTGATTCGATAGTAGCCACTTAAAACATAGAGACTGCTGTTATCGAAGAAGGGATTCTGGTTCAGGTAACGATGTCCAAAGCTGACCTGAAGATTTGCGATCGGCTGAATACTGACGTTCGTATTCACCTCGGTGAATCCCTTCTCGAAAACGGGTATCTGGGAGGAAATTCCGAACGCAGCCCATGGCACTGGCGTAAAGTTGATTTTGTTAAACAGATTCGAGTATTGGGTTTTATCGAAAGGGTTGTCGAAATTCACATCGATGTAGGTCTCGAGGTCCATCCAGCTGACGGTCAGGTCGTCTCGCCGGGTTTGGAGCCGGTTGCGGACGCCGAGTCGCGCGATCGTCCAGTTGTCGATCGAATCGACGGAAGTGAATTGCGGAAAGTCAATCGGCTGCAACTGCGTGGAAGGCTGAAGGCGATCAAACTGCAAGATGGAAACGGGATTTGAATCGGAGGTGGAGACCCAGGAAAAGTTCGTGAACGGCTGGATAATATGTCGCAGACCGTCAAGTCCCAGGCTCCGGCTTTGCGCATCTTCCCATTCACGCGAAATCTTGAAGGAAGACTCCACTCCTGCGTTCATTACCGTCCGGAAGGTGCTGCCTCCGAATTGCACGGGCTGTTTGAGGTTCACTCGCAGGAAATCGGGAATGAAGGGGTTGCCATCACTTGGATCGAGGAGCGTCGTTCCGAGGTCGCGCGTCTCGCCGTAGTAGGTGCCACGAAAACCGACACGCGGCACCACCGAGAGCCAGCCGAAATAGGTGTTCGGATAGAGGAATTGGTGGAAGGAATCAAACCGCTGCGTCCCGTAGTTTTGATTGCCGGAATCCGTCGCAAATTCACGCCGGAGATTGGCCATGCCCGTTTCGCCCTCGTAAAAAATCGGTCCTCCGAAAAGTGGAGTTCTCTTGATGTCGAGCACCACTTCCGGGAGCCGCTCGGTCTGCTCGAAGAAGTCGTTGGCCTGAAAGCGACCGATGGCGGTCAGGGTGTAAAACGGATGCGTTTTCGTGACCGCAACCACGTTGTCCGGCTTCGGATCGAGTTGGAATTCGCCCTGATAAAAATCCTGGAGAAGGTACTGGTCGCTGAGTTTTGTAACATTAGCGATGCCATAGACATCCTCGGCGAAATTCGTGCGGTCTTTCACTGAGACCCGGTAACGATCCTTGGGCACCCCTACGCGGACCTCCGAAGTGCGATTTATATCCGGGTGGGTATCGCGCAGAAAATAAGTACGCAGCCTCGCCCAGCTCGTTTTGTCTTTTCCGTAGGTGATGTCGGGTTCGAGCCCGAGTGCCACTCCGCGCCGTGAGCGGTAATCCAGTCGGATTTGCGTTTTGATGTTATCCGCGATTGGCACGGTGACGCGGAAGAGGAGCGACGGACCCCAAGAACTCAAATACGCGGGCGAGACCATGTAGCTGAAAGCGTCGTTCAATGACTGATAGAGATAAGGCCACCAAAAAATAGGGACCTCTTTGACGTAAAACGTCACGTTCTGGAACACGACGCGGTCACCCTCATAAATTCGGAGTGTTTTCGCCTGCAGTCGAAAGTCCGGATTCGAAGAATCGTGTGTCGTAAAGCTACCCTTGGAGACTAGAAAAGCACCCTCGGAGATTGTGGTGACCTTTTCGCCTCCCACGAGGTAGGGGGGCTTGTCCGTCCGCATCTCGACCGCCTGAATCTGCTTCGTGTCGACATTGTAAATCGCGCGCTCGCCCACAAAGAGACCAGTCGCCCGATAAATCCGCACATGGCCCTCGGCCAGCACTTCGCGCGTCTTAGGGTTATACTGCGCGGAATCGGCGTAAATGTCACTGTCGCCGGCATGAATGGCCACATTCCCATGGGCTGTCGCCAAACCATCCTGGTAATTCGTGTCGCCGGTCGCCGTGATCTCAATCGGCTGCTTCTGCGATGCCAGTTCCGCCTGCGCCAGGGTTGCCGCGCAAACAAGGCCAAAAATAGGCAAAAGCAGCTTACGCATGGCGGATGCCGAAGCTACCGGAGCCAGAGGCGGTTGCAAAGGCAAAAGCAGGGCCGGCGAGGGCCAATAGCTGTTGGAGCAGTGCCGTTGCGCATTCGGAATCTAGGGCGTCGCCAGCCGGAGGCCCGCGACCTGTTGATTTAACCCACAAACAGAGATAATGACGCGCCGAAGTTGCCCATCATTCCTTGCCCTTGAAACACCGGCATCGGGCACGGGTATTCGACGCGAATCAGGGGGTGCCGTCTGGGTGCGCAGGCATTGGGCGCCGCAGATGGTTTGCCAGAGACTGCTCGCTCCTACGCTTTCTCCGAGTGCCTGCTTCATCGCATAGACTTTCGCCTTTGGGCAATTTTGCAGCACAGCAGCGTCTTCAGCCGCATCGATGAAGGTTCCGTTAGCGCTCGCCACGACCAGATCAATTTCTCCATCAACAAGTTCCGCAAAGACCCTTTCCAAGGCGTCGCCTGCTTCACTCTGTCTGCGGAAATTTGTCCCGGCCGCGACCTTTTCCAGGCGTATATCACCGCCGCGACTGAGCAAGACGGCCCCCGCTCCCTCGCTCAGGACCGTTCCTCGCGGCGGTTTTTCGAAAGGTTCGATAGGCGGCGTGGAACGCAGAAGGCGCCATTTGGCGTAGGCATCGCACAGCAGCCAGTCGGCTTCCTCGGCGCCGACCACCAAACAGCGATCGAGCGTTTCGCTCTCCATCAAGTTTTCGGCCATTTTTAGGGCAAGCATTCCAACCGCGCCATCGCCGACGAGGGTGTAGCTCGCTCCACTGATTCCAAGAATGGCTGCCAGATGGCTGGCGGGTGCATTAAAAACCGTCTCGGGGAAGAGTAGAGGACTCGCGGCTTGTGCGCCTGACTGGACGATCTCATGATAAAAGCGCTTCGTGTATATGACCCCGCCATTGGAAACCGCGAAGATCAAGGCCGTCCGCGCCGCCGCTTCCGCGTCCAGTTCCACGTTTGCGTCTTTTAGGGCGGCTAGCCCCGCGACAACGGCAAATCGGGAAATCGCGCTGGATCGACGGAGACGCGGATGCGCCGGCGCCTGAGCGGTCGCCTCGGCGGGCACCGGAAACACCGGGTAAGCGCGTCCGAAGGGACTCGAAACTGATTGGGCCAAGCCCGTCTCACCGTTTAGCAGACGATTCCAAACGCCGGTAAGATCACTTCCCATCGGCGTCACCCAGCCCATGCCCGCGAGTCCCAGGCTCATACGTCGATTGCCCGAATAATCACGGAAGCGTTTGTGCCGCCGAAGCCAAAGGAGTTCGACAGCACTGTGCGGACGTTGCCGGGCTGGGAGCAATTCGCGACGATATTCAGGTCCAGTTCGGCATCTCCGTTCCGGAAGTTGATGTTCGGAGGCAGGAATTGATTCTGCAATGCGAGAATGCTGATGATCGCCTCGATGGCACCGGCCGCGCCTAACGAGTGGCCCATCATTCCCTTGGTGGAACTGACGGCAACACCGTCGAACAACTCAACAATGGCCTTGCCTTCGGCCGCATCGTTAAACGGCGTGGCAGTTCCGTGCGCGTTGATGTAATCGATCTCTCCCGCGGATAGGCCCGCGCTCAGGAGGGCACCTTCCATAGCCTGGCGCGGTCCGCTGCCCGACGGATTTGGCTGGGTGAGGTGATGATTGTCGGTCGAGATTCCGTATCCAGCTATTTCGGCCACTATTTTCGCGCCGCGGGCCCGGGCTGACTCGAGATTCTCCAGCAGGAGAATCGCCGCACCTTCCCCAATGACCAACCCGGTGCGTTCGTGGTCGAAGGGCCGGCATCGTTCCGGTGTCGATGCCTGAAGTGAATCGAACCCGACGAAGACGAGCTCAGAAAGCGCGTCGTACCCGCCGGTGAGGATGCGCTCGTAGCGACCGGATCGGATGCAATCGAAGGCATGCCCAATCGCGTTCGTGCCAGAGGCGCAGGCATTCGCGATGACCTGGCAGGGGGTCGACAGGCCGAACGCCTCCTGCGCGTCCATTACGGGCTTTTGGGGCGTGTAATTGGCGATCAGGCAAGCGGCACGGTGTGAGGAAGTCCGTCCGCCCCTTAAACTGCGGTAATATTCCTCGCCAAAGCTCATGCCGCCGCTCGTCGTGCCGACGACACTGAGTTCCGGTTGAAAGCCGGGAGCCTGGGCCAGGGCCTCTCCCAGGGCGAGGATCATCATTTGGGCGACGCGATGCAGTCGCTCGGATCGGAGCTGGGGCCTTCCCGCGCCGGCCAGACGGACGTCCGAAACCTGCCCGGCGGCCTTGCATCGGCAATGCTCCACCGGGAAGCGAGTGACCGGCGAAACACAATCCCGCCCTTCGCGCAGAGTAGCGTACGTCTCGCTTAATCCGAAGCCAAGCGGGCTCACGATGCCAGCCGCGACGACCGCCACCCGAACGGCGTCAGGTCGTTGGTTTACACGGGAATATTCAGGCATTTCTCAGGAGCGACGCGCACCCTCGATTCTAGTTGCGTTCACGGGCAAAAGCCTCTACTAATCACGCCGAAAAGAAAACGGAAGCTCGGTGCGTTGGTAGATTGTCAGTTGAGTTGTTCAGTGGCGATTTGAAATCCGATGAGCGGGAACAGTGGCCTGGCGGCGTTTTCCACAGTAAACTCAGATGGGAACTAAATTATACGTAGGAAATCTTTCCTTCAACACGACCGAAACGGATCTCCAGGATCTTTTCGCTCAAGCGGGACCAGTGCAAGAGGTCACGTTGATGCAGGACAAGTTCACCGGTAAGTCGCGCGGCTTCGCCTTTGTCACCATGACAACGGAAGCAGACGCTCAAAAGGCGATCACGGAGTTCAACGGCAAGACGGTCGAAGGCCGGCCCTTGACCGTGAATGAAGCGCGCCCCCGTGAAGCTCGCCCGCCTGGTGGCGGACGCAGCGGCGGTTATGGCGGCGGCGGCGGCGGCTATGGC
>Ga0193745_1000210_pt1 | contig 10515 bp, 12 predicted proteins | sample L1a2metaG_FD_145899 | JGI IMG/M metagenome (GOLD analysis project Ga0193745, IMG submission 145899) | Soil microbial communities from a riparian zone of the East river system, Colorado, United States - L1a2 | ecosystem: Environmental > Terrestrial > Soil > Riparian zone | place: USA: East River... | reverse complement strand
CCCATCGAACCAGGAACCACTCCAGAAAATAGTTTCTCCCGCCTCGTCCCGCTCACGTTTTCTTCCTGCGGGACTTGGACGAGCGTTGACAAGCTAGAGCGGCTTGTGGACCAGCCCGACGCCGCACGCATCCTTGTAGAAGGGACGCGGCAAGTCCATCGTGCGCGCGTCACCGTTCAGACAGAATGTTTCCACTTCAGGATGCGTTTTTCTCCATTCGGCGAACGCCCGTTTCACGCCGCCCTGGTGGGTCACATCGAAGTCAGCGGCGAAAGTGCTGACGTCATGCAGAGCGAGGAGTCCGCCAGGTTCGAGCGCGGCGTACCAAAGATCCAGTTCGTCCAGCGTCGCCTGATATTCGTGTGAGCTGTCCAGGAGGACCAGCTCGGGATCACCACCGAGGTATTCCCTGGCGGCGATCGGCGACTTCGGATCGAGCGAATTCCGCTCGGCGATCTCGACGAAGTCCTCCAAGCCGGCGCGCGCAACCCAGCGCCGCGAAATCTCGCACATGGCTGGATCGAGATCCAAACCGAAAAGACCCTGCACGGCGTTCATGCGGCGCAGCATCCAGCCGAGGAGAAGAACTGAGTAGCCGGCGCATGTGCCAAGTTGGACGATTCGGCTGGCGCGATTCCCCAGGACGAGCCCTTGCAGCAATGAGATCAGCGGCACCACGCATTCGCCGATGGGGCCGTCCCGATCGGTTTCCGCGTACCACTCCCGCAGAGTGACCCATTCGGCCTTATCCAGGTCCGAGTAAACGGATGGCACGAAATCCATGCCGGGCAGATGGTGCCACCAATAACGCGGAAGCGGATTCTCCCTCCAGGCGCGCGAGCGCAACCAATCGTCGGGTATCACGGTGCGAGGCGATCGATCTGCCAGGCGCCGTCGGCGCCACGCGAATAACGAAAACGATCGTGGAGTCGATTGGGCCGGCCTTGCCAGAATTCAAACTTATCCGGCTTGACCCGATACCCGCCCCAATGCGGTGGCAGCGGAATGTCGCCGTTCTCGAAACGTTCGGTTATCTCCGTCAGGCGCGAGTCTAGGATTTGGCGGGCGTCGATCACCTCGCTCTGCTTTGAAACCCAGGCGCCGAGCCGGCTGCCGGCCGGTCGCGAATGGAAGTAGGCGGCAGAATCTTCGCGCGATGTTCGTTCCACGGTGCCGCTGATCCGGACCTGACGTTCGAGTTGCACCCAATAAAACACCAGCGCCGCATACGGATTTGCCTCGAGTTGTCGGCCTTTTTCGCTGTCGTAATTCGTGAAAAAAGCGAAGCCGCGTTCATCGAACCCTTTGAGCAAAACGATCCGGACGGAGGGTTTGCCGTCGGGTGCGGCAGTGGCCAGGCTCATCGCGTTAACGTCGCGGATGTCCGCGGCGAGCGCGGCGGCGAACCAGGCGCCGAATTGTTGGAGCGGGTCGGAATGAAGATCGGCGCGGCGCAATCCATGGGCGGCGTATTCATTACGCAGTCCAGTCAGATCAGGCGGCATCGGGTCCATGTGGTGAGAGACGCCAGAGATTATTTGAGTCCGGCGAAAATGTCGAAGGACATTGTGCTTTTAACCGCCCTGCTACGGTCCATGCGCTGTAGCCGCCGTCCTGTGGGCGGCGCAGTGAGAGCCGTTATTTGGAATATCGCGCACGCTTCGCACAGCGAAGCGGCTACAGCAGCCCCGCCAACTAATTAATCATCACGACCGTGCCAACCGGAATCTCGACAAAGAGCTTTTTGGCGGCGTCACCCGGAAGGCGAATGCAGCCATGTGAGGCGGGGTAGGTCGGGACCACTCCTTCGTGCATGCCGAAGTCGCGGCAATTGAGTCGCATGAAATAAGGCATGGCGCATTTGTAAATGGTTGAGCGGTGATCGCGGTCCTTGTCCGTGATCACATAATGACCGGGTTTCGTCGAGAAACCCTGGCGGCCGGTCGAACACTTGGTGGTAAAAACGGTGACGCCGTCCTTGATGACCGACATGTTTTGCTGCGCGAGCGAAATCTCAACCCGGAGTTGATCGGGCAGGGGCCCGCCGCCGAGGAGCATCTGCACGCACTGCCAATTTTCGGTCCAGGCGGCGAAATAAAGCGGTAACATTTTTTCCCGCGGCGTGGACCGGTTCCGGTCAGCCCCGGCGTCGAGCAGGGCGCGGACGTAATCGTCTTTGCCAAGGCCGGCGGCCAGCATCAACAAATTAATGCCTGTCTCTTCCTGAATATAGAGGCGCAGGTATTTTGATTTTAGCAGGGACATGAAGTCTTTGTCGGCTGCTTTCGGGATGACTATGTTCGGGTCGCTGCCGCAAGCCAGGAGCGTATGGAAAAGCGCCGCGTCATCGCTGGCGATGGCATAGGCGATGAGCGGAACGGTGCCGCCTTCACGGGTGGGGGGTGTGAGATGCTTGCTCAGGAGAAGCCGAACTTGCTCCTTCATCTCCGCGCGCAACGCCGTTTCGAGTGCCCGCCGGGTGTTCGTTGTCCATTGGAGGCTGGCCGGGAGGCGTTCCAAGACCATCTGGAAGATCTTCATGTCGCCCGTCTCGAGGGCCATTGTCAGGAGGCCGTTTCCCGCCGTCGAGGTCCCCTCGAGGTTCGACATGAGAGGGAGAAGGAGTTGGACGGCTTCGAGTTTTCCGGCCGTCATGGCGTAATGCAACGCGCTGCGCCCATCGAAGTCGGTAAAATCTACTCTCGCGTGCCGTTCCAGCAGCGTGCGAAGCATGCCGATGTTGCCCTGCTTGGCAGCGGCCATAAGCGGCGTGACGCCGGCGTCGTCCGTCGCTTCAACCGACGCCCCCGCGTCTAGCAGTCGCAGAACGGTTTTCCAATCCTGCTTTAAGGCGGCAAGAACAAGCGCGGTTTGGCCCGGCGCCGGGGGCAAAATTGCGTCGAGATTCGACGTGAAGCAGTCATCTATTCTTGCAGTTCTGCGCGCCGCCGTCCTCGGGATTGCGGCATAAACTCCGGGGAGCGACACTCTCGCGTCCGGGCGCTCGGATGGTGGGGTCGCGGGAATCGGAAGCCTTGCCTCCGGATCGGGCGCAAGGCTCGTGGCGAGGATCAAAATGAGCGCCGCAGCTGTGCTGTTTAAAAAAAATCGAACCGGTGATGCGCGCATGTTCCAGAGTGACGAGAGCATCTTACACCACCCGTCAAGAGGCTAGTAGCACGAGCGAGGCCAGCCTCTTTTGCGAGGAAATGCACGTCCGAGACATACTTTCAGGCCTCCGACAGGCAGGCGGTAGGGCCAGAACAGCCTGGCGCGATAAATCAGCCTTGACCGGGCGGGAAGGGGCCAAATAGGGTTCGTTTCCACCAAGTCCGCCGCGCGCAGGTCGCTCCAGTCCGATGCCCGTGCGGTCGCCTGAGTAATCCCACACCGAAAAGGAACATATCGATGAAAATAACCATCCTCGCCCTCACTGCATTCATACTGGCCACCGCGCCCCTGGCGTGGGCACAAGAAGAAGAAACGACACCGGCGCCGACTCCCGAAGCAGCGCCCGAGCAAGCGGCGACACCTGCCAGAGACCCAAGCGTGTCGGTCACGACTGAGAAATCGCCCGCCACCGAAAAGAGCAGCTCGCCGGCGGCGACCAAGGGCACCTCGCCTGCGGCCTCCGCAAAGACTTCGTCGTCCACAAAAAGCGCCTCGAGCTCTGCTGCGTCGACCAAGTCAGCGCCGGCCGCCGCGGTCATGCCGACAAAGAAATCGACTCCGGAAGCGACCTTGAGAGACATTGAGGACAAGTGGGAAGCGTCAATCGTATTGCATGATCCTTCGGTGGCCAAAGCCTACCTCGGGAATGATTTCCGCGGGGTGAGTTCAAAGGGGAAGGTCATGAGTAAATCCAGTCTGCTGGCCGAGATAAAGAAGGACACCGATACATACACCTCCACGAAGAACGGGAATGTGGACGTCCGGGTTTTCGGGGGGCACTTCGCGGTTGTAACGGGGACTTCCACTGAAGTTGGCAAGGCGAAGGATGGCAAGGCCTTCAAGCGCAGCTATCGATGGACTGATGCCTGGGTGGAACGCAATGGCAGATGGGAGTGCGTCGCTTCCCAGGCGATGCAGCTGCCAAAATAACCCCGTCAGCGACAACCGAATTCAAAGGGGCGGGGTATTCCGCCGGCCCATCTCTCAGGTTAATGGCTGTTTCTCAAGGAGCTAAATTAGATGGACTCTGCTACGCCAGGTAATCCGCAGCCCCCACGTCCTCATTGGTGGGGGCGGAATTGGAAATGGTTCGTGCCGACGGGATGCCTCGGAATGTTGGTCCTCGTGGCGGGCTTTATCTTTATCATCGTTAGCATTGTCTTCGGCGCCATGAAGTCGTCGGACGCTTACAAGGGTGCCATGGCCAGGGCGAAGGCCGATCCCAGAGTGATGAGTGCGCTTGGATCTCCCATTACGGACGGGTTCCTTGTCGGAGGGAGTACGAACGTGAGCGGGACATCCGGTCACGCCGATGTGACCGTCCCCATCTCCGGTCCCAAAGGCAAGGGAACGATTTATTTCGTCGCCGAGAAATTTGCGGGCAAGTGGACGTTCTCAAAGCTCATGGTCGAAGTGGCGGATACGGGACAACGAATCGACCTCATCGAAGACTCTTCGACAGCAGCCCCTTAGGATACAGGCTCGTTACCCAACCGCCGGCGGAACGATTTTTCCTCCGGGCGCCTGTTTACTCGTCCGCGCAGTCCGGTAGCTTAGACGCCCATGCCCGTCTCGGAGGAACAAGTTAAGGACGCTCTCAAGGCGGTGAAATATCCCGGCTTCAGCCGCGATATTGTTTCGTTCGGTCTGGTAAAGGGAATTCAGATAAACAACGGCTCGGTCATTGTTCAGTTGGCGCTCGCTACGAACGAACCGGCGATTCCGCAGACGATCAAGACAGAGGCGGAGGAAATCCTGCGCGCAATGGCCGGTGTGGAACAGGCGAAGGTGTTGATCGATATTCAGGCGCCGCCGGCTGGAGCAGGCGCGGCTGGCATGGGGGCGACCAGCATCGAAGGAATCAAGCACGTCATCGCGATAGCCAGTGGCAAGGGTGGAGTGGGGAAGTCGACGGTGGCAGCGAACCTCGCCGTCGCCTTGGAAAAAACAGGTGCGCGGGTCGGACTTTGCGATTGCGATATTTACGGGCCGAGCATTTCCCTGATGTTCGGCACCCGGGATCGGCCTACCGCCACGGAAGAAAACCGCATCATCCCGATCGAGCAGTACAACCTGAAGTTGATGTCGATGGGATTCCTGCTCGACGATACGGCACCCGCCATCTTGCGGGGGCCGATGGTAACGCGCTACACCCAGCAATTCCTGCGACAGGTTGAATGGGGTGAACTCGATTATCTCGTGCTCGATCTGCCGCCGGGGACTGGTGACATTCAGCTCACGATCGTGCAAACCGTCGCGCTCGCCGGCGCAATCATCGTGACCACGCCGCAGGAAGTCGCACTAATCGACGCGCGAAAGGCTTCAACCATGTTTGAAAAGGTGAACGTCCCGGTGCTCGGACTGATTGAAAACATGAGCTACTTTGCCTGCCCCAGCGACGGCAAACGCTACGACATCTTTGGCTCGGGCGGCGGCGAACGCGAGGCAAAACGGCTCCGCGTTCCATTGCTCGGCCAGATTCCGATCGATATCGCAACCCGCGAATCCGGCGATCGCGGAATGCCTATAACTGGTGAGAAGGGCGATTCCCCAGTGGCCGCCGAGTTTATGAGAATCGCGCGGCACCTTCGTGAAACGCTGTAGCCGCTTCGCTGCGCGAAGCGCTGTCTGCCACCGGGATCAATGTCGACGACTCGCCGTCCATAGGGCGGCGGCTACAGAAATGCGGCGAAATTGAATAGGTACGGCCGGTGCTACATCTAAGTAGGGACGATATGGTTTTTGTTGACCAATCTACGCTTATATGGAAAACAGTCCCCGGATGACCGCTTCGCAAGGAGAACAGTCACAGTTCGTTAAGAACTCGGTGCTCTACAAGGAGTTCCTGGCCGAGCGGGAGGAAATTTTGAAACACAAGTGGATTGAGAGCGAGAAAGCCGGGGCCGACATCGGCTTCGAAAAGGCGCTGCTTGATTGGATCGTGAAATACCGTTCCAGCTGGCGAAACAAGCGGATGAAGGAGGCCAGGGCCGAACCGACCGCAGCGTAATTCTCTCTCTTTTCCTTTAATGCGATCCCGCGAGGTCGCCAAGGAACACGTGACCAACAACCAAAACGCCAGCACTTCGCCCGCCTCCGCCGCTCTTCCGGTGATGGAGGGCGAGGCCATTAACCGCGCGCTGCGCCGAATCGCGCACGAGATCATCGAGCGCAATCCAGAACTTGCCTTGGTAATTCTGGCGGGAATTCCATCGCGCGGTGTCGAGATCGCACGGCGGATTGCCGGCATCATCGAATCGTTGGCCAAAACTCCGGTGGCGACGGGGGTCATCGATGTCTCCATGCATCGGGACGACGTTGGGAAGCGGACGGACTTGCCGCGCGTCCAGGCGTCCAGGCTGCCGCTGCCACTCGACAACAAGACAATTATTATCGTCGACGATGTCTTTTTCACCGGCCGGACTGCGCGCGCGGCCATGGACGCCATCAGCTCATTCGGTCGCCCCGCACGCATTCAACTCGCCGCCCTAATCGACCGAGGCCACCGCGAATTACCCATCCGCGTGGATTATGTGGGGAAAAACCTGCCGACGGCAGCCGGAGAACGAGTGCGTTTACGCCTCGAAAATGTGGATGGAGAACCGGATGCCGTCTGGCTCGTGAAGGAGGAGAAAGCGTGACCGAGCCGGGAAAATCCGCAATGCGGTGGCAGCGCAAAGATTTGCTCGGCATCCGGGAGCTTTCCGCGGAGGAAATCACCTTCATTCTCGATACGGCGGATGCCTTCAAGGAAGTCGGCACCCGCGAGATCAAAAAAGTTCCGGCGTTGCGCGGCAAGACGCTCGTGAATTTTTTCGTCGAGCCGAGCACACGCACGCGCACCTCCTTTGAGATCGCCGCGATTCGCCTGAGTGCCGACGTGATCAATATCTCAGCGTCAACCTCGAGTCTGACCAAAGGCGAAACCCTTAAAGACACCGCCAAGATTCTCGAGGCAAACCATGCCGACATTATCGTCCTGCGGCACAGCTCGTCCGGGGCGCCGCAGTTTCTCGCCGAGCGCCTCGGCTCGAGCATCATCAATGCGGGCGATGGCGCGCACGAGCATCCGACACAGGCGCTGCTGGATCTCTACACGATCCGGGAACGAAAGGGGGCCGTGGCCGGACTCCATGTTGTGATCATCGGCGACATCCTCTTCAGCCGCGTGGCGCGATCGAATATCTTCGGTCTGCTGAAGCTCGGCGCGCGCGTGACATTGGTCGGGCCTAGCACCCTCGTTCCGCGCGAGTTTGAAAAACTGGGTGTCACCGTCTCGCACGAGATCGACGAAATTCTGCCGACCGCCGACGTCGTCAACCTGCTTCGGATTCAACACGAGCGGCAACGGAAAGAATATTTTCCGGGAATTGGCGAATACATCCGTCTGTTTGGTCTCACCAAAGAGCGCGCGAAGCTTTTGAAACCGGATTGCCTCATCATGCACCCGGGCCCGATCAATCGCGGCGTCGAAATCGACAGTGAACTGGCCGACGGTCCGCAGAGTGTCATCCTGGATCAGGTCACCAATGGCCTCGCGATCCGCATGGCGGTTCTCTACCTCTGCGGAGGGATCGCGACATGAGCGCGACCGTCATCCGTGGCGGCCGGATCATCGACCCGGCGAACGAGCGCGATGAAATCGCCGATCTCCTGATCGTTGACGGCCGCCTTGCTCCCCTCTCTCAACTCTCAACTCTCAACTCTCAACCCGATGAGATCGACGCCAGCAATCTCATCGTCTCCCCGGGCTTGATCGACCTCCACGTCCATCTGCGCGAGCCGGGGTTCGGTTGGAAGGAGACGATTGAGTCCGGCGCGCGGGCGGCGGCCGCTGGTGGATTCACCACCATCGTGTGTATGCCCAACACCTCACCTGTGGCGGATAGTCCGAGCACGATCGCCTGGATCAAAGATCGCGCGGCGAAAGTGGCCTGCGTCAACGTGCTGGCCACGGGCGCAATCTCGAAGGGCCTGATGGGAGAAGAGCTCGCGCCGATCGGCTCGCTCCGGCAGGCCGGCGTAGTCGCGATCACCGATGATGGGCAATGCATTCAGAATAACGAATTGATGCGCCGCGCCGTCGAATATGCGCGCATGGTCGGCCTCCCCGTTTTCGATCACTGCCAGGACTACAATCTCGTCGGCAACGGCGTCGTTCATGAAGGTTACTGGAGCACGCTCCTTGGTCTCCCTGGCTGGCCCAGCGCCGGCGAAGAGGCGATCGTCATGCGCAACGTCCTCCTGGCGGAACTTTGCGACCACCACATTCATTGCCAGCATATTAGTGCCGCCGGCAGCGTCCGGATCTTGCGCGAAGCCCGGGCGCGCGGCGTCAAGATCAGCGGCGAAGTCTGTCCGCATCACATCGCGCTGACCGATGACGCGATTCAGAACTTCGATACCAACTGCAAGATGAATCCGCCGTTGCGGACGAAGGAAGATGTAGTCGCGTTGCTGGGCGGAATTGCCGACGGGACACTTGGGTTCCTGGCCAGCGATCACGCGCCGCACGCAAAGTTCGAAAAAGAGGTCGAATTCGACGCCGCGCCTTTTGGAATCGTCGGCTTGGAAACGGAGCTGGGATTGTTTCTCGATCTGCTCGTGCACAAGAACAAAACGATCGATCTTCCGCGGTTGATTGAGATGTTCACGGTGAATCCGGCGCGGCTTCTCCAAATCGGTGCCGGTACGCTTTCGCCGGGACGGACCGCCGATGTCACCGTGATCGATCCGGAACTGGAATGGACTTTTGAGGCCAGCGCCTCGCCATCGCTCTCGCGCAATACGCCTTTCGATGGATGGAAAATGAAAGGCCGAGCGGTCCGCACGATCGTCGCCGGAGGAACAGTCTGGAAGTTGTAGCGGCGGTCTATGACCGCCCTTCCGTTCGGGGATTTCGGCGGTCATAGACCGCCGCTACAGGAGGAGAATTATCCCGAATAACCGCCCGAAATGTAACTTTCGAGGTGGGCGATGGCAGCCGATTGGCTGGCGATAACCCATTTGACCAAATCGCCGATGGAAATGACTCCGCGGAGGGTATCGCCCTCGACCACCGGCAAATGCCGGATTCGCTTTTCGGTCATCATGCGCAGGCAGTTCTCGATCGGCTCTCGCGGAGTCACGACGGTGAGATCACTCGACATGATTTCCCGCACGGCAGTTTCACGTGAACGCTTTCCGCGCAGCATCACTTTGCGCGTGTAATCGCGCTCTGAAATCATCCCGAGAAGCTGCCCGTCTTGAACGACGAGGAGCGCGCCAACGTTCTTGTTGGCCATGAGATCGATCGCCTCGTAGACCGTCGCGTCAGCCGCGACAGAGAAAATCTCGCCGCCTTTCTGGCCGAGAATCGCATCGATAGTTCCGCTTACATCCATGATCGAAAGGCGCCGCTTTTGCAGCAGATCCGCCGAGATGAAAACGAAAGTAACGAGGCGCGCCCCGTCTGGCAATGTTTCTCTGCGGAGGGTCAGGCTCTTTTCGAGAGGATAAAGTCGAATTCGCGCTGCTGGGGCCTGGGAAACGGCGCCGCGGCTGCCGCAATGGAAAAGCGCAACGCACGCAGGATGCGCAGGCCCCGCTCGATTCTGTCCGGGCGAACGGAATAGGGAACAGAGAGCAAATTGCGGCGCGGATAATGAGTTTTGTATCTTTTCATGGCGCCATCATGAAACAGGGGGTAGGACATTGACTGTCCGACGCCTGAAAATAGGTTAATTATTTTCAGGGCCTTAATCGCCTGCAGCCGCGCCCCTGTGGCGCGTGTTTGTGGGCTGAGCGACAGCAGCGCGGGGTTCGAAGTGAAGCGACAACCGAAGATGAATGAAAGCGATGAGGGTTTCTCCCGTCCGCCGCTCCAACGAATGATGCGGTTGCACGCCGCGCTGAAGTCGCACCACTTTCCGAACTGCCAGAAGATCGCGGCGGAACTGGAGGTCTCGCCCAAGACCATTCAACGCGACATCGACTTCATGCGCGACCGGCTTGGCCTGCCGATCGGGTACGATGCGCAAAAATTTGGATTTTACTATACGGAGGCCGTGACCGGATTTCCGAGCATCGAGGTGTCGGAGGGGGAGATCACAGCTTTGTTCGTCGCGCAGAAGGCGCTCGCGCAGTACAAAGGAACGCCGTTCGAACGTCCCTTGCATTCGGCGTTCCGAAAGATCACCGATGGCCTGAAGGATCGCGTCTCTTTCTCGTGGACGGAGCTGGAAGATGTCATCTCGTTCCGCAGCGCCGGCGCAAGCCCGGCCGATCTCGAACTTTTTGAAGTCGTCAGCAAGGCGGTGCTGCGATCCGTCGAATTGAGTTTTGAATATCGGAAGCTGAAGGGCG
>Ga0193745_1000209_pt1 | contig 10621 bp, 10 predicted proteins | sample L1a2metaG_FD_145899 | JGI IMG/M metagenome (GOLD analysis project Ga0193745, IMG submission 145899) | Soil microbial communities from a riparian zone of the East river system, Colorado, United States - L1a2 | ecosystem: Environmental > Terrestrial > Soil > Riparian zone | place: USA: East River... | reverse complement strand
CGGAACGGCTTCTCGTCGAGGCTTGCGACGAAGGCGGCGAGCCCTTCGCCGTCCAGATCGAGGAGATTGACGCTCATTTAACGGGAAAAGATCTCGAACGCGGGGAAAAAGTACGCGATCTCGGTGCGCGCGGTCTCGGGCCCGTCGGAACCGTGCACCGCGTTCGCATCGATGCTCTCGGCAAAATCAGCGCGGATCGTGCCCTCTTTCGCTTTCTTCGGATCGGTCGCGCCCATCAGTTCGCGGTTCTTCGCAATGGCGTCCTCACCTTCCAGCACCTGCACCATGATCGGCCCGGAGATCATGAATCTGACCAGTTCGCGGAAAAACGGACGCTCGCGATGCACGGCGTAGAAGCCCTCGGCCTCTCTTTGCGACAGATAGTGCATGCGCGCTGCCACGATGTTCAACCCGGCCTGCTCGAATCTCGAGTAGATTTGTCCGATGGCGTTTTTCGCCACGGCATCCGGTTTGACGATGGACAAGGTTCGCTCTACAGCCATGCAAGATCTCCGGTTGGAATTCGGGAAGCGGCACAAGAAACTCGCCTAACGTTTTATTTTATCAGGCTTTTGCCGGAGTGTCGCGCCCCCGCCGGGGCTCGTCTTGCGGTTCGTCTGCCGTCGCCGAAAGACAATCCGAAGCCGGCGAAAAGCCGCTTCATCATGTCAGTGTTCTGTAAGTCTAGCATCAGGTTATTGCAAGCCTGACCCGAGTAGAGTTCCGTCCGTAGTCTCTTTCCTCCTCTGTGGCGTGGGGGCGCGACGCGCTCCCACGCACTTTTTTCCCGGGACGTCCGTGTGCCCTGCTCAAGAATCCGGAGCCCGTCCGCGTGCTATCCTGAACTTCGAACCAGTTCAATCACTTGTCATGCGAGTCCTGATCGTCGAAGACGACAATTCCCTGGCCGACGGACTGATACGAACGTTGAGGCAATCGGGCTACGCCGTCGATCACGCGGAAACGGGCGAGCTTGCGTTGCGGGCCTGCGCGGAAGAACACTATGACCTTGTCGTGCTCGACGTCAGTCTTCCGGGAATCGACGGGTTCGAGGTGTTGCGCCAACTGCGCCGCGACAACCACTCCGGCAGCATCCTGATCCTTACCGCCCACGATGCCGAGCCCGATCGCGTGCGCGGTCTCGACCTCGGAGCCGACGACTACGTCACCAAGCCTTTCTCGCTTCCTGAACTCGAAGCACGAGTGAGGGCGCTCATCCGCCGCAGCCAGGCGGTGAAGAGCCCCAAGCTGCGCTTCGGCCGCCTCAGCGTCGATACGGTGGCGCGACGGGCGAGCATCGGACCGGACGTTCTCGACCTCACGCCGCGCGAGTGGGCGGTGCTCGAATACCTGCTGATGCGGGTCGGCCAGGTGGTCAGCAAGGAGCACATGCTGCAGGCCATGTGCAGCTGGGACGACTCGCTGACCCATAACGCCATTGAAGTGTACATCTCGCGACTGCGCTCGAAGCTCCACGACGCCGGAATCAGGATTCGCACGGTGCGTGGATTCGGCTACATGGTCGAAGACCCGGATGCAGTCTAGCCTTCGACAGCATCTCACCTATTGGCTCATCGGCCCGTTGCTGTTGCTGGTTGCGGCGGGAAGCTTCGTTTCCTATCGCATCGCGCTCAATGCCGCGAACAAGGCATACGACAGCGCGTTGCTCGACCCGGTGCTTGCGATTGCCAGCCATCTCCGCCACACCGGCAGCCGGCTCGAGCTCGACCTGCCTTCGATCGCGATCGAAGCGCTGCGCATCGACACCGAGGATCGTGTCTACTATCAGGTGTTGGGCCCAGGCGGCGAGCTGATTGCCGGAACGCCGCGGCTGCCGGCCCCGCCGGAGCGCTTGGATCCGGAGGAGCATGTTTTCTACGATGCAAAGCTCGAAGGCGAGCGCGTGCGCGTCGCGGCCCGCGCGGCCAAAGTCGAGGCGGGAACTGCGATCGTCCAGGTTGCAGAAACGCTGGTGAAGCGAGACAAGCTCGTGCTGGAGCTGCTTGTCGCTTCGACGGTGCCCCAGTTGCTGATAGCGTTCGCCGCCGTGGCTCTTTTCTGGCTGGGCATCGGCCAGGGACTCAGGCCCCTGGATCGCCTTCGCGACGAAATCGCGGCACGCTCACCGCGCGACCTGCGCCCGGTGACCGAGCAGGACAAGCCGCAGGAGGTGCGTTCGCTCGTAGGCGCGCTCAACAGGCTGCTCTTCCGGCTGAACGCGGCGATCGAATCGCAGCAGCGCTTCATCGCCAACGCAGCACACCAGCTGCGAACGCCTCTTGCGGGACTCAAGACTCACGCGGAGCTCGCGCGCCGCCAGCCTTCCACTTCGGAACTGAGCTCGCTTCTGGATATGATCGCAGGAGAGACTCAGCGCACGAGCCACCTCGTCAACCAGCTGCTGACGCTGGCGCGCGCGGAACCGGGAGAAGCGGCGAGCGGGCAGCCCGTCAACCTGCACGAGATCATCAGCCGCGATCTGCGCGACTGGGTGCAACGCGCCGTCGGGAAAAATATCGATCTCGGCTTCGAGCTCGAGGATGCATGGACTCTGGGTGAACCGCTCCTGCTGCGCGAGCTGGTCGCGAACCTGCTCGACAATGCGCTCGCGTATACCCAGGCGGGCGGCAGCGTCACGGTGCGAACGGGAGTGCGCGACGGCGAGTCGGTGCTCGTGGTCGAGGACAACGGGCCGGGCATTCCCGAGGCCGAGCGCGAGAAGGTTTTCGAGCGTTTCTATCGCATCGCAGCGACCGGGGGCGAAGGCTGCGGGCTGGGATTGTCCATCGTCTCGGAGATTGCGGAAAGGCACAGCGGCAGGGTGGACTTGAGCTCGCCTCCAGGGGGGCGCGGCACCCTGATCCGGGCCGTTTTCCCGCGCCTGGCCGCGCAGGCCGCCCACATCGTTCTCCCGATTTCTACTCGAACGGTTCCCACGTCACGATAAGTCCCGCCTCGCCCGGCGCCGCGCGAAATTCGCAAGCGTCGCCGACTCCCGGAACGGAAACGAGTTCATCGCCGCAGAAAATCAAAGGCAGGCAGTCGCGGCGCCACGGCGGGATGCCCCGCTCCTGGAACAAATTCTTCAGCGTGCGCCGCGGCCGGCTGGTATCCAACCGCAAACGCTCCCCGCCCTGGCGCACGCGCACGGTTACGCGCCCCGCGCGCAGCCTCCCCAGACCCAGGCCTCGTCCTTCTTCCGGCTTGAACTTCAGCACCCCACCGAGTGAAAGCATGGGCAGGGCGTTTCCGCCATCCCAGACTTCGCGCAGGTTTCGCTCGACCGCTTCCGAGGCGCGCCGCAGGTACAGCTTTTCGCGGTAGCGGAGAAATGTCCAGCCCGGGACCGCAAAGCTGAACCGGGCATCTGCCCGGGACTCCCTGAGTTGGCGCAGCAGCTCGGTCGTGCGCGCCGCCGAAAGCGGCTCGATACCACGGGTTTCGCACCAATGGCGCAGAACATTCTTGGCACGGGCTTCGCCCAGCCGGTGCAAGACCGGAATATCGACGGCGGTGCCGCCGCCGCAGCGCTCGAAATCGCCTCGTGCCATCTCGTCGAGCAGCTCCCGCGCCTCGGCGAGGTGGGCGGCGGTTCGAGCGATCGTCGCGCGCACCGCGGGAAATTGCCGCTCGAGCGTCGGAAACACCTCGTGCCGCAGAAAATTGCGCTGGCGAAGGATATCGACGTTGCTTTCATCCTCGACCCACTCGAGCCCGCGCAGGCGCGCGTAGGTCTCGATCTCCGCGCGGGACACCGCGAGCAGCGGGCGCAGCAATCGTGCGTGCGTGCCCGGAAGCGCCCTCGAGGGAGACATGGCGGCAAGGCCCCGCAGGCCCGCCCCGCGCAGAAGTCGCAGCAGCAGCGTCTCGGCCTGGTCATCGCGGTGCTGCGCGAGGACGATGAAATCGGCGTCCACGCGGGAGAACGCCTCATAGCGGGCCTGCCTCGCGGCACCCTCCAGGCCGAGATCGCGGTAAGGACCGACGTCCACGGTCTCCAGCTGGAACGGAATCTGGAACCTGGCGCACAGCCGGGCGCAGAACTCCGCCCAGCGCGCGGCGTTGGGGCTGATGCCATGATTGACATGCACCGCGCGAAGGGAAAAGCGCATGGCGGGCGCAAGCTCTGTCAGGGCGGACAGCAGCGCCACCGAATCGACGCCGCCCGAGAGGCCCAGCGCGAGGTGCGCTCCCGGAGAGATCGCCGGCGCGAGCGCCGCCGCCGCCCTCTCGGGCAATTCACCTGAGTTCGAGTTCCTTGAACTTCCCATAGCCCATCAGGCGCTCGAAACGCTCCTCGACGAGTTCCTGGGGACGCTTGTCGGCAAGACCGCGCAGGGCGTCGGTGAGAGCTTTCTTCAGGCTTTGAGCCATGGCCGCCGGATCGCGATGCGCGCCACCCAGCGGCTCGTTAACGATCTTGTCGATCAGCCCGAGCGTCTTCAGCCGGGTGGCGGTGATGCCGAGCGTTTCCGCCGCCTCCGGCGCCCTGTCGGCGCTCTTCCACAAGATCGAAGCGCAGCCTTCCGGAGAAATCACCGAGTAAGTCGCGTATTGAAGCATCATCACGACGTCGCCCACGGCGATTGCGAGCGCCCCGCCCGAACCGCCCTCGCCGATCACGGTGCAAACGAATGGCACCTTCAGTTCCGCCATCACATAGAGGTTGCGGCCGATCGCCTCGGCCTGCCCGCGCTCTTCCGCGCCGATCCCCGGATACGCCCCGGGTGTATCGACGAAGCTCAACACCGGGATGCCGAACCTTTCCGCGAGCCGCATCAGCCGCATCGCCTTGCGGTAGCCTTCCGGGCGCGGCATGCCGAAGTTCCGGAGGATCTTCTCCTTGGTGTCGCGTCCCTTCTGGTGGCCGATCAACATCACAGACTGGCCGTTGAATCGCGCAAGGCCCCCGACGATAGAGAGATCGTCGGCAAACGAGCGATCGCCGTGCAGCTCCTCGAAATCGGAAAACAGCGCCGCGGCATAGTCGAGCGTGTAAGGCCGTTGCGGATGACGCGCCACCTGGGCGACCTGCCAGGGCGTGAGCTTGGCGTAGATCTCCTTGGTCAGCGCGGCGCTCTTCTTTTGCAGGCGCTGGATTTCCTCGGAGATGTCGACCGCCGAGTCGTCCTGCACGTAGCGCAGCTCTTCGATTTTCGCCTCGAGCTCGGCGATCGGCTGCTCGAAATCGAGGAACGCCGTTTTCATAGGAGAAAACCCCGGAAAAACGGGCCATTGTACCCGAATCGGGGGAGCCGCCCTCTCAGGCCGGCCGTCCGGGGCTCAGTACTCGACTGGAATGGGATCGAGGCTGCGCCAGAGATACCAGGTTGCGACCGACCGCCAGGGCTCCCAGGCCGAGCCGATCCTGCGCATCGTCCGAAGGGATACGGACCGGCCTCGAAAATAGTTCAGGCAGATGGCGCGCCGCAGCCCCAGATCGTCCAGCGGCAGCACGTTGGGGCGCAACAGGCAGAACATCAGGAACATTTCCGCAGTCCAGCGACCGATGCCCCGGACCTGGACGAGCTCGGCGATCACCGCCTCGTCTTCCATTTCGGCCCAAGCCGCGACGTGCAGGGCCCCGTCGACGAAGTGGCGGGCGAGTCCGGCGAGGTACTCGGCCTTGCGCCCGGAGAGGCCGCAAGCGACGAGCCTCGGGTGTCCCGCATCGACGACCTGTTCCGGGAGCATTCGCGGCGCGAGCGCGACGACACGCGCCCAGACGCTCGCTGCGGCCTTGACCGAAATCTGCTGGCCGACGATCGCGCGAGCCAGGGTGAAGAACGGCTCGCCGCGCGGCTGCAGCGCGATGCGGGGATGATCGCGGATGATGCGCGCGAGCACCGGATCGCGGCGTGCAAGCGCGCGTTTGGCGCGGATCCAGTAGGCGGGGGCGGCCGTTCCCATGAAGGTCAGGCGCGCAAGGCAAGCGGCAGATTCAGGAGCAGATTCTGCGGCTTCATGCGCACCACGTTGTTCTCGTCCATCGACAAGGCCATGTACACGGGCTTGCCCGCCAGGTCGGCGCGCATCGCCGCCGGGTCTTCGAAATCGAGCCGGAACAGAGCGAGCATGCGCCTGAGCGTACCCGGCTCGATCTCCTCTCCACGCCACAGGCCGTTGAGCATCGCGGTCGACTCCGAATCCAAGCCGATATGCCACGCCCAACCGTGGTCTTCGACCGCGCGCTGCGGCCGGATGCTCACGGTGACTCCGAAAAAATGCCGTATCCATTTTTCCATGACGCGGCAGAACGCCTCGTTGGCAGCCCGCCCGAAGTTCAGGCTTATCACGAAATCGTGGCGCTGATCGCGCAACCAGTAGGCCTGCGCATTTTCAGTGTCGAGCACGTCGAGGTTTACGGTCGCGAGCGGAGCCTGGGACTCGGCGATGAGGCGACCCAGGCTGCCGAGGCTGCCGCCCGAGGCATGCATCTCGACGGTTTCCAGGTCGGCGAGCATCACCGCGCCCTCGTCGGTGCTCGCCTTTTGCTCCCGGAAGAAGATCTCACCCGCGCGCGGCTCGAGCGCATCCTCGCAGCCGTCGAGAATGTTGCGCACGATGATCTGCGCGAGCTGGTCGATGAAAAGGGGCGGGACCGCGACGTCTCCGCCCGAAAAAATCTCCATGTAGCAGGACTCCAGCGACGCCGCGCGCTTCAGTCTTCCGAGGAACGCGAGCACAACGCGGTAGTTGTCGCGGGCATCCGCGTCCTCGATGGCCTCCAGCGCCGGCGGGGGCGGGTCGCGACGCGGATCTTCCAGAAGCGCTTCGTGCAGCGCGATCTCGTTCGGTCCGGACTCCTCGACGGGCCGGATTTCCGGACGCACCAGGTAGGCGCGCAGGAAATCGTCGGTGACGGAAAGCCGTCCTTCGCTGCCGCGCCCGAGCAGGTGAAAACCCGAATTGCGCCAGAAATCCCGAGAAATTGTGAATTGCTCCCGAAGTTCAACAACTTGACGATTTGCGACTTCCGATATCTTGCCAGAGATGGCGCCAGCTGGAGCCGCGTGCCGAATCGGCACGGGTCCGGTATACTTCGCGCCGTCCCACGGCAGCCGACGAACGAACATATGGACCACCACGCAAATCCAAATCCCTCTCGCCGCTCCTGCGGCGGCATGGCGCGTGGCGCGGACAGCGTGCGTTACGCCGGCTTGCCGCTCATCGGCGGCAAAGACTGACCCGCGGGCCGATTGCCCGCCGGGTTTTCGAGGCGGGACGAATCGGCAGACCAGCCAGAGTCGTTTCCGCTTCGCTCAACAGGCGACGGAAAGACAATGGCGAACTTACTTCGACGATTGAATCCCACCCGAGCGTTCAACGGGCTGTGGCGCGACAGCGATTTTGTGCGGCTGTGGAGCTCGCTCACCATCACCCACTTCGGCGGGCAAATCACCTTCCTGGCGCTGCCGCTCACCGGCGCCCTGCTGCTCGATGCGACGCCGCTCGAAATGGGCGTTCTTACGGCTCTCGAGGCGCTGCCGTTCGCGCTCTTCGGCCTGTTCGCCGGCGTGCTGGTGGACCGCGCGCCCAAGCTTCCGATCATCATATGGTCGGACATCGCGCGCGCCGTGGCCTTGCTCGCCGTGCCGCTTTGCGCGTGGGTCGGCATGCTCTCCATGGGCGTGCTCTATGCGGTCGGGTTCCTCGTCGGGCTTGGAACCGTTTGCGGCTGGCCGGCTTACCAGGTCTTCATGACCGAACGGGTCGGGCGCAGCAATCTGGTCGAAGCGAACGCCAAGATCGGGGTGAGCGACTCCGCCGCGCAGCTCGTCGGTCCCGGAATTGCCGGTGCACTGATCCAGTGGCTCACGGCGCCGTTCGCGATACTGCTCGATGCCATGTCGTTCTTCCTTTCGGCCTGGATTCTGCGCGGAATCCGTTCCGGCCCCAACGACGCGCCGAAGATGCGCGCATCGAGCATCGGTGCGGAGATTCGCGAAGGACTGTCCGCGATCTGGCGCAACACCGTGCTGCGTGCGCTCGCCTGGGCGATCTCCGTATGGCAGATTTTCCGGCATGCATCGCTGGCGATCGTGGTGCTGTACGCTGCGCGCGAGCTCGGCTTCAGCGCCGGGCGCGTCGGCGCGCTGTGGATGCTCGCCGGAATCGGCTCGCTCGGCGCCACGGCCGTAATCGGGCGCCTCAACCGGCGCCTTGGCTTCGGCCCCACCATGCTGGCCGGGATGCTGGGGACGGGAATCGGCTGGCTGCTGCTCGCCACGGCATCGGGAGGCGAGCTCACCGCCACCGTCCTGTTCGGCCTCGGGCTGTTCGTGCTCGACTTCGGCGGAATGGTGTTCTTCATCAACTATCTGACGCTGCGCCAGGCAGTGACGCCGGATCCGCTGCTCGGGCGCGTGACGGCGACGATGATCTGCCTCACGGTGGCGCCCGCGCCTTTCGGCGGCCTGGCCGGTGGCTGGATCGCCGAGCATGCGGGATTGAGGGCGACATTGCTGCTGGCGGGTCTTGGCGCGATCCTGCTGGTGCCGCTCGTCGCCTGGGCGTCTCCGCTCTTGCGCCTGCGCACGCTCGACGAAGCCCAGGAACCGCGGCAGACCGAAAGCGTCGCCGAGGAGCTGGCCGGATAGTGCCGCGGCTAGGCCGCCGCGCCGGCCAGCGTGAGTATGCGACTGTGTGACGAGACGTGCTGGACCAGAAATTCCATCTGGTCCGCGAGAATCTTCCGATTGGTGAGGATCAGGTACTCCGCCTTGTTCGGCACGTAGGGTGCGTAGAGAAGCTCCAGTCCCGATTCTTCCGGCACGCGGTTGCGCTTGATTCCGTTGCACGCCCGGCACGCCGTGACCACGTTCATCCACGTGTCGGTGCCGCCGCGCGATACCGGCCGGATATGGTCCCGCGTCAGCCGCAGGAAGCTGAATCCCCCTCCGCAATACGCGCAGATATGGCGGTCGCGGCGAAACAGCTCGCGGTTGTTGAGCGGCGGTACCTGGTTGAAGCCCTTCATCGCCATCGCCTTGCCCTTGATCGCGATGATCGAACGCGCGGTGATGCTCGAGCGCCTGCCCGTCGCCCGGGAGATGCCGCCGTGGAAAACGAACTCCTGCTCGCCCAGAGTCCAGGCGACCAGGTTCTTCGCATAATAAAAGCACGCCTGTTGCCAGGTGACCCAGCGGTGGGGCACGCCGTGATTGTCGAGCGTCAGAATCAGCGGAATTTCACCCGCCATACCCAGTTCTCCATTACCCGCGGTGGGCGGGACTCAGCTCCTGCTCAAAACTCTTGTCCGAACAATCGTCTGCGGCGGATTGTGCCGGAAAATCTGAAGGGGCGCCACACTCCGTCCGAATCCCGGTTCGTCACGCCGCCTTGGTCGTGGTTTCGGCCAGTTCCGCCCTGTACGCCTCATCCATCCGCGGCTTGAGATCGTGCTTGGCGAGCGCCTCGGTAAACAGCTTGCGAATCGCCGGCTTCTCGTCGGCGTAGTCGATCTGGTCGCCGCCGAGCCGCCTGCTGATCCAGGCTTTCGGCACCCCTTGCTCATTGCGAATCGAGGTGGCCTCGTGCTTGAACGCAAGGTAGCGCGCCGGCGCCGTGCCGGTGTTGAAATGCTGGTGGAACCACATGTTCGGCGGCACGATCATCGTTCCGACCTGCCAGTCGTAACGCCGCGGCTCGTCGCCTTCGGGCCACATGAGGCTGTAGCCCTCGCCGGTGAGCACGATCACGTGCGCGCCCGGGCCGTGCGCGTGTCCTTTCTTGTACGTGGCCGTGGGGAACTGCGAGATATGGCTGTTCATCGATCCACGCGCCATGTTGAAGCGGATGTGCCCCCCGCCGGCTCCGCGCTCCTTCGCCGAGATGAGCGGCAGATTGACGGCGTCGGCGACGAAATTCGTCTCCAGCAGCAGGCCTTTCTGCTCGCCCTTGTTGCTGAAGTAATCCGGCTCGCCGGAAAAACGGTTCTTGAAATCGTATTTCGTGTTGAACACGAATTCGATGTCTTCGTACAGGTTGATGACCGCAGGCCCGTTGGTCACCGCCACGTAGCGCGCGGGGTCCATGCCCGACCCGTTGAAATGCTGGTGCCAGGCATTGAGCGGGATGGCGAAGAGCGATCCGGTCTTCCATTCGAACGTGATGCGCTGGCCCGCGTCGTTCCAGACGGTGGTCGATCCGCGCCCGCCCAGCACGTAGATCATCTCTTCGAACAGCTGCCTCTGCGGCGCGAGCTTTCCACCCGCGGGAATTTCGCATACGTAGCAGTCGTTCGAGGTCCGGGAGGCGTCGTGGTTGAGGTACACGCCCGCACCGCCGCGCCTTGCCCACGCTTTCAGCTCGACGGTATTCAGGTTCGGAACATAGTGCGCGCCGATGATTTCCAGGCCCTCCCCGCGCACCCAGCGGGAATAAGGTGTTTCCCTTTCAGTGGCGAATTTCTTCGCAAATTCCTCAGAGACTATGGCGTTTCTGGCCATGCAATGCTCCTGCACGTTGCAAATCCGGATTCAGGCGACAAGGCGCTCCGACTCTATGCGGGCTCCTTGATCCTGCCCTTGAGATATTTCTCGACCAGCGCGGCGGTGAGCTCGACCCTGGCATCGTACTCGGGGGCGTCCTCGAGCTGCTCCAGATCGTTCAGCCCGCA
>Ga0193745_1000208_pt1 | contig 10665 bp, 9 predicted proteins | sample L1a2metaG_FD_145899 | JGI IMG/M metagenome (GOLD analysis project Ga0193745, IMG submission 145899) | Soil microbial communities from a riparian zone of the East river system, Colorado, United States - L1a2 | ecosystem: Environmental > Terrestrial > Soil > Riparian zone | place: USA: East River... | reverse complement strand
GTCGTCGGCGGAGAAGAACAGCGTACCGCCAATGGCGTGCATGCTGCTGGGATAAGACCCCGGAATACCAGGCCTGATGTCCTTGATCAGAACCGTTGCGTTGCGCGCGCGATCGAATTTCCACAATTCGTAACCGATGCGGCGGTCGGTTGCCGCAAGAAGAAGCGTCCCATTCGCGTTGGCGAGAGCGCTAGGGGACAGGGGCTGAACAAGCTCCGAGCCGGCGACCAGGCGCATTCCGGGCTGTTCTTGTCCCGTCACATCGCGTGGGGGCGGAAGCACGCCGAGCATACTGACTGCAGTGCAGACAACGGCAATTGCGGCCTTCACATGGAGGAGCGGCCTGCCGGCCTGCGCGTGGGCCATGTCGCGATGGCGAATGAATTTGCACTTTCAAGAATACACTCACCGCGCGAAGCGCCAACGGGCCTCACCGGAAAGAATCTCCGGCCAAAAAAGTCCCGGGGCCAATAACTGGCCCCGGGACTGCGCGTCGTGGATCGACAGCCGCTTCAATGCAGCCCGGAAGCGGTTCCAGTCTTAGCGGCGATCCCAGTCGTGGTCATTGTGGCGGTCATGGCTGCCCGGTTGGCAGAAGGGCTCCAGACCCATTGCCGACTTGATGCCGCCGACGATCATCTTCTGGAATTCCGCAGCGCCGGGAAGCGCTGAACCCGCCGTGAACGCGGTGTTGATGTGCCCAAGGGTGGTGACCCACGACCGGCCACCATCGTAGTACTGGCACCAGGCGACCGGGTGAAACTTGGGGAAACCCGGGTGGATCGAGTGCTTCGTCGCCAGGGAGTTTTCGTCGACGAGCGCGAGAAATCTCACTTTTGTCGGGAACGGCACGAGGTTATACCACTCGTCGCTGAAATCCCAGCGCGCCGGCAGGCCGGCGGTGGAAACGTCGCGGTCGTTGATGATCTGGACCGTTCCAGGCTGAAAAGCGCCGTGATCGTAGTAGTTGGCGTTACCCAGCAGGCCTTCGTAGTACTGCCAGTTGTATTCCGTGCCGAAGGCGTTGTGAATTGCCACAAAGCCGCCGCCGGCACGCATGTATTGTCTCAGCAGAGTCCGTGCCGCATCCTGTTGGTATTTGCCGGTCAGGTTTTGCCCGACCTGTCCTCCCACCGAATGATTCCATAGCGCGTCCCGGCTGGTGCTGGCAAAGATCACCGCCTTATACGAGTTGAGATTGCTGACCCGGGTGACATCCTCGGTCCAGTCCACCGCAATCCCTTCCGCGTTCAACAGGCGGATGAGGTTGGTCTGGACGATGTGCCGGGCGGGATCGAGCGGCGGATTCAAACCGGCGGCGAGCGCCGGCCCGAGGTTCGCATGCCGGGGGCCCGCCGTCCGCGTATATACGAGCACTTTGTTCTGCCGTCCTGCTCCCACCCAGTCGTGGTAGCACTTCGGATTCGTCCCACGGCAGACCCCGTAGTCGAAGTCCCCGGAAATCCTGGAGTCGGTCAGATCCACCGAATCGTCGTCATCGCGACTATCGGCAAACACCGGGGCTGAAATTCCCCAAAGCACGACCAAGGCGGCGGATACGGTGAGCAGCGCTTTCCCGGTCATTTCCGGTTTGCTGCTTATGTCCTTTACGTTGAAGGTCATGATTCCTCCTCGAAATCTCCTGCATCCCGGTCCGGCAGGCGCTCATGCCGGCGGTGAATGAGTGTGTGTGTTTGCGCCGCCCCCGAATCGGCTCGGTCTCGAAGCCGGAACGACCCGGTTTCCGAAGCCGGCGCTTCGTTGTTACGAGCGCCGTGTCCTTATAGCAGGCGGCCTAACAAAACTTCAGCGGGCGGCTGTTTTGTTGCCAGGCCGTCACTGACGGCCTCAGTCCACGCTGGTCGGCCGCGCCGCGTCATAACCGATCACCCACGGATCGACGACCCAGCGCGGCCTCGTGCACGGCGTGCGCTCAGTCACCGATCCGTGACGATCGCTTATGATTAGGACTGCGGTCACGCTGAAGGACATCTCCGATGTCCTGACGGAGCATGGGAACCAAAGCCGGGCCAGCCGGACGACTTGAAAGGCCGCCAATGACCACCCGAGAATCCAATCCCGAACCCAACAACCCACTGGGCATCGACGGCATCGAGTTCATCGAGTACGCCACTTCGCAGCCGCAGGCCCTCGGGTCGGTGCTGCAGTCCATGGGCTTCCTCCGCGTCGCACGGCACCGATCGCGCGAAGTCATGCTGTACCGCCAGGGCTCGATGAACCTGATCGTCAATGCGGACCCGGAAGCGCTTCCCCGCATGAGTGCGCCGACGGAGACGCCGGAGCTGAAGGCGATCGCGCTGCGCGTGCGCGACGCGGCTTTCGCCTGGCGCCGCTCGCAGGACCTCGGCGCCTGGGAGATACCGACGCGGGCCTCGGCCATGGAGCTGAACATCCCGGGCATACACGGCGTGGGCGACAGCCTTATCTACTTCGTCGACCGCTACAAGGATTTTTCCATCTACGACGTGGACTTCGTGCCGCTGCCTGGCGCCGAAGCCCGGCCGCTCGCTCAAGCCGGCCTGCACTATTTCGGCGTCGTGCAGACCATCTTGAGCGACCGCACCCGGGACTGGGTGGAGTTCTACGGGCAGCTCTTCGGCTTCACGGTGCTCCCTGAAGGAAAGTTCTTCGGCATCCTGCCCAAGGGCACTTTGCTGGAAAGCCCGTGCCACAAGTTCTATCTGCAGCTCATCGAGCCGCCGCCGGGCTCCGACGACATCGTGTGGGAGGAGGGTCTGTTGCGCATCGGCCTGGGCGCTCCCGACATGCGTGCCGCCGTCCGCATCCTGAAGGAGCGAGGCGTGGTTTTCATCGACCACGGCGCTGTCCAGCCGAGCGAGAAAGGCGCGCTGACGCAAGTCCACCTGGGCGGCGTCACTTTCGAGCTGGTGGTGAGCCATCTGCGCCCGGGCGCATCGGCATGAACCAGGATCACTTCGGCATGGACACCATCACGGTCGCCGGCCCGCTGGAAGCGAAGCTGCGTGCGGTGCGCGAAGGCGGATTCACACAGATCATGCTGTCGGCGCGCGACCTCGTCGAGCATCCGGGAGGTGAAGCGGCGGCGATCTCCGCGGTGCACAAGAGCGGTCTGCGCGTGACCGGGTTCCAGGTACTGCGCGATTTCGAAGGACTGCCCGGCCATCTGCACGCTTACAAGCTCGACATCGCCAAGGCGATGCTCGGCATGTGCCACGCGCTGGGCTCGAAAATCCTGCTGATGTGCTCGTCGACCTCCGCGAACGCGAGCGGCGATCCGCAGCTGCTGGCGCGCGACCTCTCCAAGCTCGCGACGCTCGCGGTGCCGCTCGGCATACGCATAGCGTACGAGGCGCTTTCCTGGGGCAGGCACGTCAACGAATTCCCGCAGGCCTGGGAGATCGTCGCGGACGCCGATCGCGCCAACCTGGGCCTCGCGCTCGATTCCTTCCACATGCTGGCCGCCCGAACCGGACTCGGCGACCTGGACCTCGTCGATCCGAAGAAAATATTCATCGTCCAGCTCGCCGACTTCATGTTCCGGGAGTTGCATTCCCGCGAGGAGCGCATCGATACCGCAATGCACTTCCGCGTGTTTCCCGGCGAAGGCGTGCACGGGGCGGAAGTGGCCGAGCTCGTGCGCCGGGTGGACGACATGGGCTATCGCGGCGACTACAGCTTCGAGGTGTTCAACGACGACTACGTTCAGCTGCCCGCTTCGCTCGTGGCGGCCCGCGCCCGGCAATCGGTCAAGTGGCTGACCGACCATGTGTCCCGCCGCAGCCTTCCGATGCGCCGGAGGGTATGACGGGTTCGGGTGCCACCATCACGTCCAGCATGACGAAGAATCTGCTCTCTAGGGCTTGAGCGCCCTGTATAGAAAAGGCAGGCTCACGTCCATGCGGTAATCGACGTCGGAGTGGTTGTCATCGAACTCTTCGTACCTGTGACGAATGCCGGCTTGCGCGAGGCGCTTGGCGAGGATGCGCGAACCGTAGTGGATGTGGTACTGGTCGCGCCAGCCGCAATCGATATAGATGCCGCGCAGCGACTTGAGGTTGTCGCGGTATTTCGCGACGAGGTTGATCGGGTCGTGCTCGCGCCACTTGCTCCAGCGCCGCCCGATCGCCTCTCCCGATTCGAGGTTGAACGGCACGCGAAAGCCGAGCGGCGTCTTCGGGTCCGGATCGTAGGTCGCCGCCATGCACAGGTTCATGATGCAGTGGCCTTCGGCGGTGGAGAGCTTTTCCTTTTTCCACACGTGCGCGAGGAAGCGCTTGATGCGGCCGTCGTCCAGGCCTTCGGCTAGCCCCTTGCGGCTGGACTCGCGCAGCGCGTCGTACGCGCCGGGTTTTCGCTTCGGTGCACGATGCTTGGCGAGCTCGTTCAGCGTGTTCGGCCAATCGTGCCAGTAGACGAAATCGAAATACGCGTCGCCGGAATGATCCGCGATGGCGCCCCAGTATTTCGCATACTTCATCGCGTGAAGGACGACCCCGTAGCCGCCGGATGACTTGCCGAAGCAGCCGCGGTGCTCGCGGGCGGCGAGCGTGCGGAACCCGCGATCGACGAAGGGAATGATCTCGCGCGTGAGGTAGTCCGCGTAATCGCCGATCGCGGACGAGTTCACATACTGGTTGCCGCCGAGCGCAGTGAAGCAGTCCGGGAAGACGAAAATCGCCGGCCCCATCTTCTCTTCCCGGATGAGCCGCGCCGCGCGCTCCGGGACGTTGTCGCCGAACGGCTTCCAGCTGGTGTGCGCGAGACCGGAGCCGGTGAAGCCTACGAGGTCGTAGAGCACCGGGAAGCGGCGCTTCGAGCCTTCGTCGTATTGCGGCGGCAGCCACACCGCGAGCTTGCGCACGTGCGGATCGCCGAGCGGGTTGTCCTTGAGGATCTTCGAGGCGTGCTCCAGCACGACGAGCGTGCCGGAGCCGCCTTTGTAGCGTTTGAGGGCCATGTGGGGTTCTTGCCGATGAGATCGTGCAATTGTGGCATGTCCGCGATCCCGTGGGCGATGTGACAGTCCATCACTGTCCCCATAGCTGGTGCAGCAGCGCCATCTTGTCCTGACGCACGTTCAAATTGTCGTCGAGGATGCCGCCGGTGCCGCCGCTGTTGGGCGTGTAACACCAATAGAAACTATTGCGCATGCCCTTGCCTTGAAGGTACTGCACAAAAGCGTTCTGCCAGACGACGTCCTGCTGCCCGCTCGCTCCCGTCCCGTAGTAGCCGCCGAATTCGCCGATCACGACCGAATGCGCCGGATAGAACTGGCCAAACAGAGCGTCCCAGTCGGCCGCCAGATTGGCCGGGAAGTTGGAGGCGCTGAACGAGGACTTCATGGACACGTCCGGCCCATAGGTGTGCGGGGTCAGCACCAGCTTGTCCGCCGGGATGTTGAGCGGCTGATAGGCTTCGGGCTGAAGGTTTTCGCCCCAGTTCATGGGGATGTTCGAGTTCTCGATGCCGTCGTAGTTGGCGCTGGTACCCTCGACAAAAATCAGCAGGTTGGGGTTGGCCGCGAGGACCGCCGCAGAGGCGAATTCCGCCGCCGCCTTCCAGCCCGCTGCTCCGGTGCTCCAGCGCACGGCGTCATGGGGCTCGTTGTGCAGATCGATGCCCAGGAAGTGGCTCAGGCCGGCGTAGCGTCGGGCGACAAACGCGAGGTCGCGCGCCCAGTTCTCCCTGGTGTAGGCCTGATTGTTATAGACAAGGTGGAAATCGGCCGGGTTCGACAGAAACCACGTCGGGTACTGCGTCTGCATCGACACGCTGTAAAAGTTGAGCAGAACGTACATGCCCTGGCGATCGGCCTCGGCCATCCACAGATCGAGAACCTGCAGCGGAGTCTTGCCGATCAGTTCCGGATTGAGATTGGGCTCGACGTAGACCAACTGATTGACCGGAGTGGTGTTGTAAAGGGTGTCGGGCACAAAGGGCACGCGGATGGCGTTGAACCCGAGACTCTTCATCTGCGCGATTTGCTCTTTCCAGCCCATCGACCACAGTAATGCGGGCTGCAGGGTCGTGGAGTTGAAGCCATGATGGTTCACACCGCGGACCTGGATTTCCCGGCCGCCCGCGTCGTATATCTTTCCCGCCTGCGCGAAGTAGCCGGCAGCCGAGGAGCTTCCTGCGTTGCTGCCATCAGCACTCCCGCCGCTGCCACCGCCGCTGCAGGCGGTGAGCATGCACAGCGATGCAACCGCGATCGCCTGAAACGCCAGCGAAACAAGACGCTTGTTGATCGTGCTCATTGGAACTCTCCTTGCTCATGACGCCCTGTCGCGGCGTCGCCTTTGGCGGCGTTATGAACCGAGCGCGGCACGCACCGCGTCCAGGAATTTCTGCGCAACCTTGGCGTGCGCCGCTTCGGTCGGGTGAATGCCGTCGTACAGATCCGCCGCGGTCAATGCCGAGTTGACGTCGACAAAGCGCACGCGTTGGCCTGCCGCGGTTCGGGCATCCACATTCGTCTTGATGGCGGCGTTGAGCTGCTGAGTGAGCACCGCGCGATCGATATTGTTGGGTTGAATCAGGGTCGAGGATTGCGGCGCAATGGAGGCGACGAAGATCCAGGCATTGGGACGTGCCGCGCGCAGTTGCTCGATCAACGCGTTATGGCGCGCCCCGATCTGGTCCGCACTCTCGGCTGACCACCAGGCGGTGTCGTTGGTGCCTATCATGAGCAGGATGATGCTGGGTTGCGTCGATGCCATCCAGGCGTTGACGCTGCCCGCGATATCGCCGATGTTGAACCCGGAGTGGCCGTCGTGGTCTTTGTCGGCAACGCGCGTGTTCGGGTCGGACAGTGAGCCCACGTAGCTGACGCCGCAATTGTTTTGCTGCAGACCCGTATACAGGTCGTTGCGATATCCGCCGTTCACGCCGAGCGTGATCGAGTCACCCAACGGCATGATGCCGGCACAGCTTTGAAGCTGGGCACCGGCCGGTGACGTGGTTGGGTTGCTGCCATTACCGGTCGAGGTCGGGCTTCCGCCGTCGGCGCCACCCGCGCCGCAGCCTGCGAGAACGCACAACACCGCGATCGCCTGCAACGCTCGAGAAACAAAACCCTCATGAATGGTCTTCATCGGGAACCTCACTGTGATTGCCTGCTTGCGTAGATCCAGAATCGGATCCGTTGCCCGTATTCGCACTCTCGGGTGCAATCACACTGGGGCGCGGGGAGGAGTCGCTACGTGGCCCCTGAGGATGGGTCTTCTGTGTGGTAGCACACGTATGAGTCCGATTCACAACCTTAGTTCATTGTCTAGGCGCTAGCCCACGCTCGAAGAGGACGTGCGGAGTGCGATCGCTCTGCAGGGTGCTGTTTGTGTTGGGGTTAATCGGTGCGCGGCGGATGCGAAGTTCCGTCGCGAAAAGGAAAAGAATTTTTCCCGGGATCTGTCGCTGCGCGACGACAATCGCGCGCGAAAATAAAGGGCCCGGCACACGGCAAGGGCCCTTCAGGTTTCTACCTGGGCGCAGCTCCGGCCCGAGGTCCCCCGGGGGAAACGACTGCCACTTTCAGTCGCGAGTCCCTTTAGGAAGCGCTACGTGCTCTTGCGCACAGAGCGAACCACCCGGGACGGGTACAGTGGGGTCGTCTGTTTTTCGGGTGACGCCTGATGTCGTTCGGGATCTACATCGTCGGATACGTCATATTCATCGCTGGCGTGGCGATTGGCGCCCACCTGCTCAACGCGCCTCCGCAGTGGATCGGGGTGGGCGTTCTCTGCATGATCGGGGTGGCGATCATCCATGGCGTGACGGCGACCCGGCAAAAAGACACCCCGTCCTAGAAGCACCCCGCCCGCTTTACTCCTCTTTCATCTTTGCCGTTCCGCGGCTTCGAGCGCCGCGCGGGCGCCTTCGGCGTCGCCGCGCGCATCGCGCGCCTGCGCGATAAGGCGCCAATTCTCGGCTCGCAGGACATGGTCGCTCCCCGCCCAGGAGCTGGAGCGCGCCGCGGTGCTCTCGGCTTGCGCATAGTCTCCCTGCTTCAGGCGCACGCGCGCGAGCTCCTGCCACAGGCGCGGATTGCGCGGCTCGATGCGCAGCGCGCGCTCGAGCGACGCCGCGGCGTTGGCAAGCCGGCCGGCCGCAGCATCGGTGCGCGCGCCGTCCAGCAGGCCGGCGATGGCCAGGTTCTCGGTGGCGGCCGGGGGCTCCGGCGCGGGAGCCGGCGCGGGCGCCGGTTGCTGCACGGTCGCGCAGCCGGCGAGGATCGCTGCGAGGGCAAGTAGGGTTCTCATCTTCCCGCTCATCGGTGAAACGAAGGTAGAAAGAAGTCAGACTACCACTGTCGGCGCGGGCCGGCCTGCATCCGCCCGGGGCAACGGTAGTTTTCGCTTGTCCCGGAGCAATTGCGTGCACTGCTCGGCGGGCAGCGGGCGCGAAAAGTAAAAACCCTGTATTTCATCGCAGCCGTTCGCCGTCATGAATTCCAGTTGCGCCTCATTCTCCACGCCCTCGGCGATGACCTTCAGCCGCAACGCGTGCGCCATGGTGATGATCGCTTGCGCGATCGTGGCGTCGTCCTGGTTGCCCGGGAGATCGGTGACAAACGAGCGGTCGATCTTGAGCGAGTCGATGGGAAAGCGCTTCAGATAGGAGAGGCTCGAATAGCCGGTGCCGAAGTCGTCGATCGCGATGTGCACGCCGAGCGCCTTCAGGTTACGCAACGTAGTGCTCGTCGCCTCCGCGTTGCGCATCGCGGTGCTCTCGGTGATTTCGAGCTCCAGCAGGCGCGGGTCGACGGCGTGGTCCTGCAGCGCACGCATCACCGTCGCGGCTATGTTCTGCTGGTGAAACTGTCTGGCGGAGAGGTTGACCGCGACCGGCACCGGCTTGAGGCCGCCCTCCCGCCACGCGCGCAGCTGCGCGCATGCGCTGTTCAGGACCCATTCGCCGATGGGAATGATCAGTCCGGTTTCCTCCGCCATTGGAATGAACTGCGCCGGGGAGACCAGCCCGAGGTCGGGGTGGCGCCAGCGGATCAAGGCCTCCGCGCCGACGATGGAACCGCTCTTTACGTCGATCTTGGGCTGGTAATACAGGCTGAACTCATTGCGCTCCAGCGCCTTGTGCAGATTGCTCTCCAGCGACATTTCCTGGAACGCGCTGGTATTCATCTTGTCGTTGTAGTACTGGTAGTTGTTCTTGCCCTGGTCCTTTGCGTAGTACATCGCGGCGTCGGCGTTCTTGAGCAGGCCCTCGGCGTCGTTCCCGTCGAGGCGGTAAACCGCGATACCTATGCTCGCACTCATCACGATCTCGTTGCCGCCCAGGTTGAACGGCTGCGAGAGGGCTTCGAGAATACGGCGCGCCACCTTGGTGGCTTCCTGAGCCTGGTTGAGCTCGCCGAGCAGCACGGTGAACTCGTCGCCGCCCTGACGCGCGATATGGTGGCTTACCGCGTTGGTATCGTTGCGCGTGACGTAATCGGTCTCGCGCAGCGATTTGGTGAGGCGGCTCGCGACCTCCTTCAGCAGAAGGTCGCCGACCTCGCGCCCAAACGTGTCGTTGATCCGCTTGAAGCGGTCGAGGTCGAGCGACAGCACCACCAGCGCCTGGTCGGTGCGGTCGGCCCGCGCCACGGCGTGGCTCAACTGCTCCTTGAACAAATCCCGGTTCGGCAACCCGGTCAGGCTGTCGTAAAGCGCAAGGTGGCGGATCTGCTCGTCGGCGCGGATCTTCTCGCGCGTGAGCTCCTCGGTGCGCCGGCGCTCCGTGACATCGCGCATGTTGATGACGATGCCTTCCACTGCCGGGTTTTCGAGCATGTTGGCTACGGTCGCCTCCAGGTATTTCGGCGGGCCGTCGCCGGCGCAGCGAAATTCCAGGCTCGGCCCCACCCCCGGCGTGGCTGCGGCCGCCTCCAGCGCCCGCTGCATCGCGTCCGCATCGCCCTCGTTGACGCACTGGATGGGCGACTTGCCGACCACGTCTTCCGGTGCGAATCCGAGCACGCGCTTGAGCGACGGGCTCGCGTAGCGCACCTGCAGGCCTGCGTCGAGGACCATCACCGCATCGGTGGCGTGTTCGATCAGCGAGCGAAAATGCGCTTCGCTGCGCGCCACGTCCGCTCGCGCCTGGCGCAGGCGCTCTTCGCGTGAATAGACTTCGCGCGTCATGAAGTTGAAGCGCTCGGCGAGCTGTGCGATTTCATCGCCATGCGCGGCGGTTTCCGGAATTCCGGCGATATCCGGCGAGCTCGCCGGCGGCTCGCTGTCGGGGTTGCCGCGGCTCAATGCCTGGGTGGCGGCGGTCAGCCCCCCCAGTGGCTGGACAACCGCACGCCGGAAGAATACGGTGATGGCGATTGCGGCGAGCGCGAAAATCGCCACGAAAATCCCCGTCACCAGCATGGCGCTGTGCTGGCCGGCGGAAAACACCGCCTGAGCCGGTACGTACACTATCTGCGACCCGATCACTTCGTCCATGTTCCAGCCGAAGCCGTTCGAGTTCCCGTACGTCCTGACCATGCTCGCGGGTGCCGCCGAGGGCACGCTGTGGCACTCGAGACAGCTTTCCGATCTGATGCGGATCGGACGCGCCGTGAAGAACATGTCGCGCCCGCCGATCTCGCGAAAGCCGGTCTGCTCCGGCAATGCCCGATTCCCGCGGAAGCGCTCGACCCGAGCAGCTTCGAAGGTG
>Ga0193745_1000207_pt1 | contig 10666 bp, 3 predicted proteins | sample L1a2metaG_FD_145899 | JGI IMG/M metagenome (GOLD analysis project Ga0193745, IMG submission 145899) | Soil microbial communities from a riparian zone of the East river system, Colorado, United States - L1a2 | ecosystem: Environmental > Terrestrial > Soil > Riparian zone | place: USA: East River... | reverse complement strand
CGTCCTGCTCGGCGCGGTTGGTTTCGTTCTTTTGATCGCTTGCGCGAATGTCGCCAACCTGATGCTGGCGCGCGCCGCGGTGCGGCGGAAGGAGATCGCCATTCGGACCGCGCTGGGCGCGGGGCGCGGACGCATTATCGCGCAGCTGCTCACGGAAAGTGTGTTGCTTTCGCTGCTCGGTGGCGCGTTGGGATTGCTCCTGGCGGTCTGGGGAGTCGATCTCCTGGTGGCGAGTATTCCGGCCGATGTGGCCGGCTCTTTTTATGGAATCGGAGACATCGGAATAGATCGGAGTGTCCTGATTTTCACCCTTCTCGTTTCGATTGCGACCGGCATTTTCTTCGGGCTCGCGCCGGCCCTTTCTTCCGCGAAGCTAGACTTGAATGAAGCGCTGAAGGCGACCGCGAAAGTCGCCACGGCGCGATCGGGATTGCGCGGAGCGTTCGTTGTTTCGCAACTCGCTCTCACGCTCGTTCTCTTAATCGGCGCCGGCTTGATGACCCGCAGCTTTGTCCGGCTCACCAACGTTAAGCTTGGGTTCAATCCAAAAAACGTGCTCACCATGCGCGTCGAGTTGCCGCGCTCCCGCTACGAAAATGGCGCACAGCGGAAGCAGTTTTTCGAGCGGTTGCTCGAGCGGGTGAAATCGATTCCGGGAATTCGATCGGCCGGCGCGATCAGCCAGTTACCGCTCTCCGGTTACAGCATGATGGGACGATTCGCGATCGAAGGTCAGCCGAAGCCGGAGCCCGGAAAAGGCAAACCGATGCCGATCGGCATCGTCACGCCCGCGTATTTTCAAACGATGCAAATTCCGCTCGTGCAGGGACGATTCTTTGATGCGCGCGACATCGAGAAGATGCCGGAAGTGGCCATTGTGAACGAAGCGATGGCGCGGCGCTTTTGGCCGGGAGAAAACCCGATCGGCAAGAAAGTGGCGGCCCTGTGCGAGGGTCAGGCTCTCTGCCGCACAGTTGTTGGCGTTGTCGGAGACATCCGGCATGAGGAGCTCGCCACTGAGGCGCAGCCCGAGATTTACGTAACGTACCAGCAGGTTGCGCTGCCGAACATGAGCCTGGTTCTGCGCACGACCGGCGATCCGCTAACGCTGGTCTCGGCGGTGCGTATTGCAGTCCGCGCGCTCGACAAGGATCAACCGGTCGCGCTCGTGCAAACGCTCGACGAGCACGTCTCCCAATCGATCCTCCAGCCGCGATTGATGATGACGTTACTCTCGATTTTCGCGGCGCTCGCCCTGGTTCTGGCTGCGGTCGGGGTTTACGCGATGATGTCGTATTCCGTCTCGCAACGGCGAGGCGAGATCGGCATTCGCATCGCCCTGGGCGCCCTGAAAGTCGATATTCTGCGGCTTGTTGTCGGCCAGGCCGCGCTGCTCGTGGCGACTGGTCTGACGATTGGCGGAGCCGGCGCACTCGTGGCGACGCGGTTGTTGCGCAGCCTGCTGTATGAGATCGGCATCTGGGACCCCTACACCTTTGCCGCGATCGTTTTGTTGCTTTCGCTTGTCTCGTTGATGGCGGCCTGGCTTCCCGCGCGCCGCGCCGCAAAAATCAATCCCATGATTGCCTTGCGCACCGAATGAACATGAAGCGACTAATCTCGCAGGGTGGATCGTGCGCTCCGCGCGCGATGACATTCGACGCGCCTTCGGCGCCATTATTTGTCATCGTGCGACGGAGCGCCCGATCCACCTCCACCTAACGAGAGGTACCCATATGATGCCCGATCTTCGTTACGCGTTGCGCCAACTGATAAAATCACCGGGATTCACTCTGCTGGCGGTGCTCACGCTTGCCCTCGGCATTGGGATGAACACCGCGATCTTCAGCGTCGTGCACGCCTTGTTGCTCGACCCATTTCCGTACCGAGATCACGCGCGGATCGTCCAGTTACGACAGCAAAAACCGACGGATAATTCAGTTCAAACCCAGCACACCGGACAGGAGTTTGGCGCCTACCAGGAACAGACGCGCAGCTTTGAGGCGCTGGCGGCGATTGAAAACGTCTCACGTAATTTGACGGTCGCGAATCAGCAGCCGGAACGCGTGGCCGGTGCGAAGGTGACGGCAGACTTCTTCCCTCTGCTTGGGGTTCCGCCGCGGCTTGGCCGGACGCTTCTCCCGAACGATGAGGGCGAGGGCGCGGCACGGGTCGTCGTGCTTGGGTATGATGTCTGGCAGAGCCGGTTTGGCGGAGACCCGCAGGTGATCGGCCGGACGGTCGAGCTCGATACCGAGCCCTTCACCGTCGTAGGCGTTATGCCGATGCGTTTTCGTCATGGGGGCGCCTCGTTTTGGTTTCCATTTCCGTTTGAGATGCGGCAGGCGTCGCAGCGCTGGTACCCTGTCCTCGGGCGACTGGCGACCGGCGTATCCTTGTCGAGCGCGAATGCCGAGCTGGCGACCATCGCAGCTCGCTTCGCGCAAACCCAACCCGCGACGGCCGACTATGCGAACTGGACGGTTTCTGCGCTGCCGTTGCGCGACGCGCTCCTCGGCAACGTCCGCAGGGCGGTGTTTGTGCTGGTGGCTGCCGTCGCCATCGTGCTCCTGATCGCCTGCGCCAATGTCGCGGGCTTGCTCCTAGTGCGCGCGAGCGCGCGACAACGGGAGATCGCGATCCGCGCGGCCATCGGCGCGACGCGAGGCCAGTTGTTGCGGCAGTTTTTTGTCGAAAGCGCCTTGCTGGCAGCGATCGGTGGCGCCTTGGGCATGCTGATCACGGCATGGGGGATCGACGCGCTGGTAAAACTCTTGCCAGAAGCTGGCGTGCTCGACGGCGGCATCCCGGCGGAGACTACGATTCACATCTCCGCGCCCGTCCTGCTTTTCGCTGTGGGTGTCACTTTCGCCGCGACGTTTCTCTTCGGGCTCTGGCCGGCGTGGCAAGCCTCGCGGACGGACGCGGCGCTCGCGATGCGCCTCGGTGATCGTTCCGGCGGGAGCGCGCGCCAGCCGCTGCGCGCCGTGCTCATTGTCGCGGAAGTTGCGCTCGCCGTGGTGTTGCTCGCCGGTGCGGGCCTTCTCCTGCGCAGTTTTTCGCAATTAGTTCGGACCGATCCGGGCTTCAGGACGGAGCGTGTCCTGAGTGCGCGATTGAATTTGCCACCGGCAAGATATGCCGCGGCCGGCGCGACCGTGCGTTTCACCGAGCAACTCCTCACGAGTGTGCGCGAGTTGCCGGGCGTGCAATCCGTCGCCGCCGTGTCGCATCCGCCTTTCTCGTATCTTGATCGCTGGCCCTTTGCTCTCGAAGGCCGCACCGCGCCCGAGCAGCGGATGAGCGCAGCCAATCGCGTGGTGAGTCCAAACTATTATGAGGTTATGGGGATTCCATTGCGGCGCGGCCGCGTTTTCACCGAGCAGGACGCCGCGGGGCAACCGGGTGTGATCATCGTCAACGAAATGATGGCTCGCCGGACTTGGGGCGATGAAGATCCGATCGGAAAACGCCTTATTGTTTATGTTGCGGGCCGCGAACTTCCGGTCGCCGTTATCGGCGTCGTGGCGGATTCACGGCAGATGAGTCTGGAAGAGCCGGTTGTGCCGGAAATGAATTTCCCCATAGCGCAGGCAGCCAATTTTTTGCGGAGATTCAACCTCCTGGTCCGGACCCGCACCGAGCCGACGAGTCTTCTTTCGGCCATTCGCGCAACAGTCGGGAAATTCGATCCGCAGCTTCCGCTCTACAATGTCGTCACCATTCAGGGAGCGGTGGACGAGTCTCTCAGCGTGCGCCGTTTCGCCCTGTACGTGCTGGGTTTATTCGCGTTCGTGGCCCTGCTTCTGGCGGTTTCGGGAATCTATGGCGTGATCAGCCATGCCGTCACTCAGCGCACGCACGAAATTGGCATCCGCATGGCGCTCGGCGCCGCACGCCGGGACGTTTTCCGGTTGATTCTGGGCGAAGGCGGGAAATTGGCCGTCACGGGCGTCGTCATCGGTATTGTGGTGTCCTATCTTGTCACTCAATTCCTGCGCAGCTTGCTCTTCGGCATCACTCCGACTGATCCACCGACCTTCGCTGCTGTTGCCTTTTTGCTTCTCGTGACGGCGCTCCTCGCCTGCTATTTCCCGGCGCGTCGCGCCTCGCGCGTCGACCCGATGGAGGCTTTGCGAACCGAATGAAGCGCCCTCACTCCTCTCGTGCGGCCCACAGGGCCGCCACTACAGAAAAGACAAAAATATGTTAAACGATCTCCGCTACGCTCTTCGGCAGCTCATCAAAGCTCCGGGCTTCACCGCCGTTGCCATTCTCACGCTCGCGCTCGGCATCGGGGCCTGCACCGCGATTTTTTCCGTCGTCAACGTTGTCCTGCTGCGACCGCTCGACTATCCGGAGCCGGACCGCGTCGTCAACATTCGCGAAACGCAGTTGCCAAAATTTCCCGAGTTCTCGGTTTCGCCACCGAATTATCTCGATTGGGAAAAGCAAACAAAGTCCTACGAATATCTGGCCGCTTATACCGGTTCACGGGTCAATCTCACCGGCGATGGCGAGCCGCAGCAGCTCATCGGCATCAAAGCAACGGCGCATTACTTCGATGTCTTCGGCGTGAAGCCGGCCCTCGGCCGGATGTTTCTCCCGGAAGAAGACGCCCAGGGAAAAAATCATGTCGTCGTGCTGAGTCACGGTTTCTGGCAGCGCGTGTTCGGCGGCACGCGCGACATCATCGGCCGCTCGATTCAGTTGAACGGCGAACCGTACCAGGTAGTCGGCGTCGCACCCTTTGTCGGGATTGCGAGCAAAGTGGATGTCTGGATGCCGATGGCGTTTAAGCCGGACGAAACGGCTAATGACGCGCGCGGCGGGCATTATATCAATGTGGCCGGGCGCCTGAAAAAGGGTGTGACCGTCGCGCAGGCGAGAGCCGAGCTGGAGGTCATCGCGGCCCAGCTCGCCGTGCAATACCCCGATCCGCAAAAAGGTTGGGGCATCTTCATGATGCCGCTTCCGGATTACATGGTGCGCGATATAAAACCGGTCCTCTACACGCTGCTTGGAGCGGTCGGCTGCGTGCTTCTGATTGCGTGCGCGAATCTGGCGAATCTTCTCCTCGCTCGCGCGACGGCCCGCCACCGCGAGATCTCGATCCGGGCGGCGCTCGGCGCCGGCCGGGGCCGATTGATTCGCCAGCTCCTGACGGAAAGCGTGGTGCTCGCGATTTTCGGAGGCGCCGCGGGCGTGCTCCTGGCGCGATGGGGCCTCGATGCTTTGCTCGCGCTCGCGCCCACGAACCTGCCACGGATCACCGAAATTCATCTCGATCCCGGCGTGCTCCTGTTTTCGCTCGCGCTTAGCATCGTCACGGGACTTCTCTTTGGTATCGCGCCGGCGTGGCTCGCGGCGCGAGCCGATGTAAACGAAGCCTTGAAACAGGGCACGCGCGGATCCACCGAAGGCGGCGTGCGCGGCCGACTGCGCAGCGCGCTCGTCGTGATAGAAGTGACTTTCGCTCTCGTCCTTCTCGGCGGCGCCGGTTTGCTCGCGCGCAGCTTCATGCAGCTCGCCCACGTCGATCCCGGATTTATTCCCGAAAACGCCACGCTGCTCCGGCTCTCGTTGCCGCAGAAAAAATATCCGGAGAAGGATCAACAGATCGCGTTCGCCAACACGCTGGTCGAGCGCGTGAAAGGTTTGCCGGGTGTTCAGGCGGTCGGCATCACCCATTCGATGCCGCTCGTCGGCGATTACGTGCTCGGGTTCAACATCGAGGGCCGTCCAGCGGTCGACCCAGCCGATTTGCCGAGCACGAACTATTACGCCGTTACGCCGGATTATTTTCGCGCCATGGGCATTCGCCTGATTCGCGGCCGCGTTTTCACGCCGCAGGATGACGCCAAGGCGCCGCGCGTCGCCATCATCAACGAAACGATGGCTCGCCAATTTTTCCCGAACGAAGACCCGATCGGGAAACGGATCAATATCACTAACGGACCTGACACCTGGCGCGAGATCGTCGGCATCGTCGCCGATATCAAACAATACAGCCTGGACAAGGCGACGACCGCGCAGTCCTACGAACCGTTCGCGCAGGTTCCGTTTACGTCGCTCAACGTCGTCATTCGCACGAAGGGTTCGCCGGCGGCGCTACTCGGTGCCCTGCGCCCGGCGGTCTATGACGTGGACAAGGACCAGCCGATCGGAACGATCCGGCCGCTCGAGGAAATCATGGCGGAGAGCATCGCGCGGCAGCGTTTCGCGATGCTGCTGCTGACGGTGTTTTCCGGGGTCGCGCTCGTCATTGCGGCCATCGGCATTTACGGCGTGATGGCTTACAACGTCGTCCAGCGCACCGGCGAATTCGGAATCCGGATGGCGCTCGGTGCGCAGCAACGCGACGTGTTGAAGCTCGTGCTCACTCAAGGCGGGAAGCTGATCGGTCTCGGGTTGGTGATCGGATTGCTTGCGACGCTTGGTGCATCGCGCGCCATGGGCTCGATGCTGTTCAACACCAGCGCCTACGATCCGCTCACGCTGGCGAGCATCACCTTGCTGCTGGGTGCGGTTGCGTTGGTCGCTTGCTTCTTTCCCGCGAATCGCGCCACGAAAGTGAATCCGATCGAAGCGTTGCGCGCGGAGTAGATATGAATTCTTTGGTTCGCCGAGTATCGCTGCCGCATCCCAACGGCTCCGCAGAGCGTCGCCCTACCAACAGGACAGTTGCGGTATTGGTAGGGCGAGACTCCGTCGAGCCGCCGTTACCTGGAAGTCGCGCATAGATTTATGATAACCGACCTTCGCTACGCCTTCCGGCAACTGCTCAAGTCTCCGAGCTTTAGCGGGACCGCAATTTTCGCGCTCGCCCTCGGCATCGGCGCCACCACCGCGATGTTCGCGGTGATCTACGCCTTTTTGCTCCGGCCGCTCCCTTACGCCGATTCGGAAAAATTAGTGATGCTCCAATCGCGGAGCACACGCTCGGGCAGCGATCTCGGAGTTAATTATCTCGACTTCGTCGATTGGCAGAAACAGAGCGGCAGCTTTTCCGACATGGCGTTTTTCAACCTGCGCTGGAACGGAAACCTCGAGCCGTCCCGCGGTGTGACGGAAACGCTCAAGACGACTTTCACCACCGCGAATCTCTTCACTCTGCTCGGTGTTCAGCCAGTGCTGGGCCGCAATCTGACGCCCGCGGATGATGAGAAAGGAGCGCCGAAGGTGATGCTCATCAGCGACCGCCTGTGGAAAAAATCATTCGGTGGCAACCCGGCGGTGGTTGGCCGAGACATTCGTCTCGATGGCACTCCGCGCACGATCGTCGGCGTGATGCCGGCCGGGTTTCGTTTCCCGTCGCAGACCGATCTCTGGGTTCCGATGGCTTCTGTTTTCGGAATGAGTGATAACCGGGAATGGCGCGCTGATCAGGCCATCGGTCGATTGAAGCCGGGAGCAACGGTGCAGCAGGCGCAGGTCGAAATGACTTTGATCGCCGATCGACTCGCGCACCAATATCCCAACACCAACAAAGAAATCGGGGCCGCCGTGGTCCCAATGCGCGATCACTGGACGGGCGATGTCCGTTTTTCATTGCTCCTCCTGCTGGCTGGATGCGGCAGCGTCCTGCTCATCGCGTGCGCCAACGTGGGTCAGCTTCTGCTCGCTCGCGCGACCACGCGCGAACGGGAGCTTTCCGTTCGGGCCGCGCTTGGTGCGAGCCGATGGCGGCTGGCGCGGCAGGTTCTGACCGAGAGTATGTTGCTCGCGATCGTTGGCAGCGTGGCCGGCATTATCCTGGCCTACTGGCTGGTGGATGTGGTGGCCGGGTCGATTCCCATTGAGTTGCCGTTCTGGATCAGGATCGATGTAAATCCGAGCGTGCTCGCTTTCACAGTCCTCGTTTCGTGTTTGACTGCTGTGCTCGCCGGTTCGCTGCCGGCGTGGCAGGCCGCGCGCGTCAGCATTTCGCAATCGTTGAAAAGCGTGGCTGGCAACACGGGCGGCACCAGCGCGGGAGCGCGGCTGCGGGCCGTCCTCACCTCCGCCCAAGTCGCCGTCTCTATCGTGCTCCTGGTCGGAGCGAGTCTTCTGCTGCGGAGCCTGCTCAAACTGCGCGAGGTGAATCCAGGTTTCGACCCACGCCATGTGGTGATGATGGAAGTTAACCCGACCTACAGCGCCGATGAACCTTCTCAGAAACGAGTCGATCGCTTTGCGCGATTGTCGCGCAGCCTGAGCGAGCTTCCCGGAGTAGAAGCCGTGGCTGGGAACAACAGCCCGCCATTCGTTCCGCAGCGGCCTTGGAATCGCCTCCCCTTTACCGCCGACGGTCAATCCGACGAGGAACAGCGGTCAAATCCACGCCCCAATTTCCAGACGGTGAGTCCGGATTACTTTCGGCTCCTGCGCATTCCGCTATTGCGCGGCCGAGCATTTCAAGACAGCGATACGCTCGACGCGCCTCTCGTGTGCATCGTGAGTAAACGTCTGGCGGATAGAACATGGCCAGGGCAGGACGCCATCGGGAAACGCGTGACGATGGGCCGCCCCGACGACGATGGAGGCCCAAGGTGGATGACGGTGGTGGGTGTCGTCGAGGATATCCGGCATCAGGCGCTGGAACGCGAGGCGGGACCCGAGTTGTATGGTCCCACCCTCCAACTCGCGTGGAAGCAGATGCATTTTCTGGTGCGCGCCCGAATTGGCGATCCGCTCAGTCTCGTCCCCGCCATCCAACGACAGGCCACGGCGGCATTCTCCGATGTCGGCGTCTTCCACTTTGTTTCCCTGGAAAAAGAAGTGAGCGACTCGCTCTGGCAATCGCGTTTGCGAGGATGGCTCCTCGGATTTTTCTCGATGGCCGCGCTCTCACTGGCGGCCGCGGGACTGTACGGCGCGGTTGCTTACGGCGTGGCGCAGCGGACGCGCGAGATTGGGATCCGCATGGCGCTCGGCGCCACCCGCGCGTCAGTTCTGCGTCTCGTTCTCGGCCAGGGAATGCGGGCCGTCGCGATCGGCCTCGTCGCCGGGATCGGAGGCGCTCTTATTGTCTCTCGCTTGTTGCGCACTTCACTTTTCGGTGTGAGCGGCAACGATCTGACCAGTTACGGCGTCGCCTGTCTTCTGCTGTCCGCCACCGCCGGCATTGCCGCGTTAATTCCCGCGCGCCGGGCCGCTCAGGTAAATCCCATGGAAGCATTGCGCACCGAATGAACATGAATCTTCAAGCAGCAACGCCGCCTCATCTCGGCGGCTCCGCAGAGCGTCGCCCTACCAACAAATCAGTGGCGGCCCTGGTAGGGCGAGACTCCGTCGAGCCGTCTCCGAATCGCTCTGGCCCGTCGAAGGGAACCTAACGACTCAAAATATGTTAAACGACATCCGCTACGGCTTGCGCCAACTCTGGAAACATCCCGCCTTCACCATCATCGCGGTTCTCACTCTCGCGCTCGGGATCGGCGCGAACACCGCCATCTTCAGTGTGGTCAACGCGGTTCTGCTCAAGCCGCTGCCATTTCCCACGCCCGATCAGCTCATCGCCTTCGGGATGACCGACACGCGCCAGAAATCGCAAACCGAGTTGGGCTCGCTGTCGTATCCAGATTATTTCGATTTCCGCGACCAGAACCGCACCCTTTCCAGCAGCGCGGTATATCACGATCGCACTTTTGCTCTCACGAGTGAGGAAGGAGCGACCAGTGTGCGCGGCGTCAAAGCGAGCGCGGAGTTCTTCGATGTGCTCGGGATCAAGCCAAAGATAGGACGCACTTTCGCCCGCGATGATGAGCAGGGCGGTGGCGGGCCCGGTGGTTTCAAGGTCATCATCACTCACGATTTCTGGCAGAAACATTTCGGCGGGGACGCGAATGTGCTCGGGCGCACCGTCATGCTGGATCGGCGCCAGCACACCGTGATCGGTGTCATGCCGGCCGGCTTTCAATTCCCCATTTCGACCGACCCTATCGATTTCTACGTGACGATTGCGGAGGATGCGGCCAACCCTGACGGCTCGAAGCCTCAAACCCAACAGCGCGGCAGTCACAGCCTCGAGGCTATCGGGCGACTCAAACCGGGCCTCACGGTCGCGCAGGCGCAGGCGGATTTGGAGGCCATTGCCGCGGCGCTGGCAAAGCAGTATCCGGAGTCGAACACCCACTTTGGCGTCGCGTCCAAGCCGTTGCGCGAGGAAATGGTCGGCGATGTGCGCACTGCGTTGTACATCCTTTTTGGCGCGGTCGTGTGCGTGCTGCTGATCGCGAACGCCAACGTCGCGAATCTTCTTCTCGCGCGAGCCTCCGCCCGCGGAAAGGAGATTGCGTTGCGCGCAGCGATGGGGGCCAGCCGCGGCCGAATCATTCGTCAATTATTGACGGAGAGTCTGCTGCTTTCGGGCTTGGGCGGCGCGTTCGGTTTGCTCATCGCCCAATGGGGAACCGAAGCGCTGATCGAGACGGTGCCGCAAAACATCCCCCGCATCGGTAACATCCAACTGGATGCCTCTGTCCTTGGATTCACGTTGCTCGTCTCACTCGCTACCGGCGTTATCTTTGGGCTCGTGCCGGCCTGGCAGGCATCGCACGTCGATCTCAACAGCTCACTCAAGTCCGGCACGCGGACCGGCGGCGGCGGGGAAGGCAAAGGCCGCGTCCGCAACGCGCTCATCATGGCGGAAGTCGCGCTCGCGCTCGACTTCCGCCATGATGAG
>Ga0193745_1000206_pt1 | contig 10762 bp, 8 predicted proteins | sample L1a2metaG_FD_145899 | JGI IMG/M metagenome (GOLD analysis project Ga0193745, IMG submission 145899) | Soil microbial communities from a riparian zone of the East river system, Colorado, United States - L1a2 | ecosystem: Environmental > Terrestrial > Soil > Riparian zone | place: USA: East River... | reverse complement strand
AAACCTGTCGTCCGTTTCCTGAAAGTTACCGGCGAGCATAGTTCTTTACTTTTCTTGCCATTGGGACCCTTCTGCTATACCTTAAAATCCGATTTGCACAGAAGACGACTATGTACATCGTTACCCGCTACTTGTCGTCCATGTCTCTCACCGTCGAAGCCATCTTCATATGAGCCTAGAGAGAACTCCCGCTTCGCAGAGATCTGTGACTACCCATATCCTAAAAAGGAGGAAGTTCCGATGGAAGTAAGGATGAGATTCCGTGCTCCCAAGACTGAGGAAGCGCCCCTTCTATTGCGCACGTTGATAACTGTGAACTCTTGCCGTCGTCAGAAGCAGAAGGCTCGGACAGCTTGTGCGACAGCACTACTTCTCGCATGCATAATGGTTTTGCTCGAAGGCTCTCTCTCGATAGTGCAGGCGGCCGGATTTCGCATTTTCGAGCAGAGCGCCTCCGCGACAGCTCAAAGTGGCGCGTTCACAGCCCAGGCCGATGATCCTTCCGCGATATACTACAATCCTGCCGGGATGACGCAATTGAGAGGAGTGCAGACTTCCTTGGGCACGAATCTAGCTGGAGGCCACACTTCCTTTACTAACCCCGCTGGTGGCACAGCCAGAGGGGACTTCGGGGGCACCATAGCCTTCCCACCGCCGAGTAACCTGTACCTGACCGCTAATCTGAAGGATCTAGGGGTGACATCGCTAGGAGATCTCACGGCTGGGGTTGCCGTGCTCTCTCCGTTCGGCATTCTCTACCGGTATTCTAACAATGGGCCATTCTCGACCGCGGTGACTAGCCAGACACTCCCGCTGATTGACATTAAGCCAACCCTGGCCTACAAACTGAATGACCAGTTTTCAATCGGAATTGGTGCTGATATCTACACGTTCTTCAGCTTTTGGGGAGCGGGGCAAGCCGTGACAAAATTCAACTCCTCCGGTGGACCGGGTCTGCCGCCACCCGGAACGCCGCTAGAAATTAACGGCGGCGGGACCGCCGCCGGTTTCAACGCCAGTCTGCTGTACACCCCCTTTCGCAATGCGGATGGGAAGCCGTTGGTCAATGTGGGATTCCAGTATCGCAGTCAAGCCACGCTGCCTTTGAATGGGCAATTTCTCGTTAATGGCGCCACGGCGGCCGATGCATCTACTACCGTCGTGCTACCCCAAGTCCTGACTGGCGGGATCGCACTCTGGCCAGTTCGGAATGAGGACCACGAGTGGAAACTCGAGATGGATGTCGATTATACCGGTTGGAAATCCATTCGAAACACGGACGTGCACCTTTCCAGCGGCACCACCATCCCGTTTGCTCAGAATTGGCGCAGTGCCTACACAGTCATGGTCGGAACCGAATACAAGTGGCTCCATCTCGAGCACCTTCCGCATTGGGAGGTGGCAGCGCGGGGCGGATACTGGCACTCGCAGACGCCTATACCCGATAGTTCCTTTCTTCCAACAGTGCCGGATGCTGATCAGCACTCGCTATCCATTGGGTTGGGACTGCTGTGCAAGGAGAACGGGCGTTTTCTGGGTCTGTTCGAATGTGGGAGCTCTGGAAAGGGACTATTGGCACTCAAAGCACTCGGCCTGGATCTGGCGTATCAGGCCATCCTGTATGAAACTCGCACGGTCGGCGGCAACATGAACCCCGTCGCTATCCCTGGGTCGGTGAACGGCACTTACCAGACAACCTTTCATGTGGGGTCGATCAATCTGCGCGTTAATTTTTGAACCCAGAATAGTCCCAGCAGTTAATTTACTGCAGATATGTTTTTACCCTGCGTGGACATGCCTGGCGGAGCCGCCAGGGCCTCCCTCCTTGACAAAAAAAGATTAATCGCCCATCCTACAGTGGGCCCGTAGCTCCATGTACGAGTAAACAGCTAGGGCATCAAGAGACGACATCTACTAGACGTGGCAAGCAGCTGTGAGTGTTCCGTTCTACCTGCAAGGACCCGAAAGAGGAGAATGATGCAAAAGCTAAAAAGAGCGCGCGTTTCTATGCTATCCCATGCGACTCGCAAGCAGGGATCAAGAGAGACCGTTCACAAAAAGCCAGTATCTGCGTTCACGAAACCCGATCACGACCGGCGTTCGCATGAACGGGGAGCTCTCAAGATTCCCGTTCGCCTCCGGACCCAAGGCAAAGAGGTCTCCGGCAGGACACACGATCTCAGTCCGGCAGGCCTGCGGTTCATCAGCGGAACCGAATTACATCTCACGACCCCGATGGCGCTGCAATTTTGCTTTGGAGGAGAAACCTGTTATGCGCAAGTCGCTGGACAGGTTGTGTTTTGTCGAAAGTTTGGCCACGATCCGCATGTCAAATATGAGATCGGAATCAAGTTTTCGGCCATTCGTGAATGGGAGCAACGGATTCTGAATTCGGCTGTTCAGGTCTTAAGGGAGGATGCCGTAACACGAGACAAGTCATTCCTCACCATCCGGATATCAGAGGACCATCTGGCGAAAGAGGCGGCGAACCTCTCCACTATAGCCACTACGCCTGATCACGAAGAACATTACAGGGCCTTTAAGAGAGGAAAGAAACTCACCCCCCATCCGGCTTGGATCTTGGACCTGAGACAGCACCTTGAACCTACGTGGAATGCGATCCTAAATTGTAGACTGCTTCAGGAAGCGTCGGCTGGCACGCTTTCATTACTGCAAATGCGAGCCTGGCTAACTCAACTCTATCCGTTCATCGAAACCTTTCCAAAATGGATCGCCCTGAATATCCCCAAGACACAGGATGATATCTCCCGAGGTTTTCTTATTGATAACATACGGGTCGAAAAACGACATGCGGAGCAGTGGGTCTATATGGCCGAGGGCTTCGGAATCAAGCGAGCCGACCTGTTTACGGTGAAACCTCTTCCCGAAGTGGATGCGCTGACTCACTGGCTCTGGTCAATTAATACTCAGGGATCACTGGCCGAAGCAGTGGGCGCTACGAATTATGCCATCGAAGGGATTACCCAGGAGATTGCGAAACTCACGGTCAAGGGCTTTCCTCACTACGAAGGGGTAGACGGCATACACCTCGAAAAAAAGGCCTATTGGTGGATGGAGGCTCACGCCAAATATGATGACCTGCATCCTCAACAGGCTCTTGAAATCATGAAAATGTACGCGACAACGAAGGAACTGCAGGATAAGGTCGCCTTTGTGACTCGTCGAAGTCTTGAATATATGCTTATGGGCTTTGAGACTTGTTACACACAATTCCAGCCGCAAGGAGCAGCCACCCTCACCCTGGCAATCTAATCCCAAAAGGATAAGACCAGATTAGGTCGATGGATTTCCTGGCAACGACTCACGAAATGTGTTGACCGCTGACATGGATTGAGCGGAAGACACAGCCTTAGCCCTCGGAACTCAGAGTCTGCTGAGTAGGCTAGTACAACCTGTCACTGCACTCTGTAATTTCCAAACCACCGCAGAAAACGTCTTCTGATTTTTCCTAATTCCTTGCCTAGAAACATTTGCAGGGTGATGATAGTTTTGCAAGGAAGATCTACTGACGGAACAGGGCGCACCCACCCATCTGCTGCTTACTTGCTGAGAAGTTGTCATGTGTCGATGCACGTTCCGCTCTTGGTCGGTGCGGTGATCCCTTACCTGAGAACCATGAACAAGGCGATACGTTTATGAATCCCTTTGCACTCTCTGGACTGTTGACGGGTATAAGCTCCCTGGCATTCGGATATTTTGTCTATTGGAAAGGTAGCAATAGACCATTAAACAGGCTCTGGTTCATCTTTACAGTCTCTGTAGCCCTGTGGGGCTTCGGAGGAATGTGGATTGCTCTCGCGCCAACGCCAAGTGAGGCCTTGTGGGCCTGGCGTCTGGCATATGCTTGTGGTGTTGTATGGATTCCAATTCTCTTCTACCACTTCGTGCACGCGTTTTGTAACCTTCCCGGACGAACCTTCCTGATTCTTTCCTATGCCACTGGGATGGTAGTGCTCCCCTTATGCTTTACGAACCTGTTTTTCTCAGGCGTGAGGTTTTCTTTTTCCTCCTTCTACTACGCTTTACCCGGCGCGCTCTTCCCTTTCTTCGTGGTCTGGTGGGTCATGCTGGTATCGTACAGCCATTACCAGCTCTTCCGAATGCGTCGCGTCACATCAGGTCAAAAACGGAGTCAGATCGAATATTTCTTCCTGGCGACCGCGATTGGTTACCTCGGGGGATCCTTAGACTATTTGCCTATCTTTGGTATCGATCTCTACCCCTATGGAAATTTTGCGATCGTTTTATATCCGATGATCATGACTTACGCCATTGTCCAATACCGGCTGATGGATATTGCTGTGGTCACAAACAGAGGACTCGCCCATGGGTTATTGATTGGTCTGATCGTTATTCCCATGTGCCTAGCTTTCTTCTTTACCCAGCGTGTCACGCTCTATGCGATTCCACCACTGTTGGCTAGTTTCTTGGTCTTCGCCTGCGGTTTATGGGTTGTACGCAGCAATCCTGCGGCGGTTACCAATAGAACCTTTGGCCTCCTCTCTTTGGGAGCCTGCATCTGGTTGGCGAGCACGTCGATGCTCTACTCCACGACTGACGACGATGAAGCGACGTTCTGGGTGAAATGTATCTATTTGGGGATCGTCTATATTCCAGCCCTGGTATACCACTTCAGTGTTCGTCTGCATCGACACACAGACGATAAGCTGATACTTGCAAATTACCTGCTCGGTACTGCGTTTCTCTGTACTCTTCCCACGCCATATCTCGTGAATGGAGACTATTCATACTTTTGGGGGCTCTATCCTAAAGCCGGCCTTTTGCACCCTCTCTTCTTAGCCTATTTTTTTAGTGTAAGCGGGCTTGCCCTGCGACAACTTTATCTGAGTTCGGAGCTGAGAGGGACGATTGTTCCACTCAAGCTGCCGAGAAAAATCTTCTGGGCCTTTGTAGTCGGGTATGTCGCTTCCGTTGACTTTATACCCAGTTATGGACTCGCGCTCTATCCATTCGGGTACTTGATGGTGGTGCTTTGGGTGAGCATCGTCAGCTACTCCTTCGTGAAACACCAACTGTTGGACATCTATATCATCATAAAGCCGAAGGTCTTCCTCTCTGCCGAACCTATAACATTTATTACCGCCTGCTACTTTACTATTTTGCTATTGATCCGTCTGTTCACAGGAGAAGTGCAATATCTTTTGGCAGGAATTCTTGTCGCAATCTTCTCGCTCTTCTCGGGAAGATTTGTTTATCTCCAGATGCGCATAGAGAAGAAGATCAAGAAGACCTTATTCAGAGAGAGCCACGATACCTACGAGACGGTGATGGCTTTCTCAAAATCGCTGGTGACGATCCTGGATTTGAAGTCGCTCACCGGGGAGATTGTCCGCACACTCGTTAATGTGCTCGGAGCAAAAACAGCTTCTCTCTATCTCCGCGACAAGGAGAAAGGTGCCTATGTCCTTTCCACCTCCGTTGGCCAGGAGTCAGAAGGTCTGCAGGGGCTACGCTTCAGGAAGGAAGACCCGCTGCCGCAGCACCTTCTCCATGTTCAGTCTATTGTGGTGCGGGAAGAGCTGGAACACCGCGGCGACGTCGCAGTGACGGATCAAATCCTGTGCGTGCTGAAAGCGATGGAGGCCGAGGCCTGCATGCCGCTAATCAACAAAGGCTACCTTATTGGTTTCTGCAACCTGGGAAACTGCATTCAACTGAAGATGTACTCAGGTGAAGACTTGAATATGCTGGCGATTTTAGGCCACAACGCAGCGATTGCACTGGATAATGCGCTTCTTTATGAGGAGTTGAAACGCTCACAACAACTCATGCTGCGAACCGACCGGCTCCGTTCTCTCGAAACCATTGCCGGTGGCTTTGCCCATGAGATCCGAAATCCCCTCACCTCCATCAAAACCTTCGTCCAATTGGCGCCCTCTCGCCGAGACGATGCCGAGTTCATGGACGAATTCAGCCTGGTCGTCCAGGACGATGTACTAAGAATTGAACGCCTAATTCAAGAAATATTAGATTATGCTCGGTATATGGAACCCAAGCTTCATGAAGAGGACCTCAAGGAGATCATAATGTCCTGTCTTCATTTTATTGAGATTCAGGCAAGCCAGAAGTCAATTACCATCGCGAAGGACCTGGCAGAAAACCTACCGCGTATGTTGGTGGATCGTCAGCAAATCAAACAGGTCCTGATGAATCTGTTTTTGAACGCCATGGATGCAATGACTAACGCTCCAGGTCGAGTGACGGTCAAGGCGCACTGTCTCACCAGGCCAACGGGCGATATATGGGTGCAGATCGAGGTGACTGACACTGGTTCCGGCATTTCAGCTGACAATTTAGACCACATCTTTGATCCTTTTTTCACGACCAAACACGAGAGTCTGGAGCGCGAGGGGACGGGACTCGGATTGGTAATCGTCCATCAAATTGTCCAGGAGCACGGGGGAAACGTCGAGGTGGAGAGCCAGGTCGGTCAAGGGACCACGTTCTTCGTCAATCTGCCAGTCAATCCTACTCTCGCAGGCAAGTGAGGCTGTAAAGAGAAGCTGCCAGGATCAAAAACTCCGCTCAACGCTATTCTGAACGGTCTGAGCCGCTTCTAAAAGGAAGGCTCGTAAGCGGTGAAAGTACCTGGTGAGATAAGGATGTAGGCTTGCCCCAAGTGCGGTTTGGGACGGCGGGAGTCATACCTTTACCTCACTGAGCTGCACAGGGAAGAGGAGTAGCACCGACGGCGCCAGTTTTCCAAATCTTGACCTGAGCATAACTGACTAAATTGTCCAACCTAATTCTCCAAAACGCGCCGCACAGTATCGCGCAAGTCTCTGAGTTCGAACGGCTTCATCAGCGTCCCATTTGCCCACAGTAATTTCACCAGATCGAGAAACCTTCGGTCGGCTGTTCTATCGGTGAAAATGATAGTTTTCACGTCAGGGAACTCGCGGCACAGCTGCTCAGTTGTTTCCAGACCGTCCTCGTAGGGCATCAGACTATCCGTCAGTATCACATCGGTCGGGGCCTCTCGGAAGAGACGGAGGCCCTCGTGGCTGCTAGAGGCCTCGACAACAGTGTACCCTGCCCCTTCCAGGGCTTGTCGGACCAACCTCCGGACGGATTCATGATCGTCAATGATGAGAATGGATGACATTTGTGCTCAGTACCGCGTTGTTGGAAATAACTGACTCGCCCAAGGAAAGAGGATCAGATGCCTATTTTTTTCTGAGACTTGGTTTTCCGCCCCGTTCAGCTGCCTCAAATCCTTAAGAAAGAAGAAGTACCGCACCCCACGTAGGCCCGGACCGTTCATCATTCTGCCTAGGACAAACAGGGAGGACTGCGGCGAGAGGTCTTTTGAGCAACTCACTCACTTCCGGTCACTCAGAGAACCTCTTCAATCGTGGTTCTACAGGCCTTGGCGTCAACCACAGATATAGTCGTTCGTACCGCTTTTCCCGATCACTGGTGGGAGCAAGTGGTGTGCCATTTGTTGTTGCCTGTCGAAGAATACCCTTCCCAAGAAATGCTTATAGTTAGGCTAGCTTTATACAAGTGACTGGGGGGAAAGTACCACGAAGACATACTCGAAGACTCCCACTTTGCGGTCGGGACTGCCGAAATTTTGTAGGTGATGTCAGAGAACCTAAGAACCCGATTCAAAGAGAAAAACGAGGAAATCATGTAGAACACCGAGCCTTTTCAAAAGTACCTTTCTTCTATTCCTAAACCGGTGGTTGGATGTTCACAAAACCTGTAGGACATCAGGCTCTCAATCCCGCTAACCGTCTATGAGCCAACGCCAACCTCACACCGTAAATCAGATGGTTACTGGCGGGCGTTGAATGTTCAAGCACGGGATACAGCACACGTCAAGCACAGCGGGCTCATGGCTCAATCGATGGCCGTTACTTTACCGGTGTTTCCGGGATGACCCGCGGAGGGGCAACCGGGTTCCCGGATCGTGATGCGGCGCCACGACCTGCTGATAAAGAGTCCTACCGAAACCACAGCTCAGCAGGCCCAACAAAATGAATCGATCGAAAGTATAGACGAGATTCCATGAGGCATTAACAGGCTCACTGGTTCCGGTCGGTCACGGTTCTTAGGCAAGTGACGGGAGTCGAATCCAAACGGCATGCTACTGGTGCCACCTATGCAAGCCGTAAGCGCTAAGCCGTGCAACGATCTTCCATCGGCCATGGCCTGCTGCGTTACGCGCCAGAATGAATCGAAGACCTTCTTGCTCGGCAGTGCCCAGATCCTGGTTCCACAGCGCATGTTCGGAACCATGGTATGGAGTTCGCCGCATAATTCATTGTGCAATAGCGTACAGACGGCGTAGACTGGAAAGAAGTAGTCTTTGCTCTGGCGGCGCGTGTTCAAACCGGACGCAATCAGTAGCACGTCCATGCCGCAAGGAAACGCCTGCTATGCGCTCACCGCATACCCCGAAGCAAAATCATCTTCTCGCGGCTCTGCCAGCGGACGATTACGCGCGCCTGCTCCCCGATCTAGAACTCACACCGATGCCCCTGGGAATGGCGGTCTACGAGTCCGGTGGCCATTTGCGTCACGTCTATTTCCCGACAACCAGCATCGTCTCGCTGCTCTACGTCATGGAAAGCGGCGCCTCGGCGGAAATCGCGATCTCAGGCAACGAGGGATTAGTCGGCATCTCCTTGTTCATGGGAGGCGAAAGCACGCCGAGCCGGGCAGTGGTGCAAAGCGCAGGCAATGGCTATCGGCTCAAGGCGAGTGTTCTAAAAAAGGAATTCGCGCTGGGCGGTACGTTGCAGTATTTGGCGCTGCGTTACACGCAGGCGCTGATCACGCAGATGGCGCAAACGGCGGTGTGCAACCGACACCATTCGCTGGACCAGCAACTATGCCGTTGGTTATTGTTGAGCCTGGACCGCATGGAAACTAATGACCTGGTGATGACGCAGGAACTGATCGCGAATATGCTGGGTGTGCGTCGGGAGGGCGTGACCGAGGCTGCCGGCCATTTGCAGGAGGCCGGATTGATTCAATACAGCCGCGGCCACATTAAGGTATTGGATCGTGCAAAACTGGAAAAGCGCGTCTGCGAGTGCTATGCGGTTGTGAAAAAAGAGTTCGACCGCTTGCTGCCATATAAAGTTAGCGGCGTGTCACCGTCAGTGAGCACCGGTATGAAAAGTACATGAAACCCGATCCGAACGCGGGATTGCCAGACCGAACCAAGCGAGCCAAGTCCCTGACCAACGTGCTGGAAGAAAACGAGCACGTCAAGGACCTGGTGAAGGAATCTGTCGAGGAATTGTCGTTGGTCATTACAGACATCAAGCACGCGCTCGCGAATCAGGACCCGCTGCCCGGGGTTGAAGTCGCCCTCGAAAAAAGCGAGGCCGTCAAAAGTAAACTGCACGAAGCGTCGGAAAAGCTGACGGTGGTGAATCGGGCATTGGAGGGCGAGGTCAGGGAGCGAGGCTTGGTGGATCATCAATTGGCCGCGTCAATAGAACAGGAAGAAGGTGCTCGCTATGCCGCCTTCCACGATGTGTTGACCGGCCTGCCCAACCGCGCGCTGTTCAATGATCGGCTGGAACATGGAATTGCGCAGGCAAAACGGCATGGCTGGACTTTGGCAGTGATGTTCGTGGATCTAGATAAATTCAAAAGCATTAACGATACGTATGGACACGACGCAGGCGATATCGTCCTACAGACAACGGCGCGGAGGCTCAAGGAAAATACGCGGGGCGACGACACAGTCAGCCGCCATGGCGGCGATGAATTTTTATACCTGCTCACGGAGATCCATGACGAAAAAGATATTGCGATGATCGCGGAAAAGATCATCAAGACGATTCAAGTGCCATGCAATGTCAACGTACGCGACCTCAAGATCAGGCCAAGTATCGGGGCATGCATTGGAATCTCGATTTTCCCGAAAAACGGGACCACTGCGTATACGTTGGTCAAATGTGCGGATGAGGCGATGTACCGGGCTAAACAGAACAAGACCGGGTATTCATTTGCACGGTAGGAGCTGCGCGTTATGTACGGTAGCGCACAGACACCCAAGAAGCGACCGAGTATCATCCTGACATGCTCCACGAGTTTTTGACTTCGAATCGTACAAAGTTGATCACGCGTTGCAGGAACAAGGTGGCGAAACGGTTCGCGTCCTCCGAGACTCCCGCACCTCTAGATCACGGCGTCCCGCTCTTCCTGCAGCAGCTCGTCGAGACCCTTCGTCTCGAGGAAACACCGCCCAGTCCTACTGTCGCGCCAGAGTCGACGCCATCTAGTACGGAGATCGGTCGCGTCGCCGGCTTGCACGGTGCTGAATTGCTCCGCCTCGGATACAGCGTCGACCAGGTCGTCCATGATTACGGGGATGTGTGCCAAGCCGTCACCGAGTTAGCCGGCGAACAAGATATACCAATCGCGGCAGTCGAGTTTCGTATTCTCAACCGTTGCCTCGACAACGCGATTGCCGACGCCGTCACGTCCTTTGGGCATGCCCGCCAAGTCTTAATCAATGATCAAGCGGTCACCTTGGAGCATCGCTTGGGAATCTTCTCGGACGAGCAGAAACGACTAGTCGACATCGCCATCCACTCCTATTCCGCGATCAAGACGGGCACCGTAGGAGTGACCGGAGCGACCGGCACATTGCTGATTCATGCCTTAGAGGAACTGCGCTCCCTCACTGATCGGACCCTGCCTGAGATTCACCTGGCCTCCCCAAGCGGCCCGGTGGCGCCCCCATGACCGCGCA
>Ga0193745_1000205_pt1 | contig 10764 bp, 11 predicted proteins | sample L1a2metaG_FD_145899 | JGI IMG/M metagenome (GOLD analysis project Ga0193745, IMG submission 145899) | Soil microbial communities from a riparian zone of the East river system, Colorado, United States - L1a2 | ecosystem: Environmental > Terrestrial > Soil > Riparian zone | place: USA: East River... | reverse complement strand
CTCGTGGAAGAGAACGCACATGATGGTTCGAACGAACACACGGTAAGCATGGCGGTCCCGCACGCTGGGCCCGGCATCATGCTGCTCACGGCCTCCATGCGATTACTCTATAAGGATCGGCGGGCAGGGGAACTGTGCCAGCAAATCATTCGCTGCCAGGACGGGAAAACAGCACACGGGGTGCTTCCGCAAGCCGTCGCGAGTCTCGTCGATCAAATCCGGAAGACCCTCAACGTCCGAACCGATCCAAAGGACTGGGAGCAGCTTCAACCCAGACGCGTCGTGAACACGCTCCACAGCTCCGTGCTCCTGTGCGGCACGGCCTTGATTGATCAGACCAACGCGGAAGCACGAATCCTCATCGTGATCAGCGAAGTCGGGATTGGCGCATGGCAGGACCATGTCGTCGTCTGGGCAAAGGAGATGTTTCACCTGACCGCCCGCGAAACCACGGTCGTGCAACATCTCTTAAAAGGCTGGACCAATAAGGAAATCGCCAACGAAATGAGACTCGCGGAGCAGACCATCAAGGAACATTTCAAACACATTTCTGAAAAAACGAGCACCACCACGCGCACCGGAATTGTCATGACGATTATCCACTCAGGATTACGCCATGCACTCGCCGCTCCCGCACCACATGTGCTTGTGCCGACGATGAGTGGTATGCCCAGCGAGCTGGTGGGATCGGCATAAGTCGTTCCAGAGCGATTGCAATAACGGTAAGTCCTTCGCCCTCGGAGCGCTTGATCTCTGGTGGAATCAGGCGGGTGGCAATCAGGTAGAAATCCGTGTGGTTTTTGGCAGGCCACTTCGAAAGTGCTTCATGCCCGCCGATATTCTATTCTCGTGAGCGAGTGGACCACTTCACTGAAGGTGTTCAAGCCTATTTGCTGCTTCTTTCCGCCGTCCGGCGATAGCGGCTATTCCCGTCTATTGAGGCGCTTCATCATAAGAAACAAACCCATTAGGACTGCCAGGAATCCCAAGACTCCTATCAGGATCCATCCGAGCACACAGGAATAATCCCCATTGCAGTAATCAAAAATATACTGCCAAAATCCCAACATATTGATCTTGGCCATGCTCATAACAAACATCGTGTCCTGTCTCCGCTCCTTGGCGTTTCTATTGGGTGTTAGTATAGCATTTCCAATGGTGTACTTGACAGCCTCCAAGCGACTAGTGAATAATGTGATGATCTAAACGAATCGTTGCGCAGATCATGAAGAAGGAAAAGAAAACGAGTCACTGTAGCGATGTGCCGAAACCATTCGAAGCGTATCCGTGCTATACGCCGCGAGATTCGTCGGCACATGCCGCGCAAGTGATGCGCGATTCAGGCTTCGGCTGCGCAGCCAGTGGTTGAGGATAGAGGACACCTCAAGTTGGTGGGCAGCGTCACCGAGCGCGACCCGGGCTGCGGCTGATGCCAGGCGCGATTCGAAAGGTGACGTCGAAAAGATCATCCGACATTGTTTGCCTCTTGAAGTGCGAGTAAGACGGTTAAAGAAACGCGCCGGAAACTTCATGCGCATCGCGCGATGAATTTGCCCGTTGCGGATAAGGCGGGCGGTTATTTGTGATGCGCGCTCCTGTTCTTCGAATCCTAGATGTGAGCCGGTGCCCGTTACCAGAGCGCCTATCCGTGTCTGGCTCATCGGCTCGTGTCTCGCCGCTCCAACCACAAGAACCTGAACCTGCGCGGCCACAACGAAGAAGGCACGACCTCGACCCTGTCGAACCGTGGCAAGTGGGTAACGAGACGGGTCTCACATCCGTCCAGGCCGGGCGCGGTCCGCCTTGCCGCTCCAGGTTCAACGTAGTTCGGGACAGTTCATTCGCACCACTCAATAATATTAAATGGAGGATTTGTTAAGCCATGATGAACTATAGAACCATCACAATCGCAGTTGTTGGGCTCTTCTTGTCCTTGTCATTCTTCGCCTCCTCCGGTATGGCCGCCGAGAAGGACGGTGTCGTAATGAAGGATGGCAAGATGTGGAGGTTGCAGGACGGGAAGGAGATCGGCCGGATGGATCGCGAGACAACGATGTCCAACGGTACGAAGGTCATGATGAACGGCAAGATGATGATGAGGGACGGGAAAGAGTTGCAGTTGCAGGAAGGCCAAATCATGATGCTGGACGGGAAGTTGATGGAGGGTGGCAAGGGCAAATAGCTTCTAAGAGTCGTTGGATCTGACGACGCCCGACGTCCTGGCGGCTAGCGGAGCTCGACGTGGCTCCGCTCCGCCAGTTCGCCAGGCATCCGTGGTCTTCCTCTGAGGTCCAAAACGAGCGGATGATGGTGAAATGAATATTCCAACCGCTCAACCGGAGGCGCTTCATCCACGTCTCGGCAGCGCTCGGCCTGCTTGCGAGCCTGCAACGCCGTAGAAATTGCCTGTATTGCCCGCCTCAGTGGTCCTGCTGATTACAGATTAACGAGGGTCCGGGGTCCTGGTCCCAGCCGGCTTACCACTTCGTACCAAAGCTATTGCCCTGCGGTCGTGCGGCGGTTTCTCTCACTCGTGAGTCGTGATCGCCTGAAATCCTTGTTAGGTTATATGCAGGGCGAAGGGGAATTCCTGTCTCCCTGCGGCATCCGTGTCCTCTCGCACTATCACAAAGATCATCCCCATGTGGTCTCGGTCATGGGCCATGAGCATCATGGGACCTACGAACCGACGCAATCCGGTACCGGCTTGTTCGGGGGTAATTCGAGTTGGCGTGGACCGATCTGGTTCCCGGTCAACTATCTCCTGATCGAGTCGCTGCAAAAGTTCGACTACTTTCTGGGCGACCAGTATCGGGTGGAGTATCCGATCGGATCGGGCCGTCAGTCCACGCTCTGGCAAGTGGCGGCCGAAGTCTCACGCCGTTTGACGTACATCTTTCTCCGGAATGCCGAGGGGAAACGTACGGTGTTCGGAGGAACGAACTGATTTCAGGATGATCCGCATTGACGCAACCACGTATTGTTCTGCGAATACTTCCACAGTGACAACGGGGCAGATATCGGCGCGAGTCACCAAACGGGCTGGATTGGGTTGGTGACGAAATTGATTCAACAGTCTGGGGAGTGAGGACGTGAGGGGTGAAGGGTGAAGATCGGAGTTGAAGACTGTCGGAATCTCGATCGGGCGCTTAGTCTCGAATGGCTCGAGACGAACGGTAGAGGAGGATTTGCCTCTGGCACGATCGCGGGCGCGAACACCCGCCGGTATCATGCGTTGTTGCTGACGGCGCGCAAGCCGCCTTTCGAACGGTTCGTCCTGGTTAACCACCTCGAAGAATGGCTCGACATCGACGGCCAGGCGATTCCACTGTCAACGAATCTCTATCCAGGCGTCGTCCATCCGGCCGGTTATGAGCACTGTATTGAATTTTCAACAGATCCCTGGCCGACCTGGACCTTCGACTGCAGCGGAATAACGGTCCAGCGGGAGATCCTGTCGATCTACGGCCGCGATATTATGATTGTGCGGTGGAAGCTGATCGGTAAGAAACGATTGCGAGCTGTGTTGCGAGTGAGACCGAAGCTCACCGGGCGCGACTATCATGGGTCGCATCACGAGAATGGAAGCCTCTCGACGGAGGCTCAGGCCGGGAACGGAATGGTCGTGTGGCATCTTTACTCCGATCTGCCTCCAGTGCTGGCCTTCCACTCAGGCGGGTATCGCCATGAGCCAAATTGGTATCGGCACGTACAACTCCCCGTCGAACAACAACGCGGACTCGATGCCGAAGAAGACTGGTGGTCGCCCGGAGAGTTCACATTCGACCTTGAGTCCGGATCCACCCGAACCCTGGCCCTCACCAGCGAGGCCATCGACCGGCTCGACGTCGTCGCCCTTCCGAAACGCGAGAAGTCTCGCCGAGACACAGCCAGACAAGCCGCCCCAACTGCGGATTCTTTGGTTGCCGAACTCTGGTGCGCTGCGGAAGTGTACCTCTCCGAGCGAGGGACGCAGCAAACGGTGATCGCCGGGTATCCCTGGTTTACCGATTGGGGCCGCGACACGTTTATCTCGTTGCCCGGCCTCTGTCTGGTCACAGGTCGATTGGATGTGGCCTGGCAGATCATCGCCTCTTTCGCTGCGCACGTGTCCGAAGGCATGGTGCCGAACCGCTTCCCCGACGCAGGCGAGCAGCCTGAATACAACACGATCGACGCCTCACTCTGGTTTATCCACGCGATCGATCGCTACTTCGCGGTGTCACGAGATGAGGCCCGCGTGCGCGAGACAGCTTGGCCCGCCGTGAAACAGATTCTCGACGGCTACCGCCGAGGCACAAGGTACGGGATTAGGATGGCCGAGGATGGTTTAATTAGGGGCGGAGTTCCCGGCGCGCAGTTGACCTGGATGGACGCGAAGGTCGGTGATTGGGTCGTCACCCCGCGCCACGGAAAACCAGTGGAGATCCAAGCGCTTTGGGTTCGAGCGCTGGAAGTCGGCGAATCTCTTGCGCAACAATTCGGTGAAGAGGACTATGCCGATCAATGCCGGAATGATCGCAGCAAGGCGATTGGGTCCTTCCGCAAACGGTTTTGGTACGAAGGAGGTGCCTACCTCTACGATGTAATCGATGGACCAGAAGGGAACGATGCGTCGCTCCGTCCAAATCAACTCTATGCCATCTCACTGGTTGATGAACTGCTCCCGCTCGACCGCGCGCAGCAGATTCTTCGCCTCGTCGAAGAGCAACTCTTGACGCCGGTCGGACTCCGTACGTTGTCGCCGCATGATTCTCGCTATCGCGCTCGATATGAAGGCGGTGTGGTGGAACGCGACGGCGCCTATCATCAGGGCACGGTCTGGCCCTTCTTGTTAGGCCCGTTTGTGACAGCCTGGATCAAAGTATTCGGCCAGAGCGCCGCAGCGCGAAACAGGGCTCGCTGTTTTCTCGCCGGCCTCGAAGCGCATCTGCATGAAGCCTGTCTGGGACAAGTCTCGGAGATTTTCGATGCCGAGGCGCCTCACCAGCCGCGAGGCTGTTACGCGCAAGCTTGGTCGGTGGCTGAACCCTTGCGAGCGCTCATCGAAGACCTAGGGGGCATCGCTGAAACTGCCCGCCCAAGGTGAAGACCTTGATCGTACGCCGTCGCGGATCATCAGGCCCAGTGCGAAGCCACCCTTGGAAAGCACAGACCCACAAGAGAAGAAAGACGACGGGGAAGGTCGTGCCTGCGCGACCCACTCCTATGATCTCGAGGAAGAATGTTCCACTACTTGCAGCAGCAGCATGGAAGTCTTGCATGCCCGTATCACTCCTCCCTGCCGCGACGTGACAAGGCTTGTGTCCGAATCCATGGACCGGACGTTCCCTCCGTCGACAAGGATTCAACTGCAACTCCATTACTGGATATGGCAAGCCTGCGCGCAATACCGGCGGCAGCTCTAAGCTTGACAGCAGGCCACGTGACGTTCGACATCTGAGGCTCACGCACAGGAGGACGCGCAGTTTTCCTCTGCCGCCAAGGCCAGGCTCAACGAAGCCTTTCGCTCCAGGCTTGACTAGCGCCACCGCTCTACCAGCCAGAAACGGGGGCCTCGCTTCCATCACGCTGTGATGGGCTCACGCAGGATCTGACTCTACTTCCGGTCAGTCTCCAGGCTGGTATCGTCTCAGACCCCATTTCAGCAGCCGGAAACCCACGAACAATATCCGAAGAGCGCAGGAGCCCAAGATCGCCTTAGCTGTTGTACTGGTCATTTTTCCCGCTCGGTCGACGTAGCCGTTGTGGATCAGATCATCCTGGACTCGGATACCCTCAGGAGGAGGCCGACAATCATCGGCTAGGCCACAGTCCAGCGCCACCTTATCGCCTGGGACAGCCAAGTTCGTCCATTATCGCATCTGTCGCGGACGGGGTTCCGCACGTCAGGTTTCCGATAATAGTCTCTAGGAAGGCAGGATTGCAGAACTTCATCAGTATCCTTATATATAGGGTGTCATTGTATTCATTGCGGTGACACAGCCATGTGCCATACATACAACGGGGACTTATAAGGATTCTCTTCTTAAAGATAAAAAGAGGAATATCCCCGGGTGCTCGTGCAGGCAACCATATAACCATGAAATATCACGCGGTTCGACAGAGCGCTCCGGGCTGCTATCCTTGTTGCATACATTCGAAGACGTCACGTAGACCCCTCACACTACACTAACCGTTCTTTTTAAAGGAGCACACTCCATGCCGTTGAAATCGAGCAGACCGATGACCACTCTGTCCTCCTGCTGCATCGCCGTTCTCTGTCTCGCACTAACGGCCTGTGCGGGAGGGTACTACACCTCGAAGGTCAACGGGGAGAAGAAAGTCTACCGTGTCGATGAGCAAGGGACCAAGACTCTCGTATACGAGACAGAACCGAACGGGCAAACGACGATTCACGATACCCAGGACCCGATGGCCAAACGGCAAGTCGCAGCTCAAGAAATGGCCGAGCAGATACGGGCGAGAAAAGCAGCGTCGCTCGAGACCTTTAGCGCCGCTCCCAAACGGCAGCCAGAGGCCCCGATTTATATCAGCCTGCCCCCTCCGGTTCTGGACGGCAAGATGCAACAGGCGGAAAAACCAAAGGGCGCGGTTGCGCAACAAATTCGCAACGAGTTCGCTTCCGACCCCATCATTAAACTCGTCGCAGGAAACCAGAACACGGCAGGGCTGGGGAAACCCCGTGCCACTCGCTCTATTGCCGACGTCGAAGTCTCCTCCAAGGTGTCTATCAAGGAAGTCTACGGCATCAATCGCCGGACCGGCAAACCCGGTAAGATGGTCGCGGTCGTGTTCGAAGCCACCATCACCTCCCAGGTCCCGCCCGCTTCATATACCGTCTCCGAATCCGGCCATATTTTGCAAAATGTGGAAGTCTCCAAACTTTTTGCCAGGCAAGTCAGACAGGTCATTGTCGAAAAGATCGGCCCCGGCATCCCCGCCAATTGATCCTCTGTCTCCTCGACCAGCAGGCCAAGGGTTCCGCCTCGTCGCGACTGCACGCCGCGCACCGCATGGTTCTTCAACGAAGCAGCAAGCCGATTGCAAACGATGCCGTATAGCCGTCAGCCTCTATCGTCGGAGCCAGCATGAGTTGATCACCACCACGGCGGAAGATCCAATCATGCTGGTTTCGCGCTGTGCGCGGCCCTTGCGCGGCATATGGGGGGGCAGCATGGACGCGATCCGTCAGCCCATCGTCGAAGTACAATTGCGACGTGAACTCGAAGCTCCGCTGGGCCATGGGCGCGGTACGAATCTTGAAATGAATGTGTACGGTCCGGCCCGCATACCAACCAGGGTACACAGTGACGAACCGAGCCTCGCCGCGCGCGTCGGTTACCTGATAGCCACGTAGAAACTTCTGGCCGATGGTGTTGAACCCAGGATCCCGCACATCCGAGTAGACGCCGAGCGCATCGCAATGCCAGATGTCCACCTGGGCGTCCGGCAGCGGCTGACAGTCTCCGCCACCGAGGCGCGAGACCTGTAGCGTCAAAGCCAGCGGCGTACCGGACTTCACCCGCCCATCGGTCGGATCCGAGCGAATGTCGGAGCGATTCAAGCGTTCGTCAACGAAATACGGACCTTCGGTTTGTTCTGGTCGGACCACACATGAGGGTCCAAGTGTGCCTGCAACAACCCGCTTGGGGTTCAGACTGCCGACCATCAGCCAGGCCGCACCAGTGGCGCCCAGAAATATTACAACTTCACGGCGGGAAAGGAGGGGTCCCGCAATCGTGTCTTCATGTGTCATTGGTATTCTCCATCTACCGAGCGCACGAACAAGCCGAGCGAGCCGGAAATGGCTCACAGGGCGCGAGCATCGCAGAGGTTGTATCGCTCCATCAGCAACATAGATGTCCCATCATACATACGCGCTGGAATCGGTCGAGACACCAACCGATTGTACACAAAAAGTTGGAACGCCGGGGGCCGCGAATCGGTCCTTGGCACCTTTCCCACGCACAGCCCAAAAATATTTGTTGCGACCTGCGGAGGCGCAACCGCCCGCACATCATCCCAGATCATTATCATTTCCTAAATCGTGGCGGGATATTCTGTCGAGGAGGTGGCGGTGGCGCCTGCAGTCGTGGCTGGATGAAAAAGGGATAGGGCCTACCAAAATATGGATAGTATCCGTATGGCCCTCCCCAGTATCCGAAAGGCGAGTAGTACGGGCCGTAGAAGGCAGCGGCACTGCCTCCTGAACGTTGTGAGGCGACCGTGCTCCAATCGACGAGGTGCTTGATCTCAAGGATCGGATAGGTGTAGTCAGTTTCATCCAGTGGCCTGGTAGTTGAGCCGCTGACTACACCGATCACGGTAATCGGTGTGCTTGGAGGCACGCTCGCCGGATCAAGAAACGCTTCCCGGACAGCCAGGAAACGCCCTTCGGAGCGGAGTCGCTCTGTTGTCGAGGGCTCTCCTCCTACAGTAGGAAGTTGTAGAACCTCAATTTCGGTCTGGTCCTTCGTCCGTTTGGCGCTGATCACAACGCCACCGACCATGACGACTCGTCCGACGTAATTGGCAGGAGCGGCTTGTAAGTCTACAAAGCTCACGCTGGCATCGATCTTTTTTTCTAGCTCAGGGGGCACGTCGATGTGGAGCGTGTTTCGTTTGACCTGGTGGGCTGATTCCGCGCAGGAAGACAGAATCAGAAGCCCACCGAGAAGAAGAGGGATGACGGTAATTCGAGGCATAGGAGTTCTCCACTCCTAGAAATGATAGGAGATGCCGACCAAAACATGCTGTGCTCTGTAGACACCTTCAAAGCCTCCGGTGCCGAATGCCTGATCAAACCGGAGCGTGGCCCCTGTATGTTTGTATTCGGTAAAGATGGCGACATAGGGGGTGACGAATCCACGCAGGCCGACAAGCACATTCCACCCACTGGTGACATCGGTATCACTTTGTACGGTGGCAGTATCACTGAGGTGGGCAATCGCCGTGCCCACGCCGACTCCTACATAAGGCTGGAACGTACGTCCAGGATACCGAGCAAGGAAGTTGACTCCTACAGTGGTCACTCGCAAATGGATGCCGGGATCGTTATCCAAATTTTTTATGTGCGGCGTGGTTTGTAAGACTTCGCCCTCGATCCCGAACCAGCTGTGCTCAGGAAAGTATCCGAGCTTGGCTCCGTAGCTGATCGAATTCTTGAGGTCAAAGTCGGGAGATCGAGGTTCGTCGCCCGTTCCCGAGATGCCGGTGAGGCGATCTGCGAAGTTGACCCCAACATTTCCCGCCACATACCATTCGGCAGAGGCGGGGCCTGGCATCCCGAAGGTCGCTATCGAGAGCCAGGCCACGAAGAGGCCGGCGGCAATCGGTATCTTCGTCTCCACAGCGAAAACTCCTGCTTGTGCAAGGTTGTGTACTATCTTATCAAGACTCAGACACGGTGAACATGGGCCACTGAGGAGGAGCCCTTTCCGCTCCCGCTTCAGGCGCAGTAGTGAAAATGCGAACTGCCTGGGACTATCGTTCCAACTTCAAAGGAAGTAGAACTGCCGTACGCCGCGAAACGGGGACCGCCGACTTTTTTTCAGTCATACAGGGAAATGTTTCGAAGAAACTTCCGCATATCCCAGACCGATGGGTGAGGCTCGGTCAAGTCAGGATGCTCCAGGTCAATTTGAGGGTTGTAGGGCGGGCTTTCACCTCTTCCGACTTGGGCGACAGGGTACCAACGTTCGTACTTTTGTTCCCAGCGATCTTGATAGCGTAGCCGGAGATAACCATTGCTAATGAGTTTCAGGCGGATCGGGGCTTCCGGACCCAAGACAATGGATACCACATGTTTCTCATAACGTGGGCCACGAGGATACACTTTCTTTACCGCGAAATTCCCCTCCCACCCACCCAGGTGCATCACGCAATCGTACGCCACACCAAGCCCCACGTTCTCGAGTTCCGGATAGAGGGTGAGGACGTCCCCTGAGTTCATTGCTGACAAGTTCGTAATTCTGAGATCGGGTTGAGTCGCGCGGAACTCTTTCTTGGTTCTGGCAATGAAAAAATACAGATAGAAGGAAGCGGCGCCGCCGGCAATGAGGAGCACGACCAAGCCAATTAGGAGGAACCAATCCATGCCCAAGTGTATGTCCCGGTGAACGATCTTGTTCTGTGGCTGAGCTGAATTGGGGAGAGGCTACGTTCTAGCGAGGGAAGTGTCAACCGGATGATTGAGGAGATGCCGGTATTTCAAGAGCTGGATTGCCGCGCGCCGCAAAACGGGGCTGAAGACGTTGTTTCGCCGCGCGATGTGTGATTGCAAGACGGTTGTTGACCCTTCTCGTCTTCGCCCTAACAGGCGGACCTGGACCTGTATTACATTGCACAGGTCACCCCAGTACCACCTCCGCATTATAGATGGTAGGATGATAGCCGGAAGGTCATTCGGTGTACACTCTGATATCCACGGACAGAGGGGCACACATGAAAGCGCGCATCACATCTGTAATGACTCAGCTACTCGTGCTCCTGTTGTCTTGGTCTCTCGTGTCCGCCCAGGAAGCGATGCCGCCGGAGCAAGAGACACCGCCAGAAGAAGTGACGACGCAACAAGACGTGCCGGTCACGCCGTCGCAGCCTAATGTGCCGAGGCAGAGCCGGCCTGCGTTTACGCAGCAAGAACTCGATCAGATGCTGGCGCCGATTGCCCTGTACCCCGATTCGCTCCTGTCGCAGATTTTGATGGCATCGACGTACCCGCTCGAGGTGGTCGAGGCCGCTCGTTGGTCCAAAGCCCATCCC
>Ga0193745_1000204_pt1 | contig 10815 bp, 15 predicted proteins | sample L1a2metaG_FD_145899 | JGI IMG/M metagenome (GOLD analysis project Ga0193745, IMG submission 145899) | Soil microbial communities from a riparian zone of the East river system, Colorado, United States - L1a2 | ecosystem: Environmental > Terrestrial > Soil > Riparian zone | place: USA: East River... | reverse complement strand
TGACGATCGGCCACGACCGACTCCCCAGTGTACCCGGCTGAGGATGCAGGAGCGTGGTGAGGGCAAGCCCGGCGGTGGAACCGTACAAGCCGGTGATACAGGGATGACCTGTCTTGCCTGCCAGCGCCGCGGCGACAGGAGCGAGCCACTGGGATGCTGATGCTGTGGAGATCGTATCGGACATGGTGTAACAGGCTATGGAACAGCTGGTTCCTCAGCGCAACATTTCGGTGGTCGACAGATCAGAAATAAAATAAGAGGAGAACCGCTGAGCCGGATGCTCAGCCAGTTTAGACTTCTCACCCGCCCAACCCCGGCGGCTACTTCACCCGCCTGCCCTGAGTCTGCCAAGACAGACTCTTCGCCCTGAGAAGGGCCTTTTCCCAAACAAGGCCACTGCGAGTGAAGCCCGGAGACGTACCCTCTGGGGTACGTTGAGGACCTGAACGAAGCGAGAACGCTGCTGGCAGACTGTTTCAGCATTCTGCTATGCGGTGGTTGAGCGAATGCGTTCGATCAGCGACGTAGTGGAGACGCCGGGGACCAAGGGAATGGTACGGACGACTCCGCCGCGCGCTTCGACGATCTTGCGGCCGACGATGTGTTCCACCGCCCAATCTCCGCCTTTGACGAGGATATCCGGTTGCAATGCGGCAATCAGGCTTTGGGGGTCCGGTTCATCGAATAGGATCACATAATCGACACAGCCGAGCGCAGCGACCACTTCCGCCCGCTGCGCTTCCGAAACGATCGGCCGATCTGGAGCCTTGTTCAAACTCCTGACGGACGCGTCGCTATTGACGGCGACGACAAGCAGGTCGCCCAGATCTTTCGCGGCCTGGAGGTAGCGCGTATGGCCCACGTGCATGAGATCGAAACAGCCGTTCGTGAACACGATACGTTTACCTTGCGCCCGCGCCGCTTCTAGAAATGGGACGAGCTGGTCTCTGGTCGTAACTTTCACGGACATATCTGCATCATACCGACTGTGCGCTCGGATGGAAAGAGACGGAACACTACTCGGTGTTCTCGTTGCTCACGCCTCCTAACCCAATCACCGACGACCCGTGCTTGGCAATCAGCGCGTCCATCGTCTCGATGGCCTTCGTCCGCCGTTGGTCGAATAGCCCGGGCGGCGTGGGTATCAAGGAGGAGAGCGAGAGCCCGACCAATCGGTACTCGGTGCCGGGACGAATGAGTTCCTGTAGCGCTTGTTGGACTATCGGCCACATGTCGGGATCGTAGTTCAGCTGGTGCGGAAAGCGGTGCTGCTTAGTCGCGATGGCAAAATGGGCGTTTTTCAGCTTCACCGTACAGGATCCGGCAGCCAATCCTTCCTGTCGGAGATCGCGCGCCAGGTCGCGGAGAAATCCGCGCAGGGTTCGCTCTAGAAAAGGACGATCATGCGTATCGTGTTCGAATGTGGTCTCGTGGCTCAGACTTTTAGATTCGCGATCGGCCACCACTGGTTCGTGGTCGATCCCACGCGCCAACTCTCGCATCCAGAGGAGTCGCGTGCCGAAGATATGATGCAAGGGTTGATCCCAGCGTTGGTCCAACAGCTCGCCGATTGTCTTGAGTCCGAGCGGTTCCAGGCGTGCGGCGGTTTTGGGACCGATCCCCGGCAATGCGCGCAGAGGCCGTAGCGCTAAGAATTCCTCTTCCGTACCCGGTGGGACCGTCACCAGTCCATCCGGTTTGTGACTATCCGCTGCGATTTTGGCGACGGTCTTACCGGTCGCGACGGCGATGGTGCAGCGCAATCCCGTGGCCTCGGACAGCGCATCCTTCACAAGTTGTCCCAGTGAGCGAGGATCGGGATGGCGGGTCTGGAGCTGTGTCGTGTCGGCATAAAACTCGTCGATGCTGCTCCATTCGGTGAGCGGGAATAACTGATCGGTCACGGCGCGCATCGCATCATGCAACTGTCGATACAGGGGCCGATCAGGAGGAAGCAGAATGAGGTTGGGACAGAGCTGGAGGGCTTTCGCGGTCGGCATCGCCGAGTGGATGCCGAATGGCCGTACGGCATAACTGGCCGCAGCGATGATTCCACGTGGCGGTGGACTGCCGACCGCGACCGGTTTACCGGCGAGGCTCGGGTCCTTCACCACGGCCGCTGAGGCGAACATGGCGTCGACGTCCCCGAAGAGGATCTGGCGCGACCAACGCATCGCTTGCTCCTGAACAGAGCCTAGCAGGCTACGGAAGAACTATTGTGGCACTGTGGAACTTCGATGGCTTGCACGTCAAGGACACGAGGAGAACATCCCCGCAGGATGCTCAAAATGGCCGTCCAGCAAGGCCGCAGCGAGCGAAAAGACGGGAAGGCTTACGCTTCGCTACGTTGAGCTTCTGAGCGAAGCGAGAACGCCGCTGGCGGACTTTTTCAGCATCCTGCTAGAAGGTAAAGGACAATTGAAGAGGCTGCAAGGGGCATTGAGAGGGAGACCTTGTCGTGTGGGAAGAACATTCGGAATCAGTCGAAACCCTGCCGACAGATCCGAGTTCCTGCAGCGATCCCCGACAGATGCCGCAATGGTGCCGACGCGGCTGAATCGTCCGTCGCTGCCGTCGGTACACCCGGCCGCATCGCCGACAGCGCCAGGCAAATGGCGTGAGGGCAAGGACTTCCCTCTGCAACGAATGGTAGATGGTGATCGCCAGGGTGCCATCCCGATTCATCTCGGTCATCTTGCAGAGAAAATCCGCCCCATGATTCGGCCGTCGCCTCAGGATGTCGTATTGCCATTGATGAATCATTTCGTGCGCCAGCGTGCTCACGATCTCCTGCTCGCCATACTCGCTCCATCGGGTGGCCTGATGGAGCAAGGGAAGGGACAGGCGAATCTCGCGCTTGGTTGGCGGGCGAAGCCCGTCCCGATCCGGTCTCGGCCGCGGTCCTCGACGACTCACGAACATGCCGACCGAGGAGGTCAGCCGACGGCTCCAGACGAGATCGATCGGGGGCAGCAGGCCTGCGAAGTAGCGGCCATTCAGTTCGCTCCACATCTGGGTCAGATGCTGCGAAGTTACCGGTGGAGATTGACGTCGAGACATGCGAAGGGGGTCACCCCAATTCTTCGTGAACCGCCGCGGCCAGCAACGGTACCATGATTTCGTGGTGGCCGATCAGGGAGTAGCCTTTTCCCCCCTTCTGGGTCGGGCGACGCACCACGTTTGTGAGCGGGCGGTAGTGAGACAAGAAGTCCATGTCCACGGTCGTAATGTTGGTCAGATCATGGCCAAGATTGCGCCCCAGTGACACCGCTTTAAGGAAGACTTCCGGCAAAATGACGGCAGAGCCGAGATTGAGATACACGCCCCCCTCCATCCCTGACACGACGGCCGCAAGCCGTCGAAAGTCCAGCAGCGAGGTCGCACCGATGGCGGCTCCGTCCGCTGCAGGATGCATATGGATGATGTCGGTACCGATGGCGACGTGCACGGTCACCGGAATACCGAGCCGCGCCCCGGTCGCCAGGATGCTCGTCTCGCGATGGGGAAACTGCCCCTGGCGTCGGTTGATGTAGTGGCCGACGGATTCGCCGAGCCCCTCGCGATCATGCGCCCCTCGGACGATTGCCTCGTTCAGCATACGGCCGGTTTCTTCCGCCATCCCGAAGCGGCCCTCGTCAATCTCCGCGTCGACTTCCTCAGACGTGTGCCCCATGAGTGCCAATTCGAAGTCATGAATGATCCCGGCGCCGTTCATGGCCACGGCCGACACGATCTCTTGCTGCATGAGGTCCACGAGAATCGGACTCAGTCCGACTTTGACGACGTGTGCGCCGATTCCCGCGATGACCGGTCGGCCCTTGCGATGGGCCATCGCGATGGCTTTGGCGACCGCGCGGAGAGTTTTAACGCCGAGGATATCTGGCAGCGAGCGATAGAATTGGCTGAAGCTGCCCCCCCGGTGCCAGGGGCGAGCACAGTCGGAGACGCGGACCTTGCTGTACCGTTTCTTGAGCGGATACGTCGTGAGATCCGTCACGTTGATCGGCGGGATCAGCCTCGGAGTCGTGACAGGGGGTCGTTGCCGATCAGGAGGCTTTGCCAAGGAGTTGTTCCTCGATGAGTTCACACAGGACGTGGCCGAGCGTGATGTGAGTTTCTTGAATGCGGGCCGTGACCGTGGAGGGCACGACGAACGGATATTCCACCAGACCCGCCAGTTTCCCGCCGGTCCCCCCGGTCCAGCCAAGGGTAGTGAGGCCACAAGCCCGCGCGGCGTCCACACCCTTCAGCACGTTGGGTGAATTGCCACTGGTGCTGATGGCAATGGCGACGTCGCCTTCTTGTCCATGGGCGCGAACCTGGCGGGCAAAGAGTTCGTCGAAGCCGTAATCGTTGGCGATGGCAGTGATGGCGGCAATGTCGGTGGCCAGGGCGATGGCCGGGAGCGGGGCACGCTCCCGTTTATACCGCCCGACGAACTCGGCGGCGAGGTGGGCCGCATCCGTGGCGCTGCCTCCGTTGCCGAAGAGCAGTACTTTGTGTCCGTCTCGAAAGGCTGTGGCGATCACCTTCACGACCTGCACGATGCGATCGGCATGTTCGCGCGCGAACTGTTGCTTGACGGTCGCGCTTTCGGCAAACGTACTCAGTACATGTTCTTTCATGAGAAGCGATTCTAGGCAACCTGCTGTCACCTGTCAAACCTGACTCGCAGGCCGGCAGGACTTTGACGGATGAGCGCATTGGTCGTGTAGGCCAATTCTCCAAACTTCGTATGGAGACACCTCCTTCAAGGCAATTCACTTACTCTGTCGCACAAGAAAACAGGGTCATGGGAAGAGGCATCGTCACAGGGAACGAACCATTTCCCTCTTCACGCAGGGCGATGGGCGCCAGTGAATTGATCGCTCGATATGGCGACGACTCATAGGGTGGGAGAAAAGTATTCCCGGCAAGACCGTAGCGAGCGAAATGCTGATGCATACATAATAGGTCCGTACGTTGAGGTCTTAACGAAGCGAGAACGAAGCCGGAAGGCTTTTATGCCGCCTTATGTTATAGTCCGCACGCAATGGCGCACGACCAACCAGTCAAAGCCTTGGTGATCGCGCTCACCGACCATACGGCGGCGGCGGTCTATTCGATTAATCGTCTGCAGCCGGATTCGCTCTGTTTCGTGTTGCCTGAAGGGGCGAAATCGCTAGTAGAATCAGAGGTCCAGCCGAAGATCGAGCACATGCCTAGACGATGGGATTGGGTAGTGCTGGCGGAGACCCGCGAATTTGTCGGTTGTTATCAGACGCTCGCCCGGACACTCCCGGAGATGTTGCGCACATGGGATGTGCAGCCAGGCGAGCTCGTCGTCGATGTGACCGAGGCTACTCCAGCCATGGCGGGGGCACTGACATTGGTCACCAGGCAGATGAGTTCGAGGATCGTGTCCCTCGTGCCGGCGCAAGAGGGACAGGAGGGGGACAGGATTGATATCGCCGGGCAGCCCTTCGTATGGACGCAGGGGAATCCGTGGGACGAGGCGGCATCTGTCTCACGTCGCGAGGGCTGTGACCTGTTCAACCGGAGATTGTTTGTCGCAGCGGCGAAGCTGTTCCGCGAGGTCGAAGCACGGGTGAGCGGCGGGCAGAAACCGCTCTATCGTGCCTTTGCTGACCTAGCCGATGGCTACGATCTGTGGGAGCGATTTCACTATCGTCAGGCCTGGGAGAAACTTAAGACTGCCGTGAAGGCCTTCGAGATGGCGTCCCTGTGGGGCGGACCACCGGGACTCACGTCGCTGTTACCGGCCATCAAAGCGAATGCGGGATTCTTGGAAAAGCTCGTCCTCGATCCTGCTCCCGTGAAAGACATGCAGGCCCCCGATCTACTGGCCCATGCCGGTCGGCGGCTGCATGGCCTGCACGATCCGGAAACAGCCATGGTCTCGCTGGTTCGAGCGCTCGAAGCCTTTGCCCAGAGACAACTGTTCAAGCAATACACGATCAAAACCTGGGACGTACAGCTGGAGCAATTACCGCAGGCGCTACGAGAAACCTGTCGATCTTGTTGGCTGGAAGATCTCGACGGCAAGTACAAGCTGCCCTTGCAGGCGCAGTTTCGGGCGCTGGCCGGATTGGGTGACCAGATGGGCCAAGCCTTTTTGCGCGAGTGGCCGACGATGAAACCGCTGCTCGACGCCGCCAACCAGGCCGTCCTTGGCCACGGCTTCGAGCCGGTCAAAGCCGAGCGAGTCCAGCAGCTGTACCAAGTTGTCGTCAAGCTATCGGGCATCAGCGAGACATCGTTGCCGAAGTTTCCGACGCTGAACCTCTAGCGCGACGTGTTGGGGGAAGTCGTGAAGACACGGAACAGGGTTCAGAATGTCGTCTAAGGCGATAAAGCCTAGTCTAACGGAAAATCAAGCGTTTAGGGGTACAGAGATGCCGGGTTCCGTGAGTTCAAATTCTTATGAGTTTGAGAACTAGACTGACAGACGTGCAGAGTTGACCGCCCGATTACTTTTTGCTGCAGGCAACTGTCCACAGTTTGTGGCCAAGAGTACCTGGTGCAACCGGTTGCCACTTACCTACTTCTGTGTTGCTATAAACCACTGTTCCGCTTCTCATATTGCCCGAGAATTCCTTGAGCGTAAGCACCCGACTGCGCTCTTCTGCGCAGTCGAATTCCCATTGTTCCTCGGCAGTTAAAAATCTGATGCCCCCCACGGTTTGTACAGTCTTATAGTCGTAGAATTGCCTCATCTTTACCAGATTGCTGTTGCGGCGTATGGTGGCTGGATCCACGTATACATTGTATACATTCTTTTCCGCTTCGTCGCCTTCACTAACCATTACCCACTCCGCATACGCTGGTGCACTATTCAGGAAGAGAAGGATGATTAGCAGAAGTCGTGTCATTGAGATTGTCTCCGTAAGAGATCGTCCTACTGCGGCTTCGCGGCAGCTTGTGGGGGCAAGAGGTTGTCGCTATGAGCGGTGGCTCAACATCATCATCCTATGTCTATGCCGAGCACGTATGTCGGAACCTGAATCGCACTCTTGAACTGTGGGAGATATCGCACCACCTTTTCAAAGTTCAGGCTTCCATCCCAATTTTGGTCGAACTCGGTTCTCATATTCTTCTGAAACGATTTTGTGGTCGTCACATAGATTCCAATATCAATCTGGTCCACAACAGAAGAGTATGAGGAGACGTAAAACTTCAGGAGGTCAATCCCGATGAAGCTGGCATGCCAGAATCCGACTTCTATTCCGACCCTCTCCTTGAGAAAATCCATCCTTGCAGACGGCTCGTCTTCTCCTTGAAAGACATCCGGCTGGTCCTCCCACCCTTTTCCGATGAATTTATCACGCAAAACTTTGTTGAACTCAGAATGTGACAACGTCGGAATTTGAATCGAGTGATGGGTAAGGGTTTCTTCGATCTCCTGCTTGATGGCGAGCGTGCCATTCAAAACCTGCTCGGCAAACCGATACGAATACTTTTCTAATCGTCGTCACAAATCAGAGACCCGTCCATCTCGACCACCTAACTAGTAATCCTTCCGCAATCATCTCATGCTACAGCGCCAGATCGCGCGCATGGTGCGCAGTATGGAGTTAAGCCCTGGAACGGTCAAGGCGTGGGAAGGGGAGGCGGTCACTACTTTACAGTTGTTTCCCCCAAATGTTTCCCCCAAAATAGTGTATTACCGTTGGGTTGGTTCAGGTAGGAAGAGGGAAAATGGCATGAAGAGTTATAGCTTGTTATAAACTATCATACACTAAGCGTAACTCACTGATATTGTGCGATGGATATAAGAATTTACTACGAAGACACCGACTGCGGCGGTGTGGTGTACTACGCGAATTATCTCAAGTATTTCGAGCGGGCGCGGACACAGTATCTCGAAGAGCGTGGGTTGTCAGTGGCCAGGCTCATGAAGGAAGGCACGCTGTTCGTCGTGGTGCACGCCGACGTGGATTACCGATCTCCAGCCCGCTATGACGACCGGCTGAGCATCGAGACGGTCGTCTCCGACATGACGGCAGCCTCCTTCACGTTTTCGCACGTGATTCGAGAACGGGAGAGCCAGCGTGTGGTCGTCGAAGGATCAGCCAGGCTGGCGGCAACGGATGGAAATGGGAAGGTCAAGCGTCTCGACAAGGCTTTGGTTACCGTGCTACGGTCCCGTCTCACAAGGAGTCACTAAATGGATTGGGTCGGTTTTGGATTGCCACCGCTCGGAAGCTTGATCATCATAGCCGGAATGACGATCGGTGTATTCGTACTCGGCTGGTGGTTTTACATGCCCAACCCGATGGATAAAGACAAAAAGAACAGGAAGAAGCCGTAAACCGCGTACAAGTATTCTCCTCCACCTTGTTCTTTGCAATCGCAAGAGCGCACAACACGAAGTGTACCCAACGGCAACGATGTTGGGCGGTCCGGTTCAACCTTCTGGTTGGGCGCTTTCATCTCGTAAGTGCTGGTTTAACGCTGCGCCGAGCTCCTGGCATTTATTCCTGAGGCCTTCATAGGTCTTGAGGTTGGCGTTGTACTCAGCCATCGGATACTTGCTGAGATCACCTTGGCTCTTCTCGTAAAAACGCCCGCAGATCTCCCGGAGAGCTTGGACAGCCTCGAGCAACGCCGCCATGTACTGGTGGGAGCCCTCCAAGGCCCCTGACTCTGCCTTCAATGCTGATGCAATAGCCGCTAGTTGGGACGCCAACCGATCGAGCTCCCTACAGTGAACCCCAAAGTCAGTGGCCTTGAAAAACCCTGGAATTGGGAGTGCCTTGTGCCACGAAAACTTAAAGATCGCGTCGTGAATTGAGACGTACTCGTCAAGGATTGCATTCGTCCTGATCAGTTCATCGGGAAGGTCCGGCATGTTTCACCCGCGAGAATGTGCCTAACGACGAAATTGAGCGAGCGGCGATGCCGTCCGCACGAATCACTGGTTAGCCATCAACTTTTCCGCCTGACGCACGAACCCGCTGCACAATATACGCTTGCGTTTCGGGCGACAAGCACGCGAGCGGCAACGTGCTGAACTGTGCCTTGGAGTACAGCAAAAGCCACACGCCAGGGAACTGCCACAGCTCTTTGACAGCGGACCACTGAAGCGTCGTCGTGCCGATGTCCGAACTCATAGTGAATGAGGACTCGTCAGCGCGGAACGTGGCTTGAGGCTTGTCCATCTGGCGGAACTTGCGCAGCGATTTGCGATAGTGAACGAAGTAGACAGCCGCAGCGAACCCGATGCCCAGCACCAGCACGGCTGCAAGCGCACCGGCGAGCCAAGAGGCCACGCCCTGCGCAATGAGTACGATGAGACCGAGCGCGCCAACGAGGAGCGCAACGATGAAGCCGACACCTACGGAGCGCCGCCAAAACGCGAACACCGCCTGGCGCAGCAGTGTCTCGCTGTAGATGAGTGTGGCCTCGTGGGACATGGTAGCTACCGCTTGAGTTAAGCCGCCGCCGGTGAGGGACAGTGGCGATATAAAATTGCATACACCCGGCGGTCGGCTTAAACCAGTAGTGAGCCAGGATTATTCATGAATGCCATCGCGAGGCGTTCGAGCCCGAAGCCTGCCGGAGCTTCTCCCAAATAAGGTCGACGTAGGTGAACGCTCAGTCCGTCGAGGAGGCCGAACGAGAAAAGCCCCCCGGGCGAGAGGATCGGATGATGTGGCAGGCTATCATGAATAGTCCTGGTTGGGCCAGGCTACTCTGCAGGGGTCTGGTCAATGACCGAGGCAACTTCTGAAACCCGATTTGCCGGGAAGCCTCCTTGCCGAGCGGACTTTTTGAGCATGCTGCACGGGTGTTCTCTGTTCGTTCCAGACGTGCCGGCTCTCGAAGTTCTGCTATGCCGAAATGGTTTTTCCGTAGCCTGCTAAAAGGTGAAAATCTGCTCATTAGCGACCAAAAAGATCGGTCTTCCTCCGGTGGAGATAGACACGGCATGGGCCAATGTCTCCTTCGCCCCTGCTGAAGCAGCGCAGGCCTCCAGAGCTGCCATCGACGGGAAGTGAATCTCGACGATCCGGTAAAAAGGTGGTATTCCCTGAGGAGATGCCACCACCGTCGTTGCCACGATCTTGGTCTTGCCGCCCAGCTTTTCAACCGCCATGGGTACGTGCTCGTCCTGATACACCTTCTCGAAGGCCTCAATATCGGTCGGACGGGGGTAGATCACAATGAATTTTACTCCAGCCATTTGTTCCTCCGTCTCATGTGTTGCTTATGGCTACCGCCCCAGCTCAGCGACCCGGTCCACGAAGACGCTCGATAGGAACCACAGCGCGATGGCCGGGTTCGCTGCAGCACAAGGTCAGGCATCATTTCTGTGTTGTTTATCTTGTTTCCAAGCCCCCCAGGCAAAGAAAAACCCCACCGGCGCACTGAGGATGCAAAGCCATGCCAGAGGAGACGATTCTGCGAACAGCCAAACGGCAAAAGCGGTATAGATAAGTGATCCGACGAAGTAGAAATACCAAGGAATCTTGCCTTTTTTTTTCAATGGTGTGTCGGTTGGCGATGTCATTCGTGTGCCCCGATGCGTCCGGTGATGCCTAACTAAGATTCGACGTCCCAATCATTTCGGCACACCCAGCAGAAATGGAACGTGCAAACCCGTTCGAGAGGCGCGCTCAGGCGCGGGACAACAGCCGATGGCAGCCTCATCGCACAGTCCTTGTCGCTCGTCCCATCGCGCGCAAGCACCTCATTGTTGCAAAAATCAACGCCTTTAACGCGCAGGCGCAGACATTCCCTACGCAAACGCTCTGCACTATAAATACAACGTTCCCATAATCCACGAGACGCCGTCAAGCGAGGCCAACTGAG
>Ga0193745_1000203_pt1 | contig 10837 bp, 6 predicted proteins | sample L1a2metaG_FD_145899 | JGI IMG/M metagenome (GOLD analysis project Ga0193745, IMG submission 145899) | Soil microbial communities from a riparian zone of the East river system, Colorado, United States - L1a2 | ecosystem: Environmental > Terrestrial > Soil > Riparian zone | place: USA: East River... | reverse complement strand
GTGCCATGCAATGTATTCAGATAAGGCGCGCCGAAATTTCCAGTGCCATTCAGGCTACCCACATCGGCCACCCAAGACCCATTATACGCGATACCTGCACTTGTGTCGTCTACCACAACCCATCGAGTAGACATGGCGTCGCTGGGGTTTAGGAGGGTGTGGAAAGCGAAGGAATGACTTCACGTTGCGAAAGATGGTGGCTTGATGGTGGCTATTGTTTCCCACAGCCCCTGGCTCTAATTATCGCTGCGGTGGCCGCTCCCGGAAAATTTCGTGGCGGGCAATAATTACCTGAGGCTTGAAGCTTGAAGCCCAGTGAAAATCGCGTCGAGACCTGTCGATTTACATATATTTATTTTGAGTTATTTCGATGTATCCACTATCAATTACTCTTAATCACGCATAAAGGCAAAATGAGCGCTTTACTAGATCGATTTCTATTTAATTCCGTTTGAAATGAGTGGTATTGATTGCTTCAGTTGCCATACTTCCGAGTGAATGTAATCTTCGCAAATCAATATTAATCAGTGGTAAAGAGAAATTGTCAATTTAAAACAAGCAGGATTGACTTTCATCATGTACAAACACCTTATCATTTGTTCCACTTTCTTGAACATAATCAATACATAATCATTTTCAAACAATGAATGATTTATTAAATTATAACGGCGCCACATATTCAATTAGATACTAATGACGAAAACAAGTGATATCCCTATTACCTCTTCCCAGAAGAAACCAGATATCTTGGCTAGATGGGGCAATAAACGGCTACCCAGATTTCTGGAGAAAATAAGCCAATATAGCTGAAGCATTGAGAGATACAACAAACCTTAGCCTTAGCCTCCTTCGAGCGTTGTTCGTACATCTAGCCAAAGGAACATAAGCAGAGATCCCATTTGATGTTGGAGGCAAACCTTTCTAAGTTCGGCAGAAACTTCGTGGTCATAATAGTGTTTGAACTCAGGTGTTGTTCCGTCAGGATGTGCTGCACACCAATCTTGTGCACAGAGGTTTCTGTAGACAAGTGAAAACTTGTGAGCGCCGCGGCATGAGCAATAGAATATATTGAAATGGCATACCGTGCGGTTACAGACTCGGGATTAGGTCGCATTTTGTTGCCTCTCTTCGTTTGACTGACCTTCTGTCTTTTCTCATCGACTGAAACGGCTACAGATGCTGGTTCCACCACTGAATGTTCTAATGCCAGATCATTTAGAGTCGAAACAGGGACATGATCTACGGAGGGCGTGGTTAATGAATTAATGAGGCCCAAGGTCACGGAGGAATTGTTGACTGCTTACCTCCTTGATCAAGCAGATCATTAGCAAGGCGAGACGCTGAAGAAGGGATAGCAGAGAGAGAAATCTGTGTGAGTGGAATATGCTCCCGATTGTCAGGAAAAATCCCCTCTGCAGCAGGGAGCTCCTCGGTGGAGGTTGCCACCACAGCGGCTGTCTCCGTTGTAGTTATAATAGCCGTTGTATCTGTTGTGGTTGCAGTGACCATAGCTGTGTCTGCTGCCATTGTAGCGACTGCAGCCGCTGCGTCCATACCGGTCGCTGTCATAGCAGCTGTAGCCATTGTGTTCCCTGCGACTGTAGCCGTTGCGTCCACTTCGACCGTCGTTGTATCCGCCGCGACTGTAGCCATTGTGTCCTCTGCGACCATAGCCGTTGAATCCGCCACGACTGGAGCCGTTGCCGTCATAGCGGTTGTAGCCATTGCGTCAGCCATGACTGTAGCTGTTGGGACTGCTGCAACCATAGCTGTATTCGCCACGACTGGAGCCGTTGCCGTCATAGCGGCCGTTGGAACTGCTGCAACCGTAGCTGTTGTATTCGCCCCGATTGTAGCGGTTGTGTCAGCCGCGACTACAGCTGTTGCTGTCATAGTGACCATATCTGTTGTGTCCGTTGCAGTTCTTGCAGTGTTGAGGCCGGAACTTCCTTTGGCCAAAGGGTTTCGAACCTGTCAGAATATCAGATATTTGCATGTAAGAAGTTATAAGTGTGACCTTCGGCATAATCTTGGTTTGGACTAATGTCGGTTTGCTTGAAGATACATTTGAGCCGCTTCCCTTATCGTTTGTCGGTCTTGCGGCAACAGGGATTTCAGCCAAGATTGATGAACCTGGGAGAATCAAAGGCTCTTCGGAGGACTCGGACACATCGTTAAGCCTCGTTGGATTCTGACCCTGTATCTTCAAGTATCAAGAAAGGCCATGGATAGAGAATACAAACTCAACTTTTTTCGCTTTCTTCGCTGCAGCCTTTGCTGTTTCAAAGGCAAAGGGCCGTTTTGAGCCAGACGGGACTGCACCAACAATCCCTTCTTCTTTGACTTCGACGCCGCCCTTGATATGGGTATTGTACCAGGAAGGATAATGTTCAGTAGCAAGTTGGTCAGCTTTCCAGTCGTTTTCGCATAGTGCAAACTGAGGGTACTTCGCACGCATTTCATGACGGTAACGTTGCGCCACCTCCGCATCAGCTTTCCCCCAAGATGAAGGAGCGCGGCGAATGGTTTTAAAGGATTCCCAAATGGCCCGTGCATGAGAAAGAATGTCTCTGAGTTTGTAGCCATCAACTGGTTCCCCGTCAGCATCTTCAATGTACTTCGCATTTTTGTTTATCCCTTTCGACATAAGGGACTTCCCACGGACTGGTTCCACCCCAATGTCGGTGGAGTTGGCGCTGCCTTTGAACGTCGACCAATCGTGTTTGTACCAAAACTTGACTTTGGGATAATCCTTGCGTTTTGGCAATGTGTCGGCTGAAGGTGCTAAAGAGGAGCCAGTAACAAAAGGCAAAGGGGCCATGGAGAGAGACCCTAGGAAAGGCGAAGTCGGACGAGAAGGAATGGTGAAGTGACCAGAGGAGAGACTGTGGTGAGGTACCTGACTACCTGACATCACTGCCTTGACCATTCCTCTGTTGACAGGTAAATTTCGGATGAAAATTCAAGACTCTCACTCACTCAAGTTTGTCAAGACGGGAGCTAGAAACCATCAGAAGCTGTAGCAAAGAGAAACTAAGATAACGTACGACAACATCATATTTTCTCTGGAAAGCTCATTAATTTTCTCTCTCGCAAACTGAAGCTGGGACTGGTTGCTATCGGACTGTGAGGACTCTGCAGAAGAGGAATCCATCTACAAATGCTTTCAGTATGAATCGGTATCCACGTTTTAGCGGACGTACCATACGCCTTTTCCATATACGCGGCAGAGGCTGAGAAAGACTTCTTTGGAAAGGGCGAAGATGTTGCATTCCGTGCGTTCCGTGTATTGTGCCCATGTAATTGGCATATTCCATTTCTTGAGAACCGAAAGACGGCTGACTTCCCTGTTCCAAATGAAAGTAATCCCAGTCATTCGAATTAATGTATAGATAGACGCACAAATGAAGCTGAAGAATTGGCAACTTCCTCCGAACTTGGCTCCCTTGGGTGCGACAACAGCATGGAGTCAGAACATGGTTCGTAGAATGAAAAATTTTCCATAGGGTAATCGACAATTTCATTCCCTTCCATTTCTACAGTTGTGGTTCGGTCCAAATGCGTCAACATGAACTCAAGACGAAACTATACATAGCAAACAAAAGTACACAAATACAACAACACACAAAAATTATGGGACCCAAATTCAACCACCCTTGCGCTGCTTGCCTGCTAATAGTATCTTTCGAGGTGGCTTCGACCGCATGTGAGGAGGGTCGCGTAAAATCCTCTTCGGAATTTCAATGGCATCCCAACCATTTGGAGCAGAAATAAGCTCGCCAGGAGCTGAACGTTTGCCTAGAGAACTGGGGCCCTTTTTAAGTTCATCGATCAATGTTGGATCGTTGAGCGCTGTCTTGAAAACATTAAGGATGTGTTCGGGTTTGGCCCGACTATGTATGCCCTGCTTACCGCGAGGTAGCATATCCTGGGTTATCTGTGGATGTAATGCACGCAAGAAAGCCACGAGGTGTTTCTGCAGGGGTTGGAAGTAAGGGGAAATGTGTGGGAGCATGAGCTCTTCAAACATGCCAGGCACGTGGTTGTATTTCAAGCCTCCGAGACTAGAAAAGTTTGTCTGCTGGAGCCAAAGCTTCATGGGAGAGGCATGAACCCCCTTGCTCGAATTTCCAAACAGGGGAGGATCGGAAATAGAATTGTGGGGACCGCGGAGATGCGTGCATATGAAGAGGAGGACGTAAAAAACGGACTCCAGATCGTGGACAACGCGATGAGAGACACCAAACAGAAGCAGTTCAATTGCGATGAAAGGTGGAGTGCCCTGTAAAGTTTTCTAGATAAGTGATGATAAATTGAGTTAAAATAATCTTACTGTCCGGATACCTGAACCTCTCTGACAGTTGCCCTTGTTGGTGTCAGAGCATTGAACAGGCTGTGTTCCCACAGATGGGCCATCTTCTGCGTTGCCTGGATGTTTGTCCACTGAAGTCGTGTTTTCAGACTCTTCCATATTTTCCAATTGGGCTAATCTCGATGCGTAATCGAAGTCGATGAGCAATCCCTCTCGACTGGAGTACTGCGCCCGCAGGTTCTCGATCTCAGACAGACCAAACGTCTCCGTGATCTTTGCCCGCCATTCCTTCTTCTCTTGGGAATCCGGTCCCGGTGTTCGAAGAAGAACATTTGTATACGAAATGTCTCTATGAATTGTCTGCTTTGACTCAAGACACATGATACCTGTGGAAAGATGAGAAAAGAAAAGAACTCAGGGAAGTACATACCAATCACCACGTCCATAAAAGCAGCCATTAGTTCCCACAGGCAGGAAAAATCGGAGATGTGAACGCCAGCAGGATAAACCACAATGCGGCGCTTTTCTCGATGTTCAATTATCTCCGCTTCTTTGTGACGACCAAATCGAAGCGAGGACGTGTTTCTGAGAACGCAATGGTCAATTACTTCTGGGCAAAAGGGGATGCAATATCCGTCGAGAAGTTCCGCTTCCGATCGCATCGAAATCACAATCCAGCTATCCTTTAAAACCCCAATTCTGCCATCGGGAAGTTCCACTAAAAAAGCCTTGGTCGCTCGGCCGATCAAGGTCTTGGCTTCAAAGAGGACACTAATAACACGATAAGCGGTTTGACCGACTGAGATTGAGACAATTCGGGGGTTGTCTCTTCCAGTAGCGCTTGCTTCAGCAGTGGGAAGGGGAGTTGGAGTAACCTTCGGCTTAGTCGGACAAGCAATGACAGATGCGTCGGGAAAGTCAGTGCGCAAGGGAGGGAATATTGTCTCGAACTTCTTGCCCGAACTGACCCCAGTTTCGCGACAGGATATGGTTGTGTCTACCCCGAGATATTCATCAGGGAGAAAGGCTAGGCCGAGCACCATTCGCAGGAAGACCAGGGTATTAGGTTGCTGTTGGAAAGATATCGGATTTGTCTCCATCGTACCCGAATGGTCGATTACAGAGATAAAGAACCCCGAACCAGTAAAGCTGAGGTTGGTAAGGAAGTCCCTTTCGGGTTGGCTGCAGAACGTTAGGTAGTTTTTAGCAAACATTGTTTCCTTCATGCGCATCGGTGGCAAGTTTTCGCGGGTGGTTTCAGCTAGTGATTGAACATCAATCCATGACATTGATTTGCTTCGGGTGCAACCATCGACGAGACGGACGAGCATTAGATCGGGCTTTCGCAGTATTGTGCTGCCCTTAACGGGCGTATCTTGACATGGGACGAAGTATCGCCGAGGACGAAAGTCTTTCAAGCTGGGTTCGTCCGTGGCCCGGATGAACGACGAAACGGTGGAGATCGTACGATTTAGGAAGGAGGCACATTGCGCCTCGCCACTGGTAAAATTTTTCATGTCGAAAGTTGCATCATCGGCTAGGAAGGTGTTGATGAAGGCTTCCTGGAATTCGACATTAAGCACGAAACCGAAAGCTCTGTCTGGAAAGAGGTGGGAGCTGATGTTCTCGCCGACATAAGTAACACGTTTGTGGACATCGCTATTGAGAAGTCGATTGAGGTGATCCGCCTGGTAACGACCAGGATCCGTGCAAAAAAACTCGGATTGGGTGCGATATGCATATTGGGGACTTGAACTTTGAGTCGGCTGGCTGCTATATCGCTCCGATAAAAAATCGTAGGGGGAATTATCGTTGATGGAGGTTGTGAATGAAGAGGCTACGACGGAGCTTCCAACACCGGAATGAGCCGCCATGATACGTGAAACGAAGGAAAAGTCCTGAATGTCGATAATCGATCTGGATCTGATAGGTAAATATACAGAATATTGTATACAGAATGATGTTACAGAGCGAGGAAAGCAATGGAAAGAAAGGTGGCAACGGTGGCAAAGTGCACATGCCTTCAAAAAAAAACATCGTTAAACAAATCAATCTACGTCCATTTCCTCATTTCCCCCAATAATAGTAGCTTCGAGTCCAGGCTTTTCCACCAGAAAAAAACGCTCCTCTCCTGGAAAAGGCTGATGTGGCACCATTGCAACGACTGCTGAGATTGATTTGATATTGATTACTTGAATCAATTCCTGACGTTTAGAGGACCAGAGCGTACCCCGAGAGGCCTGCAGTAGACCTTCGTGCGGTTGGCTATAGCACGAAACACATGCGAGCGCAATGTCTTGAGACCCAATTGTGATTACGAAGTAAAAGCGAACTTCGGCAACTTGTGTTATGCCACCTTGCGTGAACTTGCAGAGAGATTCAGTCATGGCAATAGAATAAAATTTATTACTAACTTTTATATTCCGCGCCATCCGAAGCTTTTCGAGAGGTTTTGATTCAACCCACAAAGACCGCGCTATTTGCCCAGTAGGTAGACGCAATCGGCCCCATCTAATCACAGAAAATTGAGGTTGGGTTCCAAGTGGTGCCCCGAGATAGGCAACAAGGGCGAGCTTTTCAGTAGGGAGAAGTGGTCTTGCTGTTGTATCACGCCGTCGGAGCAAGACGTACCCATCGCTGAGATCTATCGCACCCCGAGGCAGACCAGCGGGTTCGACTAAGTCGGGAACGATGTTCTTCAGAGCATTGATTTGACAACGGAGGAGGGCACGCTGGGCAAGATTGGCGTATGGATTAGATGGCTGCCGCAATTCTTGAGTCAGACTGCCAATTGTCCGCTCCATCGTCCATTGAGATGAAATGATAAGTGGGCCTACCCTGGTAACTTCCCATGGCATATGAAAGCACTGATGGATGCTCTGTCGAACGAAATGCAAGCGGTCTACTCGGCGTTGATAATATAACTCCTCAAAGCCCTGCGCGAACCGCTTGAGTGCACCGTCGGCCTGGAGTAATTGTGCAGAGCTGATATTGTATTGGTTGAGTATACGCACACCGTAGATGAGATCACAGAGATTTTGATAGTAGGGGGTTGGAAGAACACCATAGAAGACACCTGGACCAAGTCCATACATGTACATCAGAAATTCCCATGCTTTATAGCCACTGGAAATCTTCAGAGCCGGATTTCGCGGTGGACGATCGAATGAACCAGGGAGATAAGGTGTTGCTGCGGCTACTGCGTTGCCATGTTCGATCCATGTATTGCCAGTTAAAACTGCCCAGTCCCAGTTTGATCGCTTGTCCGTAGATGAACAGTCGAATGTTCCACGCCACAGGGGAATCAAGAGGTCAGGGAGGTTGAGACAACAATGGTGCATGATGTCCGAACCGAAGCAAAGTGGAACCGGAACGCAATGCTTCTCGTCCAGTCCTAGGAATATACTGGGTTTGACGATACCTGTCTCCAGACGATTAGCTTTGTATCTCGTCTCATTCGGTGAACGAACGAGAAGACGTAAATGCTCCTGGTACTTAGCAACCGACGGCACGAAGAGGTCAGGATCATTAAAGTCTGGGTCAGGGTGGTTGCAGCCTTCCACATCATAGGGCGGCAACGGTTTCAGAAGGGCGGGGTAATAGTGTGAATCTCGGGGCTTTCGGCGGCCAAGAACGCCACAATACAACCGACAGCCATTCTTTCCCTTATGACCGACGAGGCCATTCATGTAAGTCAACCCTGGGCCATCAGCAGTGCCCAAAGCGAAAAAGGGATTGGAGGTTACGTTGGCAACTTTTGAAGCATCCCACAAAGGCAGACCATCCTTCTGGAGTGCTGAAAGATGTTGTAGACTCCGGAATAAGAAGGAATCCATGATTCGAGGAGGATTCGGCCCAGGGATAACGAACGCCGGGAGGACATGAGGCTTTTTGTAACGTACACCGGGAGAATGGCTGAGGACTACCCAAATGCATATCCAGCAATCAGACTGCTTTGACGCATAAAGCTGTGCACCATCCAATGAAAGCATTAGGACAATGTCGTCCTCTTTGATGAGTCCTTCACCATGAGCTTCCAAATATTGTGAGCCGTCGAAGAAATCAGTGTAGTTCTTGGGTAAACCGTCGTTATTCTCGAGTTCCGATAATAGAGATTCAGTACGGAGCATCCTGTAACGAAGCGCAATTGCCTTGTCTTTGTTTCTCGTGAGTGCTTGCAGCTGCGGGCCAACTGGAATTGTGGTGAAGACTTGTCTTGGCCGTCGTTGGGAGTCAAAGCGACACGCACCGCAAACCGGGCATTCGCTAAGAGCCTTGTATGGGCCGGTAAAGGCAACGCAGGAGTTTATACACATATCATCTGTGATAGGGGAAACACCAGTGATCTCGACCGTAAGTTGTTTGACCTTCTCTAATGACAGGAGCTCGCTTTGTGGGTATTGCCGCTCGATGACCTTCTTGACAGATGTGTAAACATGCTGCGGAGAATCGTGGGTCGCAAAGAAAAGTTCTAAGGAGAATTGTTCACCGGCCGTCAGATCGATGGCGTCCGAGGGGGGATTTTTGAGCCGTGAAAGCACTTCGGGTGAGAGATGACCATCGTCAAGCGAGGCGGCTTTCAATTCTTGAATGAAATCGAGTGAGATTTTGATGCTTTCAAGGGTAGCAGACTCGACCAGATCATCGAGATTCAAATTGAGTTCGATCATGTCTGCATTCTCATCGATGTTCATATGATCAGCCGCTAGCGAATCAGGATCTTGTTCATTCGTGTCCATAATATGATCAGAGTCCAAGTCCTAGATATTCCGCCTGTAATCAAACTGAACATAGAAGATACACCCGGGCTCTTACCTCTGGTTGGTTATTATGTGGCGGCATGGTCTGATCTCCTGAATATGAATTTGCGAGTCAGTTTCAACAGCTCTATGGTCCGATGGGACACAACGAACCTAGCTGGTTTTCAACTAGATTATCAATCGTCTCTACTACGCCGCCAGGTCCCACATCGTCCAGTCCTTCGTTCCCGTCTTGGTCAAACAGGTCATCGATGCCAAAGCCCTCGTCACAGTTGTTGATACCAGCGTCGTTGGCACCCTGGATTTGGGATAGGTTATAAAGGAATCACGAAAGTGGAAATTGTATTCACCTGGTGGGTTTGGGATGCAGCGGTAATAAATGCACTGAATTCTGGGGAAAAGGTAGAAGCCACGTCCCGGAATTGCTTGTGACGCCTATAGGCACTCCCTGACAGGTTTTTGCCTCCTCTGCAGTGTACCTGGCAATTGCATATTGGCATGAGAGGTTGTGGGGATCCGGTGAGTGTGAATGTTGCTGCAACGTCGCTGGGCAGTTCATCCGCAACCTGCAATGGATTGATCCAAGTCGGAGTTTTTGATCAAAGCCTGATCAATGTACATGTACGGCACATCCCCCAAAGCTTGTTCAATATATTACTATTATACTTACATGTTATATAGAACGCAATTTTACTGGAAGAGCCAGCAGAGTGGAAGAATAAATTTAAATTTACCAAGGAATTATTATCTTTGGTGCGAACACATTCACCCTCGTAGACTTGGATAAGAACACTGGGTTGGTTGTTGCGAGTACGCCGAAAATGTTTTGAGTTTCTTTCGACGTCGGAGAACGAGACATACAGGAGGCGGCTCTTGTCGTCACTAAACACGAAATAAAAATCAAGATCATCAAACGGCGCTCGTTGTTAGAGATGTGCGTTGTTGCGATGATCTCAACATGATCGTTTCTCGAAAACGAATTTGAGATACGTGATCTGTCTACAGACCTCAACGTATAATGCGAAATGTAGTATGTAGGATTATCAAAATCAGGTTTCAAAATTTCAAAAGTCAGAGAGGGGGAAAGTAAGGACAAGCTGGCAAGCTGCGTCCGATTTTTCCTTCAATCGTCCGATCTCCTCCCTAGCGATTTCCAACTCTGCTTCCAGCTTGGCCACTCTCTGACCTAAAATATGTTTTTCACTCTCTAATTTTTTTACGTTGTGTACCAGTAAGGACACCCAGTCGCTAGTTACGTCTTGAGAATCTGGGCAAGGAAGATCTGTTGGTAGTTCATCGAAAAGTTGGCCGGGATTTCCGTTTTGCTGCCTAGAAGCTGCTTTCCTGCCGAGCAAGTGAGATGGCAGGCTTATCTTTTAAAGAAACTTTACCTTAAGCTTGGTCTTTCGCAGGGACTAGAAGCGGGAGAAACATCTTCAGGATCTAGTCTCCTTTTTTTGGGAGGGGGTCTAGGTGGTGTAGGCCCGGAGAGCGTCGACCTAAGCCGCCATTTAGGTATAGGACAGTCGATTTCCTTACCATAGTAGCGACAGTAAGCCTCCACTGAGGATGTGTGAGCCCAAAAGGAAATTTTTGACTGCGGGGTTGTGGTGTCTTGGTCATCCTGCGTCGCTTTCTGGAGAGGGGAAACACCGTTTTCTTCAGCCCATCCCAAGCTTGGGCTTGTCTGCAACAAGGGCTTCTCGCTAGTTTCGGACATCTTTAACATTCAAATATTCAAGTTTAAGCGTTCTAGTAACCAACG
>Ga0193745_1000202_pt1 | contig 10902 bp, 10 predicted proteins | sample L1a2metaG_FD_145899 | JGI IMG/M metagenome (GOLD analysis project Ga0193745, IMG submission 145899) | Soil microbial communities from a riparian zone of the East river system, Colorado, United States - L1a2 | ecosystem: Environmental > Terrestrial > Soil > Riparian zone | place: USA: East River... | reverse complement strand
CAGAAAATAATCGCGAGGCCACAAAGAGATACATACAACGCTTCGATCTCAATTAACCGGCCTTTCTCAATGATGCCGATGTTCGTCAGCCAGATCATAGCCGCGATGATCGATCCTCTCGCGCCAAGGCTGGGACGCGCGACGGTGACAAAAGCTATGGCTACGGCAAGCACCGAAAGGGCCGACGGCAGCCGCGCTGTCCATTCGTTGCGCACGCCAAAAAATCTAAAAGATGCCGCTACGAGCCAATTCACCAGCGGCGGCTTCCGGTAATATGGGTTGCTACCGACTTGTGGGACGATGTAGTTCCCCGTCTCGAGCATCCGAACAGCCGGCAAAATCCGGCGTCCCTCTTCTCCCTTGATGGCGATCGAGCCGAGCGCAGGCAAGTAGATAACGGCCCACACGAGCATTACCGTGGCGACGGCTCGAAGCCGCGAATTGACTAGATCTTCAATACTCAATTTGTTGCTCGCGATTTATCCGAAGCCGAGCACCGAACGTCAAATCAAACCGAACCGCAGCTTGACGCGAACGGTTCGCAAACGTAACCTGTATCCCTAGTCCGCGCGCTGATAGGAGTGGGAACTGGTGTCCCACTCTTTTTAGTCTGCGGGCTCTATGTTTTAAATGAACGCCGAATTTATCGCCATGCTCGATTACCTGGAGCGGGAGCGCGGAATTAAACGCGAAATCCTGCTCGAGGCGGTGTCGAATGCCCTGCTCTCTGCGTCGAAAAAGAGTGTTGGGGCGTCCCGTGATTTGCGCATCGATATCAACCCTAAGTCCGGCGAAATCCGCGCGCTCGCAAATTTGGTTGTCGTTGATCAGGTAACCAATCCGCAGGATGAAATCGAGCTCTCGAAAGCGCGTAGGATCAAACCGGACGCGAACGTCGGTGAGATTCTAGAAGTCGAAGTCACGCCGAAAAATTTCGGACGCATCGCGGCGCAGACCGCAAAGCAAGCGATGATGCAGCGAATTCGGCAGGCTGAGAAGGAAATGATTTACGAGGAGTTTAAGGACCGCGCGGGCGAAATTGTCAGTGGCACAGTCCGACGGTTCGACCGTTCCGATGTCATTCTCGACCTTGGGAAATTTGAAGCTGTCATGCCGCAGCGCGAGCGAGTCGCGGTTGAAGATTACAACGTTGGTGATCGTCTCCGCGCGTACGTCGTGGCGGTAGAAAACGGTATACGTGGCCCTGAAATAATTGTCTCACGGAGCCATCCGAATTTCGTACGGCGCCTGTTTGAATTGGAAGTAAGCGAGATCGCTGATGGCACAGTCGAGATTCGCGGCATCGCGCGCGAAGCCGGTTACCGCACCAAGATCGCGGTGTGGAGTGCGAATGAAAAAGTGGATCCAGTCGGCGCCTGCGTGGGCATGCGCGGCTCTCGCGTGAAAAATATTGTGCGCGAGCTTAACAACGAAAAGGTGGATATCATCCGGTGGAGCTCAGATCCAAAGGATTACGTTCTGGAAGCGCTCAAACCGGCAAAAGTAAAAAATCTGGTTTTCGATACAGAGAAAAAGAACGTGCAAATCTCCGTGGACGAAGACCAGCTTTCGCTCGCGATCGGGAAAAAAGGACAAAACGCGCGGCTGACTTCGCGACTCACCGGCTGGGAAATCAACATCGGCAAGGACACGTCAGCGACGACCGTAGTAGAACAGAAGGTTGCTCAAGCCGCACAAACGCTGTCCGGCGCGCTTCCCGTCACCGAAGGACAGGCGCTTAGTCTGGTGAAATCCGGCTTTACTAATCTGGAAGGATTGCGTGATGCAGATGTGCAGGATTTGGTGGATATTCTCGCGGTCGACGAAACAAAGGCGCGCGAAATCTACGATGCAGTGCACCGGCAGGAAGTCGTACACTAACATGGCTCCGTTTGAGGACGCTTGAGCCATGAGCGAAATTTTAAACGAACAACAATGGCAACGAAGGCGAGCAGCAAAACTGCAATGCGTAAGCCAGCCGCGAGCGCGGCGGGACGCAAGACCACTGCTCCTCAGAAGCCAGCTGACGTAGCGCCAAAAGCTAAGGTGTCTAAAAAGGGGCCAGCGGCCCCGGCGGAACCGACCGCGCCCGCGAAGCAGCTCAAGAGCCAGCCGGAAAAACCCGGCGCTTCCCGGCACGCCACGCCGCAACCGGAGACCGTCTCGCTAATTGATCGAAAGCGGCCGGCAAAAAAATCTCCAAGCGGCGAAGTAAAAACAAAGCGCACCGTTCTACCGCCGATCTCCCGTATCCGCGCGTCGCTTGAGGCTGCTTCGAAGCCCCCGCCACCCGCTCAGATTCCTTCGCCAGAACCCCCGCCAGATGAACCGGCAGAGCAATCGCCTGCCGAAATGACTTTGACTCCTGCTGAAGTGGAAATCGGTCCGCAGCAGAAGGTTCTTCTGATTAAGCCTCCAATCGTTGTTAAACAGTTCGCAACCGAGCTCGGACTAAAACCGCATCAGATAATCGCGGAGCTGATGACGCATAATATTTTCGCTAACATCAACCAGACAATCGAGCCCGATATCGCTGCGAAGATTGCGGAGAACCACGGGTTCATTCTGGAAAAAGAGCGGAGGGAAAAAGGAGGCGGCGTTCACAAGGTGGAACAGCAGGTGGTCGCGCCGCCTCCGCCGGTCATTGAGAAGGTAGAGGAACTCAAGCCTCGCGCGCCGATTATCACTTTCATGGGGCACGTCGATCATGGTAAGACCAGTTTGTTAGATGCGATTCGAAAGACGCGCGTCGCATCTGGCGAAGCTGGCGGGATTACGCAGCACATTGGCGCGTACAGCGTCGATCACAATGGCCACAAGATTACGTTTATCGATACTCCAGGCCACGCCGCGTTCACCGCTATGCGCGCGCGCGGCGCGAATGTCACTGACATCGTTGTGCTGGTGATTGCGGCCGACGACGGCATTATGCCGCAAACGGTTGAAGCGATTAATCACGCCAAAGCCGCGCCGCATGTAAAGATCATGGTGGCTGCCAACAAGATAGATCTTCCGGGCGCGAACCTCGAGCGCCTGAAGCAACAACTACAAGAGCACGGCCTTAGTCCGGAAGATTGGGGAGGAGAAACGATTATTTGTCCTGTCTCGGCAACCAAGGGCACTGGAATTGATCATCTGCTTGAGATGATGACGCTGCAAGCCGAGGTCATGGAGCTAAAAGCATCGCCTACTGCCAGACCTCGCGGCACCGTCATAGAAGCCCAAGTCGAAGCCGGCCGAGGGCCTACCGCTACCATAATCGTGCAGATGGGGACACTGAAAATCGGCGACCCATTTATTTGCGGCGACTACAGCGGAAAGGTAAAATCCCTCCTCGACGACCGGGGTAAACCCGTCAAGCAAGTCGCGCCTTCGACACCGGTGAAGGTTCTCGGGTTCACCGGACTGCCGAATGCGGGCGACGAATTCCTGGTTATGGAATCGGAGCGTGCCACCAAGCAACTGAGCGACGAGCGACTTGAGACAAAGCGCACAAACAAGCTTTTCGTGCCGCAACGCGCCACTCTCGAGACCCTGCTTGAAACCGCCGGAGGCAAAAAAGGGTTGCGGATCGTTTTGAAAGCCGACACGCAAGGTTCCGTCGAAGCAATCATCAACGCGTTGAAGCAAATCGAGAGCAAAAAAATCGATCTGGAAATTATTCATTCGGCCGTCGGACCGATTTCGGAATCGGACATGCTGTTGGCGAGTGCCTCCGACGCAGTGGTCATCGGCTTCAACGTGAAGGTCGAGTCCATGGCGGTTCCGGCCGCAAAACGCGAAGGCGTGCAGGTCAAGCTTTACAGCATTATTTATGAACTGCTCGACCAAATCAAAGACGCCATGGCCGGCCTGCTGGATCCGGAATTGCGCGAAACCGTCATTGGACACGCCGAGGTGAAACAGGTATTCCAGTTGAGCAGAGGCATCGTCGCTGGTTGCCTCGTGACCGATGGTCGGATTGCTCGGACGGCGCGCGCTCGTGTTTTGCGAAAGCGCCAACCAGTTTACGACGGCGGGATTTCGACGCTGCGCCGTTTCCAGGACGACGTGAAAGAAGTCCGTTCCGGTCTGGAATGCGGAATCAAGCTGGGCGACTTCAACGAATATCAGGTGGGCGACGTAATCGAGTGCTATCAGCTCGAGCAAATCGCCCAAAAATTATAGGTCGTCCGCCGCGGCGGGCGCCGGCGTTTACCGGAACGCGCTCACACATATGAAACATCGGCTACTACGTGTAAACGAAGTGGTGAAACGCGAGCTAAGCGCCATCATTGCACGCGAGATCAATTTCAAAGGGGCACTGGTCAGCATTAATGCTGTCGATGTGTCCCCCGATCTTAAGAGCGCCCACGTTTTCGTAAGCACTCTGGGCGCCGACAATCTCGCCGCCGTAATCGATAAGCTGGAAGCGCATCGGCCGGCGTTGCAGGCGGAACTGTCCCGGCACGTCGTATTGAAATATACGCCGCATCTCATTTTTCACCTCGACGAGTCCATCAAACGCGGTGCGCGCGTGCTTGAAATTTTGGACGACCTCGGCAAAAGCGACGGCCACGACGAGTGAGTAACACGACGTTCGAAGAGATCGGCCGCGTCCTTCGCGAACATCAGCAGTTCGTTGTGCTAGGTCATGTTCGTCCCGATGGCGATGCGCTTGGCAGCCAGCTCGCCCTTGGCCTCTCACTCCAGAAACTTGGTAAAAGCGTTCGCATCTGGAACGAGGAAGGCGTGCTCGAGAAGTATTCGTTCCTTCCGCGCGCTGAATTGCTGACGAAACCGCCTGCAACAGCAGAGCACGTGGATGTTGCCATCGCGCTCGACACCGCAATTCAAAACCGGTTGGGCACGACGCTGGCGGCTGTTGAGTCGGCGAAAATCTGGATCAACATCGACCATCACGTCACGAATCCCGGCTACGGGGACTTGGTGATCATTGATCCAAGCGCGCCCGCAACGGGAGAAATCATTTTCAGACTGATCAAGAGCCAGGGCCTCCCCTTCGACCGCGATATTGCGGAAAATCTATTCGCTGCGATCTCAACTGATACGGGCTCGTTTCAATATCCAAAAACCAGCGCACGCACGTTTGAAATTGCTGCCGAGTTGGTGCGCGAGGGCGATCTCGACGTTGGGAAAATTAGCCAGCAACTATACGAGAGCTACCCCCGACGCCGACTCGAACTTTTGCGCGAGCTGTTGCGAACGATGCGTTTTAGTGAATGCGGTCGAATCGCAACATTTGGCCTTAGCTTAAAGACTGCGGCAGAACTTGGTGTGATTCCCGAAGACAACGAAGGATTAATCGATCATCTCCGCGCAGTTCAGGGCGTCATCGTCGCTGTATTTTTCGAAGAACTTTCCGACGGAAAGGTGCGCGTCAGCATGCGTTCCAAAAACGAGCGGGTGGACGTGTGCGCGATTTGCCAGAAATTTGGCGGCGGCGGGCACACACTCGCTGCCGGTGCCCGCGTGCGCGGAACGTTGGCGGAAGTCGAAGAAAAAGTTGTGGAGGAAACTCGTGAAGTCGTTAAGCGCGCCCACGTCTCCTGACGGCGTCCTGCTCGTGGATAAAGCCGAAGGGATGACGTCGCACGACGTTGTCGCCCTGACGCGACGACAAATTGGGACGAAAAAGATTGGCCATTGCGGCACGCTCGATCCGATCGCTACGGGCCTGCTTCTGCTCACTGTGGGACGTGGCACAAAGGTTCAGGATTTGCTCATGAGTGAGGACAAAGAATACGTAGGCACGTTCGTGCTCGGCGTGACGACCGGTACACAGGACCGGGAAGGCGAAGTGATCGAGCAACGCCCGGTGCCTCCGCTGGATGAAAATCAAATCCGAGCCGCATTCGAAAAATTCCGCGGCGATTTCTACCAGGTGCCACCTATGGTTTCTGCAAAAAAGCACGGCGGTGTGCCGTTGTATAAGCTGGCGCGCGAGGGAAAAGTAGTGGAGCGCGAGCCACGCCTCGTCCACGTCTATCGGTACACAATCGACGGCGTCGCATTGCCAGAAATCCATTTCAGTGTGCTGTGCAGCAAAGGCTTTTATGTCCGCACCTATGTTCACGACATCGGCGAAGTGCTCGGTTGCGGCGCGCATTTGAAATCGCTGCGCCGGACGAAATCCGGCCGCTTCGACGTAACCAATGCGATCACCGTCGACGAAATCAAAAACGCGACGCCGGACCAAATTCTCAAACGGATGCTGAGTTTGCCAGAAGTTTCTAGGATGCGCGGAGCGTAGCAGTTATGATGCAAGTCCTCCGTTCCATTCCGGAGCTCTCGCCGTTACCAGGCCCGCTCTTTCTCGCCATCGGCGTCTTCGACGGGGTCCATCTTGGGCATCAGGCAGTCATTTCGACTTCTGCGGAACACGCTCGGGCGGTAAATGGAACGCCTGTGGTAGTCACCTTTGATCCGCACCCAGAAAAAATACTGCGGCCTGACAAAGCGCCGCATTTGCTTACCGCTACGCCCCACAAGATCGCTCTGATTCGCGCGCTTGGTGTGCGACATCTTCTGATCATTTCGTTCGATAAATATTTTGCCACCACCGAACCCGAGGATTTCGTGCAGCAATTGGTCCAGCATTCGAAACCGCTGCGGGAAATTTGCGTCGGACACGAATGGTCATTTGGAAGAAATCGCCGTGGCAATCTCCAGTTGCTTAAAAAACTCGGTGCGCAGTTTGATTTCAACGTCGTGGGAATTCCGCCGGTGACTGTTAATGGCGAAATTGTGAGTAGCACGAGGATCCGTCGCGCCGTGGAAGCTGGTGATCTAAAAAAAGCTGCGACCATGCTTGGCCGCGAGTACACGATCCTGGGAACAGTTGTCCGTGGCGATGATTTGGGAAAGAAAATCGGATTTCCGACCGCAAACCTGAGTGCCCACAGCGAGCAATTTCCACCGAACGGCGTTTATTTTGCCGAAGCAAGGCTCGACGGTATTGTCTATCCCGGCGTTGTGAATCTCGGTTGTCGGCCCACGATGAGCAGCGGCAGATCAGACCGCATTCTTGAGGTTTACCTCTTCGATTTCGATCGCGACATTTACGGAAAAGATCTCGAGCTGCGCTTTGTCCGTTATCTCAGGTCGGAGAAGAAATTCGAGAACGTCGATGCGCTGGTCCGGCAAATCGAGCGCGATGTGCAACAGGCGCGCGAACTGGCCGCGGGATAATCGAGCCGACGCTTCAAAAATCCAGCCGGGTCAGATCGCGTACTTCGGGCGTCTTGCGGATGGCGAAGATGATAGCGAACGCGCCGACTACGAGGCCGCAGCCGAACGCGAAGACCAGCAACAGCCAAATCGGGAAGTCCGCCATCTGGACCATGCCTTGGCGAACCAAGCTGCCGCCACCGGAAAGGAAGTACGCCATTCCGGTTCCGATTAATGCCAGGCCAACGACAATCATTGCACGCAGCCATTGCGGCTCACGCCGCGCTGCCGGCAGCCTGGCTATAACGCGCGCGGTGAATCCGTCGTCGTTAATGTAGGGCACTGCTTCGCGCAGTTGTCGGTCTAGCGTCTCGTCGTCGATCATTGGATTCACTTTATCAATTCGGCCTCCACGCCGCCAGTGTGCGTTTCAACCTTTCGCGGCCACGCAGAACGTTCGTTTTGACCGTGCCGAGCGGAATTTCAAGGACACGCGCGGCTTCATCGTGCGACAGACCGTTTTGGCAGCAAAGTACGACCGCGGTGCGCTCGTGTAACGGAAGCAAATTAAGCGCGTGCATAAGATCGTGTCTCAAACCGGGATCGACAGTCTGCGGGTCCTGTTCTGCCTGCCATTGCTTCTCATCCACACCCACCAACTCCTTGCGACGCCGCGCGTCTTCGCGAAAGCAATTGTACGCGATTCGATAAAGCCATGTGGAAAACCGCGCTTCACCGCGAAAGCTGCGGATGTTTTTGTAGGCCCGGAGAAAAGCTTCCTGTGCGAGGTCGTCTGCCAGCGCGACGTCTGTGCGGGTGAGTTGCCGCAGCAGACCGCGCACGCTCGATTGGTGCCGCCGCACGAGTTCACCGAAGGCGTGCTGATCGTCATCGGTAAGAACTCGCGCAACGAGGTCCGCATCAGTGAGCTCCACGGCCGCAATATTACGGTGCCGGGGGCGGAGGCGGAATGTCCTTTTTGTTTTCCAATTTCCATACAATCAAATAACCAAGCCCGATCAGGAACGGAATCAGTCCGAACGACCACGCGCCGCCTTCCCAGTCGTTGACCGCCGCAAGCCAAATCATCAGGCCCAGGCCCACCATGGTCCAAACCACCCCGCGCCGAACATCCGAGCGCCGGCGTATGCCTCGGGTGGCAGGAGCCAGCAGTTCTGCGGGAACGGGCTGACCTTTCTCCACCATCATCCGGATGGTCCGCTGCCGCATTCGGGTCGCGATCATGGAAAATATCCCAACCATGACCACGATCGCCACCGGCGCGCCGAATATGGATAAAAACACGATTGCGACGATTGGGATGGCGACCAAATTGCGCATTTGGTCAAGGTCGGCATCGTCATCTTTGTCTGTGTCAATGACGATGCCATGCTTGTGACCAAGCTTTTTCCCCAGTTTCCGGTGAATTCTGTCGGCGAGATCGGATGAAGCGGAACTAGCCGTTGCACCAGGTGCTGCCGTTGATGCTGGCGACGCTATTGAGGTTGCCGCTGTCGCGGCCGTTGCTGCCGTCGGTGCTGTCGGGCTGGCAATCGGGGCTTCGGTTGGAGTCTGCGGAAACAAGCTGCCATACAACCCGAGCGAGCACATGCAGAGGAGGAATAGTTTTTTCATAGAGTGTTTGATCATAGGATGCAGCAAACGTCCGATTTGGATTCAACGATTTTGAGTATTCGGAGGCAATTAAAAGGTTGCGTGGCGCGGTTGGCTGGACATTATTGTTCCTCTCAAAACTGCGGGTGTAGCTCAGTTGGTAGAGCACCACCTTGCCAAGGTGGACGTCGCGAGTTCGAGCCTCGTCACCCGCTCCAATCTTCCCTGTGTATCTGTGGCGCAGAACAGCCGAAATACGTTGGCTTAAAGCGCGCGAAGACCTTCTCCAAGCGCACGCTCACGGGCAGCTTGTGATCGTACGCAGACCGGCGCGTAAGCGCCTGGAACTGGAAATTGTATGCCGCTCGCGGAGCGATTCGTCTGTGCTGCTCACGGAATTTGGCGGCCAGATCGAGGCATTGCCACGTAATTGGTTGGAACGATTTGCGCGTGGCGATGCGAAGCCAATCAAGATCGGCAAACGATTGATGGTCGTCAGATCCATAAACGAGCTGCAGCGTTGTAGTGTCCGCTGTCCCCAGCGGAGTTCCCATCACCGCGCCAGACCTGGTGCGCTGAGGGCAGCGCCCCCTGCCGCCCACACCATCAAGCCGGCGCTCCTTGTGATCCCAGCCTCGTTGGCATTTGGAACTGGCGAGCATGCCACGACGGGAATGTCGCTTCGCTTTTTGGAACAACTGACCCGCCGCTGGAACCCCGGCTGGTCGCTCGTCGATCTTGGGACTGGCAGCGGAATTCTTGCTCTAGCGGCGAAACGTTTCGGTGCTGGCCGCGTTATAGGTATCGATAATGATCCCGCGGCGATTTCGATGGCCAAATCAAACGCCCGTGTGAACAAGATTCGCGGCGCCACTTTTCAATTAGGCGATGTGCACAAATGGAACCCGGCACAGAAGACCGATGTGATTACGGCAAATTTATACAGCGATTTGCTTATTGAAATCTTACAGAAATTACGCGGCGGCGGGTGGCTAATTCTCTCAGGCATTTTGCGCAGCCAGAAACACGAATTCGTTCGCGCGCTGCAGCGGAACCACCTCGACGTGGTCGACATGAAGCGTCGCGGGAAATGGATGGCTTTTCTGGCGCGGCGGACCGGCACGCTGGGGACGCCGGACCATGGGCCGGCAAATTTTTGCGGCGGTGATAGACCGCCGCTACAGTAAAAACCAGATGCAATCCGAACAGCTTGCTTATGCCATCGTCACACCATATTCGATCCGGAAATCGCGCACCGGCGGCATCGTTGGCCGGTTGATTTCCCGCACCGGACTCGATTTGGTCGGAGGCCGAATGTTCGCTCCGGGCCCGGAGCTAACCAAGCGGTACGCCGACACGATTGTGACGGAAACCGACCCAAGCCATCGCGCCACGCAGCAATTGATTCGCCAGTACGTGCTGAAGAATTTCACCGGAGAGAAGAACGGTCAACAAGCGCGTGTTTTGTTTCTGATCTTTCGCGGACCGGACGCTGTGGAAAAGATTCATCACGTCGTGGGTCACATCCTGCATGAGCGCACCAGCGGCGAAACGATTCGTGATACCTACGGCGATTACATCACCGATGATGCAGGGAATGTCCTCTATTTCGAGCCGGGAGTGGTCACTGAATTCGAACCCGGCGCGGTCGAACGCGATTTAAAACTATGGGCGGAATTTTCTGATTCGGATGGTGGAATCGTGGATTACGCCGTGCCGTTTCCGCGTGGCGCGCAGATCGAAAAAACGCTCGTGCTCATTAAGCCGGACAATTTCCGCTTCCCAAATCTGCGTCCAGGCGGCGTGATCGAAGTGTTTTCGCGCACTGGCCTCTCGATCATCGGCTTCAAAGTGCACCAGATGAGCGTGGCGCAGGCGGAGGATTTTTATGGGCCTGTGCTGCCGGTCCTTGAGAAAAAGCTCGGTCCGAAAAGCGGCCGCGAAAACTGGGAGAGCATCATCGAGTTTATGGCCGGTAAAAAGCCCAGCGAATGTCATTCAGACGAACGCGACGCGCCTGGAACGGAAAAATCGATCGCCATTGTTTACCAGGGCGTGGACGCCGTGAGCAAAATTCGCGACGTGCTCGGCCCCACTGATCCGGCAAAAGCGCCGCCG
>Ga0193745_1000201_pt1 | contig 10924 bp, 9 predicted proteins | sample L1a2metaG_FD_145899 | JGI IMG/M metagenome (GOLD analysis project Ga0193745, IMG submission 145899) | Soil microbial communities from a riparian zone of the East river system, Colorado, United States - L1a2 | ecosystem: Environmental > Terrestrial > Soil > Riparian zone | place: USA: East River... | reverse complement strand
TCGAGCTAATGTTGATGATCCGGCCGCTCCGCTGCTTGATCATCGGGCGCATCACGGCCTGGATGAAATTGAACGCACCTTTCAGGTTCGTGTTCAGGACGGTGTCCCAATCCTCCATCGACATCCGCATGCTCAGGCCGTCGCGGGTCACGCCAGCGTTGTTCACGAGAATGTCGACACGGCCGAAGTCCGCGAAAATCTGCTCGGCGGCTTTTTGCACCGCGGCCTGGTCGGCGACGTCGACGGCGTAGGCCTTCGCCGCGCCGGCGCGCGCCGCATTAATTTCATCCGCGGTTTTCTGCGCATTCACTTCGGTGCGGCTGACGGAAGCAACGCGCGCGCCTTCTTTCGCGAGACGGACGGCGATCGCATGGCCAATACCGCGACCCGAGCCAGTCACTACCGCGACCTGATTTTCGAATCTCATGACGCCAAATGTTATGCAGCCCGGAGCGAAGGACAATCATCAAGGAGCGGCGGCCTCCAGACCGCCGACGAATTAGACGGCGGTTTGTAAACCGCCGCTCCTTGAAGCTCAAAAAGTAAACACGCTCAGGAACGCCACCTCGACGGCGAGTGCTTCCTGGATGTTCCGGCCGAGGTGATCGCGCATTTCTTCGAGACGCCGGATGCGTCGCAGGATTTCCGGAGTTTTCAGGCGCGAAGCAAGGCTTTCGGTTTTTTTCCGTGCCTTGGGCAGCTCCCGCCGCGCCACGCCCGTGCTGGCCCGGAGGACGTCCGACCACCAGAGAAAAAGAATCTCCACCAACCGCGCCCGGTGCCGCACATACTGGCTTTCCGTCAGCGCCTTGTAGAAATCCTCGCGTTCGTCGAGCCAGGCGCCATCGGTGGTGTTGCGATAACGCGCCTCGTCGCGCTTCAGGGCCGCGGCGTTCTCTTCCTGGATCGCTTCCCGCAACTGGGCAAGCAGGCGATGGAACCCCCGCGCGAGTTGATAAGCCGGTTGAATCGCCTGCCCTTGGGCGCCGGCGGCGGCCCCGAGCAAGTCCACCAGTTCCTCTTCCTCGGGCGAGGCTTCCGCTTTCTCGCTGGCGGCGAGCGGGACGGCGATGCAACGCGACAGGATGGTGTCCGGCAACACTTCGGGCATCGAGCTAAGCAGGAGTAACAACGAGTCGTTAGGCGGTTCCTCCAGCGTCTTGAGAAACGCATTGGCGGCCTGGGGTTGAAGCCGGTCGGCGTCCGTAATGATCGCGATCTTGCGATGGCCATTGGCGCTCCGCATCTGGAGCGAGTGCTCGAGGGCGCGAATCTGGTCGATCACGATCCGGCGTGATTTGGATTCCGGCTCGGCAAAGAAAACGCCTGGCGGTGGCGATTCGAAAACATTCGCTGATTGCGTGCCGGAAAGCAGATTCGAGAGGTCCGAAGCGAGACCGCGTTTGCCGCTGCCGGGCGGACCGGAAATCAGATAGGCGTGCCCGAGCCGGTTGCGCTCATAGGCCCGGGTTAAATATTCGAACGCTCCGTTGCGAGTGAAAGCCATCGTTACATTTTGGATTTTGGATTTTCGATTTTGGATTGGGGGAGCGAAAGACGACTGGTGACTGCATTCCAAACTTCGTCCTCAATAGCATCAGGAGATTGGCGACCGTCTACTACGATGAAACGATCCGGCTCGCGGGCGGCAAGAGCGCGGTAGCCCTCACAGACGCGTTCGTAAAATTCGACTGGCTCCTGTTCCATCCGATCGTGCACCGCAACGGGACGGACCCGTCGCAACATTCGCGCGCGAGCGGTCTCGACGTCCACTTCGAGGATGAACGTCACGTCAGGTCGGGCGGTGCCGACGGCAAAAGCATTCAGGGTTTCGACAATTTCCGGCGGGAGTTTTCGCGCCACGCCTTGATAGACGGTGGTGGAATCGAAGAAGCGGTCGCATATCACGACCGTCCCCTGGGAGAGCGCCGGCTGAATCGTTTCCCGCACGAGTTGGCTGCGGCTGGCCGAGAAAAGCAACACCTCGGCTTCCGGCGTCATCGCGAAGCTTTCCGGCGCGAACTGGAGAAGGTCGCGAATTTTTTCCCCGATTGCGGTGCCGCCGGGTTCGCGAGTGATGAGCGTGGGCACGCCGGCCTGTTCGAGACGCGCGGCGAGGCGCTGCACCTGGGTCGATTTCCCGCAGCCTTCCGAGCCTTCAAATGTGATAAACGCGCCGCGCGACATGTGAACGAGTGTGAAACACTGTGGCGACGTTGTCGAATCGAAGCGGCCGTTGCGCGTGGAAGCAGGCCAAGCATCAAGGAAGGGCGCTTTCCAAACCGTCCGTTGTTCGGTCGGCGGTCTGGAGGCCGCCGCTCCTTGAAGCTTTCAAATTCACCGGCGCTGCTATAGTTACCAAAGCGTGAAGAACTTCTGGCTCGTGAAATCGGAACCGGCGGCCTATTCGTGGGATAATCTCATCGCGGACGGCAAGACGGCGTGGACCGGCGTGCGGAATTACACGGCGCGAAATAACCTGCGCGCGATGCGAAAAGGCGACGCGGTTTTCTTCTATCACAGCGTGGAGGGAAAAGAGATCGTTGGGATCGCGAAGGTGGTACGGGAAGCGTATCCCGACCCAACGGCGAAAGAGGGCGATTGGAGCGCGGTGGACATCGCCCCGGAGAAACCGTTGCCGAAGGCGGTGACGCTCGACGCGATCAAACAAAACCCGAAGCTCAAGGAGATGGCATTGCTCCGCCTGTCGCGGTTATCCGTGCAGCCGGTGATCAGCGCGCAGTTCGACGAGATAGGACGAATGGCGAAGGCGTAGCGACATTAGGCTTGTTTGCGCCCCGGTTGGGGCCGAAAATCCCCGGCGTGACCGGGGCCAGTGCGACGTCGTTGTCTTCCATTTTCGCGCTCTCGGCAGAAGCGGAGCGCGCGGCCCTGGTCGTTTCGATCCATGACGTCGCGCCTGCCACGCAAGCGCGCACGCAAGAGATTATCGCGGAGCTGGCCCATCACGGTGTCGCCGTGACCTCGCTCCTGGTTGTGCCGAATTATCATCGCCGTGGCTGCTCCACCGAAGATCGCGCCTTCGTTCGCTGGCTTCAGGATTTGGAAACAAAAGGACACGAGATCGTGATCCACGGTTACTTTCACGAAAGGCCGCGGCAGGGCGGCGAGTCGGTTTCCAAAAAATTGTTCACGCGGTTCTACACGAAAGGTGAAGGAGAGTTTTACGATCTCGACTACGACGAGGCCTTTCGCCGCATCACCCAGGCAAGGGAGGAATTCACGGCGGCGGGATTAACGCCGCGCGGTTTTATCGCGCCGGCCTGGTTGCTCGGAAGGCCGGGAGAACGTGCGGCCGCGGATGCCGAGCTGGAGTACACGACGCGGCTGACTGGGCTCCGCGATTTGCGTTCCGGCGAAAATTATCAGGCGCGGACTTTGGCTTACAGCGTGCGGAGCGGATGGCGCCGCACGACAAGCCTGGCTTGGAACAACCTCCTGGTGCGCCACCTCGCGGAGTCGCGGCTGGCCCGGGTTAGCATTCATCCCCCAGATCGCGATCACCCCGAGATCTGGCGCCAGATACTGCGGTTAACGGATCGGCTCATGCAAAATCGCAACGCGACGACTTATCGCGACTGGATCGCGGAGAGGCGGGCTGGGCGCCAGGCCTAACGAATTGTCATGAGCCGCTGCGACCTGCATCTCCATTCACGCTTCAGCGACCGTTCGGAGGAGTGGCTCTTCCGGCGGTTCGATTTCCCGGACAGCTACAGCGATCCGCGCGAACTCTATCGGCTGCTCCGCGAACGCGGGATGGATTTCGTGACCATCACCGATCACGACACGATCGACGGGAACCTGGAGATCGCGGAACTGAAAGGGACATTCATCAGCGAGGAGGTATCGACGCACTTCCCGCAGGACCCCTGCAAGATTCACCTGCTCGTTTGGGGAATTTCAGAAGCGCAGCACTCGGAGATCGTGGCCGTGCGCGACAATATTTTCGAGCTGCAAAACTATCTGCAGCAGCAGGCCATCGCGCATTCGGTGGCGCATCCGCTTTACAGCATCAACGGGAAACTGGAAACCGCGCACCTCGAGCGCCTCATTTTGCTGTTCAAACACTTCGAGGGAATCAACGGCTTGCGCGACGCACTCCTCAGCGTGCTCGCGCGCGAACTTCTCTCCGGCCTGACACCGCAGAAGATCGAAGAGATGGCGAACCGCCACAATCTCCAGCCGACCCATCCCGAGCCGTGGCGGAAAATTTTCACCGGCGGTTCCGACGATCATGGGGGGCAATTCGTTGCCGGCGCCTACACGGAGACGCCGAAGGCCCGGACAGCGATGCAACTTTTGCAGCACGTCCGCACAGGCGATTGCGAGGCGCGCGGCGAAGGCGGAACGCCACTCGCCTTGTCGCACGGGTTCTACAATACCGTCTCCTGTTTCATCCGGGACCGATTCACGGAAAAATTGGGGCCGACGGGGCCGCTGCTGGAGACGATGTTCTCGCGCTTCATGGAGGGGCGCGACCCGACGGAGTTCACGCTGCGGGAAAAGGCGACGTTCATCGCGCAAGGCGTGATGTCGGGGAAAATTTTCGAGCTGGCGAAGCCGCGCAACGTTTCCCTCTGGAAAGGGCTCTCCAAACATTTCGCCCAGCCGAAAGTAAAGGCCCGGCTCGCGAAGGAAATGAAAGGCGTCGAGGAACCGGAGCGGCGCACGTTCCTGATGGCGAACCTGGTCTGCGAGCAGCTCGCGTTTCGGCTTTTCGAAAAATTCGTCCAGCAAATCCGCACCGGCAACGTGATCGAAAGCATGCAGGCCCTGAGCGGGATCGCTCCGATCATCGTGCTGCTCTCGCCTTACATCTATGCGTTTCACAGCCAGGCGCCGTCGCGCCGCTGGCTCCGCAACATTCTTACCGACATGACCGGCGCCATTCCGCCGGTGCTGCGGAACCAGAAGCGCGCCTGGTTTACGGACACGCTCGATGATGTGAACGGCGTGGCGACCACGATCCGCAAAATGACTGCGGCAGGTGTGGCCGCCGGCGAAAAGCTGATCGTGGTCACGTCGCGGCGCCGGCTGGCCGCGGACGAGATCCCCATCAAAAATTTCCGGCCGATCGGCGAGTTCGAGTTGCCGGAGTACGAGCTGCAACGGCTGAGCTTCCCGCCGATCATGCAGATCCTCGATTACATCCAGCGCGAGCAATTTACCGAGATCATCATCAGCACGCCGGGACCGATGGGCCTGGTCGGGTTGCTGGCGGCGAAAATGTTGAACCTGGAAACGAGCGGCATCTATCACACCGACATCCCGGAATACGTGCGGATCCTGACGGAGGACCGTTTCCTCGAAAGCCTGGCCTGGAGTTACATGCACTGGCTCTACGGCCAGGTCGACACGGTCTTCGTCAACTCGGAGCACTACCGGAAAGCCTGGATCGATCGCGGTTTCGCCCCGGAAAAACTCAAGATCCTGCCGCGCGGCCTCGACACGGACCTGTTTCATCCGTCCCGGCGCGATCTCACTTACTTGCAAGGTTCCGGCGTGAACGGCAAAGAAGTGCGGCTGCTTTATGTCGGCCGGATCTCGCGCGAGAAAGATCTCGATGTGCTGGCGACGGCTTACAAAAAAATCCGCGAGGCGGGGCATCCCGTGAAACTGTACGTGGTCGGTCTCGGACCGTACAAAGACGCTTTGGCCGAAACGCTCCCGGATGCCGTTTTCCTTGGCTACTTGAAAGGCGAGGCACTCGCCAAAGCCTATGCTTCCGCGGACGTGTTCGTTTTCCCGAGCACCACGGACACTTTCGGCAACGTTGTCCTCGAAGCCCAGGCCTCCGGATTGCCGGTTATCGTCTCGGATGTGGGCGGGCCCAAGGAACTCGTGGACGACGGAACGACCGGACTGGTCACCAAGGCGCATGACGCGGACGATTTCGCGCGTGCGATCGAGCGGATCAGTGGCGATGTGCAATTGCGGACGCAGATGGGCCGGGAAGCGCGGCGGCGGGTGCTCGATCGAAGCTGGCCGGGGGCGTTCCGGAAGTTCTGGCAGGCGACCGAACTATAAATTCCATACGATTTAAGAGATGGGACCATGCGCATTCTGACCTACCTTTTTTGTCTCTTGGTCTCGATTTCGAGCCTGGCCCGGGCCGACGAAACCGTGCGTCAGGTCCAGGAAGAACTGCGCAAGCGTAACCTCTACTTTGGCAATATCGATGGCCAGACGAGCCCGGTCCTAGTCGACGCGTTGAAGCGTTACCAGACGCGGAAAGGATTCGCGGTTACCGGCGCGGTGGACGGGGACACTGCAACCTCGCTTCACGTTCAGGCCACGACGGCTGCCGCGACGGCGACGGTCATGCCCGATATGCCGGTGCTGAAGAGCGACATCGAGAGCGCGTTGCCTGAGTCACAGCGCCTGGCTTTGCAAAAAGAAGCCGAAGAGAAACCAGACCTGACGCCGAGCCCGCCGCCACCGGCCGAATCACCCGCGCCCGGACAAGATCTCACGCCCGACCGGGTCAATAAGCTCGTCCAGGATTATCTCCGGGACGCCGAGACCGACAACGTAGCGGCGCAGGTAAAATACTACGCCTTCCCGGTGCGCTATTTCGACCACGGCACGGTGCCGCAGCAGTTCGTTACCCAAGACACCAGTAATTACGTCAAACGCTGGCCCGAACGGAAGTACACGCTCACTGGCCCGGTGAACTTTTTTGCCGCGGAAAAAGAGGGCGAAACCGCGGTGGAATTTACCATCGCCTTTGAACTTCGGAGCGCCGCACGGACCGCCAAGAACCGGGCCGTCGGGAAGACCAAAAACTGGTGGACCATCCGGGCTCAGGGGGACGAATTGAAAATAGTTGCCATTCGGGAGGCCCGCTTACGCGAATAAAGAGGTAGAGTAACCGTCTGAATCGGGCCGGATTGGAATGCTCGACCGAGAAGGGAGGCAGCGGATGTTGTGAAATTGAAATGAAAGTCCAAACCAAAATCACGCTTCTGCTCCTGGTGGTGGTCGCGATTTTCATAGCGGGCCTCTGGGTTTTTCGCGCGTTTGATCAAAGAAATTTCCGGAAGATTCGGGGCGACCGATTGATCGAAGCCAAACGCTCCTTTGATGCTTTTCTCGCCCAAGACGGCGAGCCGTTGGAAACCCTGGCCGATTACGACACGACTTGGGACAACATGGTTCAGGCCATCGAAACCAAGAACGAAAAATGGCTGAGGGAGAACGTAAGCAGCGAAACTCTTCTCGGCTACAAAGCGTATGCCGTTTGGATTTACAATCGCGACGCGACACTGGTTTATTCACGCAACGCAATCCCCGTCGATCCGGAGCTCGACAAATCTGTTCAGGAAAACCGCCGGAATATAATTCCGCCCGATCTTTCCCTTCCACGCGAGGCCTTCGACAAGCTTTTCGCCAAACAACCTTTTGCGCACTTCTTCGTCAAAATCGATGGCGATCTCATGGAGATTCGCGGCGCGACGGTGCATGGCTCAAAGGATTCTGCCCGGCAAGGCCCGCAACAAGGGTTTTTCTTTGTTGGGCGCCTGTGGAATCAGAAACCCTTGGAGTTGATGTCGCAGTTCTCGAACAACAGGCTCAGCTTGTTACCTGCCCAAGCTCACCCGCAAGAGATTGTCGAAGATGGATTGATCGTCTTCACGAGGAGTTTGTCCGGTTGGAATGGTGAGCCCGTCGCGCACTTGGTGATCCGAAACGAAATGCCGGTCGTTCGGCTTCTCAACCAGTCGAACGAACGCCTGATCATGTCGCTCTTCATTTTTGCGTTAGTTTTGCTGCTGTTGATCTACTGGTCGGTCGTCCGCTGGGCTAGCCAGCCGCTCCGCCGGATCATGGAAACGTTGCAGCGCAGCGACCCGAAACCGATTGAGCGCCTGTGCGCGGACCAGTCCGAATTTGGCGAGATGGCGCGGACCACCAAGAAATTTTTCGAGCAGCGCGACAATCTTGTCCGCGAGATGGAGGAGCGGCGGGCGACTGAGGAAGCCTTGCGTAAGAGCGAAGAAGAGCTGCGCCATTCCCAAAAAATGGAAGCGGTCGGCCGGCTCGCGGGAGGCGTGGCGCACGATTTCAATAACCTGCTCACGGCGATCATCGGTTACGCGGAATTGATCGCCACCAGGGCAAGCAGCAATTCGCTGGCGAAACAGAACGCGGAATTGATTCGCAGAGCCGGCGAGCAGGCGGCCGCGCTGACGCGCCAGCTGCTCGCGTTCAGCCGGAAACAAATCCTCCAGCCGAAGGTCATCGACCTGAACACGCTCGTCCTGGAGATGGAAAAACTGTTGCGTCGGGTCATTGGCGAGCGGTTCGATTTACAAGCGCACCCCGACGCCGAAAACGGACGTGTGAGAGCCGACCCGAGCCAGCTCGAGCAGGTCGTGCTGAACCTCGGCGTGAACGCGCGCGATGCCATGCCGCGGGGCGGCAAACTAATCATTCGCACCGAGAATGTGCGGCTGGACCCGGAAACCGCACCGCAGATCGCCACGTCCCTGGTTCCGGGCGATTACGTGATGCTCTCGGTCACCGACACGGGAGCGGGCATGAACGAAGAAACGAAATCGCACATCTTCGAGCCTTTCTTCACCACCAAAGGGCCGGGCAAAGGGACTGGCCTCGGCCTCGCCACTGTTTACGGTATCGTCCGCCAAACCGGTGGCGGCATCTCGGTGGAAAGCGAACCGGGCAAAGGCAGCACCTTCAAGATTTATCTGCCGCAGGAATCGGCCCCGGTCGATTTCACCCGGACGCCGCTGACGCCGGTCGAGAAAACGAACAACTTCGAGACGGTGCTGGTGGTCGAGGACGAAGACATCGTCCGCGATCTCGTTTGCGAAGTGCTGGAAGACCAGGGTTACAACGTCATGTGCGCGCGGGACGGGATCGAAGCGCTCAACATGGCCGAGGGCTGCGATGGCCCGATCCATCTCCTGGTGACGGACGTCATCATGCCCCACATGAACGGCCACGAACTTGCTGGAAAACTCAGCCAACTCCGGCCAGACATGAAGGTCCTTTACGTTTCCGGCTATTCCGACAACGAGATCGGCGACCACGGCCAGCTCGACCCACGCTACGAGCTTCTCCAGAAACCGTTCACTCCCCAGACCCTCGCCCACAAGATCCGGGAGGTGATTCGCGAGGGTAGTTATGCTGTTGCCGCCAACTAATCGCCGGCGCGGATTTTTGCGCCTGGGGCTGGCGATTTTGTCGTTAGGCCTGCCGCTTATTTCGTCCGCCCAGATGATGAACCCGACGAAGCCGGAGGCGAAAATGCCCCCGAAGACCGAGGGCAACGCGGTCTGGTATCAAGTTCCGCCGAAATCCCTCGCGAAACGACGCGCCGGGAAAGATGAACTGACTGCGGCGCATAATCGTTTGCCGCTCGGCACGAGGGTGCGGGTCACTCACCTTAAGAACGGAAAGAGTGTCGTTGTCCGGATCACCGATCGCGGCATCACCAACCGCGGCGCCGTCATCGATCTCTGCAAGGAAGCGGCGGAAAAACTGGACATGATTCACGAAGGATCGGCCCGGGTGAGTCTGGAAATTTTGCCCGACGACAAGAAGCCGCCCTCGAAAACGAAAGCCCCCTCCTGGTAGCTTATCCCGCCGGATCGACCGGCGGCGGCGCTGATGATTGCGTGGCGGGCGCAGACAATCCCGGCGCCGCCCAGACATCGTATTGGTCGCCGAACTGGCGGAGAAACAAAAGCCGGAAAGCCGCGAACCAAACGATGGCGGGCAGGAGCAATACCGTGCTGATGTAGGGCAGACTACCCACGCAGCAAGTCGCGCACATGACGACGGTGCCGACCAGAGCGAGGCCGATCGCGAGCGCAACCCCGAACAAGACGAACAGGACGAACGGCGCCGGATTGTGAAGAATGAGTCGGGTCACATCTGCGAACGCTTCCCGGGCCAGGCAGCGCCGGCGGTACATGACCGGAACCATGAGGTGTGAGATCAACGCAACAACCACGATCAACAGCACGAAAATGAATCCGAAGCTAATCAACGGAATGAGGGCTAACCCGAAATTGATGGCCTCGTTATGTCTGTGAGAGAACAAACCGAGGGGCAGGACAATCACCATGATGAAAACGGCCGCCAGGAAAACGATCCCGAAACCCACCACGATGGAATAGAGAAAATAGCTGTTCCCTTCGCGCCGATATTCCCGCCAGGGTTCTGTGATCGCCGCGCGATTTCTCACGATGCAGTCGGTGAAGATAAACCGCCCGCGCGCCGTGACCCACAACCAGAAAAAGGCGAGAACGATTGCGAACAATATGCCAACGACGATCAATGCGATCAGCCACGCGGGGATGGTCCCGTCCGAAAAATCTCCGTAACGATTCATGCGATAGTGCCAATCGCCGCGGCTCCACCGGTTCCATCGGAAATTCGCGCCGCTACCCCAACTGCCGGAAATAAAAGCAGCGAACGCGATCGTAAGCCATCTCACCAGGTCGAAGGGGCGAAAGAGCATCGCCTTCATCCAATCGAAGGCCGCGCCAAACGGCGCGAGGATTTCAATCTGTGCCGGGGTGCCGTTCATACGCGCATTTGACCTCCAGATCCCGAAAACTGATGCCGCTCCACAGGCGGCGACCCAGGAGCCAGGGACTTAAGATTCTGGGTCATATTCAATGAGATGCTGGCCGGCGGGCTTTCAGATTCAAGAATCGCACGCCGCCCGGGAACCCCTGTCTATGAATCGGGAGTTTTACACCGCCACTTCCTGGGCTTTACTCGGAAATGGCCCGCCCGAAACTCGAAGCGCCAGACATCTGCCCGGTCTGCGGCGAGGACGTTCCCCGCGGTTCCCTCGCCTGCCCGGCTTGTGGCGCCGATCACAATTCTGGCTGGCGCCCTGACGCCGACATCCACGACGGACTCGATT
>Ga0193745_1000200_pt1 | contig 10982 bp, 13 predicted proteins | sample L1a2metaG_FD_145899 | JGI IMG/M metagenome (GOLD analysis project Ga0193745, IMG submission 145899) | Soil microbial communities from a riparian zone of the East river system, Colorado, United States - L1a2 | ecosystem: Environmental > Terrestrial > Soil > Riparian zone | place: USA: East River... | reverse complement strand
CGATCCTTATAGAGTAATCGCATGGAGGCCGTGAGCAGCATGATGCCGGGCCCAGCGTGCGGGACCGCCATGCTTACCGTGTGTTCGTTCGAACCATCAGGTGCGTTCTCTTCCCCGAGGTCCTCCTTTCTGTTTCTTAGGCCGGACAGTTGATTCAATACACTAGCCGGATGGAAAGCGCTATGAGGTAAAACCTACAATAGAGGGAGGGGGAAATCCCTAGTCATAGAAGAAATCCTGAAATGATGGGGGGTTAAGGTTGGACTAGGCCACGACGGATGGCATAACGGACCAGACTGGCAGTCTCATGAATGTTCAGTTTCGCCATAATCCTGGTTCTGTGGGACTCCGCTGTTTTTGTGCTGATCCCCAGAACAACACCTACCTCCTTGGTGGTTTTCCCCTCGGCAACAAGTTGGAGCACCTCCCGCTCTCTACGGCTCAGTGGCTCTGGAGGCACTTCGGTTTTAGCCAAATAGGCCTGAACGACTGCTTCCGAGACTCCGGGAGTCAAATACAGATTCCCTCGTGAGACCTCCTGTATTGCTTGGACCAGTTCCTCCGACGCCTTGGTCTTCAAGACGTATCCCTTAAACCCGGCGCGCAGAGCCTCGAGCACGTGATGGTCTTCGGCATGCATGGTCAGCAAGACGATTTTCGTTTTGGGAGAGGTCTGCAGGATGGCTCTTCCTGCATCAATGCCATTCAACAGGGGCATGGTGAGATCGAGCAGGGCGATGTCAGGGCAGAGATCCTGGGCGAGCCGGACCGCTTCTCGGCCGTCGGATGCTTCTCCAACGACGACAAAGCCTTCCCGCTCTAACAGGAGCTTCAGGCCTTGACGAACGATGGGATGGTCATCGGCCAGCAGAATGTGCAACGACATCTTACGATTCCAGTGAATTTGCGTGAGGAATTGCAATCACCAGCTCGGTCCCTTGGCCGAGGGTAGATAGGAGCGAAAGAGAACCGCCTAGGCTGTTCAGCCGTTCACGAATGCCTATCATACCGAGGCCTCGTTCGCCGACTCGCGCCGAGAGGGACGACACATCAAAGCCGACCCCATTATCCTTGACGGAGCACCGAAGAGTCTGGAGTTCGTGTTGAATGGTGACATTCACCTGAGTGGCCTTGGCGTGCCTCGTCACGTTGGTGAATGCTTCTTGGACGATCCTGTATAGCGTGGTCGACAGCAGAGGGGAGAGTGAGAGTTCGGAGTCCCCTTCCACCGTGATCAGGAGTCCTGTCCTGGCGGCAACGCCCTCGGCAAGAAATTTGATGGCGGGAAGAAGCCCCAAATCGTCAAGGATCGTGGGGCGAAGCTCATGGGAGAGTCGCCTCAATTGTCCTTCGATTAGGTCGAGCAGCCCTTTCACTTTTAGAAGATGCCCCCTGGCGGGCGGCAGGTTTCCAGCCACCTCTTCCAAGGCGAGATAGACCGAGGCGAGAAGCTGTCCCGCCTCATCATGCAGGGCATGGGCGATTCGTTTTATTTCTTGCTCCAATGTCTGATTCAGGTGACGGAGCGCGATGTTGGTGTCCCGGAACCCGCGGTGAGTCATTTCAAATGCCGACAGGCTCTCCGCAAAAAAACTGGCCCCTGCCCGGAGCATCAGTGCAATCTCTTCAGGCGTCGAGTCCCGAGGCAAACCTGCTGACAATGCCTTGTGATACATGAATGCCATGTCCAGCACGCCCAGCCCATCGGCCAAGGCTCTGCGTCCCAACTCATACGCCTGTTGCAAGTTAGATTCTGCCATCCCTACCAGAGAATCCCGTAGAGCAGCAGTATATTGGTCCTCCAACTTCTCCATGGTCTCCCGCATGGTGAACTTATTTTAGATAGCGTGCAACGAGCACGAGAGCATCGTCCAAGCCCTTGCTGTACTCAGACAGAATCCGGTCGGCGATCAGCTGCGGTGGATCGCTCACATTCACCACATCGGCAAAGTTGCTGCGGATGCCGTCCGTCACGAGAATCAACGTATCTCCCCGCATAATGGGAATAATGGATGCATACAGCGACGGGAGTTGGTTACCGACCACGCCGCCACGGAGCAGCAGAGACTCCTGCCGTGGGCTCGCAGACGCTGCCGCACGCACGACCACGCCGCCCACATTTCCGATGCCCATCCACGTCAAGTCTCCTTCCAGCGCGTTGATCACCGCCAGGCTCATGACGACGCCACGGGTCTCACGTAGCTGGGTGTGGCACTGTTTGACGATCGCGATCATGGATTCCTGGGCATGTTTAGTCAGTATGGCCACCGCGAGGTCGGCAGCCGTGGCTGCCTCCGGGCCATGCCCTAACCCGTCGATCGCCGCCAACATCACCCCGTTCGGACAGGGATACACCACATGCCGGTCGCCCGATTGGGATTGTCCTGTCATCGTCAAGCAGGCGATGCCCGATTCGATCAACTGGGTACTCATCGCTTCCACTTTTTGATCGTGACCTTCGTGCCATTGTTCGCATCGGAGACGAGATGGAACTCATCCATCAGACGTTTCACGCCTGGCAAGCCCAGACCCAAACCACCTGACGTGGAAAAGCCGTCCTGCATGGCCAGCGAAATGTTGGCAATACCCGGTCCATTGTCTCGAGCCACCACTGTAATACCTACCCGGTCGCCAGACTGCACCGATGCGATGAGAATTTCGCCTTTCTTGGCATAGCGAATGATATTCCGTGCTAGCTCCGAGATGGCGGTGGCAAGGAGGGTCGAATCTGTTGAGACGAAGCCCAGTGCTGTGGCTAACTCACGCCCCTTCTGTCGAGCGGCCACGACGTCGGTGTCCGTATTGATTGAGACGACCGTTTCGTTAGCCACGGGACGTGCGTCTCTTCGTTTTCTTCTCCAAAAATGCGAGCCCTTCTTCCAAATCCAGGGCTGTGTCCACTCCTTCCAATGTCAATCCGAGTTGAACCATCGCAAATGCAACTTCAGGCTGGATACCCACTATCACGGTTTCCGCCCCACGTAACCTCGTCATATGGGCCAAGTCCCGAAGGGTACGAGAGGCAAACGAGTCCATCACGTCGAGCACCGTGACATCCACAATGACCCCGCGAGCACGGAACTTGCCGACCTTCTCAGCCAACGCGTCCCGCAGATGCAACAGATCGACGTCGCTGAGCGCGGCTTGGATGGAGGCGATAAGATATAGCCCTTGCTTCAGAATGGGAACTTCCATGGCCGCAGACTCCTAGATGGGTTGCTGAGAGACCTCGCTGAAGGGGGTCACCTTATAGCCCAGCAGCCGTTCAGCCTCCTCGATGCCGCCTTGGAGGTCTCCGACAGTATTCATCTTGCCCAAGTCTACGCCGATGGTGACAAGCGTCTGAGCAATTTCCGGCGACAAGCCGGTCACGATGACAGTTGCACCCAACAGCCGCGACGCCTCCACAGTTTGTACGAGGTGATTCGCCACGGTGGCGTCCATAGCCGCGACACCGGTAATATCAATTACGACGACCTTGGCGCGGTTGGTTCGAATACCCCGCAGCAGCTGTTCGGTCAACTGCCGGGCACGCTGAGAATCGATCACACCGATGATCGGCAAGATGAGCAGGCGTTCGCGGACCTGGAGCACGGGCGTGGAGAGCTCCCTGATAGCTTCTTGTTGTTGGCGAATGATGCGCTCGCGCTCTTGGACAAAGCCCACGGCCACCGTATTCGCAATACGGTTCGCCGCAGGCTCATACGCGTCGAGGATGCGGTTGAGCAGCTGGAAGTCCGTTTGGTACTTCGCGAAGAGCGAGCGCGCGAGCACATCGCGCAGGAGCAGCACGATGCCCACGACCTCATCGGTTTCCACCCCTCTCGGGATAATGCGTTCTGAGAGATCGCGGGCGTATGCCTGCAACGCCTCGACGGCGCCGGTTTCCAGCACCTCCACGTAGTTATCATAGACCGATGTGGCTTCGGCAAACATTTCCTCGCTGGTCATCGCCCCGAGTAACTTAGCTGCCGTGATTCGCCGCGCCCACTCCTCACGGAGCTGCGTTCGGTTTTTCCGCAGGTGGTTTACCAACTCGCGCAGCAATGAAACGGTGGACTCATCATCGGGAGGAGGTATTTTTCTAACCGGTGAGATATCTTTGCCCTTATCTTCGCTTCTCTTTACTTTTTGGTCACCCATGGGAGCCTCCTGCATCCATCATGACGATCCCTCCTACATACCTACACTCGTGATTGCATTGATCAACGTACCGCGATCACACCGCTGGTCTATCGAATATTGAATACCCTGCCTTCCATCTGTCCCGGGTGGCCGTCATCTCAAAGAGGTTACTCTTTTCCCCCCTGACCCAGGTCATATATGGGTCTGAACAACGCACTTGTAACCGCTATTCATTAGTAGTAGTAAGAAGAATATCTTCTGATCCGACGGAGGTCAAAGGTAGGGTATAGGCCTGAGAAGAACAATCGGGTAAACACCTGAATAGCGGGTGGAGTAAACACCCGAATCTGGAGGGGGGCTGGACTGATCACCTGAACCCTATAAAAATCACCACCGGCTCTCTTGATCGGTGCCCCTGTCGGAACCTAAAGGAGGATTCTACCTGTCCCTCTGCTGTTCCAGGCTCTTGGACCAGTCTGGTGGCGGCGGCTTAACCATCCAGACATCTCCCGGTTTGTCGAGTTCCAGCGCGACGGTCCATGTCGTCAGGTGCATGCCGGTTCCAATCGGATCTGAGTGTACGACACGCGCGGTGGTCGTGCGGTGGCCGTCAAGGATATCGAGACGCAGTCCGGTGCCGCGCGGGAAGGGACGGAGAGCATGAATCACGCACCCGTGGCTACTCACCTCGACGGTACTTAGATTTCCCCCGAATGTAAAAGGAGAATCCAGGCACCTCACGAATAGTGGAACTGACTGCGGAATCCGTTGGCTACGCCGACGTTCTTGTTTGTTGGTAGGATATGTCATCTTCTGATCCGTCCTCCTCTAAATAACTCCATAAGCCCATAGCCAGCCTAGGTCAGGTTGTTCATGCGATTCAGCTACGCGTGTGACTTGGAACACGAATAAGAAGTCATAAATCGGACTGCACGTCGACGAAGGCGGTATGAAAGTACGGTGCCCGCCCTTCATCGCCCCAGTTTTCTAGCTAACAGCCGGTCAATTGAGTTTTCACCAGTCTCAGGTTCGTCATCTCTTGCTGAAGATCTTTGAATTATTCCCGTATGTCGGCCAGGAAATAGTCGATCTTCTCAACGGAGATCGTGAGCCTCATCGGTTCCCAATGAGAAGCGCATCGGCCTCCTGCACTGTGAACCAAACTTTCCGATAGAGGAGACAACCCGGCCACGTGGTGTAGCTCGGGTTTGATCATGGTGCTCTCCCTCCACGCTGATCCGTCAGCGTGTCGTAGGCGGTTTGCGACAAGATGGTCTATCAGTGCGTCTGACGTTGCGTTGCCCTCGGTTCCGTTCTGTTATGCGCGATGACCATACTTATGGACCATTCCTACGCCGCTGTGCCGAATCAGCCTGCACCACTTGTCAACTCCCCTTGGTCAAACGGCTTGAACAAGCAGGCCCGCGCCCCTCCCGCGCACAGCTGAGCCGTCACTTGGCTACTGGTCTCGCCGACATCATCACTAGAAGACATCATGCCCAATTCCGCAGTCTCCACCCTCTACCTGCGATACGTGCGGCGCTCTTGTAGAATGCTCGGAGATCAGGATCGTCATCGACGATCAGCATGCGTCTTCTCTACAAGAGAGTGCCCTCTCCGACCATTCGAGTATTGCGAGCGCGCCAAGGATTTTACTCGACGAGGCGCGAGGAGCAACCCGGCGACGGGAGACCGAACCCGTTTCAGTGACGGCGGCACGCACTGGTTCATGCGAATGACGTCGTCGTGGATCGCCCCACAGTTCAAGCACCGCAACCCGTGAAAGCCGGACAGGGATCCTTCCCGATGATCGAGCAGGTATTCACGGACCAAAAGGCCATCACAGCGTGGACAGGTCATCGTCCAAACTCCCCCACATACACTGGCGCAGAGGCTTGTGAGGGACGTCTGCCCACTCTGGCCTGGATCGTATGCGGGGTCGGGCCCACCCCCTCCACAGGCGTCATGCCACAGGGAGCGAGAGCGATAATGCGAAGAAGGGCTCGCCCATCCTCGAGACCGCATTGATAACGTATGAACTGAGACCGGTGTTCCTCTCTCATGAAGGCTATCCGATCCCTGCAGCCCAAGGCATCCACGAGACCGGCTTCCTCTGCCCGCCAGCCTGCGCGTTCATCCTTCGTGATCGAGTGGAGTTGTTGCTGGAGCCGACACCATTCGATGCGCGCGATGATGTTGCTGGGGTCGTATTTCATGCTTCCCTCCTGTATGTACAAGGTGATTACTGCATTACGTGCATTGCACCTGTACAGACGGTATCCGAGACGGGGGAAACGCACCATCAGGGAATTCCTAGTTTTTAAGGAGGGGAAAGACCTGCAAGGGAAGGCGGAACAGACCTCAACGTTAACTCCGGTATGCCGGCATGTTTAGCACCATTCGCGCCGCTGACACGCAATGAGCAGGCCGTTCGACAGTACCAAGCGATTAGGCGTGGTTCAAAAACAACTGTTCTTGACCTTGGAGACTAGATCTCGCCTTCAGGCAGTGCGCACAGGCTGAAGCAAGCTGGGAGAGGAAAAAATTTAAGAGCGGAGTAAAGATGATTTTTCGAGCAGTTCGATGGTGCAAATGTCTCCCCGTTTATCGTCGGGAAGCATTTGTTCGCTCGCTTCCTACTGAGTCGATTGATTCCACCTAGTTCCATCTTTTTAAATATTTTCTACAATCTATGGGGCGCACATTCAGCGAGGTTCAGAACTCGTTGATTGTAAGTGGTGAGCCGGCTGGGACTCGAACCCAGGGCCCTCGCCTTAAAAGGGCGATGCTCTACCAACTGAGCTACCGGCTCACCTAGCGGAGAGCGCGGATTCTACCACCGACGCTCGGCCTGTGCCTAGCCCGCAGCATAAGAAGCCCGTTATTTGGTTTCTGTGGTGTGTCTTGGTTGGTTGGTTGAACGAGACCAGCCAGATGATCGAAACAAACCAGATCAACCTGTCCGCTAGTCTCGTGCGGCTATCCTGCTAGAGAGAAACTTCACCGCTTACCGCGGGCGTGGGTGATCTTGAGTGGGTTGCGAAGAATAATGGTCTCGCTGCGCTTCGATCCGGTTGAGATCATATCGATGGGACACTCGGAGCAATCCTCAAGGTACTGGAGATAACGCTTCGCTTCTACGGGAAGCTGTTTATATGTCGTCGCGCCTGTCGTAGAGCCAGGCCATCCCTTGAACGTTTTGTACACCGGCTCACAGTCGGTCAGCGTTTGGAGATCGGCCGGCATATCTCGATAGAGTTTCCCCTGATACCGATAGCCGGTGCAGACTTTGAGTTCCTTGCAGCCGTCAAGGACATCCAGTTTCGTGACTGCCAGTGACGTGAGTCCATTTACTTTGGTGGCGTATCGCACAACGACGCCGTCAAACCAGCCGCAGCGGCGCGCACGTCCCGTCGTCGATCCGAATTCTTTCCCTCTTGCTTGGAGCCCTTCTCCCACCGCATCGGTCAATTCCGTGGGGAACGGCCCGCTGCCGACCCGCGTGGTGTAGGCTTTGGCGACCCCGAGCACCGCGTCGATCTTCGTCGGTCCCACACCCGTTCCCGTTGAGGCGCCGCCAGCCGTTGAACTGGAGGAAGTGACGTAGGGATAGGTGCCGAAGTCCACATCCAAGTGTGTCCCTTGCGCCCCTTCAAACAGCACGGTCTTCCCTCCCTCGATCATCTTATTGATGAGCATGGCGGTATCGACGATATGACTCTTCAGCCGATCAGCATAGCTCATATACTGCCGGAACACTTTGTCGACATCGAAACGTTCCAGCTTGTACAGTTGCTCGAGAAACCAATTGATCTCAACCACGTTCTCTTCGAGTTTGGTTCGAAACGCCTTCGGATTGAGCAGATCCCCCATTCGGATACCGATCCGCGACATCTTATCGGCATAGGACGGGCCAATCCCCCGCCCCGTCGTTCCAATTCGGCGAGAGCCCTTCGACTGTTCAGACGCTTTATCGATGGCCTTGTGATACGGCAGGATTAGATGGGCGCGCTGACTCACGACAAAATTCTTTCCAATCTTCACGCCTTGAGTCTGGAGGTGGTCCAGCTCCTCGATCAACGAGGCTGGATCCACGACGACCCCGTTCCCGATCACACAGAGCGTCCCGCGATAGAGGATGCCTGAGGGGATGAGGTGAAACACGAAGGTGCCCCGTTCATTAATCACGGTGTGCCCAGCGTTGGATCCTCCCTGGTAGCGAACCACCGCATCAACGTCGCTGGCTAAGATATCCACGATCTTACCCTTGCCTTCGTCGCCCCACTGCGCCCCGATCACAACGAGATTTCCCATCGCCTGACATACCCCCAAAAAAAGAGCCCTGGCTGGACTCAGGGCCAGGGCCGGAGCGTTATGGTAGGAGCGCCTCTAATGTTTGTCAAGAACCGTGATGGTCAGTTTATGCTTAGTTCTATTATCTCCTCTCATCTTCAAGGACAAGTCCAAACCGTCTTTGATCGCGCACGTCGAACGAGGGGAGTTTTCGACTGCGCGTTCCGCAAACACAAGAGACTAATAGGTTCGCCCAATCCCCTTTTCTTGACTGTCGCGGGAGGGCCGTGTTAGCATAACCGCGGTTTCATAAGGAATTTCGCGTATTTCCAAGTCAACCAACTTGGGGCTGTAGCGCAGTTGGGAGCGCGCGTGAATGGCATTCACGAGGTCGCCGGTTCAATCCCGGCCAGCTCCACCAAATCTCAACACTAGGCAGGAGGCGAGCGGCAAAGAGCGAAAGGGGCTAAAGATAAGAGCAATTTTCGGATTTGGCTCCTGGTCTCACGCCGAACTGGTCTTTTTAATTCCTCGCCTCTAGCCTCGTGCCGCTAGCCACTAGCCTCTCTGAAAATACATGCTCCAAATCGAGTCGGTCAGTAAGCAATATTCCACGAAGATTCTGCTTGAGAATGCGACGGCGCATCTTCGCCCCGGTTCACGGGTCGGCCTGGTGGGACCCAACGGTGCAGGCAAGACCACTCTCTTCCGGATGATCCTCGATGAGGAATCGCCGGACGAGGGAACTATCCGCAAGCGTCCTCGTCTTCGCCTCGGCTACCTCCCGCAGGAACTCGAAACGATTACGGGCAAGACCGTGTTGGACGCCGCTCATCGCGATCTGTATCCCGAACATGAAGCGGAACGCATTCTGATGGGATTGGGATTTACGGAGATGGACTTCGGCCGTCCGATCGAAAAGCTGTCCGGTGGCTATCGGATGCGCGTCGCCTTGGCGCATCTGCTGCTGTCCAACCCTGACGTACTGCTGCTCGACGAGCCGACCAACCACTTGGATAAACCGACGCAACGCTGGTTCGAGCAATTCCTCTTGAATTCGGAGATGACCCTGTTGATCATCAGTCACGACACGGCGTTTCTCGATCGTGTGGTCACCCATATCTGGGACCTCCGGCACCATCGGATCGAAGAATATCGCGGCAACTATTCCTCGTTCAAAAAGATCCGCGCAGAGCGAGACAGTCAACGAGCGGCTGCCGCGGGGCGTCAGGCGAAGGAAGTCGCCAGGGTTCAAACATTTGTGGACCGGTTCCGCTACCAAGCGAACAAGGCCAGCCAAGTCCAATCGCGCATCAAGCAGCTTGAGAAGGTCAAGATGATTGAGATCCAGCGAGATCCCAAGCGGGTCAAGTTCAAATTTCCCCTCCCAGCAGCGAGCGGCCGGCAAGTCCTGGAGCTCCAGAGCGTGGCAAAGCGCTATGGGGAAAAAGTGGTCTATGAGAAAGTGGATTGTTCAATCGAACGTGGTCAGCGCGTTGCGCTTGTGGGAGAAAACGGTGCCGGGAAGAGTACCCTGCTCAAGATGCTCGCCGGGGCGTTGACCTTTGAGAAAGGCACCAGGACAGTCGGCCATGGTGTCACCCTGCACTACTTCGCCCAACATCAGGCAGAGACCCTGAACCCCGAACATACCGTTCTCGATTCCCTCTCCGAGATCTCCAGCCAAGCAGAGACGAACTTCCTCCGCGGAATTGCCGGCGCTTTCCTGTTCTCCGGTGACGATCAAAAGAAACCGATCAAGGCGCTGAGCGGAGGGGAACGCAATCGCGTCGCTCTCGCACGGATGCTGGTCGAACCAGCCAATACTCTGTTGCTTGATGAGCCGACCAACCATCTCGACCCGGCTTCAGTCGATATGCTCACCGATGCCCTGACGGAGTTCCCCGGTACGATCGTCTTCATTTCCCACGACCCTACCTTTTTAACTAGAGTTTCGACTCGTGTCATTGAAATCGAAGAGGGCAAGGCCCGAAGCTTCTCCGGCGATTATGAGTACTATCTGTGGAAGAAAACGCAGGAAGTCGAATCTATCAAGGAAACGAGTGATGAGCTGAAGGGAACGGATCGGGGGAAGACTGCCGCGCCGAGCAGGGCGATGGCCTCGCAAGTTCAGACCAAGCCCTCAGCTGGAGATCGCCGCGATTTGAACAAGACTCAGGCTCGTCTGGAAAAGCAGGTTGCGCGGGCCGAAGCCGAGATCGCCGAATACGAAACCAAGATCAAAGTGCGGGATCTCGAACTGGCCGACCCCGCACTCTACAAAGATGAATCCACTAAGTGGAGCGTTCTGCACCTGGAACATGACGGGTGGAAGAAGGATCTTGTGCGGCTCACCGCCCGCTGGGAAACGCTCTCGGCTGAACTGGAAGACGTCAAACAAAAGCTAACGGCATTCGCCTAGCAGGTTGAGGAAAACTGTTGCGGCACGACAGCGGAACACTCCAGCGGACGACTCAAAACGATCATCCAACAAGGCCGCAGGAGAGAAATAACCGGAGGCGTACCCTCTCGGGTACGTTGAGGATTCTTGCGAGCTGAGAACG
>Ga0193745_1000199_pt1 | contig 11020 bp, 10 predicted proteins | sample L1a2metaG_FD_145899 | JGI IMG/M metagenome (GOLD analysis project Ga0193745, IMG submission 145899) | Soil microbial communities from a riparian zone of the East river system, Colorado, United States - L1a2 | ecosystem: Environmental > Terrestrial > Soil > Riparian zone | place: USA: East River... | reverse complement strand
CTCCAAGAGTTTTGATCAGGCGCGCCGTTATATTGAGCTAACTCAGTTCGAGTCCGAAGAGTCTTTGGCAACGGATCAGGTATCGACGAGTAAGTTGGAAAATATTCTGGTGCGCGCGGAGGAGATATTTGCTTCGGCGAAATCGCTTGTGCTGGGCGACGAAAAACAAGATCAGACTCGCACCGCTCTGCTATCCGATATTACAGCCGAAGTTCAAAGACTAAACTGAGTGCCTAACGACTATGGGATGACACTGACGATGACACTCGCGCGGCGCGCTGCCTTACTACTCGTTGGTCTGCTGTTACTGTGCTTTGCGTTTGGCGCACAAGCGCAGGACGCATCCCCTTCACCAACGGCGCCTCCTTCTCCCACACCGACAGCGGCACCGACTGCCGTGCCCTTGCCTGATATCGTTTCGGCTTCCGATTCTGCTTCGGAGGGACTCAATGATATTCAATCGGAGCTTTCTTCGAACAAGACAGTCGACAACATCACGCGCGAACTTGCGGCCACGACAAAGGAAATCGACGCGCGCGAGCTTGAAACGCGCCGCATTCTTCGGCCAGGCGTGCCGCTGGAAACGTTGGGTGATTTCGCGACGCGCTGGCAAAAGCTAGCCGATCAACTCACTGCGTGGAGTCGGGAGCTAACGGATCGCGCGACCACGCACGACCGCGAGCTCACCCAAATGTCCGCGATGCGCACGACGTGGAAGGCGACGCTCGAACTCGCGGGCAAATCCAACGCGCCACCAGAAGTGATGCAACGCGTCAATCAGGTGTTGCAAGGGATCGACGCGACCGAAGAAATGCTACAGAACCGCCGCGCCGCCGTGCTGAGTTTGCAGACGCGCGTGGCCGAGCAAACGCAACGCGTTAATAGTGGGTTGCGTTCCATCAGATCGGCACAAAGCGCAGCAGTTAATCGGCTCTGGGTGCAGGATAGCCCGCCAATCTGGAGTCCCGAGGTGCGCACGGCCGCGGCGCAATCACTCGGACGTGACAGCCAGGTCTCGTTAGGCGCGCAAGCCGCGCTAGTACGCAACTACCTCGAACGCGAGTGGACAAAGCTGATCTACGTCGCGCTGCTCTTTATCGCGTTTGCCTTCATCATGCTGCGAGTCAAACGCCATGTCGCACGCTGGACTGATAAAGATCGGGCACTCGACCGCACCAATCGCGTCCTGCAATTGCCGTTCTCGACTGCATCTCTGCTCACGTTAATTTCTGCGCGCCTGCTCCTCCACGACGCGCCGCGCGCCGTCTGGCTCATTCTCGCCACGCTTGCCTTGATTCCTATCGTGGTACTGCTGCGGCATCTGATCGATCGGCATCTCTTCCCGATCGTCAATGCACTGGTCGTTTTCTATTTCGTCGCGCAACTGCGCGTGCTCGCAGCCTCCATCCCTGTGCTGTCGCGCATCATCCTTCTGCTGGAAACGGTGGGCGGCCTTATCTTTCTCATCTGGTTCATCCGCGCGAGACGGCGTTCCGGACCGCGCACGACATCGAACAAAACGGCCCACGTTGCGGGCTCCATCGCGGTGGCTGGCTTCGGCGCGATCATTGTCGCGGACTTGTTAGGCTACGTGGCCTTGGCGAATTATCTTAGCGTTGCCATCCTGACTTCGGCTTACTTCGCGGTCGCGCTTTATGCTGCGGCCCGAATTCTCGAAGGGCTCGTTTTCTTTGGCCTGCAGATTCGGCCGCTCGCCTCGCTTGCTGTCGTGCAACGGCAACGGCCATTGCTGCGCAGGCGCATTGCACGCCTGATCGAGATGGCTGCGATCGTCACCTGGGTTCTGCTAGCGCTGAGTGCGTTCTCGCTACGCGAAGCGGTCATCAGCCGGACGACCGCCTTGCTCAATGCCGAGGTCGCGGTGCGGTCGGTCCATTTCTCGTTAGGCGCCGTGGTGGCCTTCATTCTCACCATTTGGATCACGCTGCTTCTGTCGCGTTTCCTGCGTTTTGTCCTCCAGGAAGAAATCTACGATCGCTTTCATCTCGCGCGCGGGCCGGCCTACGCAGTCTCGACCCTGGTCCACTACGTCGTGCTGCTGGTGGGATTCTATATCGCAATCGCCGCACTCGGCGCCGACATGACGAAGTTCGCTATTCTTGCCGGTGCGTTCGGTGTCGGCATCGGCTTCGGTCTGCAAACTGTCTTCAATAATTTCTTTTCCGGCCTGATTCTTCTTTTCGAGCGGCCGGTGCAGGTGGGCGATGTGATTGAAGTGGGGAATCAGACCGGAGTCGTTAGGCGCATCGGCATTCGCGCCAGCATCATCGCTCTGGACGACAAGTCCCAACTCATCATTCCGAACGGTCAGCTCATTTCCGACAAAGTAACGAACCGAACCTTCTCCAGCCGGCAAAAACGGATGGAGCTAACCATTCGCATCGCTTACGGAAGCGATCCCGAGCAGGTAATCGCGTTACTTCTGAAAACTGCCGCAGCGCATCCAAAGGTAACCGAAGATCCGCCGCCCGATGCCGTGCTAAAGCAATTCGGCGAAGATGCGCTTGTCTTTGTGCTTGGCTTTACTACCGAGGAGGTTTCGCAATCTCCGTTTGTACAAAGCGATGTGGCCGTGGCCGTGAACGCCGCGCTACGGGCGGCTGGAATCGAGATTGCCTTTCCCCAGCGCATCGTCCGTCTCGAACAAAACGATAACCCGAGTAAACACTCGTCAGAGCCGCATCGCGCAGGCGCTGGGCATAACTTGCCTGCACGAGGAAGCGAAAACCTTACTGACATAGCAAAGGCAAGCCCGAGTTCAGGCGATCGCTCAAAAACTGAAAGATAAAGCCAAACCGATGCAATCAGCTTTCCAAAACAGGTGGCGGATTGCGGCCAGGTCTGGCTTCGCCCTACTTTTGTTCCAGTTGTGCGGATGCGCCGCTCATCTGGCGACGGTAAAAACAGAACCGGCGCGCCTCCCCACGGGATTACGCGTCGAAGAGCCGCTCGAATCCGCCACAAAATACCTGCTCGCTGCAGAACATGAACAGCCGTCGGCTGCACTAGGGCATGACCTGCTCGCTGCCAAGATTTCGTATGGAGTGTTGGAACGGCGGCCAAAAGATGAATCGGCGCGCAGCATCTACAACTTCGCCGTAGCGCGCGTCGTCCAGGATGTCGATCGAACAGATCTTGAGCCGTGGCGGCATCCCGTCACTGTCGTGACGAATGAGGGTCGTTATACCCTCGTATCTCCCAAGCCCGTCGACGCGGACCATGACCCGAGTCGATACGATTTATTTCCGACCGACACGTTGAAGATCGGCGGAAAATTCTTCCAGACCTACTCGACTGTAAGTGGCCTTGGCGCCCCGATTGCAGTGGTTGGTCGCACGGAAAGTCCGCACTTCCGTCAGCAGTACAAACTACACCGCATTTACGCGCCAATCACCGCGATCGTCCACTTCTCCGGCCGGAAAGCGAGCTTGGAGTTCATGGATCCATTAAACGCCGAAAGTATCACACTGAACAAGCAGACCTTTCCTCTTGCCGCTGATTTTGATGCGCCTACGGCACTCCTGATTGCTCGTGAACGCCCGGAACGGCTTGGCCTCTCGCGTGTCTTGAACCCGGAAGCCTATGCAGATACAGCAATGCTTACCCGGTTGCAGCAATTCGATCCCGCGCGAACGCCCGTGATTTTCGTTCACGGCTTGCAAGAAACAGGAGCGAGCTGGGCGCCAATGATCGACTCTCTCCGTCATGACCCAGCGATAAGGGAGCATTATCAGTTCTGGTACTTTAGTTATCCGAGTGGTTATCCCCTTCCCTACGCCGCCGCGCTCTTCCGCCACGATCTGAATGGGATCGAGCGCGCATTCCCAAATCACAAGCGCATCGTTCTGATCGGTCACAGCATGGGAGGGATGATTTGTCGATTAATGATCACAGACACGGGCGACAAAATCTGGAGAGATTTTTTTGCCACGCCTCCGGCTGAAACTCCGTTGGCGAGCGACACGCGCAAACTTGTGGAGGAAGCGCTCATTTTTAATCATCGGCCCGACGTTCAGCGGGTGATATTCATTTCGACTCCGCATCGCGGCAGCGAGCTGGCCTCGAACTGGATCGGGCGCATCGGCGCCTCTCTCGTCAGAACTCCGCGGCTCTTCACCTCGATCTATGCTTCAACTAAACCGCTTCTAATCGCCGACCCTGCGGCTCGACCGCTGAATCGCATGCCGAACAGCGTGGATACGCTTGAGCCTAACGATCCGTTTGTGGAAGCGGTGAACAAACTGCCAATCACGCGCGGTATTCCTTATCATTCGATCATTGGAGACCGCGGCCGAGGCGACACACCGAACAGTTCCGATGGTGTAGTTCCATACTGGAGCTCTCATCTCCCGGGCGCGCAGTCAGAGTTAATTGTCAATTCAGACCACGGCGCGCAATATAATCCGCAAGCGATTCGAGAAGTTGAACGAATTCTGAAGACCTATCCGTGACCCTGATGAACGGAAGACCATGATACTGCAGATCTAAACCATCATTCGCACCCTGATTGCCTCATCGCGATTTTCATTAGCTTTGCTGTTGTATTCGGATTGCTTGCCGGTAAGCGTCTCGATGGCTGGACGAAATGGTTTCTCATCACAGCCGTCGCGACGACGATCCGTCGGTTACACGTTGCGTGAAGCGCAGTAAATTTCTGAAACGAACTTGTAACTTTACTTGACACAACATTTTGAGAGATTCTTAGAGCGCCAAGTCCGTTAGGCCGTCTCAAAAGAGCTCCACCTGACCCGCTTTCCGCCGGTAACCCGCGAGCGAAATGGCTCGCTCGCACAAGGTATAGCAAATTTCGCGATGACAAACCTGTTATGCAATCTGATCGCAAGACAGTGATCGTCACAGGCGCATCGCAAGGTATAGGCGCCGCTATTGTTCAGGCCTTTTTAGCACAAGGCTACAATGTAGTGGGCACTGCACGGAACGCGACGAAGTCGAAGGAGTTTTCACCTTCCGATCACCTTGCCTTGATCGACGGTGACATAGGTCAATTTGAGACCGCGCAGAAAGTTGCGGCTCTCGCGCTGGAGAAGTTCGGCTCCATCGATGCCGTAGTCTCGAACGCCGGCATCTTCGTGGTGAAGCCGTTCACCGATTACACGACAGAGGATTTTCACGCTCTGATCTCGACGAACCTGGCGGGCTTCATTCACATGACTCAGCTCGCGGTCAAACAGATGCAGGCACAGAAGACCGGCGGCAGCGTCGTCACCATTACTGCAGCGCTGGCTGATAACCCGATTGCTGGCGTTACCGCCTCACTTTCCATGATCACTAAAGGCGGCCTTGAAACCGTCACCCGACACCTCGCGATGGAATACGCAAAGCAACATATTCGATTCAACGCCGTCGCTCCCGGTCCTGTCGATACCCCGCTTCACGCTAACGATTCGAAAGAATCCCTGACAGCGCAGTCGCCGATGGCGACCATCTCAACAGTGGAGGACATTGCCAGCGCGGTCGTTTATCTTACCGAAGCGCATCAAATCACAGGGGAGGTGCTGCACGTCGACGGCGGCGCGCACCTTGGCAAATGGTAACCCGTGACGGATTTCCACCCGCAAGCGCAGAGCAGCGGTTGAAAGAACTTGGCATCAAGCTCCCGGCGCCGCCTGAACCGTTCGGTACTTATGTGGAGGCGGTGCAGACGGGCAATCTGCTTTTTCTCACCGGGATGCTCCCCACGGAAGGCCGCGTGGCAAAATTTGTAGGGCGCGTCGGCGAGGAGCTTGACGTGGAAGCGGGACGCAAGGCTGCACATCTCGCCGCGCTCAACGTCCTTGCTGTCGCGAGAAAACACTTGGGATCGCTCGACAAAGTGACGCGAATCGTCCGGCTCGGTGTGTCCGTCGTCACTTCGGGGGATGTGCGCGATCAGCCAAAAATCGCTGATGCCGCTTCGGAGTTGCTGCAAGACATCTTCGGAAAAGACAAGAATCCATGCCGGTTGGTCTATGGTGTGGCAAGCCTTCCGCTCGGCGCACCGGTCGAGCTGGAGATTATTTTCGAGGTCACAAAATGAGAGAAGAGTCAGTGAAATTAAAATCTATGGAAACGAAATTAACTGATCAGCAAACGCAGATTCCCGAATCGAAAACCTCAACGCCAGCAACGCGTCCTCCATTGCCTCCATTTACTCGTGAGACTGCCATTCGGAAGGTTCGCCTGGCAGAAGATGGATGGAATTCGCGCGATCCTGAAAAGGTGGCCCTTGCTTACTCAATCGACTCGCGCTGGAGGAATCGTGCCGAATTTCCGCATGGGCGGCCGGAGATCATCCAGTTTCTGAAACGCAAGTGGGCGAAAGAGCTGGACTACCGGCTGATCAAAGAACTTTGGGCTTATGACGGAAATCGCATTGCGGTGCGTTTTGCCTACGAATGGCACGACGACTCCGGTCACTGGTATCGCTCTTATGGTAACGAAAACTGGGAGTTCAATGACGATGGACTGATGGCCTTACGTTTTGCGTCAATTAACGACCTCCCCATTCCGGATTCAGATCGCAAATATCACTGGCCCCTCGGGCGGCGTCCCGATGACCATCCAGGATTAAGTGATTTGGGCCTCTAGCTCTCTTGAACATCTTTGAAAGGACAACCATGAAAGCAACTTATCTTCTATCGTTTCTTGGCGGCGCCGCGGTGATGCTCGGCATGAGCGGACTCAGCGGCTCCGATACAAAACCTCCACACCACGTCTACGAACTGCGCTTGTATCACGTCAAAGAAGGCAAAATGGACGCACTCAAGGCGCGCTTTAGCGATCACACCGACGCAATCTTCAAGCGGCATAACATGAAAAGCATCGGCTACTTGTCGCCCGAAGATGCGCCGGATTCTCAAAACCTGTTTGTCTACATTCTGGAGCATCCCAGCCGACAGGAGGCGGAGAAGAATTGGGCTGCTTTCCAAGCCGATCCTGAATGGCAGAAGGTGAAGAAGGAATCAGAGGCGAATGGGCCACTGGTAGATCATATCGATCGCTACTTCATGGACCCGACCAGCTTTTCAGCGCTCAGGTAAACGACGAGTGAAGAGGAGTCAGGGGAGGAATTATGGAAACGACAAAAGACGCAAAAGTTGAACCGGTCGACATGAAGCTTGAGATCGTGGTGCTCGGCGTTTCCGATGTCGATGTTGCGAAGGCGTTCTACGAAAAGCTTGGTTGGCGACTCGATGCCGATTTCACACGAGGCGATGATTTCCGTGTTATTCAGTTCACACCACACAATTCGGCATGCTCGATCATCTTCGGTAAGGGAGTAACGTCGCCGAAGTCTGGCTTACTGAAGAGCCTGACCCTCGCCGTGGATGACATCGAGGCGGCGCGCAATGACTTAATCGAGCGCGGCATCAAGGTGAGCGAGGTTTTTCACTTCGCCGGTGGCCCGTTCAACGACGCGATAAAGAACGCACGCCTCAGCGGGCGCGACTCGGAAGGTCGTTCCTACTTTTCGTTCGCATCGTTCGAGGACCCTGATGGGAACGGCTACTTGCTCCAGGAAATCAAAACGCGGCTTCCCGGTCGCGAATGGAAATCGACCGGAGACGTGGCAACGCTAGCAGCGCTTCTTCATGAGACAGAGCAGCACCACGGCAACTACGAGAAGACGCACGGCACGCATAATTGGTGGGATTGGTACGCGCCCTACCTGAGCGCGCGTCAGAACGGGAGTAGTCCGAAAGAAGCAGCGGCCGCCGCCGCACGCTACATGGACGAGAGATAGATGCCCGACATCTTTGTTACTGGTCACCCATTACGTGATGTTTGTTCTTCTCCGACACCCCTGGGGGAGCTGAAACTCTATATGCATCATATGCGCTCATTTTATTTTTGGATAGCAACCGTTATCTCGCTCGGCACCGTTAACGCCGCTGAACCCATCACCGCTCGTGACGCCACGATCGACAATGTGCAATTGCATTATCTGACCGCGGGCCATGGACCGGCGACGGTGATTTTATTGCACGGTTTTGCAGAAACATCGCGGATGTGGCGACCGATCATTCCCACGCTCGCGGAAAAGTTCACTGTCATTGCGCCGGATTTGCCGGGGATCGGCGACTCATCGATTCCGGACAAGATCGACATGTTGGAAGCTGCGAAGAAAATCCATGCGCTCGTCCGCTCGTTGAATATCGACAAGGCGCGCGTGGTTGGTCACGACATCGGATTGATGGTTGCCTACGCGTATGCCGCGCAATTCCCTAACGAAACCGAAAAGCTCGCCGTCATGGATGCATTTCTTCCCGGCGTGCCTGGCTGGGAACCGATCTACAACGCGCCGAACATCTGGCACTTTCGGTTCAACGGCGAGTATCCCGAAAAATTGGTGCAGGGGCGGGAGAGAACCTACTTCGAATACTTCTGGAATGTATTAGCCGCCGACAAACTGCGATCGATTCCTGAAGCGGATCGCAAAGCTTACACCGAAGCGTATTCGAAGCCGGGTCGAATGCGCGCGGCATGGACGTATTTCGCGTCGTGGCCGCAGCTGGCGAAAGATTTCGCGCAGCTTTCGCAAACGAAACTGACGATGCCAGTGTTGTCGATCGGCGGCGAGAAATCGTTAGGCAACGAGCTCGGCGCGCAAATGAAACTCGTCGCGGATAGCGTCACCGTAATTGTATTGCCAAACACTGGTCATTGGATCTTGGAAGAAAAGCCGAAAGAAACCACTGACACACTGGTAAACTTTCTTTAGATCCGCGCGAAGGAAGGCGGAGGCATGGCGGGCGGAGGTGCTGAGCGATGACTGGTGCTGCGCTGGATCTTCGTAACACCAAGCGGCATCTACCAGCGCGCGCCTCCTTCTGCTTGATTGGATTTGTAATTCAAGAAAGAGTTTTGCGCCCGTTTTCACGGACTTGCGTACCATCGGCAGTATCGTCACACACTCACCTCATTTTGTTACACAGGCAAGCCGGCATTCTAACCAATCCGTGAAGCCAACGGCCCCATTGCGGTATAAGTTCAGCGTTTGCCACGACACCCTGCCGTGGCTTATCTCTTTCTGGCTCAGTAGGCGTATGTTCGCGTTATGTCCGGAAGGTAACCAATAAACAGCAATGACGAGTAAGCTAAGGACACCGAAAGTGTGCCCAGTCTGCGGCGAAGATGTTCCTCGCACGGCGCTGGCATGTCCGGAGTGTGGAGCAGACCATACTTCGGGCTGGCGAGAAGATGCCGAAACATACGATGCCGTGGATTTACCGGACGAGGACTTCAACTACGAAGAGTTCGTTAAGCAGGAGTTTGGCTCATCTCGAAGACCGATGATCAAAACAGTTTGGTGGATCACTGCAATCCTCCTTGTTGTTGCCTTTATCGCGATCTATTTCTACGCTGCTCATTGAGTGTAGCACGCAAGAGGCCCAACCATGCGATGCGACGCAACGACAACCGCGAATAAAGCGAACGGTGCGCGTCTTACAGCGCCACGTTCTTTAACAAGCCACGCGGTCGCGGGAAAGAATTAAAACGCCTTTCCCGCGCCGCAAGTTTTACCTGACTCAGCCACGCTGCGGGCTAGTGTTGATTATGCCGGATCCGTATGAGGGCTCCTTGCAGCGCGATGCCGAGCGCGGCACAAATACGATAACATTCCAAGTTCCGGGCGGGCGGCCGGACGAAATTTGCGTCGTTCCAAAGCACCTTCCTTTTGCCGACTATCGGGGCAAGGACGGAGCAAAAGACATCGCTGATGAAAACCAATTGGCCAGCTACGATTTTAATAAAGCCGGCCCGGCGGAGTCTGGCGTCATAGCCATTGTTCCCAAGCGCACCAGCACCAGTGCAGCAGTCGATGTTTATCAGATCCCTGCCGGCACAACCCGGCCTGATCAGATCACAGCCAGCTATTGTCTGAGTGTGGAAAAAAATGGGAAAAATGTGGCGAAGTTCAAGCAGACCGACAACGTCCATACCACCACCTGCACCGCGGCTATCCTTGGCTATTACCACCTCGCCCGCGCGCTCGGCGATATCTGTGAAATCAAGCCCGCCGTCCTGCGCACGATGGATATCGAGCAGCACAAAAAGATGGTTAGGCTCGCCGCCGAGCTGGGAGCTCATGGTCTTGTCGGCCAAAGCTGGGCGTTGTTCAACCACTACTACGCCGACCCTCGTGGCTCGGCCGTCGCCCAAACGCTCTTTACTTCCGACTTCCAGCAAATTTACGGCGCCCTCCTCGAAAACACTACCGGCGAAGAGAACTACACCGAATGGTTGAACGCGGGATCGGACCTAAGCAGTACGCACGCCTTTCGCCAGATGGCGGACTCGCGTCCGGTCGAGGCGATTCTTGGTTCCCGCGATTTCACGCAAAGCAACGTGCAGGCGCTCGTCGGTATGCGCGACATGAGCGAGATGATCCTGCTCGACTATCTGCTCGCGCAGTCAGACCGCCTGACGGGAGGCAATATCAGTGACTATAGCTTCACTTACTATCGCGACGGCGACAAAGTGAAATCGGTCAAGACATCGAAAGCAACCGATATCCCGGCGGGCGCAGCAAAGGTGGTCATCAGAAAACTAACGATCAAAGACACGGATGCCGGTTTGTTGAACACCAATGTCTTCGAGAATAAGGGCTACCTTTCCCAGATCAGCCATCTGCATCCGAATACTTTTGCCCGCCTCCAGACCCTCGCGACGAAGTGGCGGGATGATCCCACCGTGAAAGAATTCTTTCATCGCGAGTGCACCTTCAGCAACAGCCAGCTAACGCGCTTTGAAAAATACCTGCTCGCCGCCGCCAGCACACTGCAAAGCCGATTGGACAGCGGCAAGTTGCGGCTCGATCTCGACCTCGACGATTTCTTCGCCGGCGTCGCACCTCCTCCCCCGCCGGTCGCCCCTTCCAAAATCAATGGGATCGTGGGTCAATGGGAAAAAGGAGCTGTTAACGCAGCCACAGACGTGTCAACCGTGCAGCGTCTCCTGCAAACCGCCGCGCAAAAACTCAACGATCCCTCGCTTG
>Ga0193745_1000198_pt1 | contig 11051 bp, 3 predicted proteins | sample L1a2metaG_FD_145899 | JGI IMG/M metagenome (GOLD analysis project Ga0193745, IMG submission 145899) | Soil microbial communities from a riparian zone of the East river system, Colorado, United States - L1a2 | ecosystem: Environmental > Terrestrial > Soil > Riparian zone | place: USA: East River... | reverse complement strand
CAACATCGTGCGCGCAGCAGCCCTTCATTAAATTGTGCAGAGCGCGTAGACCAGTGCCTTTGCGCGCCGTTCAATCGGTCGAGAGCTGCGGCCAACTTCGCAGGAACGTAAAACGAACACAGGGCCCAATGCATTCATTATATGCCTGACAAACGTGCATTGCTGACCCGGTTGCTCGGTCGCTTGCGCATTGAGGAGCAACGCGAGCAGTTCAGCCGCCTCGAGGAGTTTCTCTCTCGCGCATTGCTTCCCGAAGACCTGGAGCAAGTCAAGAAGAGCCGGTTCTCCTTCGAGGCAGCGGGGCTAGTGGCGCCGGAAAACATCGCGACTGAGATCGGGCAGATTGTGGATCGGCTTGCGAGTACGGAAGCGGAAGCGGGGTATCGGGTGGCGGTGCGCGAAGTGCCGTTGCGCAGCACCCAGCTGCACGGCTCCAACCCGGCGTGGGCCAGCGGCGCGGCGCTCGAAGCCAGCTTCGGCCCGTTTCTTAGCCTGGATGGGCGGCGGTTCTGGTTTGATTTTTTCCGAATCGAAAAGCTGGTGGCGCTCTATGTGCAAGGGATCGTCGAACCAGCGCTGCTCTTCAAGTTGCGGACCCGTTTTCGGTTCATCGGCATCGATCTCCCGCTCGCGGCCGATGCCGCGCCTGGCTATCACCTCAACGCCGGCAGCATTTGGATCAATTCGCGTCTGCTCGCCACGAATGCGACGCCCGGCTTTTTCACAGGTCTGACAATTCGCAGCGGCAACATCGAGCTAAGCGCTGCGCCGCAGATTGTCGACGGCCGACTGACGATCTCGCCGATCACGACCGTGCGAGTGGAATTGCAGCTCGCGCAGCAAACGGTGAACGATGCCGATCCGTCAAGCGACTACGGCAAGGACGCGCGCGCGGCCGATGTGCGGCTCCCGCGGGAGTTCGCGTTTCATTTCGGTGGCGGAACTCACGCGCTCGACGTTGTTGGTGACGCGAGCTGGAGAGTTTACGGACATCAGGCCAACTTTGCATGGCAGAATCAGCAGGCGACAACGCACGACGCGGTCTTGAATCGGGTTCTGATTCCTCTAACTGCATCGACGCCCTCATTTGCGGTCGCGGACAACCAATCGCCTTTCCATACCTTCAGCGGCGAAACGAAACTGACGGCGAGCTTCTGGGCTTTGCCCGCTGCGCCGATTGACATCGCGAATCCAACTCCCGCAGAAGGAATCGGCGCGATCGCGATTCGCTGCGAAACCGGGCTGGCCTCCAGCTGGACTGCGCTCAACGGTGGACCGCTGAATCTGCGCCGACCCTATATCATGGCCGCGCCGGGTCGGATCGCGATCACCGATCTGAGCGCCGGCAACGCGCTTTGCGTGCAGAAGTTTGCGCTGTGGATGGACAAGCTCAACCGGTTCGGCACAACAGCAAACGTGCAATTCCTTGCGACCGCGCCGTTCTTCTTCAATACGCTCGCGAACGGCACCGAGCTCATATCCACACTTGCAAATGCAGATGTGCGCGCGGATCGGCCAGTGACGGCGAAGGGAGAGCCGCTCGAAATTCGCTCGAAGAAATCGCTCCTCGTCCTCGCCGCCACGAGCAGCTTTCGGCTCGTCTATCTGTTCGACGACAACATGCTGGTCGATAACACCGACCTGACGAAGAAGCCGCCGCAGATTCCGAAGTCGCTCTCGTTAGTCCTGAACAACGCGCTCTTCAAAACCACCGCGGTGAACGGCTGCCTGCTCTTCGGGACGCTCGCGGAGGATTTCATCAAGGTCGAACGTGGGGCGTTGTTCCTGTCGTTAGGCATGCATGCCTATCTGCCGACGCTGCCCGATCCCTACGCGGCCAACATCAATCTGCTCAAGTTCCAGTTCCGCGGGACAAGCGATCGCGCCTTGTACGTCAGCAATCAGCCGGCCGTGTGGCTGTTGTTGATCGCGCGCGTCACGTGGGAACCGGCCGCGGAGAAAAAGGACAAGGTCGACGTCTCGTTCCTTTTCGCACCGCTGCCTGATCAACAGCCGTGGCCGCAGACGCCACCGGCTGACGACATCAACTTCCTCGCTGGCGTGGATGAAAAGGGCGGCGTCGACGCGCAATCGCAATCACATGGTGCGGCTCTGTTCTCGCGCGTCCCGATCGATTATGGCGCGATCTGGGACAAGGCGACGGTCTCGCTGCAGCGCGATCAATTCGCCTTACTCGACGTAAGCACGAACGCAGATCTGCTCGGCGTCAGCTTCGGGACCTTTGGGACGGAGCGCATGGCGATGCTCACGACAATGCTCCCGGCTAGCGGCGGGTTCCCATTGCAGGTCGAAGGCATGGACGTGGTGACGCGCGGGTTCAATGCACGCGCTTTCACCGTTCCGCAGATTTCGTGGGAGCCGGTGGCCAATTTGACGCCACCGGATGTCGCGGCCGATCCGCCAGCCGGCGGAAATTATTATCCGGACGACGGCGGGCCGACGCGGATCATGAACAACAGCGCGGAGCAGGTCGCGCTCGCGCCGATTCCAGTGAGCGATTTCCTCATCGACCGGTTTGAAAAGCAGCAGAACTTCGCCGCGTTCTCCGTTAGTACATTGCCCTTCGGCATGCGCGCGCTCGCCTTGCTGCGGAAGAAATACACTTACTCAGGAGCACAACGCCGCGGCACGAATGTCGCCTTCAATCGCAAGACCTGGGCAAGCGGCGTCTTTGGCGCACGGCAGTTGCGGATCGATGGCGGGGAAGCGTTGCGTGAAGGCGAGACCGACATGTTCATGGGCAGCACCGTCCAGGTGAACAACATTCTCGACTGGTTCGGCAATCCCACCGGCACGAGCACCCTGGGCGCGAGCGTGACCGAGATCTTCAACAACGAGTTCCTTCTCCAGCCGTTTCAACTCGTTAGGCAACGCGGCGTGCCGGTCTCGCGCATGGACCTGAGCGGTTACGGCGCGAGCATTTTCAGCGACTGGCTCAACCCGCACGCCGCGATCGCGGAGACGAGCCAGGCGAAGTTCGATGTCTACGTCGGGCGCTGCGCGTCCGAGATCATCCAGGTCAGAAGCATCATGTATCCGTGGGCGATCAAGGTTGTCCGCACGATCACCCTCTTCCGCGCGAATACCGCCTATGCCTATCGCTACGACAGCGGCTGGCGCGCAGAAAGCGAGGGCAGCTTCGATTTCACCTACTACGTCTACGAGTTCGACGGGACGAAGCTCGTGCCGAAGCGGCGGCAGGCGAAATACTCGATTCATCCCGGAGTCTGTAACGGCCTCTTCAACGTGCGGGAGATTCACGAGACAGATGAGATCCTGCCGTTCACGGGAACGATGGAGATCGTGAAAGGCGAAGAGTACGTCGATGGCGATGGCAAAGCCGTCATCAACCCGGGACCGAATCCGGTGACTTTCGATTGCCATCTCCAGCCGGTTTTCTTTAACGCCGACATCGAGATCGAGAATCCGGTCAGCGGCTTCATCACCACAACGACCGCGGGCAAAGAGCGAACGCTGATTCCGTCGAAGAAGATTCTCGGCTTCGTGCAACTCGCACCGCGGGGTCTGCCGCTGACCGCGGCGAAATTCAACGAACTGCTCGCGAGACAGGGGACGATCGGTGGACCGATCGATTGCGTAATCGACATCGGCCTGAGCGGACAACAAATGCGTCTGAGCCGGTTCGATGTCAGCAATTCCTTCCAGGCCGACGGCGTGAAGCCGGCCGTGGCCGCGGCGGCGCGTGGCAGCGTGCTCCTGCCGAAGGACGGCTCGTGGAGTTTGGTCAAACATGAGGCCGCCACCGGCCAGGTGAGTCCGGTGCCGCAAGACCTCGCTGCGCCGCTGATTCGCGCGGGCGAGCTCGTAACCAAAGCGCTCCCGATCGGCCTGAAACCAGGAAGCGAGCTGGCCTTCTTCACGATTGTTCAGCCGCCGCCCGACAAGCAATTGCTCCGCATCGCGAATCCGGCCGAACTGCTGCGCAATCCTGCCGCGGACACGATCAACTACGGCTTCCTGCAATCGACCGACACACAGAAGGCGCTCTTCCTTACCCCGGCATTTCAACGGGGCGAGCAGACCTTAATGAGCAAAACGCCGCCGCTTTTCGCCGACGCCTTCCGCATTGTGAATTCGAAGGCGATCTTCCCGAACATCGGCGACGCGGTCAGCAATTTCGGCGACGTGATTTCGTTGCTCAAGAACGGCAACGAATTCGATCAGGGCGCACTCAGCGATGCGGGCAAGAAGGTGCTCAAGGTGATGCAGATCAACGACGTCGTCGCCGGCGCGAAGCAGGAAGGCTACAAGCTGCTCAAGAAAGCAGCGAAGTTCGATCTGCCGGGCACCGAGTGGGAGCTGATCAAGCTCGGTGACGCGCTCCGCATATACCTCGAGTACAAAGCGCAGAAGCAAGGCGCAGGCAGTGCGGCGGACGGCAAGCTCGATTTCGACGTGAATTCATTCGCGGGCGATGTCGCGCAGCAGTGGAAGAGCCGGATGAGCAACGTCGCGGTGGTAATCGATCTCGGCCCAATCAAGCGGCTCATGACGATCAAGGGTAACTGGGATTCGAAGAAAGGCGCGGAAGCGCAATACGGCGGCGACCCGGCTGATCCCACATTCCCGGCGCCGCAGATCGAGTTCGCACAAGAACTCGAGCCGGTCATCGAGATCCTACAAATCCTGCAGGATTTGCAGGGTGCGAATTACAAGGATGCATTCTCGAAGGGCCTCAAGCTCGCGATGAGCAACAAGGCCGGGAGCTGGGAATACAAATTCGAAGCCTCGAAGGAAATTCCGGTCCTGAAGTTTCCGATGCCGCCGTTCGATAACGATCCGAACGCGCCGCTCAAACTCGAAGCCGGACTGAAGCTCGGCGCCTACTTTAACGCCGCACTTTCGATCACGAGCGACCCGAAAGATTTGCTCCCGAGCGCAGGCGCATCTTTCGGTTTCTACGGCCGTCTCTCGGTCATGTGCGTCTCGCTTTCGATCGCGACGGTCTACGCCGTCGGCCAGGCCAATCTCGACATCGCAGCGGATTCAAAAGTCGGACCGACGCTCCACATGAAGTTCGGTTTCGGCGCGCAGATCGTGGTCGGTTTGCCGGTGGTCGGCAACGTCAGCGTGCTCTACATGGTCGGCGTCGAGATTTACACCGACTCGACCCAACTCAACGTCTCGGCCTTTCTCATGTGGCAGGGACATGCCGAGCTCATCGGCGGGCTGGTCTCCGTCACGATCACGATCGAGGCAAAAGGAACAATTAAGCGACTGAATGATTCGAGTCTGCCCGGCGGCGGCCGCACCGATCTCGAAGCGCAGATCACCTTCGCCATCGATATCAGCATCTGTTTTGTCATCGACATCGACTTCAGCACGAGCTGGAGCGAACAACGCCAGATCGCCTAACGAATGGATCCCAACTTCCGCTTTTCCATTCTCCCGTTTCCGCAGTGGTTCGATGGCGCGGAGATTCGCCTCAACGTTGTCGTCCTGCCTCGGAATCAGAATCCGCTCGTGCCGGCAATCGAAGCGACGCCTCCGATTCCAGATACGCCCGCATTTGCCGACGCGCAGTTGGTCTTCGAAGCACGTCTCGTCGGCAGCCTGGCGGCATTTCCGAATAACCACTCGTTAGGCTCGACTGTCGCCGCACCGGTCGCGCAACCGGCAAATGCGCGGCCGTTGTTCGAAGCGTTAACCGGGCAGTTCAAGATCACGCCCACGCTGAGTAACATCACGATTGCGCCGCCAGTGCGCGTTCTTCCGACAACTGAGTTCGCAGTGCGAAAATATCTGCCGCTCAGTTATCGCGCCGCGTTCAACTTCACTACTCCACGCACTCGTGCCGCCGTCACCGACGACAGCTACCACTGCGCGATTCGCGGCGCGGAAAAGGTGCCGGGATTTACTCGCAGCCCGGATGTGATCGATTGGGGCAAAGTGTTCGCTTACGCGATGCGGCAGCCACTGCTCGCGCGCGAGTTGGGCATGATCTATCTGACCAGCGTTCCCGTCGATGCCGCGGCCTTCAAGCATGGCGGCTGGCTATTCATCGATCTCGCGGCCGGCAGCGATTTCCGCGCGCAACAGGACGCTGATCATACTTTCGTTAAGCAATACGCCGCGCGCATTCCGCCTTTGAAAGCTGGGGATGAGCGCGCTCTCTTCGCGCCGATTCTGTTCCCGGTCTTGTTCAAGGCGAACGCGGCTGATCCCGATCCATCGCCACCGTCCGGAAACTTTGATCAACTGCTCATCGAGACTGCCGAATACGACGATGGCTTCACCAAAATCGTGCACGCGGTGCAGCCGGTCAGCCGTAATCTGCTCTCCGAAACGCCGGAAGACGGAAAGCCGGTCAAAGACGTGGGCATTCGCCTCGGTTGGGACGACGAACAGATTCTCATTTGGTATTTGCGCCAGCTCAGCGGCGATCGCGTCGATGCGCCGCTCGGCGTCTTCGGCTACGCGATTGACGTGCGCGAGACGGCACCTGCGCCCGGCAATCCATGGGAAACGTTGAATGAAGTGACCAGCCGCGCGCCGCTCTCCGTTCAACAAATCCCGGTCGGCGATTTCGACGGCGAGCTGCCCTACCAGGTCTATCCGATGCAGCTCGACGGAAATAAAACCGGCGAGTTCTGGCTCCCAATGTATTTCGCGAACTGGACCGGCCACAGCATGGTCCTGCCGGACAACGACGCGGCGGAAATCTACCAGACCAACTCGCCGGATGTGAAAGCCGATCCAGTGAATCCCGTGAAGGACACGGGGACCGGGGTGACCGGTCCGGCGCAGAATCGCCTGAATGACACCTACGCTTCGGCGCCAATCGCGGCCGCATTGCGCTACGGCAAACAGTACGATTTCCGAGTCCGCATGCGCGACTTGAGCGGCGGCGGCGCTGAACCTGACAAGTCGCCCGCAGTCGAAAGCCCATCAGCGATCGGGCGTTGCCCCTTCAAACGCCACGTCGCGCCGAACCAGCCGCGGATTGTTGATCTGCCGAAGAACAACGACACGCCGGGCGATCCCGATTCGCTTTCCATTCAGCGGCCATTCATCAATTATCCGGCGGTCGTTTATACCGGAAAATACGCTGATCCGGTTGCGCGCTTGAAGCAGGCCTCGCGCGACATGCTGCTGCTTCCGCCGGAAGAGCGCGAGGCGTTCGGAATTCATGATCCGGATGTCGATCGCATCGAAATCGTGGTCGAAGTCGAGACGCTGAAGATGGACAACCTGCAGAGCGTTTCCGGTCGCGAGAACTACGTCCATCTCTACACCACCGAGCGTCGCTTTCCGGCTGTCGGTGCCGAAGATGATTACGCCGCGGCGCTGGACATCCCGCTGGTTTACCGGGACGTGCCGGTTCTGCACACCGGGAAGGAAAAGAACCTCGGCGCAGATTTCGGCTTCGCCGGCAACATCGATGATCTCGCGGAAATCTTTCTTCCGAGAGCGCGCACCGTGCGGCTGACCTTGCGCGCGGTCTGCGAGAAGAAGCCGGACGACGAGGCTTATTATGGACTCGTTAGTCTGACAAATGATCGGGAAGCCGACAGCCGCTACGGCCACATCATTGAAGTGCGCGTCTATCGGTCGTCGGAGGACGAGCGCGATCTGTTTGTCGATACCGCACCCGCCCAACGGCTGCAAGGCATCTATTTGCAGCCGGACGAACCGCTCGTCGCCGACGGCAAGTTCACTACACTGTTCTTCAGCAAGGAAGTGCCGCGTCCGCCGGATATCGTGCAGCGGCTGGCGAAACAACTGGAGCTCGAGAACATCGGACTGACGCTCGTGCCGAAGAAGGGCGAGCGCGCGCAGTTTGGTTGTTCGGCGCGTATCCGGCACACGCTCGCACCGGATAACTCATCGCTCACTTTCTCGTCTAAGACCGATTTACCTAACCACTGGCTGTGCTGCCTGCAGCTCAGCCTAGACCGTGACTGGACGTGGGACGCGCTCGACGGCCTCAGCTTCGTCATCACTCGCACAACCTGGTTCACACACGCACCGGACGAGAAGGTGAAGGATCTGACCGTGGGCGAAATCGAGGTGAAACGGACCGCTTCGCTTGAATCGCTCGACGATCCGCAACGCGATTACACCCGCCTGATTTTCATTGATGCCGTCGAGCCGAAGAAACCCGCGCGCGTCGAGGTGCCTGACGACCCGCGTTTCCCGGACACCATCGAGGTCAGCTACAAGATCACGACGCATTTCAAGAAGGATCACGGTGCGCAACATGACGATCCCGAAGAGCTGGAGATCACGTTGCCCATCACCACCCCGCCTGCGCAGGTGCCGAAGATCGCCTCCGCCGGCATTGCCTTGTCGCCTTACAAGCGGAATGACAAATACTCCGCGACCGATCCGCGACGCCGCTTCCTCTGGATTGAACTGGCCGAGCCGGTGAAAGATCCGCAGGACACCTACTTCGCGCGGATGCTTGCCTACGCGCCGGATCAACTCATCAGCGACAATCGCCCTGAGCTGCTCGTCGCCCGCGAAGAACCGCCCTTGCCGGTCGACCCCGAACCGATCCGCGTCGTCATCGACGGCGCGACCAACGATCTCGCTGGGCTGACGGCGATGCAGCCGATGGAGAAAGCGACTGACAGTGATCTCCATTATCTGCTGCCGTTGCCGCCGGGATTACACGCGAATGCGGACGAGATGTTCGGGCTCTTCACCTACGAATTTCGGCTCGGTCACTACATGGATTTGCGCGAAGAGCTGGAGGAAAAGCGCATGGTCTGGACGACGGCGCAGGGACGCTTCGGCCGCAGGTTGCACGCCACCGGCATTCAACATCCCGCGCCAACGCTCACCTGCACGGTGGCTCGCGACGAAAACAAACTCTCGGTCAGCGCCCCTTACGCCGTGGCCGTGTTCGATGGCTGCAACGTGACCGCCGACCCGCCCCGGACGCAGCTCTGGTGTCTGCTCTACGCACAAGCGCGCCAGGCCGATAATCGCGATTGGCGGAACATTCTCCTCGACGACAAACAACTCGACTGGCGTGTGGAAATCGAAGACGTGCCGGGGCGGAACCGCTTTTTGATTTACGACGATGTCCAGCGCCGGACATTGAAGAACCTTACGATCCGCAATTTCAAAGACGACGTCAGCTATGCGAAATTCACCGGCATCTACAAACTCGCCGACCAAACGAAGTCGAACAAAGATGCGGCGAAGCGTGGGACCGTCGCCTGGTCAAACGGAGAGGTCAGTCAGTTGCTCGCACTTTTCGGCTTGCCCACCGATTCGCCGCTGAGCGTCCTGGTCGTCGAATTCCTGCCCGTGATTAACAACATCTATCAGGCCGTTAGCGCGCTCGACAAAGAAAATGTCAACGCCAGCGCGCGAAGTACGATTGCTCACGGCGAAATCCCCTCCACCAGGATGGTCGCCGAGCGGCTCCGTCAGCTCCAAACGCAGCAAGACTTGGAGACTCGGAGTCCCGCTAGCGACGACCTGGGTCAGCGCCGCATCCTGCGTACGTCCCCGCTCACCGAGGTGCCATTCGTCTGTTGCCCGAATGAATAGAAGCATCGCTGCCAGGTTTCCACCGGGAATTGGTTAGAACTCGTCCGTCACAGACGTTGCGACGTTGGCAAAAATCGTAGCCGCGTCGCCATACGGCGACGGCTACAGCAAACCGCCTCGCAACCGACACGGCGCTACTTCATGGGGCGCGTTTCCTGCTTTGGAATTGTCGACACACCCAGCAGTTCTAATGGACCGACTTTCTTTTCGGCGATTGTCAGGTCTTGGTACTTAATTTTTCCTTCGAAATCAAAGCTGCCCGCCTGAATCTCTGTGATGGTCCCGGCTTGGACCTTGAGATTGATTCCTTTCAGCGCCGCCACAATTTGCACTTTAAACTCGATTTTTTTCGGTAACGGCATCCCAGCGATACGTATCTCGATGTATGGATGATACTCGTTGGTTATCTCATGTTCTGCGAGGTCCAGCACGATGACTTCTTCTGGCGATTTCCTGGATTCCTCTAGCGCTTCTTGAAGCTCCCTCGCCTTTTTCCAGGAAGAAACCAATAGATCGGGCAATTCAACATTGAATAACTCGGCAACCTTCGAAGTAAGATCGGGCATTGCGGCCGGCCACTTGATAGTCTTGATTTCGCGTCCCAGGCGACTTTGAAACTCCTGCCATTGATTCGAAGGCGGGGTAGTCGCAGCTGGATCGGGAAATGAGAAAAGCGTGCGCAGGTTGAGAGGTGAATTGTTCATTGTGTCTTCTTTCTCAGAATCGAGCTTGCTCCGTCAGTCGCGAGGCTGTCCTGGCCGGCGGATACATTGGAATGAAAATATAACCCATAATTGATCGACAAATTTTTCGGCGGCGTCCGCGGAGCGTCCCAATCCGAATGCGCATAAAACGCGAGTGGCCCAGCAATCACCGCCTTCGGTTTCCATTTCGCGTGTATCAAACATGCCAACCCCGCGACGGCGAGGCCAACGGCCATATAGAGCCATAGCATTTTCGAAGGCCGCAAAGGCGACGGTGGGGGCGGAATCGGCGTTATGGAAGGAATCGCTGTCGGAACTGCTGTGGCGATTGGAGTGTAAGTCGAAGTTGGCGAGGGTGTGATCGGAGCTGACGTTGCTGTGCTCGTTAGTGTTGGACTTGATGGCGTAACGACTTGGACAGTTGGTCCTAAGATATTTGGGAGGTCCAACACCTTTGCTCCTACCCGGATTTCTACCGAAGGCTCGTAAGTTCCAAGTGAGGAGTATGGATGGGTCGTGCGCGGCACCGCGGTCCACTCAATTGGGGAACTATCGGCAAAATTGAAACCGTATTGGATATTCAGGTCCGGCGGTGGTGGCCGTCGGAACCGAAGTTCAAACCGTACTTTTTGACCGACTTCTACTCTTGCCGGCGTCGCATTAAGAATAACCCCGTTTGCCAGGCTTGCAGTAACACCCATTGGAGGCCGAACGGTAGGGCTCACGACAATGTCGCGAGGCGACGGGGGTGCGGGGTACTCGTTCAACATTCCCGGCGGAACGCGCCGGAATGGCGTCTGG
>Ga0193745_1000197_pt1 | contig 11077 bp, 11 predicted proteins | sample L1a2metaG_FD_145899 | JGI IMG/M metagenome (GOLD analysis project Ga0193745, IMG submission 145899) | Soil microbial communities from a riparian zone of the East river system, Colorado, United States - L1a2 | ecosystem: Environmental > Terrestrial > Soil > Riparian zone | place: USA: East River... | reverse complement strand
AACCTACGACGTATCGCGCCGCTCCAAATCTCGCGACCGCCAAGGCAATCACCGCAGCAATGCAAACCGCTGTCGCAGCTGCCAAACTTGCGCCGTAAAGTCCAAATGCGCCGATCAAATAAGCTTCGCCGAGAATAGCGCCAAGCATCGCCCCGAGCGTGTTTGATCCGTAAAGAAAACCGATCGCGCGGCCAAACTCCGTTTCTCGCAGCAGCGGGTCCTCAATGATCACCGGCAGTGTCAAACCCATGGCTGTCGTTGGCACGAGCAAAATCAGGAAGGAAACCACGAACCGCAGCCCCAGCAGCGCCGGCTGATAATTCCACAGCATTTGCCACGCGGGCCGCATCAAATCGCCAACGACGGGAAGGCCAAAAACAATCGTGCAACCAGAGAATGCGACGAAGAACTCCAGCACAACGTAGAAATGCAGCGGCCGCCATCGCCGGATTCTCGATGATGCAGCCAGTGCGTTTCCCAACGCCAGACCCGCCATGAAACTGGAGAGAATCAGCGCTGCGGCCCAGATGGAGTTGCCAAAGGCCAAGCCACTGAGTCGCAGCCACAGTGTTTCGAAAACAAGGGCGCCCGTGCCGGAAAGGAAAAGAACACCGCAAAGAACGGCAACGCGCCTGCTTTGCGGCCCCAGCGCCGCATGTAACGCATCTCTCCGATGAGACACACGGGATTTTTGCGACCTACTTATCATCGCGCAAAACCGGGCTCGTCCTCAGCAGTACCGCGCCGGCAACACCGGCAACGAGTGAACCAACGATAATGCCTCGCTTGGCTGCGTCGACCAAAGTGCCATCAGCGAACGCCAGCATGGCAACGAATAACGACATGGTGAACCCGATTCCGGCGAGGCACGCATAGCCGAACAACGATCTCCAACTCACAGCCTGAGGAAGTCTCGCAATCCCCATCTTCACGGCGATTAGGGCAGCTATTATGATCCCAACCGGTTTACCGAACACCAGACCTGCCAATACCCCCAATCCAATCTCTATGTGCTGCACCGACAGATCAATTTTGACCCCGGCGTTCGCAAATGCGAACAGAGGCATCACCACAAACGCAGAAAAATTGTGCAACGCCTGTTCGAGCCGGAGAACCGGCGCCGTCACGCCCTTGCTCGCCCGCTGAAGCGAAAACAATGCTTCCTGTTGTCCTTTGCTCGTCAAAACCAGAAGGTCCCCCGTTTCTGTGCGGTTGAAGTCGTCCACCAACGAGCGCGCTTCACGGGAAAATTCCACCGCGTCGATACGCGTTTGCGTCGGGATGGTGAACGCAAGCGCAACACCTGCGATCGTGGCATGTACGCCAGAGGCGTGAACGAACAACCAAAGCACCACTCCTCCTAACAAATATGGCCATATATGGCGAACACCGACTACGTTGAATCCGATCAAGACAAGCAGCGTCACCGCAGCGCCGCCCAGGGCGCTCCACATAATCGCTTCCGAATAAAAAAGCGCGATCACCAGCACCGCTCCCATATCGTCAACGATTGCCAGCGCGGTCAGCAGTACTTTGGCGCCAATTGGTGCCCGCGGCGCGATCAAATTCAGCGCGCCGAGAGCAAAAGCGATGTCCGTCGCCATCGGAATTCCCCAGCCGTGCGAACCGATTCCACCGAAATTGAACAATAAATAGATTGCGGCGGGCACGACCATTCCGCCAATTGCGCACGCGATTGGAAGCGCCGCTTGCCGAGCCGACGACAACTCGCCGGCCAGCAATTCTCGTTTGATTTCCAGTCCGACCAGAAGAAAAAACATCGCCATCAGCCCGTCGTTAATCCATCCATGCAGGGTCAGCGACAGTTGGTGATCACTGATTTTCACCATCAACGGTATCTCCCAAAGATGGTTGTAAGCTTCGGCCAGCGGAGAATTCGCAATGATTATGGCCCCAAGACCGAACGCCAACAGCACGACTCCGCCAAGCGTTTCCGTGCGAAAGAACCGCTGGAAAATCGTTAGCGAAATCTTTTTTAACGGGGCTGCCATGTCGTTTCTTCACCGGTTTTGAAACCTGTGAACGCGATTTTGTAAATAATGATCGTTGCCAGTCCCGTCAGGGCCACACGCATCGTGCCCTTATAGAAAACGGCGACGCCGGCCAATGTTAGTCCGAACAAAATGAAATCGACTGGAATGCCGAACACCGAGGGATCTTGCATGCGCGAAAGCCGATAGCTGATTCGTCCTGTGTCGGCAATCAGCAATTCGCTATTGGCTATTGGCTATCGACCATTACGCTAGGTTCGTGTTTACCGGATTGATCGAAGAAGTCGGCAAAGTTGTCGCGACGCGTGCGAGTGATCACGGCACAAAATTAGAAATTGCCGCGCCGCGCACCGCGAGAGAGGCGCGAACCGGCGAGAGCATCGCCGTGAATGGCTGTTGTCTTACGGTAACTTCACGCCGCGGTGACCGGCTGAGTTTCGATCTGCTCGAGGAAACAATTGCTCGCACTAACTTGAAGAACCTACGGCAAAACAGCCGCCTAAATCTGGAACGGGCTTTGCGCGCTGACGGACGCCTCGGCGGACATTTCGTTCAAGGCCACGTCGATTGCGTCTCGCGCATTATCGCGTTCGATAGGAAAGGTGCAGATGTCAGATTGGAAGTCGAATTACCGGAAAGATTCGCGCATTATGTCGCCTCGAAAGGTTCGATCGCGCTTGACGGAATCAGTCTCACAGTTGCCGAGGTTCTTCCGAAAAGCTTCGTTGTATGGATTATCCCTCATACGAAGCGCCATACGAATCTCGATCGCGCAAAAACCGGCGACCTCGTCAATGTCGAGTTCGACATTCTCGCAAAGTACGTCGAGACGATGGTTGCACCATCCGTGATTAAAAAATGACGGAGCGTCGCTCGACCAAGCGGCGTCCGCGCGTTGTCGGTGTCATCGCGTCGCGCGACGACCTGGAGCAAGCGCTGCGAATGCGCCGACCGCCGGATTTGTTTGAGCTTCGCCTGGATCGTCTCGCAGGGGTCGTCGGTCCAGTCGAAACCAAGTTATCGAAGCTCCGCGCACCGCTCATCATCACAGCGCGACACCCGAACGAAGGCGGCAGCGGCAGATTGTCCCTGGGGCAACGTCGCGCCTTACTCAGTCGGTTTTTAACTCACGCCCACTATCTCGACGTTGAACTACGCTCAGCCCCTGCGCTGCGAGCCTTGATCGCGATCGCCAAAACGAAAAAGGCCCAGCTAATCATTTCATTCCACGATTTCAAATCGACACCGAGCGCGCGATTGCTCGTAACCAAAGCGCATAATGCGAAAGCGCTTCACGCAGATATTTTTAAGGTCGCAACACGCACGGACACACCGACGGAACTAGGGCGTTTGCTTGAGTTCATTACCAAAAACCGCGTGAATGTCCGGCTAGCGGTGATGGGCATCGGCAGGCTTGGCGCTATCTCACGTGTCATGCTCGCGCGCGCCGGCTCGGTCCTGATTTACGCATCGCTCGGTCCCGCGACTGGCGTCGAAGGACAACTGTCACTGGAACAACTCCGCGCACTGGGCTTCGGTCCGTGAGACTGGTGAACCGGCTCAGTATTCACCCTCGACACTTGCCCTTTGCTCGACGCGTATAAGGTACAGATGACACTACATCATGTCTTCATCCGTGACTTTACCCGAGCAATTACCTGTGATGCCCCTTCCGGGAACGGTGCTGTTTCCACATGCGCTGCTGCCGCTTCACATTTTCGAGCCGCGGTATTGCAAGATGCTGGAGCACGCGCTCCAACAGCATCGCATATTTTGTGTGACCCTGATCAAGCCGAGCTGCCTGGATTGGCATGCCCCCGAGGATTTTTTCCATCTCGCCACCGCCGGATTGATTCGCGCCTGTATCGGACGCAGTGACGGCACGTCGAATCTGGTCCTGCAAGGTCTGCAACGTGTGCGCTTCACCAGTTTCGAACAGGAGAAGCCGTTTCCGATCGCCAGCATCGATGCTGTAGAATCGCGTGATCCGACTACGGTTGAAACCGAAGCGCTCGGCGCAAAAGTGATCGAGCTTTACGGCAGTCTCAAGCACGATCACCGTCAGCTTCCCGCAAAACTGGATCGGTACCTTTCCGAATTACGCGATCTGGAAATGCTGGCGGACCTCATGGCTTCCACCTTCGTGAACGATCCATTGCGACGGCAACGACTGCTCGAAGAACGCTCGCTCAATCAGCGCCTCCGTTTTCTCATCAGATATTTACGCGACGAGATAGGCAACGCCGCCGCGTAGGTAGAGGCGATTGGCCTCAATCGCCTGGTTCATTACGTAATCAAATTCGCGAGGGCGGTTCGGGTGGACCGCCTTTACCGGCAATGCGCGCGTATTCTTCCATTACATAACGGTCGGTCATTCCCGCGATGTAATCGCAAACTGTGCGATGCAATCCCTCTTTTTCGACCCGTCGCGTCGCGCCCTCGCCCAACCTGTCGGGATCGGCAAGGTACGCTTCAAAAACGCGCCGCAGCATCTCGCAAGCGCGCCGGTTCACTTCCGCGACGCGCGGATGGTAATAGACGTTTTGATACAAAAATTTCCGGAGCGCCCGATTCGCTTTGGCCAATTGATCGCTGTAACGAATAAGCGGCGCGGTTTGCCAGCGCACGTCGTCTGCAGTCTGCACGCCTGATTCGGCAATCGATTCCGCGCTGGTCGCAACCAGGTCGTGCACTTCGCGATCAATGATGTCGCGAATAATCAGCTTGTGCAGCTCCGGTTCGCGCACGCCCGTGTAACGCGCGAGCACTGCACGATGACTGTTGCGCCAGACCTCGTTTTCCTCCAGTCGCGCCGGGGTCAAGATTTCGAAATCAAGCGCGTCATCGAGGTCGTGACTGTAATACGTGATCTCATCCGCCAGATCCGCAACCTGCCCCTCCAGCGAGGGATAATCATATTCTTCTCCTGACGGAGCGGGGAATTTGTAAGGTCGCTCATGCTTACGCAAACCTTCCCGCACTTCGAATGTCAGGTTTAAACCTGGAAAATCTGGATACGGCGTTTCGAGCAATTCGACCACGCGCACACTCTGACGATTATGATCGAACCCGCCGTGATCGCGCATGCATTCGGCCAGCATCTCCTCGCCCGAATGTCCAAAAGGCGCATGACCGAGATCGTGTCCGAGCGCAATTGCTTCCGCCAGATCCTCGTTCAGCCGCAACGCACGCGCGATGGTGCGACTGATCGACGCCACCTCGATAGAATGCGTCAGGCGCGTGCGCAAATGGTCGCCGGTGCCGTTGAGAAAAACCTGCGTCTTATATTCGAGGCGGCGGAACGCGCGCGAATGAATGATGCGCGCACGATCCCGCTGAAATTCGGTGCGATAGGCGTGACTAGGCTCAGAGTGTTGCCGCCCACGCGAAGCGCCCGATTTTTGAGCAACGGACGCCAGCGCTGCGCGTTCCCCCTCCTCCATTTGTTCGCGCGTCTTCCATTTGGCACTCATTTATCCGAAGTGTAGAGGAAGCCGGCGACTTCGGCTAGATCCGCTGGACGAAAGTGCGTTTCGGATTACTTGTCGATTCACCTATGAAAAAGCGCCAAACGAAAAAGCTCACGCCCGAACGCCTTCAGCAGTTCGGATTCGCTTATGCGCCGCCGCTGATCATTAGCGCGGCCGTGAACAACAAAGTTTTTGATACGTTGGAGAGCGGACCGAAGACCGTTGAGCAAGTTAAAAACAAAACTGGCGCGTCCGCGCGAGGGCTGCGTTCAATCATGGACGCACTTGTCGGCTTGGAACTGCTGAAGAAAGATCGTCAATCAAGATATTCTCTAACACCAGAGAGCCAGGCATTTCTTATCAGCGGAAAGCCGGGCACGCTCGCCGGATTTTTCGGATCGATTTTGCCGGTAATGACTTCGCGGTGGCTGCGGCTGACCGATATCGTGCGCGAAGGACGACCGGCGGTCGCGGTGAACGAGGAAACCGAGGGCACTGAATTCTTCAGTCAACTCGTTGAGACGATCATCCCGATGAGCTATCCCGGCGCGCAGAAACTTGCCGATCATCTGAAGATCGCGAAGGCCAAAGAGCCGGTGCGCGTGATCGATCTTGCGGCGGGTTCCGGGATCTGGGGAATCGCGGTGGCCCAGAAGTCGCCGCAAGTGCGGGTCACGGCGGTCGATTGGGCGGGGATGATTCCCACAACGAAACGCATCACTCAAAAATTTGGTGTGCGCGATCGCTTCGACTTCATCGAAGGCGACCTGTTGGAAGCGAACTTTGGCAGCGGCTACGATGCCGCGACGCTGGGACATATTCTGCACAGCGAAGGCGAACAACGTAGTCGTCAATTGCTCAAGAAAACTTTCCGCGCTTTAAAATCAGGAGGCACAATCGCCATCGCAGAATGGCTGGTGAATGACGACCGCACCAAACCGCTCCCCTCGCTGATGTTTTCCGTGCAAATGCTCGTCAACACCGAAAAGGGCGACACGTTCAGCTTTAAAAAAGTGCGGAAACTCGAAGCGCCTGGGCCATCACCGCTCATTCTGGCAACAAAACCGTAATAGCGGCGTATTACGAATCTGCTTCTCATCCGCGCGGCAAAGTGTTTTGATTCGCGAGATGAAAAAAACGAAAACGAAGTCGCGCTCAGAACCAAAAGCCCGACCCGCAGCGAGAAATTCTGAGCGAAATGTGCCCTACCGTAAACCGGCGCTTCGCAGCGATGCATTCGCCAGGGCGCTGATCGATGCAAAAGCGTGTCTCAATGATTCTGAAACTCTGTTGGCGCTTTTCAACGACGCAGCGAAAAAGGCAGCGACCGTGCCGAGGGAGCCGTTCAAAGAATATTGGCCTTATCTGCAAACCATGCTGCGCTTAGTTCGCGCCCAACATCGCGGCGAATACAATCAAATCCCTGACAACGCACTGCTGTGGATCGTTGCTGCTCTCAATTACCTGATCGATCCATTCGATTTGATTCCGGACGCAACGCCAGTCCTCGGCTTTGTCGATGACGCAACCGTGATCGAATTTGTCACCGACAAAACTCGGCAAACGCTGGACGATTTCATGATGTGGGAAACCGCCGCAGTGTAGCGGTCGCCGTGTGGGCGACGCTATTTGTGCGAACCGCTCTCATCGAAGAGGCGCTTCGCACAGCGAAGCGGCTACAGATTTAAACCATTAGCAGAGCCGGGTTTTCCAGCAGGTGCCGCAGTTCCTTGAGATATTCGGCGCCGAGCGCGCCGTCGATGACGCGATGGTCGCAGCTCATCGTGATCGACATGCGATGGCCGACCATCATTTGATCGCAGTCGTCAACGACTGGGCTTTTTGTGACCTTGCCTACAGCGAGAATGAAGCCTTGGGGTGGATTAATGACAGCCGAGAAACTGTCGATGCCCATTCCGCCGAGATTGGAGACGGTGAATGTGCCGCCCTGAAATTCTTCCGGTTTCATCCGCTTGTTACGGGCCCGATGCGCGAGGTCCTTCGCTGACGCGCTAATCTCGCGAAGCGATTTGTCTTGCGCGGCGCGAATAACCGGTGTCAGCAATCCGTCTTCGATCGCCACCGCGACGCCGAGATCGACGTCCGCGTACTGCACGATTGCGTCGTTGTCGAATGAGGCGTTCACACGCGGCACCTTCGCTGCAGCCATCACCGCGGCTTTCAAAACAAAATCGTTTACAGTGATCTTCGCAGCGTCGGCGCCTTCGCCTGCGGACTTCAATTCCTCACGCGCTTCCATCAGCGGTCCTGCATTGATATCGATGGTGAGATAAAAGTGTGGAACCGGGCCGAGACTTTCGACCAGCCGTTGCGCAATGATTTTGCGCATCCCCGAAAGTTGAATACGCGCACTCTCGCCCGGCTTAACGGCAGACGGCGCTTTCGCTTGAGGTTTGGTTGCGGCGTCGCCAACGCCTGCGGCCACAGTTTTCGCCGCAGCGCGAACGTCGGTTTCAGTCACACGCCCGTCCGGACCTGTCCCTTTCACGGTGGAAAGATCCACGCCAAGTTCCGCTGCGATTCGGCGCGCAACAGGCGACGCTTTCGCACGGGGTTCTTCGGGTTTTTGTTCTCTCGCCTGAGGCTTTTGTTGCGTCGTCTCAGTTCGAGCGGCTGACTCAGCCGCCTCTACACCTTGCTGCTGCGGCGGCGCGGTTTCTTTTTCTGCGGCCTCTGCCGGCGCAGGTTTTTCCGTTTCAGCTTGCGGCTTCTTTTCTTTTGCAGCTTCCGACTTTTTTTTCTGTTCCGGCGCTTCCTGTTTCGGTGCTTCCTCGTCTTGCCCGCGGACAAACGCGATTTTGTCGCCGACATTCACCTTGCCGCCTTCCTGAACATAAATTTCGGTGAGCGTCCCGTCCTCGGCGGATTCCCATTCCATGGTCGCCTTGTCTGTCTCGATCTCGGCGAGCACTTCGCCGGCCGCGACCTGGTCTCCCTTTTTCTTTTTCCACGCGATGAGGGTGCCCTCCGTCATCGTGTCGCTCAGTTTGGGCATCTGGATTTCAGGCATAAGAAGTGATGAGAGTTTTCACGCGTAGCAGACCCGTTTCACGGCCGCGACGAGTTTTTCGGCGTTTGGCAGGACGGCGTGCTCCAGGTGTTCATTGTATGGCATGGGGACATCTTCCTGTGATACGCGCAGAATCGGCGCATCCAGCGCATCGAAAATGTCTTTTTGAATCCGGTAGCAAATTTCTGCGCCGACACCGCAGAACGGATGGTCCTGTTCAACAATCACCACACGATGCGTTTTCGCGACAGAGTCGAAAATCGCCTTCTCGTCGAGCGGTTTAATCGAGCGCAGATCGACGATCTCGGCGGAAATATCTTCCTCTTCAAGTTGAGCCGCGACTTTCAGCGCGATCGGAACAGTCTGCGCGTAACAAACGACGGTGACATCGCTGCCTTCACGTTTCACCTCCGCTTTACCCAGCGGGATAAGCAGTTCTTCATCGGGCGGCTCGACCATACCCTTTGAGCTGTAAAGCAGTTCGGCTTCGAGGACCAGCACGGGGTTGTCGTCGCGCACCGCGGTTTTCAACAAGCCCTTTGCGTCGCGCGGCGTCGCCGGTGTGCAAACTTTCAGACCGGGCACACTGGCATAAAAATTTTCTGTGGCGTGCGAGTGCGTCGCTCCAAGCTGATGTGCCGGGCCGTTCGGTCCACGAAACGTAATCGGGATATTGAATTGGCCGCCTGACATCATGAACATGTTTGGCGCGTTGTTCACCACCTGATCGAAAGCCACCAGTGAGAAGCTGAACGTCATGAACTCAATAATTGGTCGCAGCCCGACCATCGCTGCGCCGATGCCCAAACCGGCGAATCCGTTCTCGCTGATCGGGGTATCGATGATGCGTCTCGGGCCAAAGCGCTGCAGCAATCCGGCGCTCACTTTGTACGCTCCCTGATATTCGGCCACTTCTTCGCCCATCAGGAAAACATTGGGATCACGCTCCAGCTCTTCAGCGAGCGCTTCATTCAATGCCTGGCGATACGTGATTTCTCTCACGACTTAGCTCCGTTGAAATACACGTAATCGTAGAGTTTCTCGACCGGTAGCTCCCGGCTTTCTTCGGCGAACTTCACCGCGGCCAGCACTGTTTCCTTCGCATGCTTGTCGAGCTGATCGAACTGTTCATTGGTCAATTTCCCCTCGCGTGTAAGCTGCGCGCGCAGACGTATGATTGGGTCATCAAGGCGATATTTTTCGAGTTCGTCCTTGGTTCGATAACTTGCAGGATCCGACATCGAATGGCCACGATAGCGATACGTGCGCACTTCCAGAAACGCCGGATGCGATTCTTTCCGGATCGAATCGGCAACCTCTGCGACCTTGTCGCGCACCTCACGGAAATTCATTCCATCGACGATCTCACCGGGGATATCGTAACCCTCCGCTCGATCGACGATTTGCTTCAACGATGTCGATCGTTTCACCGATGTGCCCATGGCGAAAAGATTGTTTTCACAAATGAAAATGATCGGCAGCCTGTAAAGCGCGGCGAGATTCAACGCTTCGTGGAAAGACCCTTGATTAATCGCGCCGTCGCCGAAGAAACAGAGTGTGACGCGATCCTCGCCGCGGTACTTGATGGCAAAGGCCAACCCAACCCCCAGCGGTACGTGCGCGGCGACGATCGCGTGGCCGCCGTACATGTGGTGTCGCTTGTCGAAAAAATGCATTGATCCGCCAAGCCCGCGCGAGCAGCCGGTCTCTTTTCCGAAAAGCTCCGCCATGCATGCATTCGCGCTCGTGCCCCGGGCCAAGGCATGCCCGTGATCACGGTAAGCAGTGATTACGTAATCATCCGGCCGCACGGCAGCGATCGCTCCGGTCACGACAGCTTCCTGACCAATGTAAAGGTGACAAAAGCCGCCAATCTTCTGCGCTTGATACTGCTGACTGGCCCGTTCTTCGAAGCGGCGGATCAACAGCATTAGCGAGAGCATCTCGACTTCGTCGCGCTGCTCCACCGGCTGCATATTTAATTATCCAGCAGCAACAGGACGGAACTGCGAAGCGCGTTCCCGCGATCTCCCCATGCTTCGGCCGGCGTTCATGCAAACAACAAAAAGACCAGTAAAAATAAGATCACTGAGTAGTGAATTGCGGAAAAACATCCAGGTCGGTGTCGCACTGTATTGAGGCAAGCCAACGGTCAGCGACTGAATCAGCCCCGCAAAATTTTTCGCGTACCCGGGATCGCTCAACCACGAGAACGTGTTCGTGATGGCGTAGAACATCGTGGAAGCGACAATCGATGCAGGCAAAAGCGTCTTCAGCGACGCTCGACTCTGCAAAAGAAGCCCGAGAAATCCGACAAGCGCCAGCGCACCGTAACGGACGAGAATCTGCGGATCGAGCAGCGGCGCACCGTAACGAAGATTAATGATCACGTCGGAAATGAATAACGTCAGCAGCGGCACCGAGAACTTGTATTTTTTGGGCAAATAGGCAGCGCTACACAGAGCAATCGCGGCGAGTGGCGCGAAGTTAGAAAGCCAGCCCGCCCCGGAATGAATCAGCAATCCTGTCGTGACCCGATAAACGACAGCTGACAAAACGAGTAG
>Ga0193745_1000196_pt1 | contig 11104 bp, 12 predicted proteins | sample L1a2metaG_FD_145899 | JGI IMG/M metagenome (GOLD analysis project Ga0193745, IMG submission 145899) | Soil microbial communities from a riparian zone of the East river system, Colorado, United States - L1a2 | ecosystem: Environmental > Terrestrial > Soil > Riparian zone | place: USA: East River... | reverse complement strand
CGGATCGGCCAGCTCCAACCCCGCGCTCGGTACGGGCCGCCGCACGATAAAGCCCGCCCCTTCGCGCTGGCGGTGCGCGGTGACGATGCGGGTGGCTTCGCGGACTGCGCTCGTGCTGGATGTCATCGCTTTCTGCCCCCGTAGAGCCGGATATGGGGACGTATGGTACGTGAACAAGCCCGCGGGGTCCCCCGCCGAGGGCGCTCGCCGGTACAATTCGTGGCTGCCCGGTCACTAACGGCCTTGCCGAAGGCCCCTACCCGACATATACTGTATGTAATCACAGTAACACCCGCGCTGTCGACCGGCCCGGGCCGCAGCTTCAAACTCCGACAACCTATATAGTAGAGTCACCATGAACGAATCGCTCACCCCCATCGCCGAAGCCGCGCTTCCCGACCAGCCGATCTGCCGCGAGGCGCTGCTCGAGAAATACGCCAAGGACAAAGAGCAGACCATCGAGGACGTAAGGGCTCGCGTGGCGCGCGCCCTCGCCGCTGCCGAGCGCGAGGACAAGCGCGCCCACTGGGAGCGGCGCTTCCATGAGGCGATGCAAGCCGGCTTCATCCCCGCCGGCCGAATCAATTCGGCCGCCGGCATCCCGATGCAGGCCACGCTCATCAACTGCTTCGTGCAGCCTGTGGGCGACTCGATCTCGGAAGTCGTTGACGGCAAGCCCGGGATCTACACCGCGTTGCAGGAAGCCGCCGAGACCATGCGCCGCGGCGGCGGCGTCGGCTACGACTTCTCTTCGATCCGTCCCAAGGGCGCCGAAGTCAAGGGCACGCGCTCGCGCGCGAGCGGCCCCGTGTCCTACATGCGCGTGTTCGACCGCTCCTGCGAAACGGTGGAATCGGCCGGGGCGCGCCGCGGCGCGCAGATGGGCGTGCTGCGCTGCGACCATCCCGACGTCGAGGAATTCATCCACGCCAAGGACGAGGGCGACCTCGCCAACTTCAACGTTTCGGTCGGCGTCAGCGACCCCTTCATGCAGGCGGTCGAAGCCGACCGCGAAATCGAACTGGCGCACAAGGCGCGGCCGCACGCGGACACCCTCGCAGCCGGCGCCTACCAGAGAGCCGACGGCCAGTGGGTGTATCGCAAGGTGCGCGCGCGCGAGCTGTGGGACCAGATCATGCGCTCGACCTACGACCACGCGGAACCGGGGATCCTGTTCATCGACCGCATGAACCAGGACAACAATCTCAATTACTGCGAGGCGATCGAGGCCACGAATCCGTGCGCCGAGCAGCCTCTCCCTGCCTACGGCTGCTGCTGCCTCGGCTCGATCAACCTCACCCGTTTCGTGAGCCACGCGTTCTCGGACAAGGCCGCGTTCGACTACGAGCGCTTCTCCGAGGTGGTCGAAGTCTCGGTGCGAATGCTCGACAACGTGCTCGACGTCACCGCCTGGCCGCTCAAGGCGCAGCACGAGGAAGCGATGGCAAAGCGCCGCGTCGGCCTGGGGTTCACGGGCCTGGGCGACACGCTCGTCATGCTGCGCCTGCGCTACGACGGCGAGGCCGCGCGCGAGACGGCGGCGAGGATTTCGGAGTTTATGCGCGATGCCGCGTATCGGGCCTCAAGCGAGTTGGCGAAGGAACGCGGCGCGTTCCCGCTCTTCAACGCCGACATGTATCTCTCGGGGACGAGCTTCGCAGCGCGACTGCCCGCGGAGCTGAAAGCGCTCATCCGCAAGCAGGGCATCCGCAACAGCCATCTGCTTTCGATCGCGCCCACCGGCACCATCAGCCTCGCCTTTGCCGACAACGCCTCGAACGGCATCGAGCCGCCCTTCTCCTGGACTTACACGAGGAAGAAGCGCGAAGCGGACGGCACGATGAAGGAATTCCCGGTCGAGGACTACGCCTGGCGGCTCTATAAACATTCGGGCGGCGACATGCAGAAGCTGCCGCCCTGGTTCGTCACCGCGCTCGAGCTCTCGGCCTCGGCCCACGAGAAAATGGTCGCCGCCGTGGCGCCCTATATCGATACGAGCATCTCGAAGACGGTGAATGTACCGGAAAACTATCCCTACCCCGAATTTCAGGACCTTTATTTCGAGGCGTGGAAGTCCGGCTTGAAGGGCCTTGCGACCTACCGGCCGAACAACGTCATCGGATCGGTGCTTTCGGTCGGGCCGCAATCCCGGCCGCAGGACTTCGTCGGCAACGACCGCAACCGCAGGATCGAGATCAAGGCCGTGCCCGAGCCGGTGCTCGCGTCCCTGCGCTGGCCGGGCCGGCCGAACCTAGCCGGCGGCAACCCGGCCTGGACCTACATGATCGAGCACCCGCACGGGCAATTCGCGCTCTTCGTCGGCCATGTCGAGAACGAAGCGCGCGCGCATCCGTTCGAAGCGTGGGTGAACGGCGCCGAGCAGCCGCGCGGCCTCGGGGCGGTCGCGAAGACGCTCTCGATGGACATGCGCGCGAACGATCCGGCGTGGCTGCGCGTGAAGCTCGATACGCTCGCCAAGACCTCGGGCGACGACGCCTTCGACATGCCGTTCCCGCCGCACGGCGAGAAGAAGCGCATGCCGAGCCTGTGCTCGGCGGTCGCGCAGCTGGTGCGCTGGCAGTGCGAGCAGCTGAGCGCGCTCCCGGCAGAGGTGCACGGCCCGGTGATCGACGCGATGTTCAGCATGAAGGAGCCGAAGACCGGCGCCGACGGCACCATGTCGTGGACCGTGGACGTGCTCAATCCCGCCGGGCGCGACGACTTCGTGCTCGGCCTGAAAGAGATCACGCTCCCGGACGGAGTGACGCGTCCCTACTCGATGTGGCTCTCGGGCGAATACCCGCGCGCGCTCGATGGATTGTGCAAGATCCTGTCGCTGGACATGCGCGTCGTCGATCCCGCGTGGATCGGCATGAAATTGAGGAAACTCCTCAACTACCCCGAGCCGCTCGGCGACTTCATGGCTTTCACTCCGGGATCGAGGAAACAGCAGAACTGGCCTTCGACGGTGTCTTACGTCGCGCGCCTCATCATCCACCGCTACGCCATGCTCGGCATCCTGGACGAAGAAGGCTACCCGCTGCAGGCGATGGGCGTGCTGGAGTCGCCCGCGCCCGGCGCAGCGCCGAAGATGAAGGGCATGCGCTGCCCCGAATGCAGCAACTATGCGGTGATCAGGAAAGACGGCTGCGATTTCTGCAGCTCGTGCGGATGGGTGGGGGTGTGCGGCTAGGAGGAGCGGGTCCGCCGCTCGGTTGATTTCCGGCAAAGGGGTCGAGGGCGAGGATTTCCTGTCGAATCCTGTTTTACCCGAGTTGATTTCGCTGCACGGTCTGATCGTGATGACCGGGCTCGCCATCTACGTAGCGGTGTCGCATACGCTGCGCCAGCGCCGTCATCCTTCGGCTTCAATTGCGTGGGTTGTGACGCTCGTGCTGCTTCCTTATGTCGGATTGCCGCTCTACCTTCTGTTCGGAACGCGCAAGCTGGTGCGCAGGGAATACGGCCGGCCCAGCGCGAGCGCCGGCACCGAAGCGGAATGGCCGCAGCGGCTTGCGGCCGCGATGGACCTCGCGCCTGCCGCGTCGTACCGGTCTTTGCGGATCCACGAGAACGGCGGGGAGGCGCTGCGGGCGCTCTGGGAGCAGATGGACGCGGCGGTCCACACGCTCGATCTCTGCACTTATATTCTCGGGCGGGATCCGATGGCGGACGCGCTCTGCGAGAAGCTCGCTCGCAGGGCGCGCGACGGCGTGCAGGTCCGGCTGTTGATCGACGGCGTGGGGCGCATGCTGGAGCCTAGTCGCAATCTGAACGCGCTGAGAGCCGCGGGCGTGCAGGTAGCGATCTTCGTGCCTCCGCTGTCCTCACCCTTGCGCGGGAGACTCAATCTGCGGAATCACCGCAAGATGGTGATCGCCGACGGTTCCTGGCTTTGGTGCGGCGGGCGCAATCTGGCGGCGCAATACTTCGAGGGCGCGCCGGGCGTGACTCCCTGGAAGGACTTGTCGTTCGATCTCCACGGTGCCGTGGCGGGGCGGGCGCTCGAGTGTTTCGAGCGCGACTGGAGCTTTGCGACCAGGGTTCCCGGCGTCAGGCAGGAGGCGCCGCCGGAAGCGGCGTCGGGCACGATGGCGCAGTTGATTCCATCGGGCCCCGACCAGTGCGACGATACCCTGTACGCGCTTCTCGTGATGGCCTGTTTCAACGCACGCGAGCGTATCGTGGCGGTGACGCCTTATTTCGTGCCTGGCAATTCCCTGCTCATGGGCTTGACCCTCGCGGCGCGGCGCAACGTGGACGTGAATCTGATCATGCCGGAGAGGTCGAATCACCGCCTGGCGGATCTGGCCCGCCCGCGGGCACTGCGGGAGCTCGCGGGCGCCGGCGCGAAGGTCTGGCTTGTTCCCGAGATGATTCACGCAAAAGCCGTCGTCATCGACAGTTCGATCGCCCTGGCGGGTTCGGCCAATCTCGACGGGCGCAGCCTGTTGCTCAACTACGAGCTGATGGTGGCGTTCTACGCCAGCGAGGACGTTCGACGCTTTGCCGGCTGGATGGAGCGGCAGATGCAGGGTGCAAGGCGCTACATCCCTCGCTTGCCGAGCCTCGCACAGGATGTGGCGGAAGGGATCGTGCTCTGGCTGACGTTCCAGCTCTGAAGGCCGTCTGAATTAGGCTAGAACTGCTTCCTCGCCTTGGCGAAGGATTCCTTCAGAACCTCGTAGCTTTTCACGAATCCGGTCTTGACCTGTTCCCATGATTCCGCGGAGCTGTGCTTGAGTCCGCCGTACCACTCGGCAGCCTCGTTGCGTTCCCTGCGCAGCGCGTTCAGCGTAGCCCGGGCATTCTTGCGGGCGCCCTGATCCATCCGTTCCCATTCGCTGTCCAGTTTCCTCTCCATGCGACGGATGCGCGCATCCACATCGTCGAGCCCGGACTTGGCTTGCTTGATGGCCTCGTCGCGCTGCGCCACCGTGTAGTCCTTGATCGCCCGGCCGGTCTCGCCGGCCTTTTTCGAGACGTCCTTTGCCGTGGTTTTGCCGCCCGGAGCCTCGGCGGCAAAAGACAGCGGCGAAACCGCGAGCAGCGCGCCCAGCGCGAGCGTCCGGACCGAAAAAACCATTGCTCGAATCTTCATTTTTTCTCCTTGCCTGTTTGCATTTATTCCCGATGACCGATCAACGCCGTCTATTCTCCCAGCAATTCCGCCGGGGGCAAAGGTGGAATCGATGACCGCGGATAGTCGTTGACCGGCATTTATCGTTCATAATAGCCAGCCGCACTCAACCGGGGTCCGGGTCCCATCATTTCTCCGCGGTCATGAAAATATTGCTGGTCGACGATTCACCGACGATCCTCGCTGCCACCAAACCATTGCTCGTCAAGATGGGGCACGCGGTGGCGACGGCTGAAAACGGCGAGGAAGCGCTGCGCTCCTACAAACGCGATTGCCCGAACCTGGTGCTCATGGACGTGAACATGCCGGTCATGGACGGCTATGCGGCGGCGCAGCGCATCCGGTCGGAGTATCCCATGGACTGGGTCCCCATCATTTTTCTCAGCGGGGCGGACGATGAACAGCACCTCGAGCTCGGCATACAGGCAGGCGGTGATGACTACCTGATCAAGCCTTGCAGCTACGTCGTTCTGGACGCAAAGATTCGCGCCATGCAGCGCATCGACGAGATGCGCCAGCGGCAGCTCCAGATGTCCGCAGAATTGCTCTCGGCGAACAAACAGCTGGAACTCATTGCATCGCAGGACGGGCTGACCGACCTCGCCAACCGGAGGCACTTCGATGTCTATCTCGCTACCGAGCTCGCGCGCTCGCGACGCAGCAAGCAGATCGTTGCGCTCGTCCTGTGCGACGTCGATTTTTTCAAGCTCTACAACGACCATTACGGCCATCCTGCGGGCGATGAATGCCTCAAGCGGGTAGCAGTTGCGCTGCAGTCCGCGTGCCGCCGCCCCGCGGACCTGGTGGCGCGCTACGGCGGGGAGGAATTCGCGCTCGTCCTTCCGGAAACCGAGATGAGCGGCGCCGTCCAGGTTGCGGAAACAGCCAGGAAAGCGGTCGAGCAGCTGAAAATCGCTCATGAGCATTCGAACGCAGCCGCGCACGTCAGCATCAGCGCCGGGGTCGCCGCGCAGCTTCCGGGGCTGACCATCGCGGCGGAGCAATTGATCATGGCCGCCGACGAAATGCTCTATCAAGCCAAGCATCTGGGGCGCAATCGAGTCGTAGCGGTGCAGGCAAAGCCGGCTTGAAAAGTCGTGATCGGCCCCATGTTCGACAGGGAAATGCTGGTCCTTTCCATTCCGGGATTCAGCGACCCGGTGAGCGCCATGACCCACCTGCTGGGCTCGGGCGTGTTCGCGGTGCTGGGGTTTCTCCTGGTGCGGAAAGGCCACCACGCGGATGGCTCCTGGTGGAACTGGCGCATGACCGGCCTTAGCGTGTTCGTCTTGGCCGCGGTGGCTCAACTGGGGATCAGCGGCGCTTATCACATCCTCCAGCCCGGCCTCGCCCCCCGGCTGGTGATGCAGCAGATAGACCACACCGCCATCTTCATTCTCATCGCGGCGACTTTTGTCCCCGTGCACGCAATTCTTTTTAAAGGCCGGCGGCGCTGGCTTATATTGCTGATTCTGTTCTCGCTGGCCGCCACCGGCATCACGTTCAATTTCTTGTACTTCGCCGGGCTGCCCGAAATACTCGGGCTGGCGTTTTATATCGCCATGGGCTGGGTGGGAGTGTATTCAGGCTACGCGCTGTACCGCCGCTACGGATGGGAGTTCATCCGTCCTCTGGTATGGGGGGGCGTCGCCTATACGCTGGGGGGGACGATAGAGTTCCTGCGCCGGCCGGTTTTGATCGAGGGGGTCGTCGGGCCCCATGAGCTTCTTCACCTGGCGGTGCTGGCCGGGCTCGGCTTTCACTTCCGCTTCATATTCTCTTTTGCGGGAAAAAAAACCTAAGCCTCAGTCTCGATCTGCTTCCCGCGCCATCCCTCGCATTCCCGGCCCGGCGACCGGCAGGGCGCATGCACTGAAAGGACTACGCAAAACACCGACGGCCCGCAACACCCCTCGTAGATCGTGAGACAAAACGTCGAAGAGGGAGCCTGTCATGACGGTCGTCGCGTTCAGGGACAAGTCGCAGATGCTGGCCGAACAAAACGGCTGGTCGCTCGGCAGCGCCAAAGGCTATGTCGATGGCGAAATATTCCGCAAGCGGTGCAAAGAACCGCCCCTGGTTGCCGTGGTCGGAATCGACGACTATTCGGAAGGCTTCCGGGCCGGTTATTTCGACCGGCCGCTTTCGGCACATGCGCTTGCAGACGAGCCCACCGAGTCCCGACCCGGCAGCCCGGAGCCCCGGTTCTGATCGGCCGGCTTACAGGATCCCGATCGCGCGCGACGCCAGCAGAGCGACGATGATCAGTGAAATCGCCGACTGCAGCATCGTCAGCACCTTGGCCCATCGCGAAAGAACCGGTGTGTCCGACGGGGAAAACGCGGTACTCGTGTTGAAGGCTACGAACAGGTAGTCGACGAACCTCGGCGACCAGTTGTTTTCGACCGCCGTTTTCGAATACTCCGTCATTTGGGGAAACAGGAACGCGCCTTCCGTGTGAGCGCCCCGGCGATCGCGTTGCAGCGGACCGCCTCCGTCGAGCCTCCAGTACCAGAGGGCGAATACCAGGATATTCGTGAGCCACAACGCTCCGGCTGATCGAAGCAGCTCGGGTGCCGCTTCCGCCTGCGTCGGCAGCGCCTTGATCAGGAGTATCAGCGACACGACCAAAGCAAACGTAATGACTGCGCTGACCACGTATCCCAGAACGCGATTGAGCTCGTGAAGTCCCCTGCGGTAAGAGATCACCGTCGGTATCAACAGAATACTTACCGCCGCGAGGAGCAGCCAGCGCGGTCCTATGATCAGGAAAGACGGCAGCGCCGTATAAATGCCGCCCACGGCAAGCAGCGCGATCAAGGCCGGCAAGCGGGGTTCGGACCTGGAAACGGGCTCGGCTGTTTTCATCCGGCGCGGGCGGGACACCCTCTTTGCGGGTGCGGAGTCCAATGGTAACAAAGAGCAGTTAGATCGGACTCCCGCTATCTGCTGCGCGCTTCCCGGGCGGCTTTTCTCAGCGCCCTGACCCGGACAAAGCAGTCCGGACAGGCATATCGGATGCCGCTGCCGTAGCTGGTGTGCGACAACGGGCGCATGCTGGTCGCATCGACCATGCGCCTGCATTCTGCGCATCCCTTCGTGCTCGACGGATGTGTGCTCATCTGTTCACGCCCCCGGGCGCGGCCCGGTCAACCCGAGACCGTCAATTCCGCGCGGGCGGTTATGCTTTCTTGCCGGGCAAGGGAACAAACGTTCTCGCCGGCGTCGGGATGAAGCGCGGCGCCGGTGCGGCTAGTTTCTTGGCTTGCTTGGGTTTCTTGTGTTCACGATTGCTTCGTTGCTCGCCTTTGGGCATTCGAGTTCTCCTGATATGAGAGCGTTCGCAGACTCTCCAAGAAGCGGCTGGCGTCTAGCGCCGCCGGTACTGCGGCCGGCGCGCGGGCAGCCGTGCCGCCGGGTTCTCGTCCTTGTGCCGGAAGTTGATGCGCCCCTTCGTGAGGTCGTAAGGCGTCAGCTCGAGGCTGACCCTGTCCCCCGCGAGAATGGTGATGCGATGCTTCCTCATCTTTCCGGCCACGTAGGCGATCACCATGTGGCCGTTCTCCAGCGTCACGCGATAGCGCGTATCCGGGAGCACCTCGTTCACGGTGCCCTCCATTTCAATCAACGCCTCTTTTGTCATTTCGATACTCCTTCCGGTTCAGGACCTTCCTGCGATCGGAGCCCGCGACTGCGGGAAACCCATGAACGCGGAGGCGGCAGACACCGCCCCCGCGACGGGGAATCAGACGGCTTTCAGATCGACTGCGGACGTCTTGCCGTTCTGCCCTTGCTCGAGCTGGTACGAGATCTTCTGGTTCTCGCTCAAGCTGGCGAGCCCGGCGCGTTCGACCGCCGTGACGTGCACGAACACGTCCTTGGATTTGTCGTCAGGTTGAATGAAGCCGAACCCCTTGGTCGAATTGAAAAACTTTACGGTACCGATAGGCATGGAAATCTCTCCATAGATGGCGTCGCCGCGCACGATAGTGTGCGAGGCATCAAATTATCCGTGGGAGAAAGGCGGCACCCCGAGGGATACTGCGGACCGACCCAAATCGAATTCGATGCCACCAATATGGGGGGTACGGGCGCCGTTGGCAAGCAAAAAGTGAAAATACTTCCACTTTTCCGTACGTTGGCGAACATACATACTGTGGGCTTCGGCACCCTGATTCAAGGAAAATAGCCGGAGGCCGGACCTCCACCAATTCCAGGCAATCATGAAAATCTCCATCCTCGACGATTACCACGACACGCTGCGCACGCTGAATGCTTTTGGCAAGCTGGCCGGCCAGGAGGTCACGATCTGGAACGATCACGTCCAGGACACCGAGGCGCTCGCCAAGCGCCTGAAGGACACCGAGGCGCTGGTGCTGATCCGCGAGCGCACCAAGATCCGCGCGCCACTGCTCGAGCGCCTGCCCAGGCTCAAGCTCATCAGCCAGCGCAGCATCTATCCGCACATCGACGTCGATGCCTGCACGCGCCTCGGCATCGTCGTGTCCTCGAACCTGCATTTCGGCAGCCCGTCCTACGCGACCGCGGAGCTGACATGGGGGCTCATCATCGCCGCGCTGCGCGAGATTCCGCGGCAGATGGACTCCCTCAAGGCCGGAAATTGGCAAATCGGCGTCGGCAGCACGATGCGCGGAAAGACCCTGGGGGTATTCGGCTACGGCAGGATCGGAGCCGTCGTGGCGGGATACGCAAAGGCCTTCGGCATGAATGTCCTGGTCTGGGCGCGCGAAACGTCGCAGGCCCGGGCGCGCGCCGACGGCTACGCCGTTGCGGGGGGCAAGGAGGCGTTTTTCGAGGAATGCGACGTGATCACGCTCCACATGCGCCTGGTGGACGCCACGCGCGGCATCGTGACCGCCCGCGACCTCGCCCGGATGAAGCCGACAGCCCTGATCGTCAACACCAGCCGCGCTCCCCTGATCGAGCCCGGCGCTCTCGTCGCCGCCCTCGAGGCGGGGCGTCCGGGCAAGGCGGCGGTCGATGTCTACGAAGAAGAGCCGCTGCGCGACACCGGCCATCCGCTGCTCAACATGGACAACGTGATATGCACGCCGCACCTGGGCTACGTGACGCGCGAGGATCACGAAATCGCGTTCGCCGAGATCTTCGACCAGATCAACGCGTACGTCGCCGGGAAACCGATCAACGTCGTGAATCCGGAAGTGCTGGGGAGCGCGCGAAAATAGTACTCGTCAACGTCATCTACATCCGCACCACGCCGCGGGCGCTCTGGAAGGCGCTCACGCTGCCCCGATTCACGCGCCAGTACTACGTGGGCCTGGAGCTCCAGGCCGAGCTCACGCGAGGCGGCAGGTTCGACTACATGCACCGGGCCGAACTGCACGGACGGCCCGGCGCGGGCGTGGAAGGCGTCGTGATCGAGGTGATTCCGCGAAAGAAACTGGTGCACACCTTCGAGCCGAAGTTCATCGAAGACAAGCCCTCGCGCGTGACCTACGAGATCGAGCCGATGGGGTTGGTGTGCAGGCTCACCGTCACCCACGACCAGTTTCAAAAAGGCGGCCCTACCCTCGAGGCCGTGAAGGAAGGCTGGCCCGAGATCCTCTCCAGCCTCAAGTCGCTCCTCGAAACCGGCCAGGCACTCGTCATTCCGCGAGATCCGTAGCGGCGACCGGAGGGAGCTTTTCCAATCCGCTTGCGCCGGTATACTGGGTGCTTCGGCGCAGGGATTCGAGGAGGTCGTCATGGAAGCGGTGAAGGACGCGAGCCATCTCTACGAGGTCGAGCGCAGGGCCACGCACGCCGAACGTCCCGGCTTCCGAATCAACGAGATTCAGATCTCGCCGAGCCAGAAAGTGCCCTGGCACTACCACAACAATGTGCAGGACGCGTTCTACGTGCTCAAGGGAAGGATCCGCATCTTCCTGCGCGACCCCAAGGAGGAAGTGCGCCTCGGGCCCGGCGAGACCTTCTCGGTGCCGC
>Ga0193745_1000194_pt1 | contig 11125 bp, 11 predicted proteins | sample L1a2metaG_FD_145899 | JGI IMG/M metagenome (GOLD analysis project Ga0193745, IMG submission 145899) | Soil microbial communities from a riparian zone of the East river system, Colorado, United States - L1a2 | ecosystem: Environmental > Terrestrial > Soil > Riparian zone | place: USA: East River... | reverse complement strand
TGAAAAAACACATCGTCACGCCAACCGCGCCGATCATTAAACCCGCGATTGATGGACCGACAACGCGCGCGCCGTTTACAATCGAACTGTTGAGCGAGATCGCATTGAGCAAATCTTCGCGGCTTGTCATCTCGACCGTGAACGCCTGGCGCGCAGGCATGTCGAAGCCCATCGCCACGCCATTGAGCGCCGCGATAATGATGATAAACAAGGGCGTCGCGAATCCGGCCCAGGCGCCGGCTGCGAGCAAAAACGCGCAAATCATTTGCGCGGTCTGTGTCGCGACAATGATCGAACGCTTTGGATAAAGATCGGCCAGCGATCCGCCCCAAATCGAGAACAACATCATCGGCGCGGATCCCACCGCGGCGACAACGCCAAGCAGTAATCTCGAATTCGTGATCTGATACACGAACCAGCTCATCGCCGTCTGTTGCATCCATGTGCCGATGAGCGAGACGAGCTGGCCCCAGAAGAAGAGGCGATAATTGCGATGCCGCAAGGCGCGGAACGTGTGCCGCCAGGTGATCCCGCCCACCGGCATGCGGCGCGGCCGGCCGCTGATATCTTCCGGGACCCGTGCTGTTTCTGTGACTGGCATCTGCTTCGGATTCGCTCAGAGCGCGTGCTCCGGGTGGAAACGCGAACGCAGGACAGTTGCCTTGTTTGCGGTTGTGTTCAACCTTCGCCGCAACTGATGATTAACGTTTCTGGTGCAAGCCGCTTTCTTCGTTGCGGCGGAAAGGCGCTCGCGTTTCAACGCCACTCTGGTCGCGCGGGACCGTGTGCGTGAAGGCAAGAAACGGCATGAGGACGTGCTAAATTCGAATCGTGGAGAGCACTGCCGCCATCTTGTTACGCAAACGCAAATTCAGCGACACCAGTCTCATCGTCTCATGGTGCACCGAATCGCTCGGCTGCATTCAAACCGTAGCGAAAGGCGCACGCCGGACGAAAACTCCGTTCGCTGGCAGATTGGATTTGTTCTTTGAAACGGAAATTCAGATCGCCCGCAGCCGCAAATCGGATTTACATACCCTGACGGAAGTGGTGTTGAAGAACCCGTTCAGCGGCATTCGTAAGAATTATTTGCGCACGCAAACGGCAGCTTATTTTGTGGAGCTGATCGAGATCTGTACAGAACGAGATCATCGTGAGCCACAATTGTTTGCATTGTTGCGGCGTGCTTTTGGTTATCTTGACGCAAACGATTCGAATCTGCGTGCAATTACACACTTCGAAACCGAACTGGCGCAAATTACGGGCGTGCACGATGCGAAAATTGTGAAAGCAGATCCGGCCTTTGCGCTGGGCAATTTGTTTGGGAGGTTACCGTTGTCGCGGACGCCGCTGTTGAAGACATTGGCCGCGAATAGAAACACAAAATCGTGAAAGGAAATTCGATGAGAATTCAACTTGTTATCAGCTTCGTTTTGCTGGTTGCGCTCAGCTCAGCCGTGCTCGCCAGCGAATCGTATAGATTTGATCAATCGCGCTCCACGATCGGTTTCACCGTTCATCAATTCCTTGGGGCGACTCATGGTAAGTTCACGAAATTCGATGGGAAGATCGACGTCGACCGGGAGCATCCCGAGAAATCTTCAGTGACGGCAAAAATCGACGTTCGCAGCATCGACACCGGAATCGTAAAACGCGACAACCATTTGCGCAGCCCGGAATTTTTTAACATCGCAAAGTTTCCTGAAATGACATTCAAAAGCCGCGGCGTAAGACAAACCGGTCAGCAAAGTGGCGATATCCTTGGCGATCTTACGATGCACGGCATCACGAAACCGACCACATTGCATGTGAAGCTATTGAGCCCGATCTCGGGCGATACGAAAGAAACGCGCTGGGCGGTGACAACCGAGCCGCTCAAGCGCAGCGATTTCAAGTTAATGTTTAGCCAGGGCACTGAAGCGATCTCGGGAATCAGCCAAACAGTCGCAATCAACATCGAGATCGAAGCTTCGCGCCCACAGTAACATGCTCATCTTAGTGCTGACGTGGGTTGGTCTCGGTTGCTGGTGCGTCTGTTTTTGGTGGATGCGCCGGATCTCCTCACACCAGGACGCGATGTTGAAAGAACTGCATGAAATGACGACGCGCATCGAACAGATATCGCAGGCCGAGCATGATTTGATCCGCGACGTGCATCCTCAAGTTGGTGAGATCAAAGAGCACGTGGAGAATGTTGCGGAAGCCGTCTCGCCCGGGGGTTCCGATCCGCCGAAACGAGCATCTTGATTGACCGGAAGTGTGCGCGAAGATCGACATCTTCTTTTGCGGAAATCTCACGCGCTGATGGAAATTAAGTCCGTTGGAGATTCTGCGCTCATCCTGCGCGTTCGTGATCGGTTCGAAGACGCGCCCGAGGAAACGTTAAGGGAAGTCTTAGACGTGTTTCGACGACTCGAGAACGCGCGCATCCCAGGCGTAATCGAACTCGCGCCGGCATATACAACAGTCGCGGTCTTCTTTGATCCGGTTCGCGTGATCAACGCCACGGTCGAACCCAATCATGCAAGTGAATGCCTTACGCAAAAAATTCGCGACGCGCTGGCCGGTGGCAAGCGCAAACAAAGCAAGCCAGCCGCTGCATCGGCAATCGAAATTCCTGTCTGTTACGATCCGGAGTTTGGTCTCGATCTTGACCATGTTGCGGACCATGCGCGGATGTCGCCAAATGAGGTCGTCAATCTTCACAGCAGGGCTCACTATCTCGTGAATTGCCTCGGATTCACACCCGGCTTTCCGTATCTCACCGGTCTGCCGAAAAAGTTGACGACGCCGCGCCGTGCGACGCCGCGGAAAAAAATTCCCGCCGGATCGGTCGCGATCGGTGGCGCGCAAACCGGTATTTATCCTCAAGCGTCTCCCGGCGGTTGGAATGTAATCGGCCGTACACCATTGCGATTATTTGATGCGCAAAAAGATCCTCCAGTGCTTTTGCGTGCAGGCGATCGCGTGCGCTTTCGTGCAATCACACGCGAAGAATTTGAGGCGCTAAAGTCATGAACGTCATTGTCACGCACGCAGGATTCCAGACAACTATTCAAGACCTTGGCCGAATTGGCTTTCGGCAATTTGGCGTTTCCAGCGGGGGCGCGCTCGATCTTCACGCGTTACGAATTGCAAATTTACTGACTGGTAATGACGAGAGCGCCGCGGGGTTAGAGTTCACACAAGGAAATATTCGTTTCCGTTTTGAAGATGAGCGCGTCATTAGCTGGTGCGGCGGCGATTACGAAGTTTGTGTTGCATCGCACTCGATTCCGCGGGGGCATTCCGCGCTGGTCTTGGCAGAAGACGAATTATCAATTTCTGGTCCTCGACAGGGTTGGCGTGGCTGGCTCGCGGTTTCTGGCGGCATTGCCGTGCCGCCCGTTCTCGGTAGTCGCTCTACCGATTTACGCGCGAATTTTGGTGGACTGGAGGGGCGCGCATTGCGCGACGGCGACGAGCTTCGCCTCGGAGAACAATCAGATTTTACGCGATCGCTTATCGATCTTTTAAAGGAACGACGCGTCTCTTCGTGGAGTTCGCCAGTTGAATGGTCAAGCACTGCGAAGACAAAGCCGGTTCTGCGCGTTGTTCGCGGGTGCGACTGGGACCGCTTCAACGCTTCAACGCATCACGCTTTAACCAGCGAGACTTTCGATGTCTCGCCCGATTCAGATCGCATGGGCGTACGACTCAATGGTCCCGAGCTGCACAGAAACGACGATGTTGATCTTGTGTCTGAAGCGGTTGCGCCCGGCACGGTTCAGGTCCCGCCCGGTGGCCGGCCGATTCTGCTTTTGGGAGATTGCCAAACCATCGGCGGTTATCCAAAAATCGCTCACGTGATCACGATTGACCTTTCGATTGCCGCGCAACTTCGCCCCGGAGACACGGTCCGGTTTCAGGAAATTTCATTGCCCGAAGCGCATCGCCTGCTTTTTGAGCGCGAACAAGAACTGGAGCGCTTTCGAATCGGACTGAGCTTGCGGGACAAATGAACTTAACCATCGATCTTAACGCCGACCTCGGTGAGGGCGCAGGACATGATGAAGAACTGCTTACGCTTGTTACGTCCGCAAACATCGCCTGCGGTTTTCATGCCGGTAACGCAGATACGATGCACGAATGTATTTCAGCGGCGCGCGATCATGGAGTCGCGGTCGGAGCGCATCCGAGTCTTTTCGACCGGGAGAATTTTGGCCGAAAAGAATTCCCTGTTACGCCGGATCAAGTTTTTGAGGCGGTGACTTATCAGCTTGGTATTTTTCACGCAATTGCCTCCGACCTCGGCGTACGGCCGAATCACGGTAAACCACATGGCGCGCTCTATAACATGGCGACGCGAGACGAGAAGATTGCAAAGCAGATTGCGCGCGCAATTCTTGCGGTTGATTCATCGCTGATTCTGTTTGCGCCGGATAACAGCGCGCTCGCACAGGCAGGCCGGGCGGTGAAATTGCACGTGGCTTGCGAAGTCTTTGCAGACCGCAATTATCTAAGCGATGGCGCACTCGTTCCAAGAAGTCGGCCGGACGCCTTGCTGCACGATCCGGAAAAAGCAGCGGCGCGCGTGTTGCGAATGTTGCGCGAAGGGAGAGTGCGATCAGTCGATGGAGTAGATGTCGATGTACGGGCAGAAACAGTTTGCGTGCATGGCGACACACCGGGAGCGGTGAAATTTGCGAGAATGCTGCGTTCGCAGCTTGAGAAAGAAGACGTGACAATTCGAGCGCCGAAGTTTTCCAGATGAACGACAAGATCGACAACCGATCGGCTTCCCCTACAAACGCCGAGACGGGCCTAGTCCGCGCCCTCGGACCGGTCGACGCGACGATGATCGTGATGGGTTCGATGATCGGCTCGGGCATTTTCATCACATCGGCCGAATCAGCTCGATTGATCGGCGCTCCTGGCTGGTTGCTGTTGGCGTGGGCGGTGGCCGGTTTGATGACAATTACCGGCGCGCTGTGCTGTTCGGAGCTCGCGACTATGATGCCGCGGGCGGGCGGCGTTTACGTTTTTTTGCGCGAAACATACGGGTCGTCGATTGGATTTTTGTACGGCTGGACATTGTTCCTTGTCATTCAAACGGGGACCATCGCAGCGGTGGCAATCGCTTTTGCGAAATTTCTCGGCGTTTTTGTGCCTGCGGTTGCGTCGGAAAGATACTTGGTGGCACCGGTCCGTATTCTCGGCGGATATGCTGTCAGTCTTTCCACCGAGCAATTTATCGCGATACTCCTGATTTTTCTGCTGACATGGATAAACACGCGTGGACTGGAGGTAGGCAAACTCGTCCAGAATTCTTTTACGTTCGCGAAAACCGCGGCGCTTGCAGGCGTTGTCGTGATTGGCTTCTCGTTAGGCTGGAGCATAAATAGCGCAGCGCGTTCATCCGCCTGGTGGGATGCCTGGGCGAACGGTTGGAGCCCTCAGATCGCGCAGCCTGGTTTTGCCCTCACTGGTGGGTTGGCCCTGGCGTTGCTTTTTGGAAAGTCGATGGTCGGCCCGCTCTTCGCGCAGACAGCCTGGACGAACGTGACCTTCGTTGGAAGCGAAGTTCGCGATCCCGGAAGAAATCTGGCGCGCGCCATGCTTTTTGGCTGCGGAATCGTGGTGATTCTGTATCTGCTCGCGAATATCGCTTATATCGCGGTTTTGCCGTTTTCAGGAATTCAGCACGCGCCACAGAATCGCGTCGCGGTTGCGATGATGAACGCGCTTTTCGGACATGCCGGCGCGATGTGCATGGCAGCCGCGATTATGATTTCGACGTTCGGCTGCGACAATGGACTCATCCTGTCCGGCGCGCGCGTTTATTTTGCGATGGCGCGAGATCGCCTGTTTTTCGAAAAAATTGGGACGACGAATCGCCATCATGTACCGGCGGCAGCATTGGTCGCGCAGGGAATCTGGACAGCTTTTTTAACCTTGCCGCGAACGGTAACCACCAACGCTACAACCCATGAAGTCACTTACGGCAACGTTTACACACAGTTGCTCGAATACATTATCTCGGCCGATCTGCTCTTTTACCTTCTGCTCGTCGCGGCCGTGATTGTATTGCGCCGCAAAGAACCGGAAGCCGAACGGCCTTACCGAACGTGGGGTTATCCGATCGTACCGATCATGTCGATCGTCCTGGCCGGTTTGGTTATTATCGATCTTGCCTGGCTCGCGCCGACCACTTCCGGCATTGGAATTTTGATCGTGCTGACTGGCGTGCCTGTTTACTTTTTCTGGCGAAGGGTCAGCGGTTGATTTTGTGCGCAGCCGTTGAGCGGATGAATCCGGTTTAGGCTCGGCCCGCGAAACATTTGGTATGCCTGCAAGATCAAAGAAACAGCAAATGGCGGCTGGCGCGGCGCTTGCGGCGAAGCGCGGGAAACGTTCGAAGTCATCTCTTAAAGGTGCGTCGAGGCAAATGGCGAAATCGATGAGCGAAAAACAATTGCGCGAATTCGCGAAGACCAAACGCAAAAAATTACCGACGAAAAAACGCAAGCACTAACCGCGCATTGTTCATAATCGTCGATCGGAGTCGAGCGTCCGATCTACGGGCCAGAACCGCTCTCAGAATTTTGCTGCATTACATCCATTGCTTGCTTTAAGGGTTCGACGCTGACGCTGTTTGTCCCTGTAAACGGATGATCAAGCATGTAAATCAAAACTAAAATTAACGTTATGGTTAATGTCAGCGCAGCTGTCATGAGGTACTGCGCTCTGATGTTCTTCACGCCGAGGAAGTACGTGTACGAGACCGTGATCAGCCCACCAGTCAGCAAAACGAGCCAGATAACTGTGGGGATTGTATTATTACCGGCAAACACCCGTAGTCTGCGATATTCGGCCAGCTTATTTAAACACCTTAATGTTTCGCTGTATAACTCTCTGTTGGGAGCTGATCTTTGGTCCAGCTTATTGAAAAAAGTTATAAGGTTTCTCAATGAACTCTTTGAATAAAGACTTACCTCGCCCGTAGCCATTCTTTTCAATTCATCGTTATGAACAGAAGCAGCATAATCCATTAAGCCCCGCTGTATTGTTTTACTGACAGGGTCAGGGAATGCTTTTGCGCTGTAAAAAATATCAATGGTCTCGTTAGCTTCCATTTGCAGATTCTTTGTAGCCTCATCATATCCACTCCAGGTGACAAATACGACAAAAGCGACAACCACTCCGTAAAGCAGACCGAACGCATTAAAGATTATAGCAGCTACTTCATGGTTCTCTTTTAAGACTTCTGCCGGATATTTCTTCCGGACAAAACGAAGTCCGGCCAATGCGATTGACGTGGTAATAACCGACACAAGCAAAAACGAAATCCATGCCGGCAGATTAAGTAGAAATTGCATAAACCTTGTTTTTCAAAAAGCTCCGCCCGTCCCGGCACTCAAACGAAATCACTGGCGTCAATAAACTCGTCGCTCTTTGATTGGACAACAAATATTCGTGATGAGTTGTGACCCCGCGTGTTGGCTGCAAGCCATGAATCGAACTAGGAGCGCTCAAACGCGCGGAACACGCGCAATTCGCCGATATCGTATTTGCCGCCGAGGAGCGCGCTGACATCGATAAGTTTTCCGTCGCTTACCTGCCGGAATGCGGCCGTGATTTCCTTCTCTTGCGCGGGCGTGAAGAACCTGTCGCGCTCGACGATTTTGCGGCGCTCGATTCCCACAACGAGATGCCCGTAAATCGTGCTGCGGACAAACCCGCGAGCGCGTGCAATCTGATCGACCGATTCCCCCTTGCGAAACCGGCGTAAAGTTTCGGACTGGCTGTCGTTCAACCCGAAACGGCGTTGTTGCGGGCCTGTCCTGAGCGCAGTCGAAGGATCGACAACGTCCGTGAACTCGCGCCGCGGATTTGTTGCGAGATAACTTTTAATTTCAGTGAGAAATGGTTCAGCGAAATCCTTTAGCTTCTGCTCCCCGACGCCGGGGATTCGCCGGAACTCGCTCACAGTGATCGGATAAGCGCGCGCCATTTCACGGAGCGATACATCGGAGAAGATCACGTACGCAGGCACATCGCGTTCGTCGGCGAGCTTCCGGCGCATGGTGCGCAGACGCTCGAACAGCGCTTCATCGCATTCGATTTCGCCGGCGCCGCCTTTGGTGCGCTTTTCTGAAATGTCGATCTGCTTTGTGAGCGTGATGGGTGTCCGCTCTCGCAAAGTATCCAGACCGTCTTTTGTGAGTTTCAACGTTGCGAATTTGCCGGGCGCACATTCAATGAGCCCCAGTCGCAACAGCTCGCGCCCGATCGCCTGCCAGGCATCGCGTTTCAATTCGCGTCCGATCCCATAAGTTGAAAGTTGATTGTGCCTTCGTTGCCGGATCGCTTGAGTGTCGGCACCGGTTAGTACCTCGACGACATGATTTAAGCCGAATCCGAATCCGCTTTTTGCACAGATCCGGTGGACGCAGGAGAGGAATTTTTGCGCGGGTATTGTGCCGTCAAACGTTTCGCGCGGAGTGAGGCAGTTATCGCAGCCATTGCACGACGGCTGATCGTATTCTTCGCCGAAATAGCGCAACAACGTCGCCCGCCGGCATTCACGCGTCTCGGCGTAATGCACCATTTGCCGAAGCTGCTCGCGGGCGATGCGTTGCTCGTTTTCGCCCTTCTCATCGATGAAATGCGTTTGCTTTACGACATCACTCGCGCTGAAAAGCAACACGCATTCGCTTGGCAATCCATCCCGTCCGGCGCGGCCCGTCTCCTGATAATAGCTTTCGATGTTCTTCGGCAAATCGTGATGAACGACGAACCGCACGTTTGGTTTATTGATTCCCATTCCGAAGGCGATCGTCGCCGTGATCACTCGGACGTCATCCCGCAGGAACAGCTCTTGATTTTGGGTGCGCTCCCTGGCCGTGAGACCGGCGTGATACGGTTTCGCCTTTACCCCGTCCTCGCTCAGGTTTCTCGCGAGCGAATCCGCCGTTTTTTTGCTCGCACAATAAACGATACCGCTGTCGTTAGGCCGACCAGTAATGACTGCGACCAGTTGTTGGTACGGCGCCGATTTCGGAACGACGCGATAACTGAGATTCGGTCGGTTAAAGCTCGCCACATAACAGCGCGGATCGCGCAGCGCGAGCTGCTTGAGGATGTCCGCGCGCACTCGTTCGGTTGCAGTCGCAGTGAGTGCGATAATTGGCACATCCGGCAAATGACGGCGCAACTTTTTCAATTCACGATATTCCGGCCGGAAATCGTGACCCCATTCACTGATGCAATGCGCCTCATCGATTGCGATCTGCACGATGTTCCAGTTCAGCGCCCGCTCCAGAAAGGTGTCGAGCATCAAGCGTTCCGGCGCGACGTAAAGCATTCGATATTCGCCACGATTCAATCCCCGCAAACGCTCCACCGCTTCATCTCGATCCAACGCCGAGTTTAAGAACGTAGCCGCGATCCCGCTCGTTTGCAGCGCATCGACCTGGTCTTTCATCAACGAAATCAAAGGCGACACGACGATTGTCAGCCCCTCGCGGAGGAGAGCCGGCAATTGAAAGCAAAGTGACTTCCCGCCACCCGTCGGCATCAACGCAAAAACATCGCGCCCCGCCAGCGCATCAGTGACAATTTCCTTTTGCAACGGACGAAACTCGGCGTAGCCGAAATGTTTTTTGAGCGCGCCGGGTAAATCCATTGGCAGAGTTCTAAATCGCCTTCGCCAGCTGGAATAGTAAAATCATCTGTGCACAAGGCTTGCGTATTCAGCGATGCAACAGCACGCTCGCTGGACATAATGAAACCAATTCCGATTGCAATAGTTCTCCTTCTGCTCGGGCCGACAGCGTGGGCGCAAAATTACCCGGGCGGCATCGTCTACGGCCCGAAAGCTGCCTTTAACATCAGCGCGCCCGAAGGCTGGGTTCTCGACAACCAGTCTGGCGCCGACCAAGGCTTGCCCTGTGTTCTTTATCCGAAAGGATCAGCGTGGTCGGACGCAGGGACGATCATGTATGCAAAGATCGCGAGCACGCAGTACGAAGACGTCGATAAATTCGTCGCCATAGCGATCAAAGAAATGAAAGATCGACACGGCCTGCCGAAGGAAAAGATTGAATCGGGAAAAACGGGCGATGGCAAACCGTATTTCATTAACGAATACCCCGCGACGAAGAATTATTCACAATGGGAGCGCGTCGCGTATATCCAATTGCCTCACGCGGTTGCTTACGTCGTCTTATCGTCAAGGGACGAATCGAGCTATCGCAAAGACTCTCCGGCACTGCGCGAGGCCTTGAAAGGCTTCGCGTATCTCGAACCCAAATCCGATCGGGAACAGCATTAACTTCAGCGATTGGCAGACCCCCTTTATTGACAAGGTCAGCGAGTTTTCGTATCACCCTGTTTTTGCCGTCATCGTTTCACTATCCGAAAAGTAACTTACCGGTCATGGCTGAGTTTTCTGTCAATCCGACACGTTTTGACCCGTATAAGAACTTCAAATTCCGGATCAAGTGGGATGGACGCTATGTTGCTGGCATCAGCAAAATCAGCGGACTGCGGCGCACGACTGAAGTCATTCAGCATCGCGAAGGTGGCGATCCCAGTAGTAGCCGTAAATCGCCGGGGCGCACCGAGTACGATCCGATTACGCTGGAACGCGGTGTTACTCATGACCCGGAATTCGAGAACTGGGCCAACAAAGTCTGGCGCTTGGGCGCTGGTCTGGGCGCGGAAGTTTCGCTAAAAGATTTCCGCAAAGATATCATCCTCGATCTCTACAATGAGGCAGGGCAACTTGTCCTCTCTTACAAAATCTATCGCTGCTGGGTGTCAGAGTATCAGATACTGCCGGACTTGGATGCCAATGCGAATGCCATCGCCATCGAGCAGCTTAAATTGGAAAATGAAGGCTGGGAGCGCGACCATTCCGTGTCAGAACCGGTTGAGCCGAAGTCTAAAAAAGCCTAATTCGGCAGAAATCTCGCTGAGCTAGAATCCGTGGAAAGCGTCAATATCCACTTAGCTCCGTCGCGCCTTGATCGACGCGAGAATATCCGCGATAGCTTCGCTGCGCGGTTTGGCACCGAGATTTCCTTTGCCGTGCACGCGGACGCTAATCGCGTTGGCTTCCATATCGCGTTTTCCGATAACG
>Ga0193745_1000191_pt1 | contig 11221 bp, 10 predicted proteins | sample L1a2metaG_FD_145899 | JGI IMG/M metagenome (GOLD analysis project Ga0193745, IMG submission 145899) | Soil microbial communities from a riparian zone of the East river system, Colorado, United States - L1a2 | ecosystem: Environmental > Terrestrial > Soil > Riparian zone | place: USA: East River... | reverse complement strand
GTATTCCGTTGCGACGCTCGGACCGGACGCGTCCTGCAGCGTGCCCCGCCGCAGCACCTGCTTGATGAAGACTCCGTTGTCGACGATCGCGCTGCGCGGCTCACCAGGCTCGCGATCGAGCGCCACCTCGCGTTGTCCTTGAATCACCAATTCGCGATTCTCCCCCAAGCCGAAGTTGCCGATCACGGCCGGGGCGATCTCGATCCGTTTCGAGCCATCGCGCCGCCGCCCGACGGGACCGAGCTCCAGCTCGAATTCGCCCTGCTTGGCCACGTCGGCATCAGTCGAGTCGTACGGGCGAAGGGCAAGTGCGCGCTCAGACAGAGGTAAGAGGCACAACACGAGGAAAGCCACGCGCATGACGGTCGCCTCTACCGGTAAGCTGCGGGATTCCACGTGTGCACCTCATCCTGTCCTCCCTTGCACCACGCGTAGAGCGCGTCGTACATCACCATGCCGTGCTTGAGCATTTCGTGGTCGTCGGCGAAATTGCGCGAGAGCCCGAGCGAGATCGCCGCGAGCCCAGGCGCCTGCGGCGCGAGATCCAGGCGCGCCGTGTCCGCGCCGCGCACGATGACGGCGAGCTGATCGAGGGCGGGATCGGCGAGGCGAAAGTGCTTCAGGAACGTATCGAAGCTGCAGCGCTCGCCTTCGTGGGAGAAGTGCACGTCGGGAATGTCGTAAGGCGTTGCGTCGCGCTCCTTCGCCGCGGCCAGCACTTCTTTTGTCGGGACGTAGAGGAATTCCGCGCCGGGATCGACGAAGCGCGCGATCAGCCACGGGCAGGCGATGCGGTCGATCTTGGGCCGCTCGCGCGTCACCCAGCGGGTGTTGGCGTCGGCCGCCTTTCGGTCGAGCGCGCCGCCCGCGGCCTTCCAGTCTTCGATTCCGCCTTGCAGATACTGCGCGGAGAGGCCGCGCCCGGCGAGCGCCTTTGCGACACCCTGACTGACTTCCTGCCCGTGCACGCAGTACGCGACCACGCGGCTTGCGCGCGGCAACTCGCCCGCCCAGTCGGCGACCCGCTCGGGGTCGCGCCACAGGGCGCCTGCGATCATGCCGGTCGCTGCGCGAAAGGCCGGCTTCCGCCGCACGTCGATGATCAATGGAGGCTTGCCGCCGTCAATGGCGGACAGAACTTCGCTTGTCGATATGAAACTTGCCGATGCCGGTGCGTCCATGGCTTCTCCTGACGGAGTCAAGTGAAGCAGAACTTGGACGCGGGCGTCTTGAACCGGTTTGCACCGGGCGGGGAGTCTGCACTTCCCCGTGGAGGGGAGAATATTGGAACGGCGCGGCGCCGATGTCAAGCGCCGGAAAGGGGCGAGCGCGCGAGCAGATCCGGTCCGATCTCGCCCACCGAGCGCACGCCCGAGAGCTGCATGGCGCGCACCAGTTCGTCGCGCAGGATGTCGAGCGCGCGCGCGGCGCCCGCTTCGCCCGCCGCGCAGGCGCCGTAGAGCGTCGCGCGGCCGAGCATCACGCCTTCGGCGCCGAGCGCGAGCGCCTTCACGACATCCACGCCGCGGCGCACGCCGCCGTCCACCAGCACGCTTATCCTTCCTTTCACTGCGCGCACGATGGGCGGTAGCGCATCCAGCGCCGCGACCGCCCCGTCGAGCTGCCGCCCGCCGTGGTTGGATACGACCACGGCGTCCACGCCCATCGCCGCGAGCCGTTCGGCGTCGTCGGCGCGGAGGATTCCTTTCACCAGCATCTTCCCCGGCCAGCGCTCGCGCATCTCCTTCAATCCGTCCCAGTCGAAGTCCGCGTCCCAGAATTGCCCGACCGAGGACGCGATCTCGGCGGTGCTCTTCGCTTCCGGAGCCAGATCCACCACGTTTTCCAGCAGCGGCATGCCGTGCCTGAGCACCGAGAGCACCCAGCCGGGATGCGAAGCGAAATCGAGGACGTTCCTCGGCGTGAAGCGGAAGCGGATCGCAAAATCGTTGCGGAAGTCGCGCTCGCGCTTGCCCCCGACCGGAACGTCCACGGTGACCATCAGCGCCTCGTAGCCGAGCCGCCGCGCGCGCTCGACGAGACCCATCGTCATGCCGCGCTGGCGGAAGATGTAGGCCTGGAACCACAGGCGCCCTCCCGCCTCGCGCGCGATGCGCTCGATCGAAGCGGTCGCCATGGTCGAGAGCGTATACGGGATCCCGGCCGCGGCGGCAGCGCGCGCAACGCCGACGTCGGCAAACGGCCAGCCGAACCCGATTCCGCCCGTGGGACCTACGGCGATCGGGAGCTTCGAGCGCGCGCCGAGAATCACGGCCGAAGTATCGATCCGCTCGACGCCGGCGAGCATTTTCGGGGCGAGCCTCACGCGCTCGAATGCGGCGCGGTTGTCGGCGAGCGTGATCTCGTCCTCGGCTGCCCCGTCGAAGAAATCGAAAATCGCGCGCGGCAGGCGCTTTTTCGCGATCCGGCGCAGGTCCGCGATGTTCCACGCGCGCAGAACGCGCGCCGAGGCGCTCCGCGAAACCGGGCAGGAAGACGCCGTCCGAGCCGCGGCCTCGCCGGCGGGGTTGCGAATCCCGCCCGCCGCGCTCATTCCGCCTTCACCCCGGAGGCCTTGATGACGCGCGCCCAGCGCTCGTAGTCCTTTTTCAGGAACGCGGCGAATTCGGACGGCGTGTCGGCGACGGTGACGGCGCCCAGAGCCTTCATCCGCTCCTGCGTCTCGCGCTTCGCGAGCGACTTGCGCATCTCCTCGGCGAGGCGATTCACCGCCGGCGCGGGCGTTCCGGCGGGAGCGAGCATTCCCACCCAGGGCGCGGTCTCCTCGAACCCCGGGAGGCCCGATTGCTCCAGCGTGGGCACCGCGGGAAAATCGGCATGCGGCCCCGGCGTGCCGACCGCCAGGACCTTCAGTCTCTTCGCCGATACCTGGTCGGCGATGCCGACGATGGGATAGAACATGAAAGTCACGCGTCCGGCCATCACTTCGGCGAGCGCCGGGCCGTTGCCCTTGAACGGAACGTTGATCATTTTCGTGCCGGTGAAATTCTCGAGCATCGCCCCGGCGAGATGCGTCGAGCCGCCGTTGCCGGAGGTCGCATAGCTGAGCTCCCCGGGCTTCGCCTTCGCGAGCACGATCAGGTCCTGAATCGAATTGATGCGGGTCTCGGGGCTCGTCACCACCACCATCGGCAGCACTGCGGCGTTGCTCACCGGCGCGAAGTCCTTGAACGGATCGTAGTGGACCTTGCTCTCCATGAGGATCGCGTTCACAAGCAGCGAGAGCGAGGAGAAGAGCAGCGTATATCCGTCCGGCGCGGATCGCGCCACCGCCTCGGTCGCGATGATGGCGTTGGCCCCCATCCGGTTCTCGACCACGAAGGACTGCCCGAGAGACTGGGTCATGTCCTGCGCGACGATGCGCGCGATCACGTCGGTCGGCCCGCCCGCCGCGAAGCCCACCAGGACCTTCACCGGCTTCGCGGGATAGTTCTGCGCTGCGGCAGCGCACGCGAGCGCACACGCCGCCGCAGCAGCGAGCGCCGTGAGTGTTTTTTTCATCGTTCCTCCAGCGTTTCGGGATAGAACATCGTCGCCATCACCTGGCAGCGCTTGATGAGACGGTGCTCGCCTGGACCGTAGTCGGCCACGGCGTTATGGATGGTGCCGATGTCCTCCCACATGAGGACGTCGCCCTCCTGCCAGTGAAACGCGTAGCGGTACTCGCGCCTCAGCTGGTGCTCGAAGAGAAACTCGAGCATCTCGTCGCTTTCCCTTTCAGGCAGCTCGTTGATCCGGATCGAATAGCCGGGGTTGGCGTAGAGCACCTTGCGCTTGGTGATCGGATGGGTGAGAAAGATCGGGTGCGACACCGGGGGCTTGGCTTTCCTCTGCGCCTCGGTGAGCGCCGGGCGCCGGCTGCCCTTCTCGCGCCTCATCATTTCCCAGAACTTGTTGAAATCGTGCAGCACCGTCATGCCTTCGAGGTCGCGCTTCATTTCGGCCGGCAGGCCGTCGTACGCGGCGTGCATGTTCGAGAACTCGGTCGCCCCGAGCGGCTTGCCGTCGCGCGTGGGGATCATGATGCCGTAGAGCACGTTCGCGAGCGCGATCGTGCTGCTGTAGGACATGTCGGTGTGCCAGTCCTGCCCCGCGTCGGCGAGCCCGATCGGCTTGCCGTTCTCCACCATGTTGGAGAGGATCATCACCTCCGGAATCCCCGGCTCCTGATAGGCGTTGGCGACGTTGATCTCCAGCTTCCCGAAGCGCGCGCTGAAATCGGCGAGCTGCCGGCCCGTCAGCTGCTGGCGCGGGAAGCGCACCGCGCCGAATCGCCCGAGCGCGCGCAGCACGCCGTCGAACTCGTCCTGCGAGAGCGGCTGCGCGAGATCGAGCCCCTCGATCGTCGCGCCGAGCGATTGCCCGCTGCCCGTTACTTTCATGCGTCGCCCTTTTAGTGCGGTGGATTTTACGCCAACCGCGGTCCGGCTTACGGCTTGGGCCGCCGGTCCAGGCGCACGGCGATCCCCCGGAGCCCGGCGCGCGGCGGGGCGTAGCGCCGCATGACCAGCGGATCGTGTCCGGGGACGATGAAATCGGGTGAGTCCGCGAGCTCGCGCAGGCGCCGGTAACCCTCCACCATGGCTCCGAGGTCGAAGACGATGGGAAAAGGCCGCGTATCGTTCATGTTGGCGTAGAGGTGCGCCGCGTCCGAGGCGAGCACGATCCAGCCGGCGCGCGTGCGCACGCGCACGACCTGCAGGCCTTTGGTATGTCCGCCGATGCGGTGCAGCGAGAGGCCGGGCGCGAGCTCCGCGTCGCCGTCGTGAAAGCGCACGCGCCCCTTGTATGCCTCGCGCACCATCGCGACCACCTCGTCCACTTCGTAGGCCTGGCTGAAAAACCCCTGAGCCATGTGGCGGCCGGTCGCGTAAGCCATCTCCTCGTCCTGGAGATGGAAGGTCGCCGCGGGAAAAAGGCCGAAGTTGCCGACGTGGTCGTAGTGCAGATGCGTGATGATCACGTCCTTCACCTTCTTCGCATCGACTCCGAGGAGCCTCAAGCCGCGGTCGGGCGAATGGAGCATCCTGCGGCCGCGGCGAGCGCCGACCTTCGCGTCGAAGCCGGTGTCGACGACGAAAGTGCGCGTCTTCGAGCGCGCAAGCCAGACGAAATAGTCCAGATCGCTCGCGCGCTCGTGCGGGTCCCCGCCGATGAAGTTCTCGCCCGCCTTGCGGTCGGAGAGGCTCGCGTACCTGATCGCGAAGACTTCGTAGGTGTCGGGAATGGCTCCCCCTTTCGTTCGCGAGCCCGCGGCGGGCGCGCGGATGTTAAAGTGGCCGCACCGTCGCTTTCGGGGGTCGCGATGAAAAAACTCCTCAACGGGCTCGCGCTGCTCGTCGTTTTCGTTTCCCTACCGGCCTCGGCCCAGTATCCCACGAAGCCGGTGCGTCTTGTGGTGGGGTTTCCTCCGGGCGGCGGCGTCGACATCATGGCGCGGCTCGTTTCGCAGAAGCTCACCGAGCGCTGGGGAAAGCCAGTCGTCGTGGAGAACCGCGGGGGCGCCGCGGGCAACATCGCGACCGAACTCGTTGCGAAGAGCGCGCCCGACGGCCACACGCTCACCATGGCGTTTTCCTCGTACGCGAGCAACCCCGCGCTCTACCCCAACCTGCCTTTCGACATCAACAGGGATTTCACCTCCGTCACCCTGGTGGCGACGGCTCCGGTGGTGGTGATAGCGAGTCCTTCGCTGCGGGCGAAAAATCTCGCCGAGCTGGTCGAGTACGCCCGCGCGAACCCGGGAGCCGTCAGATTCGCCTCCTCGGGGATAGGCACGCCGGTGCATCTCGGGGGCGAGCTGATGATGCAGCTCACGGGGACCCGAATGACCCATGTGCCTTACAAGGGCATCGCCCCCGCGATGACCGCGATGCTCGCCGGCGAAACGGAAATCACCTTCGCTGCGGTGCTCTCCGGCATGCAGCACTTCAGGAGCGGCCGGCTCAGGGCGCTCGCGCTGGCGAGCCGCACCCGCTATCCGGGCCTGCCCGAGGTTCCGACCACGGAGGAAGCCGGCTTGAGGGGGTTCGAGATCGACTACTGGTACGCGGTACTGGGGCCGGCAGGCCTGCCGCGGCCTGTGGTCGAGCAGCTGCGGCGCGAAATCGCCGCGATCGTCAACGCGCCGGAGACCAAAGAGAGTCTGCTTGCCCAGGGCTCGATCGCCGTGGGCAGCACGCCCGAGGAGCTCACCGCGCTCATCCGGCGCGAATACGAGCTCTGGTCCAAGGTCGTAAAGGCCGGCGGCGTCAAGGCGGAGTGAGACGCGTCTTTCGTTGCTACAATTGCCCGGCGCGGTGAAGCACTCCGTGAAGCACTCCGCTCGAGGAGGGAAACGATGGATTTCTCGAAATTCCAGACGGTGAAAGTGGAGGTCGCGGACGATATCGCCTGGGTGACGATGAACCGCCCGGAAAAGCGCAACGCGATGAGTCCGCAGATGCACGAGGAAATGATCGCCGCGCTGCGCGATCTCGCCGTCGAGCCGGAAGCGAAAGTGCTGGTGCTCACCGGCGCCGGCGAGAGCTGGAGCGCGGGCCAGGACATCGAGCTCTTTTTCCGCGACCTCGACGACAAGCCGGCGGACAAGCGCCGCGCGATCCTCGCGAGCCAGGAGTGGCGCTGGAACCAGCTCGCGCATTTCCCGAAGCCGACGATCGCGATGGTGAACGGCTATTGCTACGGCGCGGCGTTCACGCCGCTCGTCGCGTGCGACTTCGCGATCGCCGCGGAGGACGCGAAGTTCGGCCTGTCGGAAATCAACTGGGGCATCCTGCCGGGGGGGCTGGTCGCCAAGGTGATGCTGGACGCGTGCAGCTACCGCGACGCCAAGTGGTACGCGCTCACCGGCGAACCCTTCGACGGCAAGGTCGCCGCGCAGATACGCCTGGTGAACAACGCGGTGCCGCGCGCGAAGCTGCGCGAGGAGACCGTGAAGCTCGCGAAGATGCTGCTCGCAAAAAACCCGCAAGTCTACAAGTCGGTGAAGGAAGTGATGCACCACCTGCGCGGCATGGACGTCGAGCAGGCGACCGATTACCTCAAGGCGAAAGAGATGGAAATGCGCTTCCTCGACCGCGAACAGGGCCGCAGAGAGGGCATGAAGCAGTTTCTCGACGACAAGGCGTATCGCCCGGGCCTCGAAACCTACAAGCGCGGCTGACGGCGCGCTGCGCCACCCGTTCATGTCCAGCCCGCTGAAAGGCATCCGCGTTCTCGAGCTGGGGCAGTTCATCGCAGGCCCGTACGCGGGCCTGCAGCTCGCCGATCTCGGCGCACGCGTCATCAAGATCGAGCGGCCACAGGGCGGGGACGCATTCCGCGAGTTCGGGTTGAGCGCGAACGTGCAGGGCTACAGTCACAACTTCTGCGCCTTCAACCGCAACAAGCTGAGCATCACGCTGGATGTCAACTCGCCGGGCGGGCAGGAAGCGTTCCGCCGGATGGCGCGGCAGGCCGACGTGGTGCTGGAGAATTTCCGGCCCGGCGTGATGAAGCGCCTGGGCTTCGATTACGAATCCCTGCACGCGGCGAACCCCCGTCTCGTTTACTGCTCGATCGCAGGTTTCGCCGAAGACGGGCCCTTCGGCGGGCGGCCCGCCTACGACGCGGTGGGCCAGGCGCTCTCGGGGCTCATGAGCCTTTTCGTCGATCCCAAGGACCCGCGCACGCTCGGGCCGACGCTCTCCGACCAGGTGAGCGGCATGCAGGCCTGCATGGCCGTCCTCGCCGCGCTGTACGAGCGCGAGCGCTCGGGCAAAGGCGCGCGCGTCGAGGTCACCATGGTGGAAGCGAGCATGGCTCTCATCCCGGATGCGTTCACCGCGTACACTCACGCGGGACACGTCATGCAGCCGGAGTCGCGCGCCGCCGTTTCGCTTTCGTTCGCTTTCGCCTGCGCTGACGGCAGGATCCTCGCCATTCACGTCTCCTCGATGGAGAAATTCTGGCGCGCGCTGCTCGAGGCGATCGGGCGCCCGGATATCGGCGATGACGCGCGCTTTCGCGATCGCATGGGACGCATCAAGAACTACGAAGCACTCGTGCAGGTACTCAGGCCCGTGTTTGCGGCGAAGCCGCGCGCGGTCTGGGCCGAACGCCTTGCGGCGCATGACGTGCCCGCGGCGGTGATGCATTCGATCCCCGAGGCGATGCAGGAGCCCGAGGTGAAGCACCTCGGCATATTTCACGAGCTTTCGCACGCGCGCTACGGGAAACTGACCGCGATGCGCCGCGCGTCGAGAATCGGCGGCGAGCGCGAGTCGGAACCGCTTCCGCCTCCGGCGCTCGGCGAACACACGGACGCGGTTCTGCGCGAGTTCGGCTTCGTCGCCCCCGAGATCGCCGGGCTTCGCTCGGCCGGCGCGATCTGAGGGGAACGTTCATGGACTTCAGCTTCACCGAGGAGCAGCGCCTGATGCGCGAAAGCGTGCGCAAGATGATGGACCGCATCGCCACGCCCGAGTACGTGCGCCGCCTGGACCGCGAGCAGGCCTATCCGCAGGAGCTCTACGACGCCTGGGTGGAGCTCGGGCTCCTGCGCATTCCGTTCGAGGAGAAATACGGCGGCCTGGGCGGCAGCGTCATCGACCTCGTCATCGTCGCCGAGGAGATTTCGAGGAAGAGCGCGGATTTCTTCATGGCCTACGCGGGCAGCGTCTTCTGCGGGTTGAACGTCGCGCGCAAGGGCAGCGAAGAGCAGAAGCGGCATTGGCTGCCGAAGCTATTCTCGGGGGAGATCAAGATGTCGATCTCCATGTCGGAGCCCGAAGCCGGGTCTGACGTCGGCGCGATGCGCACCAGCGCGCGGCGCGACGGGAACGACTACGTAATCAGCGGGCAGAAGCTCTGGGCCACGGGCGCGGGCGCGACGGGAAACGTCATCAATGTCTACTTGAAGACCGATCCGAAGGCCGACATCCGGCAGGGAATGTCGCTGTTCCTCGTGGACAACACGGCGAAGGGCCTGGAACTGAGGAAACTCGACATGCTGGGACGCCGCTGCACCGGCACCTACGAGATCTTCTTCAACGACGTTCGCGTCGCGCCCGAGCGTCTCGTCGGCGGCGAGAACAAGGGCTGGGAATGCATTCTCGCGGGGCTGCAGGCCGAGCGCATCACCTCGGCCGCGGGCAACATCGGCGCGGCGCAGGCCTGCCTCGACCTCGCCGTCGACTACGCAAAACAGCGCAAGCAGTTCGGCCGCGCGATCGGCGCCAACCAGGCGATCGCGCACATGCTCGCCGACATGGCGACCGAGGTGGAAGCGGCGCGCGCCCTCACGTGGCGCGCTGCGTGGATGGCCGCGAGCGGCGAGGAAGCGCTGCGCGAGATCTCGATGGCGAAGCTTTTCTCCTCCGAAGCCTACGTGAAGTGCGCTAACATGGGCATGCAGGTCTTCGGCGGCTACGGCTACAGCATGGAGTTCGACATGCAGCGCCACTACCGCGACGCGCGCTCGGCGACCATCGCCGCGGGCACTTCGCAGATGCAGCGGAACATCATCGCCGGCCTGATGGGTTTGAAGGTTTAGCTTTTGCTACGGCAAGGCCGCCTCGCGGCTCCGGCGGAGCGCACCGTTCCGGCGCGCGGCACTAATTCACATCATCGCCTAGCCTGCGGCTGCCTATAATGACGTACAGGCAGGAAATCGCACATCGCCTGACTCCAACCACAAGGGGAAAACAATGGGTCTTCGGCTGAAGTTCAATTTGGCGCTGCTGTTCGTATTCGCACTGGGGTTCGCTGTCTCCGGTTATCTTTCCTACAACCTCCTGCACAAGAATGCGCGCGAGGAAGTCCTGCGCAACGCGGGCGTGATGATGGAGGCGGCCTTGTCGATGCGCCGGTACACGGTGAGCCAGATACGCGACAAGCTGGTGCAAAAGGAAGACGAGTTCCTGCCGCAGACGGTGCCCGCTTTTGCCGCCACCGAGATGATGAACGAGCTGCGCAAGAAGTATCCCGACTACGCATACAAGGAAGCGGCGCTCAATCCGACCAACCCGCGCAACCGCGCCGTGGGGTGGGAAGCGGATGTCGTCAACCAGTTCCGCAAGGAAACCCGCCCCGAGATCTCGGGAACCCGGGTCACGGAGTCGGGTCTTTCCCTGTACCTCGCGCGGCCGTTCCAGATCAAGGATGAGGCTTGCCTCTCCTGCCACACCACGCCTGAGATGGCGCCAGCGGCAATGGTCACGCGCTACGGGCGAGACCACGGCTTCGGCTGGCAGCTGAACGAAGTCATCGGTGCCCAGCTGGTCTCGGTGCCGATGTCCCTTCCGGTCCAGAACGCGAATCGCGCCTTCTACACGTTCATGGCCTCGCTCGGCGGCGTTTTCATCGCGCTGTTCGTCATCCTGAACCTGATGCTCTATGTGCTCATCGTGCGGCCGGTGAGGAGAGTCTCCGCCGCGGCCGACCGGCTGAGCATCGGCCGGACCAGCAGCGCCGACAAGGCCATCCCGGAACTGCCTGAAACGGGCAAGGACGAGTTGTCGGTGTTGGCGCGGTCCTTCAACCGCATGCGCCGCAACCTGGAAGATACGATCAGGGCGATGGACAAGAGATAGCCTTGCCCCGGGCTGCCGGGAGCGCGGCTGCTGCGAAACGGACGCAGAGCCGCGCCCCCGTCGGCATCGTTACCGCCGGCCCGCGAGACTAGAACTTGATCTGCAGCCCGACGAAACCGCCCTTGTCGACGTCCCGCTTCACCTGGTTGTCGAGCTCGACGCGCATCTGCCGGTAGCCGACATACACGAAGCTGTTCCTGATCAGCTCGAGCTCGGCGCGCACGCCGATGTCGAAGAACCGCTCGCCGTCCAGCAGGGTCACGACGTGGGGCGCGTAGAAAGCGTAAGTTCCGATGGCAAACGACCCGTTGCCGGGGAACCAGCGCACCTGGCCGCCGAGCGCCAGAGCGAGAACGTCCGCGTTCGCGTCGTGGATCGTCACGGAATACAGCTTGCCGCCCAGCCCGCCTTCGATTCGCGAATTCCCGATGGCGGAATCGCCCGTCGCAAGCAGGCCCACGTTCAGCGCCCGGTCCTTGGTATCCCTGTTGTACAAACCACCGAAAGTCCAGTCGGCGGCTCCGGCATTCGCGTAGAACTTGGCCTCGACCGTGGTGTTCGACAGGTTGACGTCCACTGAACCCGCCGCCGCGGAAAAACTCGCAGCAGCGAGCAAGACAAACACA
>Ga0193745_1000190_pt1 | contig 11224 bp, 13 predicted proteins | sample L1a2metaG_FD_145899 | JGI IMG/M metagenome (GOLD analysis project Ga0193745, IMG submission 145899) | Soil microbial communities from a riparian zone of the East river system, Colorado, United States - L1a2 | ecosystem: Environmental > Terrestrial > Soil > Riparian zone | place: USA: East River... | reverse complement strand
GTCTACTGTCCAAGGAGGGCCGCCGCAGATCCCGGCCGCTGCCCCCGCACTCAGCGCGCAACGTCAGACAGTGCCTCGCCAGGCTGCCCTGCCCGCGGTGCCCGAGCTCCCAATGGATCAGCTCATGCTCTGCCGGCATCTCGTTGAGAAGTACCTGGTAGAGCAGCGCGAGACCAACACAGCCGCGGTCAATGTTACGACCGAAGCTGATGCTGATGCTGAGGCTGAGGCTGATGCTGAAGCCCCGGTGAGCGCCGCGAACGTCAAGCTTGCCGAGTTGACGATCCTCATGCTCGATGAGGTGCTGGTCGCAACAGCCGTGCGTATCGAAGCTCTCAACACCCATGCCCCGGAAATCGACGTCACAGCGGTTGTTACCGTCATGCCCACCTTGGCGCGCGCCGCAGCAACCTCGATCGCTCCTGCGCCGACCGCCTCGTACGTTGCTGGTCGCGTGGGCACGCGCCCTTTCGCCTTCGCGGGTGCTCGCACGCAGCGCAATTCGTCGTTGGCGCCGCGTCGAGTCGCGCGCGCGGATTCGCCGCTTCCGCCCGTGATCGTAAAGATGGATGGGGGCCGTGCGGTCGTCCAAAACAAAGCCGAGATCGATCAGGTACGAGAGAGTGTACTGAACCCGGCCCCTTCATCTGAGGCGCTGGACGGATCTCCCGAAAGCGCCGCGTAGGATTAGATGGCACGGGGCGGTCACGGAGGCGGTGCGGAGGTTCTCGGTGCTGGCGCGGTCGTTGGTATCGTGGTCCTGCTGGCGCGCTTATCGCGAGCTGCCGCGTCAACACCAAGCTCGCCGCGTGAGCGATCACCCCTCTTGCCCCCACCGGGAACGCGCGCGCGTTTTCCGGCGCTTGTCGAGCGCTGGCGTGGCGAGGGCGTGAAACGCTCAAAAGGCCTTCCAATCGACGCCATCCTCGAGTGGATCCGCATTGAGAGCGGAGGGGACATGTGCTCAATCGGCAATCCACACGAGGCAGGCATCTTCCAGCTCTCTTTCCCGGATGACACAAAGTACGGCGCTACGCTGCAAGGCCTTCGGGAAATCTGCAAAAAAAGCCAAAGCAAGAATCCGGCTGACATCTCGTGGCTCTCGGAGGGAGAGCTGGACATGGAGGTAGGTGCCGGCATTCGCAAAATCTTGGCAGCCCGTGACACTGTTCGTCGCGTATTCGCAGCGAACAATGTTGGCTGGCCCGAATCCGGCTTCGACTTCGGATCCGCAGTCAAGCAAATCCACGCTGCCCCCGCGGTGATCTCCGAGCTCGTCCCCAAGATCACGCGGCAAAGCGGACCGCCCGGAAACTGGGACGATCTACGACGTCATGTGATGACATTTCCGGTCAGCCAAATGGGCAACGGACTGCGCGCGCTGTGGAACGCTCCAAGTCGCCACGGCCTTCAAAATCGACTCGAGGATACCCTGCACAACGCGGAATTTGTCGGCCGCGCGTGGGGGATCTCCCCCACACGCCCTGCTGAGTTAGTCGGGAGTGTATGGGGCCACCCGCGGAGATATCCGTGGGGTACCGTCACATGATGAAATCCGTCGAAGATCTCCTTCCCTGGAAGGTTACGGACATCTCCCTCCGTCCTTACGACGGGATGTGGTCGATGAACCCGAGCATTCACTTCGACGGCACGCTTTGGCGCTGTGTTTTGCGCTGCTGTGATTACGCGATGCCTGGTGGAGTCACGATCCGAAGCAAGACCGCGCGGCCAGTGGGTCAGCAAACCAAGAATGCCATGGTCATCTTCGATCCGCAGTCATGGCAATCCGTCAAAATCTTCAAGATTCACGAGAAAGATGCTCTGCCACGGGCGACGACCCCGCACTTCGGTTACGAAGACATGCGGATTTTTAAGACGGACAAGGGAGGCCTTCAAGGGATCGCGGCCGCGCTTCATTTGAGTCGCGAGCACCGCGCGATTGAGGGCATGCCTCAGCATCAACCCCCCGAGCAGGTATTGCTCTCCTTCGACGAGAGCTACGACATCGTCCACGCGCACCCAATCCGTGGTGACGGGTGGAGCGGCACTCCTCAAAAAAACTGGGTGCCGTTCGATCACTGCGCAGAGCCCAGGTTTCTATATTCGATTGACAAAGGGACGATGTTCGACGACCGGGGATCGATCCACGGAGCTGCCGCACGAGTTAGACCGTCGGCTAGCGCGCTTTCCATCGAGTCAAACGCGTTGTTCGCACGCCTACATCCGCCCCCGCCAGAAACGCGGAAGGAGCAGCCCCCTGCTGCTCATAACAATCAAGAAAAACCTAACCCCCCGGCCAAGCACCCAGATCGCAGGATCTCGCTGAGAGGGGGGGACATGCGGATCGTGCGTGGTGGACGGGTAGCGCTAGACACACTGTCCTCGCGCCCATCTTCACGCCCCAGGCCCGCCGCACACGCCTCACCCAGGCCCGCGGCACCTCCGTCACCCCGGCCCGCTGCGCTCCACGACACAGTTGACTCCACACGCATGCTGAGCGCAGGACGTGTGCATGGGCAGAAATACGATGGACTGCGTGGCGGAACCCAGCTATCGCGGGTCGGAGACGACGCGTGGCTCGGGCTTGGTCACCAGATGAAGTTTGTCAACGGTAAGAAGTATTACTGGCATGTGCTCTATTTAGTCGACTCGCGCGGAACTATGATAGCCGCAAGCGAGCCGCTGAAGCTTGCACCGAACGGGATCGAATTCGCCGCAGGACTGGCGATCGACGGCGATCGGGCTGTGATCTCGTTTGGAGTCGACGACATGAAGTGCCACCTCGGCGAGACGTCGCTCGCGGCAGTACTGGAGCTGCTCAGGCCGATCGAGCCGTGAAGGGTCACATGTGCGGCTAGACCAGGGTCCATGCCCTGCCCGAGAGAACCGTGATCCTCTCCGCAGGAAACTGGAAGTGCTGGCACTGATGGACGTAAGATCTCTTCCATGTCGGACATCAAAACAAGTTCCATAGGCCCCCAAGGGCCACGAGGTCCCAGAGGGCACCATGGTCATAAGGGATCCGATGGGGATGCAGGTCCCGACGGCGGCACGGGGCCGACGGGACCGGATGGCAACGCGGGACCTGACGGTGTCACAGGACCGACGGGGCCCGAGGGCATCACGGGCCCCGTCGGTGGAGCGACTGGACCTACCGGCTTCATCGGGCCGACTGGACCCACGGGAGTCACGGGAGCTGCATCGACTGTCACCGGGCCCACCGGCTTCACGGGACCCACGGGTCCGACGGGTGCGACGGGCGCTGCGTCGACTGTCACCGGGCCCACCGGCTTCACGGGGCCGACGGGACCCACGGGCGCGACGGGAGCAGCATCGACTGTTACTGGACCCACGGGATTCACGGGACCAACGGGTCCGACGGGCGCGACGGGAGCAGCATCGACTGTCACCGGGCCCACCGGCTTCACGGGACCGACGGGACCGACGGGAGCCACGGGCGCTGCGTCGACTGTCACCGGGCCCACCGGCTTCACGGGGCCGACGGGTCCGACGGGGGCCACCGGGGCCACCGGGGCCACTGGGCCAACAGGGGCCACGGGATTTACGGGTCCGACAGGGGCCACGGGATTTACGGGATCCGCGTCGACCGTCACCGGACCCACCGGACCTTCCGGCGGACCCACCGGACCGACCGGTCCCACTGGAGCCACCGGGGCCACCGGGCCGACGGGCTCCACCGGAGCCACGGGGCCCACCGGAGCCACGGGCTTTACCGGATCGACGGGAACGACGGGGGCCTCGGCGATCATCCCCTATGCCGCGGCGGTCAACATCGCCGCCGGTGTGACCACGTACGTCGGTTTCGGAGCTGTCAACGTCAGCGAAGATCTGCTGAACTGGGTCGTTTCTCGCAGCGGATCCGTGCGCAACCTGCACATCAACGTGACCACCAACACGCTTCTTGCAGCGGCCACGTACACGATCCGTCGATCACCCGCGTGTAACGGAGCCTTCGCCGCGACCGCGATCGCGATCTCCGTCGGATCTGGCGTAACTGGATGCTTTACCAACGGGAGTTCACAGGCTGTGTCTCCGAGCGATCGGATCTCGCTCGAAGTCGCCACCGGCGGTCTGGTCGGGGTCATTCTCGCCACTGGCGGACTGGAGGTCGCATAATGGCCCTCAGCATCCTCTACTGCCGCGAGTGTGACGTGATCCTAGCTGCTGCTCCGGGACTCCACCTCACCGTGGATTGCGCTTCCCACAGTGTAGGAAGCACACTTCACAGGGGGTGCGTGGCGTTACGACTGCCCTATGTCGGACTCACGGGGGACACCCTGGACCTGACGGAACTATCCGCCAAGTTCCCAAAAAGCGTGCACGCCGAGAGCCTAGAAGCTGTTGGGAACTGCATCTAGCCGCGGAGCGCCTGTTTCGTGCGGAAGGAAAACTGGGCTAGGATCACATGTATGGCCCTAACCAGCAAAATCAGTTCTCCGTACGTTCGTGAACTTTCACTCAACGAAACTATGGACTGCATCGGGGGCGGCCCGCGTTTTGTCGTAGAGTGCATGCTGGGCAGGCGATGGATCACAGCGGATCTGGGTGGGACGTAGTTAGCGCGGCCTCTTATTTAGACTGTGTGTCTGTCAGTCACCCGACAACCTTACGCTCTCCGTCGTATTCAGTGCGGGCGTGTGCTAAATCCCCGTGACGCCGATGCAAGCGCTTGCGAGATTGCATCGCGTGCAATGTCAAGCAGTCCGGGGTCATATTCCATGCCCGTGATTGCCCCGAAGAACGGGCAGCCTTTTTCGTTTGTGCCGATGTACGTTACAAGGATGCTTACATCCGCACCCAACCCGGCGGCATCGAAATTCACAAACGAGTCGATTGCGTTTGAGGCGAACATGTCACCTGGAATATTTCCCGACTTAACGAACTGTGACCGGGTGTTGATCTTGAAGTCGTTTACGATCCAGTCACTTGCGCCGCCGTTGGTTCCTGCATTAGATATTGTCAAGTGATCCAGCAATAAACCGTCTGGTTGTACGCGGGCCGAGATCAAACACATCTCGGTGGGCATGATAAGCTTGCCGCTGTTCAACGGGACAATTCGGCGCTGGAGCGGCTGAAAGAATGCCCTATACGCGCGGCAGATACGTCCCATGAGGGATCGCTTTTGGCTTGACATGCGCGGATCCTAGCAGATCTCGGCACTCCTTGGACACTTGGATACGCTGAAAACTTGCCTTTAGCACGGAAAGATGCAGATCTCACCTCCCCAAGGTCAACGTTCCAAACCTGTCAGAGTCGAGCGCGCTCGGATGCGAGCGCGCTTGACAAATCTCCAATACATATCGGAAGATATCAGAAATGTGCCCTGTGCAGTTGGCGGTCGTCACGGGTTACGTCCAGCTCCTCGACCATCCTCGTAAGCACGAGGAGTACGAGCGCCTAGGCGCGCGGCTCGGTGAACTGGGGGAGGCCCTCGTGCTCCCGTTTCGTTGTTCTTTGAGGGACTGTTGGCTCAACGAGCACACGCGCGACAGCGATGTCAAGCACGCCGTCGCCGACAACCCCAATAAGAACACCCGCGCCTACCACGTCGTCCAACACCAGAAGACGGCATGGCTCCTACAAGCCCGGGATATCGAGCCGCGCGCGGACGTGCTGATCTGGCTCGACTACGGAATCTTCCACCAGCCTGGTGTGACCGCGGCGCATATCGACGCTTTTCTACGAGTAGTCCGCGCGCATCCTAAATTCGCGATCCCGGGGGCCTGGGAGCAATCTAGCGGTGCCGTGGATTGGCCCGATTGGCGCTTCTGCGGATCGACGATCGTCGTTCCCAGAAACCACGTAGAGAACTTCCATGAGGCAGTACGCGCCGTGACGCTGGAACGCTTGACCAGGGACAACTACCTGACGTGGGAGGTCAATGACTGGGCGGCGGTGGAGGGTCGGGGGGACCTGCCGATCCAGTGGTACAAGGCCGACCACAACCAGACGCAGTTTACTAACTACGCGCGGTCCGGCAGGGGAACAACCGCAAGGCAGCCTGCGTAACTCAGGACCAGCCGAGAACGATGAGAAAGTCATGAAGAAAAAGAAGCCCGCGCAACTTCAGCGCGAGATCGACAAGGCACTCGCAAAGCCTCAGCGACGGGGACGACGCGCACACGCGACGATCAAAAACCGCGACGACATTTCGAGCCACACGCTGAGGGTCCTCGGCGATCAGCTTGACGACGCCGCAAAGCGCGCGGTCGCCGCCGGAGCACAAGGCGAGCTTGAATTTCAGGGTGCAGGCATGAGCGGGATCGTGTTTTGCGATGAGCACGGCACCGCCTACAAGGTCGCGCGCATGGGCGGGGAGAGCACAGTGGCCGAGGAGACCGAGTGGCTCCAGAAGGCCGAGCAGATTCCAGGCGTGCGCGAGCACGTCGCTAAAGGCGCGCTACGACAAAAAGAACCACGTACTCGTTCGCGAGTGCGTGCGGGGCAAGACAGGAACGCCGCGCAATACGAGCAAGCTCTTCGACATCCACAAAGACATCCGAAAGGCGATGACGCCGTACGGTTGGCTTTCGCCCGAGTTCAAGGAGGACAGCTACATCTACGCGCGCGGGCGTGGACCGGTCTTAGTCGACGCCTCGATGGCCGTGAGAGTCGGAGGCGAGCTGGTGAAGTACGCCCAGGACGTGATCGAAAACCGGCACGCAATGCACGAGCGGCTCTCCGACATCGCGTTCGCGATCCGATCCGAGCGTGGGCGAACCATCCCAGCAACAGTGGCCGACAAGCTCTTGGCCAAGCTCAAGGCACGCGGCGTCGATACCGACTTCTAACAGAATGATTGAGCCTCTCACCCCGACGAGAAAGACAATGGTTTTCCCAATATTCAAAACCGCGCGCCTCGCTGAACTGATGGGTGAGCAGTGGGGCGCGGAGCGCTTGCCCGATCTATTCGAGGTCCTCAAGATTGCGACCCCCAAGACGGTGCTCGAGATCGGCTGCTACCGCGGAGTCTCGACCGAAGTGTGGCTGCTCCACTGCGCGAGCGTCGTCGCGGTAGATCCCTGGCCCGACGTCAATGTCCGTCGTGAGTTCTTGGCACGGTGCAGCCACTACCCGCACCTGGAGATGATCGAGGGCTACAGTCCATCAGCCCTGGCAGGCCTTGCCGATCGACGGTTCGATCTCTGCTACCTCGATGGTGATCACTCCTACGAGGCGGTGTGCCAAGACATACAGGCCTGTTTGCCGCGCGTAAAAAATTTCATCGGAGGTCATGACTACGGCGGAGACTGCCCAGGGGTCGCCCAAGCGGTCGACGAAATACTCGGGAAACCGCCGTGGCGGTTCAGCGACGGATCTTGGCTTGTCAAACTATAATGAGGAGCGTTGCGATGAGTCTTCTAGATGATCTGGCAGCCAAGTACGGGACCGATAAGGGTATTTGGGGATACCTCCCACACTACACCGCGGCCCTCGAAGCAAAGCGCTTGACCGCGCGTGCGGTGCTCGAGATCGGCATTTGCGGTCACAGGGACATCCCAAATAACGTGACAGGGGCAAGCTTGTGGATGTGGCACGACTACTTTCCCAACGCGCAGATCGTTGGCATCGACATCGATTCACAGTGGATGGTGAACACCGATCGGATCCACTCGTTTGTCGGTGATCAAGGCAATCCGCAATCGTTGAAGACGATCGCGGTGACACAGCCATGCCTCTACGATCTCATCGTCGACGACGCTGTGCATGATCCGCCGATCCAACTCACTGCGCTCAAAGCCCTCTTACCGTTCCTCGCACCCGACGGCGTGTACGCGATTGAAGACGTTTGCCCCTACAAATTGCTGAACAACGACGTCAGCCTGATGACGGCACAAGTGCCCGAGGGATACGCGTACGAAGTGATCCGCACACACAAGTCAGAGGTGTTGATCTTCGTCAGGGCGAAGACATGAGCGCACCAATGACCAGGCAAGTCCAAGACATGACGGCGTCAGTGGCCAAGCAAGGCCAAAACACAAGCGCGTCAGTGATCAAGCAAGGCGAAGACATGAGCATTGCAGTTAACAAGCCGCTGCTAGGGCTGGTGATGATTGTCCGCAACGAGGCCAAGCGCATTTCCGAGGTCCTTGCTTCCTACTTGGAACACATCGATTCCTATACGATCCTGGACACAGGCTCCACAGACGGTACCCAGGAGCTTATCATCAATGGGCTCGACGGGATTCCCGGAGTCCTCTACGAGGAGCCCTTCATTGACTTCGCCGCCAGCAGAAACCGTGCTCTCGAGCTGCACGGCACTTCAACGGTATTCTCGATGATGCCCAACGGGGATGTGCTATCTGGAGGACCGGAGCTGCGCGCGTTTCTCGAAGGGCGACGTCACAGCCTTGCTGGCGCGTATCGCGTGCGAATCTCCCCCGGTCACTACTACCATCCGCTTGTAATGCGCACAGGCACGGGCTGGCACTACAAATGGAAGACGCATGAGTGCGCGATGGGTCCCCATGTTGGTGAGGTGATTCCCGGCGTGATTGTCAATCGTGATCGCGGGGCACGCTCCGACGAAGAGTGGAGGGCAAGGTGGACGCGTGATCTCGACTTGCTCAACCGTGATCGTGTGGAAGATCCGAACGATCCACGTCCCTATTTCTACCTGGGTCAAACGCACGAGTGTCTCGGGCAATACGAGCAAGCGCTTACTTTCTTTCAGCGACGCGCCGCGATGGGAGGCTACTTCGACGAGGTGTACGAGGCAAAGTACCGCGTCGGCAAAATGAAGGCGAAGCTCGATCGCCCATGGGCTGAGATCCAGCAGGCGTACTTCGAAGCGTACGCACACGATCCGCGGCGCGCGGAGCCCCTCTACGCAATCTCCGAGCACTGGTATGACAAGTCGCTGCACCCCATCGCGCGCATCTTGGCGGTGGCTGCAGCCGAGCTGCCCAAACCCCCGACCGATCTCTTCCTCGACGAGGAGATCTACAGCTGGAAGGCAGCGGACCGCGCAGCAATATCGTCTTTCTACGCGGGATACAAGGATGACGGACGCCGCTGGGCGGAAAAAGCGGTGAAGGAGAGGCCTGCCGATGAAAGGCTGCGTGCCAACCGCGCGTATTTCGCTCAAGCCGCGAGTGAACTGTTCGGATCCGCGTCACGGCCGATCGACTTTTTGCCCGAGGCTGGCTGGAAAGCGAGCAACCCCTCGATCTACTGTGCTGGCGGGGGTGCGCGTTGCATCGTGCGTACCGTGAACTACGCGATCGTGGATGGGGCCTACGTGACACCCCCAGAAGACGTCGTCGAGCGCGATGGCTGCCGATGGCAAGTGATCCGTACGCGCAACTTCCTTCTGGATATGAACAACGACCTCGAGACGACGCGCACCATCGAGCTGATCGACAAGACATGCGGGACGCGATCGAGCTATCCGGTCCACGGATTCGAGGACGCCAGGCTCTTCTACTGGAAGGGATCCTGGCACGCCACCGCGACGGTGTGTGACTTCACCGAGGACGGCAGTCGCGAGATTGCGGTCCTTGACATCGACGAGGATGGGTCGATCATCCGTGCCGCGCCCTTACGAGGCCCCTGGAGCAGCCAGGCACAGAAGAACTGGATGCCACTCGTGGAGGACGACCAGGTTAAGTTCGTCTACGCGACCGAGCCGACATCGATCTTTTCACTGCACGACGGGAACACGATCGAGACCCCGGCTAACTGTACTTTCGGTCACGGCCGCCTCCGCGGCGGATCGCAAGGGGTTAAGGTCGACGGAGGCTGGATCTTCGTCGTGCACGACGTCGCGTTTCCAGGCTCAGGACGGTTCTACCTCCATCGTTTCGTGTTTCTCGACGAACAGCTTCGGCTTGTTTCGATGAGCGATCTGTTCTTCTTTGAACGGCTGGGCATCGAGTTCTGCGCGGGACTGGCGAGGGTCGACGGCAAGCTTGTGGCGAGCTACGCGGTCAACGACGGATCGGCGAAGCTAGAAATCTTCGAGTGGGAGGCCGTGAGGAAGGCGCTGCGCAAGGATTTTGTGATCTAGCAGGGCGCTTCGAAGATTATCCGCAGTTGGATGGTGGGGCACCCACCATCCAACTGGGACTGACGGGGCTACGCCCGGCGGCTCGGCGACGAGGGCGCGGCGCTCCTCGGGGCTTGTCCTGGGCCACAGCCCCGCGTCTCGTGGTCGTCTTAGCTTTGGCAGGGGATGGGATGGGCTTGGTGGGGCTGCTCATGATGGGCTCCCTAGACCCTACGATCAGCGTCCACAGATCGGACACTCGTCCGCCGTTTCTCTTGCAAGGCCCCACGACAAGATCGTCTCCCAGACGGTTTCATCACCGTCGTCCCCGCTGCCCCAGCGATCCATAACGTTCGCCAGTGGAGCAAGGGCCACGGCCTGACGCTTGAAATCGTCTATGGTCGAGAGGAGATTCCGCATCATCTGCAGGGCCTCCTTCCCGTATCGGGCAACGTCGCCGCGTTCCTCGTCGGTGATCGGGCGGTAAGGTGGAGCCGCCCTGGTCCATGGCGTGACGAGGGGTGACGAGTCGTACGCCTCGTTGGATAGTTGCTGCACAGGCACCCCGAGGCACCGTGACAGTCGGTCAGGTAACGCCTCTAATGCCGACTCGAGGGGGATGAGGTTGCCATCCTCCATGGCGTGACCGATGTAATTCAAGGATCCGCCGCTCATGCCAAACCTCGGTTCCTTAGACGGAGTTTCCGACGGCCGGCATGACAGAACCTCGCTCGCGCTGATAGTTTTCCGGCCTTGTAATTACTTTTTGCCATCCCTCCAAGCTTACATCAAGACGGCCGTTCAGGAACGTGCAATAATAGCCCATGCCCCCGGCTGTCCAAGCAACTACGAAACCCCTGTTGCAGCAACTCGTGGCCCAATGTCGAGCTGAGCCTCTCGTCTTCGACGACGTGCGAACCGAGCTCTGCCCAGCTCTCGAGCAGATCATCCTCGATCGTTGGCGGCGTGCACAGGGCCGAAGTATAGGATCGCTCAACATCGGCGGCTGGAAGTCGGGGGAGGACTTCTTCAGTTGGCCTGACAAGGCCGTTCAGGAACTTCGCCAGACGATCGTGACCCAGATCGGGTCACCGTCACCAGTAGCCTGGACCATGGTGAACCGAGCAGGAAGTCAGCACCCTCGCCACCAACACCGAATCGCAACGCTGTCGGGCATCTATTACGTGGCGGCCGGCGACGAGAGTGCAATCACAC
>Ga0193745_1000189_pt1 | contig 11238 bp, 14 predicted proteins | sample L1a2metaG_FD_145899 | JGI IMG/M metagenome (GOLD analysis project Ga0193745, IMG submission 145899) | Soil microbial communities from a riparian zone of the East river system, Colorado, United States - L1a2 | ecosystem: Environmental > Terrestrial > Soil > Riparian zone | place: USA: East River... | reverse complement strand
TTTGATTTTGTTTTTTCGATAGATTCATTAATAAAATCTTTTTTACATTGAAAAAGAATCGAATCATGGCCATTTTGAAGTAAATCATATTCATAAGAAGCTGGAATTATTCCGGAATCAATTTCCTCTTGTATATCTCTAAAAGCTCTATTAGTAATTTCACCCACTGTAGACTGGGGAATAAATGCATAGGCTTGCCGGTTTAATCCATCTCCAGGCGGTTCGTAAAATCTACGAGCTTCGCCAAATAAGTTTTTTAGCAATCGGTATTTCGCAATCTGGCCCTGAATATCAAGATGCCATTCTGTGATTTCTGGAAACAGCCCAAAATATAGATGCAAAAAAATCTCACAAGTCCGGCGTTCAAATACAATAGCGCCCTCAGATTTTTCCAGAATATGCATTTGCATAGTCGGAGCCTTCATACCATAGTTACTGTTTCCAGTTATAGATATTTTTTCATTACGTCTAATCAAAAAGAAGCCAGAATTTACTGTAGGACAATATACTTTACCTTCATAATGTTCTATAATTTGTGAAGTTTCTGAATTAATTCTTGAATAACATCTTTGATTTATACCCGTTGTATATCCTTTACCATCATGATTTATATTAATAGTTCCTTGTTTACCACAAAGATGTAAAATTGTTTTAACCCATTCATGATTGTTTAAATGCTTAGAAAAATAAGCTTCTCGTTTATGTAAATAAAATTTTTCGTAAGTTCCATCCCAATATTTTAACTCATCACAAAAAGATTCTAGGGCTTCTTTATTCCAAGTTAATAACCAAGGACCAAATTGTTTAGATAAATCAAACCAGGATGTTATATCATCACTATCAAAAGTTTGAATAAACGTAGTTCTATCAGGAGATATTGATTCTTTATATCGTATTCCAGCTTCATTTAAAAGTTGTTTAATTCTAATTATTTTTCTTTCCTTTGAAAAGTGAAATCTAATTGATGATGAATTCATTATCCAACCATCGGCTTGAGTGGCTACAACAAGTCTAGCAATAGCATTGTCTATAATTTTATCACCCCCACAATAGTTACCATTGAGCGGAATTCTAGCGCCCAATGGTAATATATTGCTAGCTATAGTTTCTTTATCTCTATTATTAGTCATATAACATATTTTATGATTATATGTAACTAATTGGTCTAATTCAGGTTCATTAAATCTAATCAAATTTCCATGATGTTCATATTCATTCCAATTAGTTGGCTGTTCAAATATAATTTCGTGAGATTGTTTTTTCCAAGTAGCAATTTTAACATTTTTTGAAACTTTACTAACTAATACCCAGCCTTGTTCAGTTAAAACTTCTGTTTTATCATCAACACAAGCGTGGCATATCATTTTGGCGATGAAATAGTATCGCTCTTGGGCTGGCCAGTTGTCAGAGTCTTTAATACAATTCTCAATAGGCTTAAATTCAGGACAAGTTTTAAGTTCTCTAGGAAGCAACTTACAGAGTTTAGTGATAAGTTCTTCTCCAAATCTTTTACTCCACTCAGCTCTAAATACATGTAAAGCAACAAAAACATGAGGCTTGACGCCGCATATAAACAACTGCCTAAACTTGCCATTACGACAAAGGTAAGCCACAATAAGAGCTTCAGCCCCAGCTTGGTCAACTTGACCCAGAATTTTGTTTTCATCGGCAATTATTAAGTCTCTTTGATGTTTATCCCAGTTTTGAGTATTTGTTCCAAAGCCTTTCTTATCTGATAAGGAGCCTCGTTTATATTTAAAAACGCCACGAGAACCTAGGCGAAAGGTATCAGTTGCCGCGATATTATATACACAAGTAAGACGATTATATTCTCCAGTTTTCCAATCTGGCCACATTCGGAACTTCATTCCGCTGGCCATTTTTCCAATTTTCCGGCCGGCCATTATAAGTTTTATGCTTGGTATATTATACTTAAGCTGTAGTTTTAAAAGTGTGCCTTCCTCTGTGGGCTTCTCATCATTTGGACATGGGAGCTTCAAATCATCATAAAGATAATTATATACTTGGTCAGGGGAGCGAAGATTAAAGCCGGGTTTTTTAACAATCAGGGATAAGCAGCGATTTAGTTGCTCCCGTTTAAAATTAAGCTCGTCATATCGCTTGGTAAATTTATCTATATCTATTCTAAGTCCATGTAATGTTGATATAAGATAACTGCGAATATAACTATTAGCATTAGCCACACTATCAGAAACTTTAAGCTTGGTTGCTTCTTCCACCAAACGATAATAAATTTCTCGCATAGTGATAATATCTTTGGCATTATAACGCCATAGAATTTGGTCTTGTTCATGACTTTTTGGTGTATAAATACCTTCAGATTTATGAAATTCTTCCTCCAGGAAATATGAAATAAGATGGCCAAGGGATTTTTCAAGTTCGGTGAAGCAGCGATGCCAAGCAAGCATAGTATCATATATATGAAGTGGGAGTGGAATCCTATATTTCCAGCACATAATAAGTAAGTCGAAACTAGCATTATGGCAAACAACAATGTTCTGAGCAAAGGCAATAGATAATACTTGTATAATTGCTCTACAATCTTTCTCATCATAAGCAAGAGTATTATTATAGCGTTTCCAAGGAACTACAAAAATTTTATTAGAATTGCTAAAATTAAATCCTACACAAGTTAATGTTTGTGCTGTTGTAGTTTCAATATCCAAAAATAAAATTTCATTTGTGGTATTACTAAGAGTCGAAATGATTTCATCAGGACTTGGATAAATAACTTTTTCATATTTATCATTTATTTTTTCTAATATTCCGCCGCGATGGATTATGCGATTTGCTTTTTTTAAATCCTGCATTAACCACCATTTCCAATTTCTTCTTTTAGTAATTCCATGACCCTTAACATCTCCTTCATTAGCGCCAGTTTCTCCGCTGTTGTCATCTTGTTTAGAGTAGTCCCTCCGGTCGAAAGCATCCTGTGGAGAATAGCTATACAAGTTAACAATGCCGTCCTGAATTCTTGGATTTCCTCTGAGGTCATTTAAGTTATCCTTTGTTGAGTCAATACAACCTTCGCCTAGATTTAATATTAGCTTGGTTTCTGGTAAAAAAGAAGCTGTTTCATCTTTTGTTCTAATATCACAGGCTTCCCGACTTATTGGCCAAAGAGCGGTGTTAAAATAGTCGCCTGCATATCCTGAAAGAAGCCGGTTTTTATCATGCCGGGAAGCTTCATCTAAAATAATAGTTAGCCCAGAATAAGGAAGCCGGGGAAGATGGCGCATATTATTTTTTCACCTGTTCTAGCTTGGAGGCCAGTCTTTTGCACTTTTCATTTTAATTCCCCTGGCCCAGCCGGCCAATTATGCATGGCTTCATTATACCAAAAAGTATCGTAAAATTCTTGCTCAATTTCAAATGCCAAATCCCTGTCTCTAATATCTCCGCCATGTTCTTCTTGGCCTTTAATATATTTAGCAATGCTATGCTCAAGAAATCGAGTGAGGCTAAATGCCATATTTTCGCGGACTTCTTTAGAAATAACATGGTTAATATCTAATGAATTAATAAACTCATTAATCTCAGGAAGGATTAGAATTGATTTGGGGTGGCTGATTTTGCTTTTCATATTGAAGCAGGTTTTTTGCTATTATATACTCTTTAACATTATTATTTTTATCTTGCAGATGGATAAAAGTGTTTCCAGGAGAACAAATACAAAGCGGTATTACATCTATGCGGTGGCCTTCAGGGTTGATAAAAAAATAGTTTAGGGTATTATCCATGATTCATTTCTTCTCTATTTGTTCTATCTTTGGGAGACTGCTCCGCTATTTATAGTCGGCGGAGCGCGACTCTGGGCAAAGAAGAAACTAACTAGCTGCCTTCAGGCCGGCTAATAAACTCGTCAATTTGGCGACGATAATTAACCAACGGTTTTTGTGTATAGGGGTCCAAAAGAGGCTGGCCATCATCATCTTTTTGCTCAGTCTTTTCAGAGAAGCAAACAGCAAACGCTTCAGTTCCAAGCCAATCATTAGGATTAGCGTTTTCAATATCTTCCTGATTTTCAAGTTTATCAAGTCCAAAAGCTTGGCGGGTTGCATTAGCAAAGGGAAGACTCTTTTCGGTAAGAGTTACCCAATGTTTCATGTCCAGACCATTAATATCTACGCCATTAACTTTTGGCGCGCCCATAATTTCCAAGGAAAGCACATCCATAGGATGACCATGCTCCTTAGTTTTCTGGCGCTTCACTTCTTTAACCCGGAGCTTATAAACTTTCTTGGGAAGAACTATGCTATAGGCCGCGGGGTCAATTTTGCTAGTTGAATCGTCACTCATTTTAGTTTTTGCTTTAATTGTTTATGTTTTAGTCTTTATTTGTTTTCCCCCAGATATTCCGCTGAGGGGCCGGATTAGTGGATAACTTTACCACTATTAGCATAACCTTACTTTGTCAAACTTACATATTGAAGTAGCACACAGCTAGACATTCATAATAAGAAAGACTTTGGGGTTAATTTTTACCCTTTTTCTTTATACTTTGGGAAGAAGGGCAAATTCAACTTTCCCCCTTTGGAAATACCATGACGCCCTTCTCATTAAGGACGCGGCGAAGATTAAAAGTCTGAATCTTAAGATGGTCGCCAACAGGAACTATCTCTTTTAGCTTCATAATAAGTTTATAAAGCTCCGCGCTTCTGTCGCCATTTGCCATTGCTTGTTTAAGCGGCCAAAGATTTTGCTTCATCCAAAGAAATGGATTGTGCTCGGGCTTCCCTACGAATTTAGCTTGGAAAGCCTCTATTGCCGTTATTCGGTCTTTTGCTATTGTCCAATCGAGGCCAGAATTATTATCTTCTGCTTCTTCTTCTGGAGCTACAATAGGAGTTTTAAGTTCTGCTGGTGTAACTACCGGAGGACTATCCTCAACTTCTGGGGGATTTGCAGAATTAGCCTCAGCGGCTTTTAGCTCTTTAATTTTATTACTAATTTTTTCAGCATTGTTCATAATATTTACTTTGCTTTTTCAATTATTTGTTGCGGAAATTTAACACGAAGGTCAGTCATATTATAATTATAAATACAATAAATGGCTATTATAACAACAACAAATAATAAAGTAACTATATAAAAAGCTAATTTAGTATCATCATTATTATTCATATCTTTGAATCTAGTACAATTGTTTTATCGCCTTCAATCATTGCTTTCTTTTCTTCTTCGGAAGCCTTGCTAAGTCTTGGCAGCTCATAATATTCAAAAACTTTATCTGTTACGAACTTGAGGTTATTAGTTATATACTGTTTTCCAAACATGTCTGGCGGAGATTTAGCTGAATTAGTTCCATCATTATTAGTCATGAATCTATATTCAACTTCTTTTCCCTTTTCTTGTCTAACATCTGTGAAAAGAACTATTGCAAATTCTTTTTCAATCTTGCCTTCCCAGACTTTACCAGATATTCCGGCGCGGCGAGTAGTAGATTCAGTTCCGCCAGGAGAAATCTCCTTAACTAGCTCATCAATCCAGGTGATTACTATTACTTTCCGGTTATTTCGTTTAATTTTAGCCAAGAAAGTTGCTGTTCTGTCATTAAAATAATTATAAATATCATAGCCTTTATTAAGGCGCTTGGCTAATGCCAGAAGTTCCTCAGCATATTTAGAGCCGGATTCAATTACGATAACATCAATAATATTGCTAAGAATAGCAGTATCCAAATTGGCATCAAATTCTTGAACTGTGGATGGCTGGAACTCCATTGGGAATTTGTTTCTAAATGGAAATGGTTTCTGTTCAATATTAATGACACAGGTAGTTGCTAAATTAAGGTCTTTAAGAGAATAAGATTTTCCGCTGCCGCTTCGCCCTATTACTAGGACCATTGGATAATTTGTATTAATAGGCATATATGTTATTTAGTTCCCCTGCTAGCCCGGTGATGCCCAAGATGTAGCATAAATCGGGCCAAGTTTTAATAAGTTATTTAGATGGCGCCCCTGGATTAATGGCTTTTTTTAGTAAGTAATAGATAGTTGACCTATCTTTTCCTAGAAATTCTGATATTTCCAGACTTGAATAGCCTAGTTTGTGGGCTTTATGAATAAAATCTATTCGGGCATTTACAAATAGCTCAGTTCTGATGGGGGCGAACAAATTATGAATATCATGCTTAAGACATATTTGTTGGGCCAAGGTCTTTAATTTTGAATTTTTTAACTTTGTTTTCTTTTCATTTTCTTCAATTAACAAAGTTATTCGATACTGGTCTAGTTGAATTACTATTGGTTGAAGTTTTTTCATAAATTAAATTAAATTAAATTAATCTAGTCTCTAAATGCCAGTGGATTATATTGTTCTTCTACATATTTATTTTCAAGCTGGGCTTTATGAAATTTCTCTGGAAGTTTGCAAATATTAAAATACTCACAGATTCTGCCATAGCCTACATTACAGGCCGCAAGCTCATAAACATCAGAGCCTTCATCTTTATCATTACTAAGGGCACAAACAAACTCAACTATAAGTCCTAGTTTTCTTATAAGCCACTTCTGGAAATTCTCCATTTGCTCATTGCTATATTCAATAATTGGACTTCGCTGGAATATCACACCATCAAATCTGTTTTCGTCCGCGGCCTTAACCGTTGGTTTCTTTGGGAATATTCCATTAATCATAACTGGCGGATAGAAATCAAGAGCCAGTTCGCGTTTATACATCCAGCTATAAAACATAGTCTGAATATTCATCTCATAGCTATCGAAGAAATTTTGCCGGGTTTCCTCAGTTTTGCCGGCGAAGCTATCTGTTTTATGGTCCACAAGAAGCATCTTATAGCCTTGATAAGCAGCTACTATGTCTAAGGTTCCACAAAGAAAAATTTGGTATAAACCATTAGGAGTTATAAAATAGGGGACCGAAAATTTATATTCTACTGTGGGTTCTCCTTTGTCATTTGAAAGCGGCACAAGGTCATTAACATCTCGTGGATATAATTTTGCATAAGTTTTGCAGATTTTCATCAAATTAGTGGTGCTTCTAAATTCAAAATTACTCCAGGTTTGGATTTTTTCTTCCCAAGGCTTGTAATAATTAGTGGCTTTTATAATACTATCTTTAACAGAAAAATCTTTATAGTAGCTCTCCATGAAGTAATGAAGTGCATTGGCAAAAGCAAGTTTATAGTTGTCTCGTCTATATTCTGGCTGCCTATTAAGAGCGGCGCGCCACCAAATACGTCGGAAGCAAGAACCATCCTTAAGAAGTGAGGCATCAATAAAAATTTGATTCATAAATTAAGATTAAGCAGTATTGTGGGTTCGGGATTTAGTTTTATTTGCTTTTGATAATAATTAACAGAATAATTTTTAACTTTAACTAATGTTTTAAAATGTTGGAGACTTTCTTTTAATACTGGATAAGTATTCTCATCTAAAGTAGTTGGCCAATCAAGTTTATTATTAAATTTTACTTCTACCCAATCAGCATTTATACTTGTAGTTCTAGTTACTATTCCTATTTCTCCAACAAAAAGATAAGATGAGCCACCACGAATATAAACTTTATCAAGAAACCGGAGATCCCAATTAATATTGGGAATTTCATAATTAGCGAGGTCCACTATGCGAGTAAACTGGTCTTTAAGAAGGCCAATGATACAGACACGAATTTTCTTTTTAACAACATCAGATTTAATAAGTGGCTGTTTAGGATAGGTGATAGACAATAAATTTTGTTTCTTTTGTAGTTCCTCCATATTCTGCTGCTGCGCGGCTAATACTTTAAAAGTTTCAGTAAGTTTCTCAAGCCCTTCAATACGTTCTACAAGAACACGAATAAGAGTGGAAGTAGAAATAGAAGAATAATCTGCCGGCTCCTTGATTATTTTTTCTTTTTCAATATAAATAATTTGAGGTTCAGCAACAATGGCTTTTATTGGTTCAGGATTATAATCAGGCATGGGTTCTGGCTTGCCATCTACGGGCCATCCAGGCTTTCCAGAATTTAGCCATTCGTGATATATTTTATTAATTCCTGTAATTACTGAGCTGGATAATGGTCTATGTCTAGGCTTTGTTATGACTTCATTCTGAGCTTTATTCCAAAGATATTTCCAAGCCATCGGCGTTTTCTGCATGATACGATGACCAGCAATAATAATACTTTGCCATTCATCTTTGGTCCAGTGGATACATTTTCTAAGCATAGATTTTGATTTAATTAGTCATTTTCAATATTGTCTTTTCCATTTGTTTTAATAAAAAAGTCAATTCGCTCGGCTGCTACTTTAGCCTTTTGTTTTGCTGTTTTAGCAGCATCCCAAGCCTCTTGAAATTCAGTGGGCCAATTGCTTAGATTAAATAGCCTATAACTCTCCGGATAATTTATATCAAGAATTTGCATCGCTCTATCTGATGACTCAATAAGAATTCTCCAGTCATCAGGGGCAACTTCTTTTAGAGTTTTATCTTTATATTCATTAGCAATAACCCAACCTGCTATACAAGAGGCGGTTCCACAACCTGTAGCAGGTTTTTCGAGGGAATTAAGTTTTGAAAAATACGAGTGCATCACGAATTGGCCGGGATGCTTAAGAATATTGGCTTTTGCAGCGAATAATTTTTTGGTGTTCATATATTTTATTTTGATTTATTCTAATTCGTTAATAATGTTATTTATCTCATCATCCATTGCTTTTTGTATTTGGTTTTTGTTTAATTTCCTGGCTCCGGTCTTTTCTTTGCGCTTGAAATGAATTGGATTGTCCGGATTATCATCAATATCCAGCTCATTTAATATTTGCTGGCTTTTTCCATCTTTATTAAGCTTCAATTTAATTGGCTCGCGGCCACATGGTTGAGCGACTTCAGGAATTATAGGCTCCAGATTAGTAATATCTTTTAAATAAATACTAAGAGCCGCTTCATCCATAGCTGCTATGGCTTGCCAGCCAGCGGGCGGCAAACCAAGAAGTTCTTCGACAGTCATAAATTTATCCTTTAACTCTTAACCGCTAATATTAAGTCTTTATTAACTTTAAACTCAATATCCGCTTTTATAAATGTTTCTTCCAACCATTTAATACCCTCGTCATCAAGGATTGTTCCGATTTGGTTAATGCCGATTAGCTGAATTTCCCTGCTATTTTCATCTTCAAGCCAGGCATAGATTTTTTCTTTCCATCTGGCGCTAAAATCCATCGAATTTGCCTCTGCGACACTATCAGGGGCTAAAGTCCGGCCTTCTTTAAGCTCCGTATAACTAAGGCGGCGCTTAATTGATTTGAACTCCACTAATATTCCCAGCTTCCCCATTTTATTTTTAGAAACGCGGAAATAAATGTTGCCTCTTAATCTCTGATAATCATCGGGATTATATTTAGCTCCATCTATTTTATATTTAGTAAGAAATAAAAGAGCCTCGCTTATTCTATTTCTAAACGTGGAAAAAGATAACCCTAAAGCATCTGGGTCTAGCCAGCAATTAGCTGGATTAGTTATAAGCTCATCGAAAACTTCGATAAACCTCAGGGCATTGGTTTCTGTGAAACCGGCTCGTGCTGTATTTGACATAGAGTGGAGGATTACTGGAGTAGATTTTTACTCTTTAGGTTCGGAATTAAACTGGAGGAGGTCAAAAGTAAGTTTAGTTATATCATATTTAACAGCTCTAATAGTTACTCCCATTCCTTCTGGAAACATAGCAAAGAAATTTTTAAAATAAAATACACCCTCATATTCGGCATTAACGTAGTCTGGATTTATTAATGCCTCAGGATTAAAATTAGTCTTGGCAATAGATTTCCAAACACGCTCATATGTTTTTGCTGGCGGCAAAATTGCCAAGCCGGCCAGGCTTCCTACAACTACTCCTAGTGAATTAAAAAAGCTTCTTCTATTCATTTAATTTGTTTCCCTGCCACTCCGCGCATAATCCTGTCAGCAGTTCTTTTGTTAAGCCACATTAATGATTCTTCAAGTTTGGTAATAACTATTGCATTTTCGCGGCATGGAAATTTTGATTGAAGGAAATACATCCTATTAATAAGAACAGCCAAGACTTCTTCATTGGTTGTTCCATCACAAACAGTTTTAAGTTCTATTGAGCCTGGGTTTTCCGGCTCTTTATGGATAAACTGTAGCTCCTGAGAATCCAATTTTGATTCAAATTGCTGTAATAGATATTTATGTCCTAAGCCTAATACTGTCATAATATTATGAATGAGGTTAAGAATTCAAGGAAAAGAAAAAAAAGTTACCCAGTTTTGTTCCACGTAATTTGTCTGGGTAGTTCATCGAAGATTAGGAAAATCAACAAACCTAAAGCTCCGACTAATTTCCCTATTAAAAACTGCGGCTGGGCAGTTTAATAGGAAAAAAGAGTCACATTGTTAATCTGCAAGCCGATTTAATCTAGTGGATTTCAAACTAGCTTGATGTTTATAATCTAATAACTTTATAATATAGCCCGCTTGTTTTAACTAAACTTCCAAGATTATTGGTATTGGAGCTATCTAAATATGACACCGGGCAAACATATTTAGAAAATCTAGAAAAGTTATTCCAACGCGGCCAGAATTTCTGCCTGCTCGGCATCTTGCTTTTCCTGAATAAGACGACAAACTTCCTGATATTTAACAACCTGGACTTTAATAGTCTCTTTATCTCCTTTGGCCTTGGCTTCCTTAATAGCCTTAAACAGCTCAATTTTTTGCCTCAATAAACCAGAAAGTGCATCAACTTCGCGCTCTCCTGGAATATATTCAGCGGCTTCATCAGAACTAATGATGTTTTCTCCAGTAGCCAGCTTCTTCTTAACTTCCTCCATGAACTTATTCTTATCTGCTACTGTAGCATCCTTTGGAGAAGACCAGGTAATTCGGCTAACTGCTTTGCCGCGAAGCCTAAATGCCAGAGCCGCATTTAGAAGCCCCAGAACAACAGCATCGCCGGTCTTGGCATTTTTGCTAAGCTCTGTGAAGTGTCTTACACTGCCTTCAAGGGTTTTATAAACTTTGACCCAGAAAAGTGCTCCCTTATTAACTCCATTGTCAATTTTAAGGAGCTTCAGCTTATAATCTCCCTTATCAACTTCTCCTTGGGGCTGAACTCCCTTTGAATCCTCATTTGAATCTTCATCATTAGCCGCAGCATTAGCGGCTGCATTATTTTCAGTAGGCATATTATTTAACTTCTATTAACTAGTTTCTGTTTTTTGTTCGTTATTTAGAGAGGGACAGGCTTTCCACAATATTAA